>JAABUN010006987.1_pt1 | contig 12560 bp, 12 predicted proteins | sample 5559311 | NCBI WGS metagenome assembly JAABUN01 (sample SAMN10711877, study PRJNA513370) | rock metagenome | isolation source: Antarctica rocks | place: Antarctica: Victoria Land, Siegfried Peak sud | reverse complement strand
AGTACTACACGATCGACGAGCCGATCAACGAGCCGAAGAGCGCACGACCGGGACGCAAGGTGCCGCTGTGGATCGGCGGCGGTGGCGAGAAGGTCACGCTGCGTTTGGTTGCCCAGTATGGTGATGCCTGCAACGTGGGTGGTGGCGATGCCGCCGTGATCAAGGAGAAGCTGGACATTCTGCAGGCACACTGCGAACGTGAAGGTCGCGATTACGCCGACATCACGAAGTCGACCAGCTACAACGTGTATCCAATTGCACCGGGCGAAGATGCAGAGAAAAAGACGATTCGCCTCCGCGAGACGATGGGGAACGTTTCCTACGCGGATTTCGCCAAGGGGCATCTCGTCGGTACGGTCGATGACATCAACGAGCGAATCCAGTCCGGAATCGACGCTGGAGCCGACTACGGCATCGTCTACATTCCGGGTCTGGCCTACGATCTCGAGCCCCTTCATCACTTCGAGGAAGGCGTGATCTCGAAGCTGGGCAAGTAAATCCCGGAGTTCGAATCGCGACCACTGAATTTTCGAGAAAGCGGGCACCGGAACAATCCGGTGCCCGCTTTCTCGTTCGCCGGGTGCATGAAAGGATCTGCACGGGGCGACACATCAATCTGGGTTGCAGGCCGCGATGCCGGTCATGCGATGGCCGCACACGAGGTTCTCGGGTTCTCGATCGGCTCGATCGACCGTCCAAACAATCTCATTGTCCGGTCACGGCAATGCCAATCGAAATCACACAGGTCCTGTCACTGGGCCGAAAGGGTCCCTACTCCAGCGGTCGCTGCCGTCATCTGCCGCTCGTCGTTCCACTGCGTGGTCTGGGTGGTGCCGAACGACTCTGGCGTTGTGGTCGTGGCGAATTCCGGAGGCGTTTCCGAGCTAGCGAGACGGCCTCGACCGGATTCCTTACGTCATATGGCCTGGCAAGTAGCTTGACGATTGACGGATTTTCATCAGCAACTGACCCAAGATCCGACCATCGAGTCAGAGAAGCTAAGCGACCGTAACTGCGTAGGACGCCAGCGCGTGACGGAAGGCGAGCTTCATCTCTTCCATGCGTCGTTCCTCGTTTGCGAGGTCGATCCGCAATGACGCAGCACGCTGTGCGATGACCGTTTGCGCCAGCGTCGCGTTGAACCACAGGGGAAAGGTGTTGCTGTCCCGGAGCGAGGAGAGCTGGTGGAGAAGTTCGAGGATCTCCCCGTCGAGCCGGATGCACTCCTGCCGCGCCCAGTGGATGCGGCGCACGAATCCCCGTTGCGATGAGGTCGCATCGAGGTGATCGCTCTGCTGATCGATCTTGCGGAGTTCGATGAGATCCTGTTCGTGCCAGGCGGCATTGATGCGCAGCATCATCTCCTGGCATACGACGCGCTCTGCCTCGGTGGATGCGAGATCGGGATGGAAACGGCGCGCGAGTGACCGGTGCAGGGAACGAAGTTCCTGCTCGATATCCTGCGGAAGTCGCTTCCGCTGCGGCCGATCACGGTTTAGCCGGCGCAGGATCTCCTCCTCGATTGGATCGTTGGGATCATCCTCACGCTGCTTTCTCCGTTTTCCTTCCACTTCACGGGCGGATTCGAACCACGATTCCGGAAGCTGGACGCCAAAGAGAATGCCAATTTCGCGCAGCTCCTCTTCGTTGAACAAGTCACCCATGATGTGGTTGGGATCTGCGACGGTCCGCACATGAATGCGCGCCGTCCGGTCTTCCACGATTTCAACTTGGGAGCGCAAATCGCGCAGCTTTTGCTGAAGCGTGCCGAGCATGGAATTGTATTGCCACTCGAATTTCTCGAGCGCACGGAGCAGCGGAACAACCTCCGCTTCGAGATCTGTGAGACGAGAACTTCTGGAATCGATGGCGAGCAGAAGAGAGGAGTAGACCTCTTCGTCCTCTGAAGGTACGGGGATCAAGGCGAATTGGGTTGATTGCACTGGTGGATTATCCGGGTGAGTAGGTCGATCGGTTCATTCCCGCTATTTTACTCCGTCCAGCCAGACTTTGTGCGAGGTAGACCAAGGTACAGCGCAATGTTTCACGAGTCAGCGCTGGTACTTGTCAGAGGAGCGAGACGATGGTAAACCGTTGCGGGTTGAACTGGACCGGACGATTCGCAATGGACGAGATAACGTTTTCGGTGTGTGCCACCGTGATACTGGCGGAAGCAGATGAGACACGACAGTCGGAGGAACGCGTGAACCTTGCACGAACAAACCCGGGTGACCTCGGGTTCGACACGTCGAAGCTCGATGAGGCATGGCTCTCATTGGTCGAAGGTGCGCAAGAGCACGAGTATGGTGGGGCGGTGGCGTTGGTCGGACGCGGGAACAGGATCGCATTGCATCGCGCGACCGGGTGGGCGGTGCGCGAGCCCGAGTCGCAACGCTCGATCATGGCGGTCGACGAGATCTTCGATCTTGCCTCCCTGACGAAAGTGACCGCGACGCTGCCTTCGATTCTCAAGCTTGTCGACGAGGGGCGAATCGAGCTCGATCAGCCAGTCGGCGAGCTGCTCCTCGCATTCGGGACCGAGGGCACCAAGGCCGGCATCACGATCCGACGACTGCTGACCCATTCGGCGGGCCTGAGCGATTGGCGTCCGGTTTTTCTGACAGGGATGGGACCTGACGCCTATCTGACGGATTTCGCGGCGACCCAGCCCGAGCATGTCCCGGGCGGTCAGGTACTGTACAGCGATCCAAGCTTCATTACGCTGGGTGAGGTCGTTCGGAGCGTGACGGGTGAACGTGTCGACACCTATGCGAGACGCGAGATCTTCACGCCGCTCGCCATGGCCGATACGATGTTCACGCCACCGGCGGGGGTGCGTTCCCGCGTGGCGGCGACCGAATTCGGCAACGATTTCGAGGCAGAGAAAGTGCCGGGGCAGACCCCTGTTCTGGTGGGCGGGTGGCGACATCGGATGTTGCGCGGGGAAGTCCACGACGGCAACGCGTGGTACGGATTTGAGGGGGTGGCAGGTCATGCCGGGCTGTTCGGGACGGCGCTCGACCTGGCGCGTTACGGCATGATGTGGCTCAACGGCGGCGAGCTTGGAGGTGTTCGAGTGTTGCCTGAGAACATTGTTGCCGAATCTCGCCGCAACCAGATCGATATCGAGGGCACAACGGAACGGCGTGGTCTCGGCTGGCGGATGCTTCCGGTGGCAGGAACCGTCGAGGACTCGCCGGATTCCGGGCGGGGACTCGGAGAGCGTGCCTTCGGACACACCGGTTTCACAGGTACCTCGTTGTGGATGGACCCCGATCTCGATCTGGTAATCGTGTTGCTGACGAACCGCGTGCATCCCACCGTCACGTCCCCGTATATGGAGCGGCGGGCTGCATTCACGGCGTCTGTGGTGGGGTCGATTGCGAAACCAGCGGCGGGCGGGCGAACGTGAGCGCCCTGTGCATTGGATTGATCTCCGGCACCTCGGTGGATGGTATCGACGCCGCGCTGGTTGAGATCGATGGGCATGCGCAGGAGAACGGTCTCCATCTCCGGGCATTTACAACGTACTCGTATCCTGAAGACGTGCGATCGGAGTTGCTTGCGCTCTACGACGACCAGACGCAGGCAGTTGTTCGCATATGTTCGCTGAACGCGGTTATCGGCGGACTGTTCGCAGATGCGGCGATGGCGATCTGTGAACAGGCGGGTGTCGATATCCGCCAGGTTGAGGTTATCGGCTCGCACGGGCAGACGGTCTGGCACCAACCAGTACACGATCCAACGATGCCCCTTTCTGTGCCTTCCACCCTGCAGATCGGCGAATCGGCGATCATCACCGCGAGGAGTGGGGTACCCGTGATTGCCGATTTTCGGGTGGCGGACATGGCAGTGGGAGGACAGGGGGCGCCGCTCGCACCCTATTTCGATTGGGCAGTGTTCGGTGATCCGGGGCGCAGCCGGGCAATTCAGAACATCGGCGGCATCGGAAACGTCACGTGGTTGCCGGCAGGGGCGGCGATCGATCAGGTGATCGCCTTCGATACCGGTCCTGGCAACATCCTGATGGATGGCATCGTGTCGCTGCTCACCGGTGGGGAGCAGACATTCGATCGCGATGGCCTGCTAGCCGCCGCCGGGATCGTCGATCGAGCGATGCTCGGGGGGTTGCTGGCCGATCCCTACCTGCTGCAGGCACCACCGAAGACGACCGGACGTGAGCGCTACGGGCTTGAGCAGTGCCGTGACCTGATTGAGAGGGCTGGACTCGGACTTGAAGCGGGAATCCCGCCAACGGCCACCGATGACGCGGGTCAGCGGTGCCGTGATCTGATTGCGACGGTGACTGCATTCACCGCGCACTCGATTGCAGATGCCTACCGCGACTGGCTACCCGCGTTGCCAGATGATGTACTGGTCAACGGTGGTGGGTGTCACAATCCGACCCTGATGGCGATGCTGGCCACGCTCTTGCCGGCGTCCACGGTCGCGGCCACCGACGCTGTCGGCATCGACGGCGATGCGAAAGAGGCGATGCTCTTCGCATTGATGGCGCATGATGCACTGGCCGGATATCCAACGAATGTCCCGAGCGCGACAGGGGCCAGCAGGGCGATTCCGCTCGGCAAGATCAGCCGTTTCTGACAGACGTTTCCTGGTTGGTTCGGGCCGTCGATCGGTTCGGTGCTCTGTGCTCGGGGCTCATCCCACCTCAGCGGTCGCATTCGTTCCGATCCGTCTCGATGAATGGTCAGGAATTGGACTCAGCCGGCGCGCCGAATCTCCATCACCGTTCGCATCAGCATCGTGATCAGGATCGGTTCCCCGACTTGAAGATCGCCATCGAACGCTTCTTCCGGAAGCTGGCACTGCTGCACGTTTCCGGGATCGTCAGGCAAGCTGAAGAAAAGTCGCCCGTATGGACCTCCGTGAATCGTGTAACGTTGGATTCCCTCGAGTGTTCCCTGGACGTCCATAGGGTAGTCGTTCTCCCTGGTGATCAATGGCAGCATTTCGCGGCAGGTGTTCTACGGAACCCGGTCGATCGGGCGGACATTCCTACAAAAAGCCCGCACCTACCGTTCCTGCAGGGCGTCAGTTCCTGAAGCCCCGCTCCGACTACGTCGCGTTCGACCTGATTTCATGTCAGAGAGGTCAGTCTGTGCCGGATGGGGGCTTTGCCGCCTCCCGATCGTCCTCGATCGACGAGATACGTTCTTCGCGCCCTCGTGCATACAGGAAGAGGGCAATCGTTCCCAGCAACATCGGCCCGATCACCACGCAGAAGACGATCCCCAGGGTGCCCTGATCGTAGATGTTCGCACGGGAGATGATGATGATCATCAATGCACCGAGAATGACCGCCAAGGCGATGGAGGCAAGGGCACCGGTCGAGCTCACACAGCCGCGCGCGTTGGTGTTGATATCGAGATCGGCGGCGGAGACTGGTCCAAAGGCGACGTTGGAGGCGTTGGCCATCGCGGCAACATCTTGAAGTCGGATGTACCCGAGGCGGCCGTACTCCAGGCGCACGCGAATGAAGTCTTCAGGCGCGTTGGCATCCTCGACGAGTTCCAGCTCGGTACCGGATGGCACGATCTCGATCAGACGTGAGGCGGAATCGGCCTGCTCGAAGACGCGCAGGCCTTCGGTTGCGTGAAATGCGTCGACAAGAGTTGTTCCGCACGCCGCGCAGTAGAAGCTCGAGGCTGGGTTCAGGGCGCCGCACATGCCGCAGAAGACGAGCGGTCGACGGCCACGATCATGTTCCCGTGGCGTGGGACGTTCGGGAGCGATTGTTTCGATGGGGAGTTTCTCGATGTTGGCATCATCGGAAGGTGGTTGTGTACTCACGCGGTACGAGGCCTCCAGAAATGGAATCGCTCAATGGGATGCGCGGTTGACGAGAATCGAATCATAGCTCCCGCCAGATGTCGCGCGTTGTCCCGACGACGCGTCTTCGTGAACGAGTCAGGATGAGCCGTCTGAACAATGCATGTGCAAGCATCGCACATCATACTGGGGCTGATTGCCGTCGCGCGCGGACGTTGGGTATTTCGTCAAGGTTCGCATCTCCCGCCTCCCTGACGTCCTGTCTGATATCCGGTACCATGGTGGTCAACACACCGGAGAAAACGAGGTCCAGACACCATGAACGATCCGGCCCCGACGCCCTTTCCCGCCTATACCGATGCTCCCGGTCGATCGGATGAGATGTGTGGAAACTGTGGCGCACCGATCGATGCCGAGGAGGTGCTGTGTCCGTCGTGCGGCGTCCTGATTGCCGCCTATCGGGTCCCCGCTGGGTCGGAAATCGAATCTCCGCAAGGAAGCGAGCAGGCTCCATATGGAGCCGAACCCGCAGCTGCCGATGGCGTTGCTCGGGACGGTTTGTTCGATAAGCCGTTGGCCTCCATGCCTGATCCTGAGCCTGAAGTGCCATCGGAACCAGATTCGTTCCTCCCGGCGGCAGATCCTGAATCCGATGCATGGTCAGCGCTCAACCCGGGAACGATGTCTGGTGTCTCGGCGCCACGCACCTACTTTCCGGCGGCTTCGTCGACGCATGTTGCGCCACCGAGTTCATTCAACGCACTTCAATCGACGGCGGGTCCGAGATCAAGCGTATTTCCTGCAAACCCGGCAAACCAGGATACACTGGTTGGCGCATCCGGGCTGTCGCGGCCAACTCTTGTCGTCCCGGCCATGGCTGCCGTCACGATGCCGGTCGTAGCTCCCGATCCACGCCCGAAGCAGGAGCCACAGGCATCGCGACCCGCGTCGGCGACTCCCCTCCCAGCAAGCTCTTCGCGGAGGTCACCGAATGAACGGTTGCACGAGGCGGCAAAACCGGTTTGGAGCGGCAATCTGCGGCTTCCATCGGCGATGCCAAGGCTTTCCCCAGGTCAGCTTGGCAAAATCGCGCCGTTTGCGATTATCGCCTTCATCATCCTGGTGAACGTTCCGGGCCTGATGGTGTTGGTGAGCCTGCTGCTGGTGTTGGGGATCGCAAGTGTCTTCGTCTACGCCGTCCTGAAAGCGGCCCATGGTACGCGCCGAAGAACGACGGACATGCCCCGCGATCCGCTGCTTGACCGCTCGCGGGAACGCAACCGTCGAAAGGATCGATAGCAGAACTCAGCCGGCCATGTCGGACATGCCCGACAGATGCGCTGGTGTCAGGCGGCAGACGAGTTCGCCTTCGACGCCATTCCGCTTGCCGAATTCTTCAGCGAGGTCCTCTCCCATGTAGCGGCCATCTACTACCGTCGCCCAGTACAGACGTTGCTCCAGGTCTTCGTCGATCGTGACCGGGCCCTCAAGCGCAACAAACGCACGTGGCAGGTTGGGATCATCGACCGAGAGTGCGGCCATATCCCGTGCGCCGAAGATTCTTTCCCTTGACCGACGTATCGAACGTGGTGAAAACGATGTCCTCGCCATCGACGGCGATCCAGATGGTCGCGACATGTGGTCAGCTATCTTCGCGCACGATAGCGAGATGGCCGGTGCGCGGCGTTTCCCGCAGAAACGAATAGATTTCCTCGCGGTTCATCTTGTGTGGGCATATGCGTTCTCCTTGAGTCTCGTAACGACGCCTATTCTGAGAGGCCAGTTGGCGGACGGGCTGACGGGAATGATGTGCAAACGTGCACGATATCAGGAAGGAGAGGCGGTCTGCATCCGTCCATTATGATTGAACCGATAAGCCAGTCGGAATCCATGGGCGGTGACAGGTTGTCACTATCTAGTCCGTTAGGAAGGTGATTATCTTCACTGCATACGGCTGTTTGACTATTCTCGAGACGTCGAAAATCAAGAGCTGTAACGGGTAAAAGCACTAATGACAAGAAGAACTATAACTCCTCATCAACATGGATGCTTTCTTGATCGAACGAACCCTCGTTCGAGTCGCGTGCTCACAGCTCACAGCTCTGAGCGCCGTTGCCTGGAAGGACAGAACGCGGTGTCGCGGAGCACTCGCCCGGCAAGACGACACGGAGTCGCCTCAAGCGGGAGACTACCCGAGACCGGTCGCATCTTCACTCCTCTCGTATCCCCATCCCAGGATTGACTGAACATGGATAACGCGACAATCGCCGCGATAGCAACGCCTTCTGGCGAAGGCGGCATCGGTATCGTCCGTATCAGCGGGGCGGAAGCTGCGGAGATCGCTGGAATAATCTTCCGACGGCAGCGGGGCAAACGTGATTCAGCGATCGATCTGCGAGCCGTCAAGAGCCACCGTCTGATATACGGAAAAATCGTAGACCCTATCGACGATCACGTCATTGACGAGGTACTGCTTGGTTGGATGGCGGGCCCGCATACCTATACACGAGAGGACACCGTTGAGCTTTCCTGTCACGGAGGTCCGGTCCCGCTCCGTGAGACGCTGCGGGTCGTGCTCGCTGCCGGAGCCCGGCATGCCGAGCCGGGAGAGTTTACGCTGCGAGCATTCCTGAACGGCCGTCTCGACCTGACGCAGGCTGAAGCGGTTCTTCAGGTGATCGGGGCGCGAACTGCGGAGAGCCTGCGGCTTGCCGTCTCCGTTTTGGCCGGAGATCTGACACGACGGCTTGCGCCCGCCAATGCTGCGCTGATCAGCCTGCTCGCGTATCTCGATGCCTCTGCCGATTTTCCGGATGACGAGATCGATACGTCTGATATCGACCGCGGTCTTGAGGCTGCTGATGAATCGCTATCGGCGGTGACCGCTGGGTCACGGGCGGGCATGCTGTACCGGGAGGGCGCGCGGATCGCCCTCGTCGGTCGCCCGAACGTGGGCAAAAGCAGTTTGCTCAACGCCCTGCTGCGTACTGAACGGGCAATCGTGACCCCGATTCCGGGCACGACGCGCGATGTGATCGAAGAGACGATCAACCTCGAGGGAATCCCCGCAACGCTGCTCGATACTGCCGGGATCGTGGAGACAAGCGATCTCGTCGAGCGGATCGGGGTCGAGCGCAGCCGGGCGGCGATGTCAACGTCCGCGGCGATCGTGCTTGTGCTTGACGGCGCCGCCGATTCCACGGTTGATGACCTCGCGATTGTGCGAACGCTCGCCATTCGTGCGACCGACGAGCAGACGCCATTGGTGATCGTGAGGAACAAGGCAGACCTGCCGCGACGCGGCGACCACCGCGATACGATCGCGCTGTTGATCGGCGCCCCGGTGATCAGCGTGTCAGCCACGTCCGGAGAAGGTCTTGAAGAACTGGAACATGCACTCGCCGACGTGTTGAGAGGAACCAGCGGTTCCGCCCGACCGGCGCTGATTACGGCCAGACAACATGCGGCCGTCGATCGGGCGCTTGCCCATATCCATGATGCCCAGCAGGCCCGTGCCGCGGGCGTCCCTCAGGATCTCCTCGCGACATCCGTGCGGGCGGCTCTGCATGCTGTCGGCGAGGTCACTGGGGAAGAGGTCGACGAAGCGGTCCTGCATGAGATCTTCAGCCGCTTCTGCATCGGCAAATAGGTTCTCGAGACTGGTGCGAGCTCTACGTGATGTGTCGCCGGAGGGCATCGATCCCAAGATCGAGCGCGGACTCGATGTTATCCAACTTTCCGGTGGCGAGCATCATCGTGACGCCGTCCTGGATGCCGGCCAGCGGCGCCGTGGCCTACCTCTCAACGTCGATGGTTGCGGGGATGCTTTCCGTCATCTGCATCGATCGAATGCCGGTCGCGATCCTGTCTTTCCAATCGGCGAGGAGATCAGCCACGATCTTCTGGGATTCGGGTAACTCCGGACGGACTTGCGCCATCAGGACGCTCAGCGGGCAGGATCGACCCTGCTGGAGGTGCCGCGTCACGAGCAGGTTTCACCACGATCCCCATGCATCCCACGTTGTCAGATCGTCGAGATAAGGTTGCTGATCGGACATCACGAGATCGGCTTCATGCTTCGCAACCGCAGGAAGCAACTGATTCTTTTCTTCTGGAAAATAATCAAACAGCTGACTCTTGCTCGTGCTGGTCGCTATGAGGACATCGTCCAGCGAAGTGTTCGCGACGCCCCGCAACCGCATCTCCAAGGCGGCCCCAGTAACAATCCGATCCCGCGTCGCTTGCCCCTTCGTCAAGATCCGTTCCATGGCTACCTCTCGCCTCCCCATAATGGACTTGGCAGTCCACAAAAAGACTTATGGGCTTCTAAAAAGAACCGTATGGTCCAATTGTCAACAGGAGCCACCATGACTCAACGTCTTGAATCCAGAACCGCTTTTGTCACCGGATCTACCAATGGCATCGGCAAGGCAATCGCCGAAGCGTTTGCCGCCGAAGGTGCACACGTTATTATCACCGAACGGCGAGCCGAGCCTGGAGCGGAAATTGTCGCCAAAATGACCGGTTCGGGGGGCCTGCCGATTTCATCGTCGCTGACCTGGCGCAGGGATCGGACGCGATCGATGTACTCGTCAACGGAGTGTTCGCGGTCAGCGGCGGGCACCTCGACATTCTGGTGAACAACGTCGCCTACCTCCCTCGGACCGACTACGACCGAAGAAACGACCGCGCAGATGATCGACGATGTGTTTGCCCTCAGCGTGAGAGCACCCATCCTGCTCATGGGTGCATTCGCGCCCGGAATGGTGGCAAGCGGCGGGGGATCGTGATCAACATGGGATCGATCAATGGGTTGATCGGAATGAATGGGACTGCGCTCTACACGCGACGAAGAGTGCCATTCATGGTCTGACCAAAGTCTGGGCGGCCGAGCACGGCCCATCGGGAATTCGGGTTAGCACGATAGCGCCTGGGCCGACCTCGACCGAAAACGTAGAGAAGATGAAGCAGTATCTTCAGCCGATCATCGACGGCATCCCCTCGCGTCAGTTCAGTACACCGGAACAGATTGGGGCGGCGGCCGTCTTCCTGGCATCCGACGATGCGATCAATATTCATAGCTCGACGTTGAGTGTAGGTGGCGGCTTCGCTGCTGTCTGAGGTTCGAGCGCATTCACGGATCAACAGGCGTGTGCATGAGATTACCCCAGATCTCTCGTGCACGTGCCAGGTGCCAGGCGTAAATCCACGTCAGTTTCCTGTGAAGCGTCATCGCCTATCCCGGCCGGAACGACATTCAACGATGCGAACCCGATCGGCAGGAAGGAGATACCCTCGCGGTCGATGCCATGGACTTCTGCGACAGGAACGTTGGAACATCACGGTTCCTCCTCGATTCAGCGAAGAAATGGTTGACCTGCCGAATCTCGAATCGAAAACCAAACGACGCTTATGCCGGGGTGAAATACAAAAACCGTACATTTGGAACCCACAAAAATAGTGACAGGCAGCCGCCTTGTGGAGGAAAGGGGGGGCAACTGCACTGGGACGTATCTGCTGCCTTACCATCGGCTAATCAATGACACGGGAACACGGGACTTTCGTTATCACTCGAGAATGGTGCGGAGTCCAAGATACGAATGATAGCGAACAATCTCAGAGTGAATTCACGCCGTTCTCCTTCAATTTCAAAGTGAGCGGCGGCGATCTCCCTGCAAGAGACGGGGCTGGATGCCAACTTCGATGATAAGAGCGGAGGCTTCGCTCATCAATCCATTTGCAGTCCAGTTTGGGAGCCAGTGATCCAGCTTCGATTTTTCCTCGTTCTACCAGATAACACCGCACAGCTGGTGTGGGCAAGTGAACGGGAACTGCTTCATCATGACGCTTCTTCCCGCTTACACGATCTTTTAGGGAGGAATCGCATGGCCGATCTGCATAACAATTTTTCGAGCACGAGCAAACTGGCGACAGGCAGGTTGCTCAATCGCCGCGGTATTCTGGCAACCGGATCGAAGAGCAACGCGTTCGCCTCAGTTGGTTCTGCATCGGCAGCCACTCGAGTGATTGCCGCCCAGGAGTTCACGGATGATCTCGACATCCTGAACTACGCACTGACACTCGAGCATCTCGAATACGCCTTCTATCGTGACGGCACTGCACAGCTGTCCAAGGGTAATTTCGACGATGGCGTTTACGACAATCTTCTTCGGATCCGCGATCACGAGAAGGCCCATGTCGATACATTGGTCTCCACCATCACCACTCTCGGCGGCACACCCGTCGAAGAGCAGACATACGCGTTCGGCTATACCGACGCCAACAGCTTCCTGATGGTTGCCGCGGCGCTCGAGAACACTGGTGTCTCTGCCTATGACGGCGCCGGTGCCGCGATCCAGAACGTCGATATCCTGAATGCCGCCGGTACGATCGTTGCGATCGAAGCCCGTCACGCCTCGTACCTCAATCTGATCACAGGTGCCGATCCGTTCCCGGCAGCATTCGAGACGCCGAAGACGCGTGCCGAGATCCTCAAGATCGCTGGCCCCTTCATCGTCACTGGCTAATCCGACTTCGTCGATCCAACCCAACCGGCCTGGTTGTCGTTCAGGGAGAAACAGTTATGAAATCAACACAAGCGACCGAATTCCATCGAAGCCTGACTCAGGCATTCGAATCCTCCATGCGCAAGCCGATGTCACGCCGCGCCGTGATGCGCACGAGCGCGGCAGTCGCCGCCGGCGGAGCGCTCGCCATGACGATGTCTGGTCCAGCACTCTTTGGACTTCAGTCGGCGATGGCACAGG
>JAABUN010006986.1_pt1 | contig 12563 bp, 14 predicted proteins | sample 5559311 | NCBI WGS metagenome assembly JAABUN01 (sample SAMN10711877, study PRJNA513370) | rock metagenome | isolation source: Antarctica rocks | place: Antarctica: Victoria Land, Siegfried Peak sud | reverse complement strand
CAGCCGCCGGCCTACGAGGTCACGCTCTCCTCGAACGGGCACGGCTCGCTCGAGGACGCGGTACTCGCGAGCTGAGCTCGGGTCTGCTCATCACGGGCGCCTCGGGCTTCGCGGGCCGGCATCTGCTCGCCCGCGAGCCCGCCGCCCTCTCCCTCGATCGCACGAGCGGCGTCGATCTCCTCGACCCCACGGAGACGCGCCGGGCGATCCGCGATGCCCGGCCCGAGCGCATCGCGCACCTCGCCGCCCTCGCCTCTGTCGGCCGCTCCTGGCAGGCCCCGGGCGACACCATGCGCGCCAACTCCGAGATGACGCTGAACCTGCTGGAGGCAGTCCGGGACGAGGCCCCGGACGCCCGGGTGCTCGTGGCCTCCTCGGGGGAGGTCTACGGCACCGCCGCCGCGCCACCGGTCGGCGAGGACGCGCCGCTGCGCCCCCAGAACCCCTACGCGGTCTCCAAGGCCCAGGCCGATCTGCTCGCCGGCTTCTACGCCGACGCCCGCGGCCTGCACGTCGTGCGCGCGCGATCGTTCAACCACGCGGGACCGGGCCAGGCCGACCACTTCGCGCTCTCCTCCTGCGCGCGCCAGGCCGCGGCGGGCGCGAGTGAGATCCGCACCGGGTCCCTGCACACCCGGCGGGACTTCACTGACGTCCGCGACGTCGTCAGGGCCTACCTGGAGCTACTCGACGACGGGGAGCCCGGCGCGGTCTACAACGTCTGCTCGGGCCGCTCGACGTCCACGGCGGAGCTCGTGGCGCTGGTGGCGCGCGCCGCCGGCCGCGAGCTCACGCCGGTGCCTGACCCCGCCTGCATCCGCCCCCACGAGGTCATCGACCTCTACGGCGACCCGTCCTGCCTCCACGCGGCCACGGGCTGGGAGCCCGAGATCCCCCTCGCGCAGACCGCGGCCGACACCCTCGCGTGGTGGGCGGACGTAGACTCGCGAGAGCCAGCGCCGGAGTAGCTCAGGTGGTCAGAGCAGGCGCCTTGTAAGCGTCAGGCCAGGGGTTCGAATCCCCTCTCCGGCTCTCCCCCAGGGGTGGTCACGCGAGCCGACGGCTCAAGGGCCGGTGGGTGGATCCCGTAGATACCCTCGGAGTCGAAGGTCGACTCCGGAGGGCCAGCTCAAGACCCCGAGCCCCGTCGGCGAACGTGACGCGTACGACGTACGGCTCGAGCGGTCGGACGTCGCTGATCGACGGCGCCATCACGACAGTGGCTCGATCGGGAGGAGGGAAAGGCGGGCCCGCGCACGGCCCCAGTTTTCGAGTAGCTCTTCGCGGTGCATCGTGGACCATTCTCTACATCGCGATCACGAGCCGTAGAACGCGCTGACCCTCGGCACCGAACCAGCCGAGCAGATCCGGGCCGCCAAGCGTGAGCTCGTCAGTCGTCACCGAACCGGCACTATTTCGGCCCACATCCCCGCGTGGTCGGACAGGCCGTCCTCCCGCCATGGGTGGAGGTAGTCGCAGGCGGTAGCGGTGAGCTCGGCGAGCAGACGACATGGTCGAGGCGGTAGGACTCGCCCCACGGAGCGCGCCGCGACCGGTCGCGCCGCGCGTGGCCGTGGACGGCGCGGAAGGCGTCCGACCAGCCGGGCAGCCCTCGGAGCAGGAGCAGCTCGGCGGCGTCGTGGCGCTCGCCGATCTCGACCCGCCCACCCCGGAGGCGGCCCGAGCGTGTGCGGGCGAAGGTGACGACCTCGCCCTCGGGGGACTCGGAGCGGGGCGTGTTGAGGTCCCCGGCGAGTACTCGCGGCCCCTCGCCGGCCACGAGCGCGCCGCCGAGCGCCTCGAGGGTCCGCACCTTGACTAGGTCCTCGCGCTGGGAGGTGGGCGCGTGGAGCGTGTGGACCTCGACGCCGGCGGTCCGCACGGCCAGGTGGCGCTCCGGCCACAGCAGCCCGGGCAGGGAAGACAGCACTGCCTCGATCCCCGCCCGCGCGGCGATCATCACCTCGAGCCGCCGCGGGTGCGCCGCCGGGGACGCGCACTCCAGCCCTGCGCCCTCCAGCGCCGCCTTCCACAGCGGCCGCGTCGTCCTCGTCACCTCCTGCAGGCATACGACGTCCGCCCCGAGGGCGAGCAGCACCTCGGCCTGGGCTGCCGCCACCCGCACCCGTCCGGCCACGTTCCAGGTGACGAGTCGCGTACGTCTACGCCTCAGGCGGCGTGGGTCCCGGCCCGGCGCTCGTCGGTGCTCCCGCCGCGATGCGCCGCATGAGCGACCGCGCGGCCGGGAGGACCACCTCCGGGTCCTCGGTGACGAGGTAGGCGAACCGGCGCTCGACGTCCGGTCCGTCGTCGCCGAGGTCACGGGCCAGCAGGGCGCGGCTCTCGCCGGCGCCCACCACGCAGACGTTCCACTCGCCGGCAAGGCGCTCGTTCTCGCGCAGGTCGGCGCCGCGGACGCCGGTGACGGGCTCGCGCCCGAGGCCGGTGCCGAACACGCCGACGAACGCAGCCCGGGCGGCGAGCGCGCGGTAGCGCGTGGCCATGGTGGGCGTGAAGCGCCGGGCGCTCTGGAAGCAGACGAGGACCACCGCGGGATCGGACAGGGACTCGGCGTGGCGCTCGAGCCCGCGGGAGATGGCGAACAGCTCGCGCTTCGTGCCCACCTCGGGCCGGCTGTCGCGCTCGCCGATCTCGAATGGCGTGCCCCGCTCCTCGTCGAGCCGCCGGCGCAGCAGCGCCACGGCGCGGCGGGCGGGCAGCGGCGGAGCGGCGGGCAGCGGCGCGGGACGCCCGAAGAGCCATCCCTGCCCGAGGGTCGCACCGAGCCGCCGGGCCTGCTCGAGGTGCTCGGGGGTCTCGAGCCCCTCGGCGAGGATCCGGGCGCCGGCGCGCGCCGCCCACGCGTGGATCGTGCCCAGGCCGCGGAGGATCTCCTCCGTCGGCTCACTCCGCACGAGATGCATGTCCAGCTTGACGACCTCGGGCGCCACGAAGGGCAGGAGGGCCAGCGAGCGGGGGTCGGCGCCCACGTCGTCCAGGGCGATGGCCGCCCCCTGCCGGCGCAGGGTCATCACCGCCTCGAGGAGCTCGGCGGGCTTGAGGGCGAGCTCGCGCTCGGTGACCTCGAGGACCAGCCGTGGCCCGGCGGTGGGCAGCGCGGCCCCGCGCCAGTCGTCGACCGCCTCCGGCTCCACGTTCAGCCATAGAGAAGACGGGGCGCGGAGGTCGGCGGTGCGGGCGGCGGCGAGGGCCGCCGAGCGGCACGCGGAGTCGAGCTCGGCCAGGCGCCCGGCCTCCCGCGCGGCGGAGAACATGGCCGCAGGGCTCTCCAGTGGCGAGCCCGCCGGGCCGCGGGCCAGCGCCTCGTAGCCGACGACCTCGCCCGTACCCAGGTCGACGATCGGCTGGAAGACGGGCCGCAGGGCTCCTCCCCGCAGGAGCTCGGCAAGAGGAGAGCGCAGGTCGGTCACGGCCGCCATCGGTCCTGTATCGGCCCGCGCGCCCGACGGGTTGAGGGACTAGCGCTCGCCGGGAACCCAGGCGTCCCCGCGCCGGGCCAGGGCGATCCGCTCGACGCCCTCGCGCCCCGTGACCCGGAAGATCGCCTCGTCCTCCTCGGTCCCCGGGCGGTCGGTCACCTCCACGAGCGCTAGCTCGAGCACCTCCTCGGCGCCGTGGGCCTCGCGCCACGCGCTGCGCACGGCGTCCTCGAGGATCGCTCGATCCCAGCCCCGGTCCTCGGCGGCCGCCGCCGCGAGCTGCGCGTCGGCCGCCTTGACCTGCTCGGCGAAGCTCCCCTCGACCTGCTGCCGGCGCCGGGCGTTCGCCAGCACCCCACCCGCGGCGAGAAGCACGACGACCCCGACGATGACGAACAGGAGGATCTCGAGCCAGACGGGCATCCCCCCAGGGAAGCAGCTACAGCACGGGCGCGCGGCCCGCGAGGTGCGCGCCGACCTTGCGCTTCACCCGCTGGAGCGCGTTGTCGACCGTCTTGGTGTCGCAGTCGATCCGGCGCCCGACCTCCTCGTAGGAGTGACCGTCGAGATAGAGGGACAGCACGCGGGACTCGAGGTCGGACAGCACCGTGGACAGGCAGGCGACGAGCGCGCGGAGCTCCTCGGTGGAGATCACCTGCTGGACGGGGTCATGGCTCAGCGGGCCCGGGATGATCTCCTCGAGGGTCGGCTCCCCGTCTCCCTGCGCCGAGGCCGGGGACGCCGAGAAGGAGACGTAGCCGTTCAGCGGGGTGTGCTTGTGCCGGGTCGCGGTCTTGACCGCGGTGATGATCTGCCGCGTGATGCAGAGCTCGGCGAAGCTCCGGAACGAGGACTCCCGATCGGGCCGGAAGTCCCGGACCGCCTTGTAGAGCCCCACGAGCCCCTCCTGGATCAGGTCGTCGGAATCCCCTCCTGCGATGAAGTAGGAGGACGCCTTCAGGCGCACGAAGCCGTGGTAGCGGCGCACGAGGCGGTCGTAGGCGTCCGGGCTGCCCTGACGGGCCAGCGCGAGAAGATAGGAGTCCTCGACCTGAGGTAGAGACTGGGGAGCGGCTCCGAGCCGTGCCATCTGGGACGCCTTCCTCAACCCCCTACAACAGGGCCGGTGCGGTTTCGGCGCGCTTACCTCCCCAGGACGCCCGTCGAATGCAATCCAGGGCAGAAGCTCGACCTCGAGTCCACCCTTACGCCTGTCGCAGGGTGCCATAGTCACGCCCGCGCGTCAAGGGCTGCATAGAGCAGCACAGCCGCCGCGGCGCTCGCGTTGAGTGAGTCGAGCGTCCCGCGCAGGGGGATGCTCACGAGCTCGTCGCAGACCCCCGCGACGCGCGGGCGCAGCCCGCGCCCCTCTCCCCCGATCACGAGCACGGCCCCCCCGCGCCAGTCGACCTCGCGGTAGGACCGGGGCGCCCCCGCCGCCGCGCCGTAGCTCCAGCACCCGCGGCGCCTCGCCGCCGCGAGGAAGTCCGCGATGTTGCGGACGCGAGCGATCCGGAGGTGCTCGACGGCGCCCGCAGCGGCCTTGCAGACCGCGGGGGTCACCTCGGCCGCGCGACGCTCGGGGATCACCACCCCGTCGACCCCCGCGCACTCCGCCGAACGGCAGATCGCCCCCAGGTTCTGCGGATCCTCGATTCCGTCGAGAGCGACGAGCAGGGGATCGGTCCGCGCGAGGAGCTCCTCTTCGCCCACGTACGGGAAGGCCGGGACCTCGGCGCACATCCCCTGGTGGGCGCCCGTGCCCGCCCGGGCCTCGATCTCCACGGAAGCCACGATCTCCACGGAGGCGCCGCCCGGGAGCCACGGCTCCCGCGCCGCGCGCGCAGTCGCCCACACCCGGTGGACCCGCCGGCGTCCGCGCAACGCCTCCCGCACGGGATTGCGGCCATAGATGATCATCACGCCCAGAGAGTCACGCGGGCACCAGCTCGGGGCCCTCCGGCCCGTCCCGGACCGTCCAGCCCGCGGCGGCGATCTCGTCGCGCAGGCGGTCCGCCGCGGTCCAGTCGCGCTCCTCGCGCGCACGTGCGCGAGCATCTGCGAGCGCACGGACCTCCGGGGGCGCCTCCTCGGAGACGAGCAGCGTCTCGAGGCCGAGCACCTCGAGCATCTCGCTCAGCACGCCGCGGCCGGCCCCGGCGGCCGACAGCCGGCGGAGCTGCTCGGCCAGCACGGCGAGCGCGGCCGGGGTATTGAAGTCGTGGGCCAGGGCGGCGAAGAAGTCCCGAGCCAGGGAGACCTCCGAGGGGGTGGGACCCGGCGACAGGCGACGCACGGCATCGCGGATCCTCGCGCAGCGCGCCCGGGCCTCGGCCAACCGCTCGTCGGAGAACGCCAGCGGCTGGCGGTAGTGCCCCCCGCAGAAGTACATGACGAGCGTCTCGGCCCCGAACTCCTCCAGGGCCCGGTGCAGGGCGAACGGGTTGCCCTCGGACTTCCCCATCTTCTCCTGCTCGAGGCGGACCATCCCGTTGTGCATCCAGATCTGCGCGAGGTCGGCGCCCCGCGCCGCCCCCGTCTGGGCCGCCTCGTTCTCGTGGTGGGGGAAGACGAGGTCCGACCCGCCGCCGTGGATTTCGAAGCCCACGCCGAGCTCGGCCTCGGCCATCGCCGAGCACTCGATGTGCCAGCCCGGCCGCCCGCGCCCCCACGGAGCGTCCCAGGCGGTGTCCTCCCCGGGCTTGGCCGCCTTCCACAGGGCGAAGTCCAGCGGATCGCGCTTGCGGCCGCCCTCCTCGCCCTGGTCGAGATCCTCCAGCTCCCGGTGAGACAGCTCTCCGTAGGCGGGGTAGGTGCGCACACCGAAGTACACGTCGCCGTCCGCCGCGTAGGCATGACCCCGCTCGATCAGGTCTCCGATGAGCGCCACGATCGGCCCGATGGTCTCCGTGGCCAGCGGCTCGGCGTCGGGGCGCCCGAGGCCCAGCTTGTCCGTGTCGCGCACGTAGGCGTCGGTCATCTCGGCCGCCAGCTCGGCGCTCGGCACCCCGCGCGCCGCTGCCGCCGCGTAGATCTTGTCGTTGACGTCGGTGACGTTGATCACGAGCCGCGGCGCCAGGCCCTCGTGGACCAGGAAGCGCCGCAGCAGCGAGAAGACCACGAAGGGCCGGGCGTTGCCCACGTGGATGCGGTCGTAGACCGTCGGCCCGCAGGCGTAGATGCCCACCCGGCCGCCGGGACCGGGCACCAGATCCCGGAGCATCCCGCTCCGGGTGTCGTGGAGCCGGATCGGGGCCATGGCGCGCGGAGGCTAGTCACGCCGGGGCGCGCCGCCCGCTCTGGACGCCACGCGGATCCCCCCGGCCGACCTCGACGAGCGCGACCCCGCGACACCGTCCTGCTCGTGGGCAACCACTCCGGCGGCAACCTCACGCCGGACACGCTCGTCTTCACCCTCGCCTTCAACACGTACTTCGGGGTGGAGCGCGCCTTCTACCAGCTCGCCCACAACCTCGTGCTGGCGGCGCCGGGCCTCCGGCGCCTGCGGAAGTTCGGCACTGTGGCCACGTCCCGGCAGAACGCACAGGAGGCGCTGGACTCCGGCGCGGCGCTGCTCGTCCACCCGGGCGGCGACCACGAGGTCCACCGCCCCTCCTGGGAGCGCCACGGGTCTCCTTCGGCGGGCGCAAGGGCCGGATCCGGCTGGCGCTCGAGCCGGACGTCCCCATCGTCCCCGTCGTGTCGGTGGGCGGGCAGGAGACGGCGCTCTTCCTGACCTGCGCGAGGAGTTCGGCGAGGAGCCCGACGTGGACGAGGTCTACGACCATGTGCTGCGCCTCATGCCGGATGCTGATCCTCGCCGGCTCGGCGGAGATCGGCGGGCTCATCGAGATCGTCGAGTGACGCGAGGGCTCCGACCTTCGCCTCGGGCGTGAGGGGCTACGCGCGCGTCGGTGGCGGGGGCGCGAAGCCCTCGCGCGAGCGGTCCTCGACGGCGGCGATGGCCAGGGCCGCCACCCCTTCCTCGCGCCCGACGAACCCGAGACCCTCTCCCCGGGTGGCCTTGACGGAGACCTGTGAGACCGCGATACCGAGGGCGGTGGCGATACGGGCGCGGATCTTCTCGCGGTGGGGCGCGAGCTTCGGGTGCTCCATGAGGACCGTCGCGTCGACGTTCCGTACGGTGAAGCCCCGGGTGCCGAGCTTGTGCGCGGCGTCGGAGAGCAGCCTGAGGGAGTCGGCGCCCGCGTAGGCGGGGTCCGTGTCGGGGTAGTGCTCGCCGATGTCGCCCAGCGCGGCGGCGCCGAGCAGCGCGTCGATGATCGCGTGGACGAGGACGTCGGCGTCGGAGTGCCCGAGGAGCCCGCGCTCGTGGGGGATCGTCACGCCGCCGAGGACGAGCGGCCGGTCCTCGCCGAAGCGGTGGACGTCCCAGCCGATCCCCGCGGCGGTCACGGGTCGGCGCCGATGGGCTTCATGGTGCGGGTGCGGCCCGCGAACACCGCGAGCTCGCCGACCCCGAGGTCCTCGAGGAGCTCGAGCGCCTGCTCGTAGCCCGCGCCGACGTCCCCGGGCACGTGCGCGTCGGAGGACAGTGCGATGGGCGCCCCGGCGTCGAGGAGCATCTCGAGCAGGGCGGGCGCGGGGTAGATCTCGCGGGTGGGCTTGCGCAGGCCGGCGGTGGAGACCTCGACCGCGATGCCCGAGTCGGCGACGGCCTCGGCCAGGGGCTCGTAGAAGCGCCGCAGGTCCCCCTCGGGCTGCGGCCGTTCCGGACCCCACACCTTGACGAGGTCGGGGTGGGCGAGCACGTCGAAGAGACCGGAGCGAACGGCTTCGGCGACCGTCTCGAAGTAGCGCCGCCAGACCTGGTCGGCCGAGGCGGCGCGGTCCCACACGTCCCAGGAGTCCTGATCGACGGCCTCGTCGTTCAGGAAGTGCACCGACCCGACCACGTAGTCCCACTCGCGCTCCTCCAGGAACGAGGCGATCCGGTCCTCCCGGCCGGGCAGGAAGTCCATCTCGATCCCGAGCCGCAGGTCGGTCTCCTCGCGCACGAACTCGCAGTAGGCGTCCACGTCGTCACGGGCGCTCTTCCGCCAGAACGGGTGCTGCCACACGTCGAGCGCCTGGCGGAAGCGATGCACGTGCTCCGAGACGCCGAGCTCCACGATCCCCCGCTCCTCGGCGACGGTCCGGTAGCGCTCGGCGTTGGCGGAGGTGAAGTACTCCTGGGCGGACGTGCCCGGGTCGTCGGGCCGGAGATGGAGATGGTAGTCGGTGAGCATGGGGCGCACTGCATTCTGCCGCCCTCGCGGGGCGAAGCGCTGCGGAACGGTCAAGCGCTACGGCTACACCTTCCGGGTCTTCGTCTGAAGAACCATCGCGTCTCCTGCGCCACGGCCGCAGGGTCGCCCGCCGCGGCGTGAACGCCCGCGGCTGGACCTCCTTCGACTGGACCAAGGGCGGCAACGGCCCCTGGAGCGACGTCTGGCTCCGCCACGACCGCCACGCGGTGGTCGCGGCGATCATCAACGCCTGAGGCGCGAGCGAGGGCTGGGTGGGCCACGACGGGTCGAGGGGCGATCTGACGACCGCATACGGTGGCCAACTCGCCACTCGCCGTCCTCGACGAGACCGAACCCAGCGCGAGAGGGAGCCGGTCAGACGGCGAGCTTCAGCGACGCGTCGGGCACCGCGTAGTAGGTGCTCTGAGCGAGGGTCCGATGCAGCTCGCCGAGCTGACGCTCGGTCTCCCGGAGGGCGACGACGACATGCTCTTCCGCGCCGTTCTTCTCGACTGTGTCGGCAGCACGCTTGGCACGTTTCCGAGCATCGCCCACGTGGAGGAGCACCTTCTCGACCTCCGCTGAATGCTGCTCGATCATCGCACGCCACGGTACTCCCAGCGCTGGACGGCAGCGGGGAAGAGAGACGAGGACCGGGCGCCCGGGAGTGGGCGTTCAGGACGCGGACGGGGAGCACCTCTCGCTCACGACAGCGGCTCGCGCTCCTCGAGGTCAACCCAGGAGCCGTCCGCACGGCGGAGCTGAGCGCGCGCCAGCTCTCCTATCACCCCCGAGTAGATCGTCACCGCGATCTCCGGACCGTCCGCCACCCTGACCGTCAGCTCCTTGTCGCCGTAGTAGATGTTCGCCTTGTCGACGAGCTCCCCGTCGACTCGCAGGCGAGCGCGGTTGAGCACCACGAGCTTCTTGTCGAACCGAGCTCGACGTCGCGCCCGTCGTACGTCACGCCGTAGCGCTTTGTCTTGTAGCCCGCGTAGTGATCGGTCACCGGCGACCCCCCCATTAGACGCGGGCGGGGATGGCCTCCACGGACGGAGGCGGTGCGGAGGGGACCTCCGGCTCGGCGTTGGTGCTGCGCAGGGGCACCTCGCGCAGCGCCCAGGACAGGAGGAACGCGACGGCCATGAACCCGAGGCCCCAGATGAAGACGCCGTGCAGCGCATTGGCGAACGCGTGCAGGAAGGCGTCATGCGCGGCCGGCGCGAGCCGCCGGGCCTGCGCGGGGTCGAGGTGGACGCCTCCGGCGAGGTGCAGGTGACGGGTGACCGACGCCGGGAGCCTCTGGAACTGGTCGGCGAGCCGGGTGGCGAAGATCGTGCCGAAGATGGCCACGCCGAACGAGCCGCCGACCGAGCGGAAGAACGTGGTCGTGGCGGTGGCGACGCCCATGCTCTCGGGCCGGGAATCGTTCTGCACGGCGAGCACGAGCACCTGCATGACCAGGCCGAGACCCACGCCCACGACGAGCATGTCGACCGACGCCAGCCAGCTCGGTGTCGTGACCGTGAGCCGCGAGAGAAGGAACATGCCGACGGTCACGGTGAAGGTTCCGGCGATCGGGAACGGGCGATAGCGGCCGATCCGGCTGATGGTCCGCCCCGACGCGATGCTGGCGACGAGCAGCCCGATGATGAGCGGCAGCATCCGGAGGCCCGAGCTGGTCGCGCTGGCGCCGTAGACCAGCTGCAGGTAGAGCGGAATGAAGATGATCGTTCCGAACATGCCGAGCCCGACGAGGAAGGCGAGCGCGCTGGCGACGTTGAACACGCGACCCGAGAAGAGCCTCATCGGGATGATCGGCTCCGCCGCCCGACGCTCCTGCGCGACGAAGGCGCCCAGCAGCACCAGGCCTCCGGCGCCGAGCCCGAGGATCGTGGGTGATCCCCACCCGTACTCGTTGCCGCCCCAGGTCGTCAGCAGGATGATCGCGCTCACGCCGGCGGTCAGGAGTCCCGCCCCGAGGTAGTCGACGCGATGATCGGTGTGGCGGCGCGGAAGGTGGAGCTTGAGCGCGACGACCGTCAGCGCGACGGCGCCGACGGGGAGATTGACGTAGAAGACCCAGCGCCAGGAGAGGTTGTCGACGAAGAACCCGCCGAGCAGCGGCCCCGCGACGGAGGCCACCGCGAAGACCCCGCCGATGAGCCCCATGTAGCGACCCCGCTCCCGCGGGGAGACGATGTCACCGATGATCGCCTGGGCGCCGACCATCAGCCCGCCGGCCCCGACGCCCTGCAGAGCCCGAAAGGCGATGAGCTCGCCGAGGGACTCAGAGAGGCCGGCGAGCATCGAGCCCGCCAGGAAGATGACGATCGCGGCCTGGAAGACGCGCTTGCGGCCGTACATGTCGCCGAGCTTGCCGTACAGCGGCGTGGAGGCGGTGGTGGCCAGCAGGTAGCTCGTCACCACCCACGAGAGGTGCGAGAGCCCCCCGAGATCGCCCACGATGGTCGGGAGCGCGGTGGAGACGATCGTCTGATCGAGCGCCGCGAGCAGCATGCCGAGCATCAGCGCCGCGAAGATCGGCACCAGCTCGCGCTTGCTCAGCGTCGCGTGCTCGCGCGGGTCGGCGGCCGTGCTGCTCATGCCGCGACCGGAGCCTCCACGCCGAGCTCCGAGAGGGCGGCGCTCAGCCGCTCACGCTGCTCGGGTGAGAGGCCGTCGACCACCGCCCGGATGTCGGCCACGCGCGCGTCCGTGAACCGGACCACGAGCTCCGCGCCCGCGGGCGTCAGGGCGAGGTCGCGAGCCCGCCGGTCCTCACTGCAGACGCGGCGCTGGACGAAGCCGCGCCGGCGGAGCGCGTCGGCCGTGCGACTGGCGGTCGGCAGCGAGAGCGACAGGCCCTCCGCCAGCTCACCCACCGACAGCGGGCGCGGGTCACGGCCGGAGAGCACCAGCAGCGCCTTCATCTGCCCGGCCGTCGTGCCACTCTCCTCGAGCACCGCCAACGCGCTCGTGCCTGAGCGCCGGTACAGCACCTCCGTCAGGCGGTACAGGCGCGTCGCCAACTCCTCGATATCATTTGCTTTCACGTACACAACTATACCGGTCGGAGTCCGGCGGCCGTGCGGACCGTCCGATAAGGCCGCGGGCTGGAATGATGACCGCGTGACATTGCCCGCTGACCCGTCGCAGGAGGAGCGCGTGCGAGTGCGTCGTGCGCACGAGCGCCTGCGCACCGCTTCCAAGGAATTGCAGTCGCTCGTGGCGACCGAGCCGATGAAGGGCCGCTGGGAGCCCGAGCCGGCGCCTGCGGAGATCCTGGAGGCGGCGCAGGAGGAGCTGCGGCAGGCCTACTCCGGACTCGGGGGCGACGCGAGCTGCGTCGACGTGCTCGACGGAGGCAGGCTGCTCTCGTTCTCCTACGAGGACATGCTGCGCTATCACGGGCCGGGGTCGCCCGGCGGAGTCGCCCACGCCTTCAAGGTCATGGAGCGTGCGTTTCCGCTGCTGGACCCGGATGGTCCGCCCCAGCGGCGCGAGATCACCCTGGCGACCGCGTTCGGGGGGCCGGGCGCGAGGGATGGCTTCGAGCTGGTCGCCCGGGCCGTGACGGGCGAGCGCTACGTCCTCGAGCCCGGGCTCGCGCGGCCCGAGCGCGGCACGACGCTCGAGCGCTTCGTCTTCCGGATCGTCTACCGCGAGCGCAGCGTGACCCTCGCGGTCCGCGAGGGATTCGTGACCGACGAGTTCATCGCGCTCGCGCGCAAGGAGCGCAGTCCGGCGGAGGAGGCGCGGCTGGACCTCCTCAAGCTGGAGATGGCCGAGCGGGTGATGTCGAGCCCGCCCGCCGACGTCTACGACGCCACGCCGGGAGGGCTTGAGTCATGAGGCCGCGATCAGCGCGAGC
>JAABUN010006985.1_pt1 | contig 12564 bp, 13 predicted proteins | sample 5559311 | NCBI WGS metagenome assembly JAABUN01 (sample SAMN10711877, study PRJNA513370) | rock metagenome | isolation source: Antarctica rocks | place: Antarctica: Victoria Land, Siegfried Peak sud | reverse complement strand
ATCTGGGTACGCCCGGTACAGGAGGATCGTGTCATGGCGGACTGAGAAGGTCTTCGCGTCCATCCGGGGGCTTTCGGTCTTCTCCCAGATCACCGTGGCCACGAAGTTGTCGCGACCGAAGACCTCGTCCATCATGACGCGGCAATACGCGACCTCGGAGTCGTCGAGATGGACCCAGACGGACCCGTCGGGCGCGAGCAGTTCCCGGATTTGCACGAGTCGGTCGCGCATCATCGTCAGCCAGACCGAATGCTCCAGGGCGTCGTCGTAATGCAGGAAGCTCTGCTGCGTGTTGAACGGGGGATCGAGGTAGGCGAGCTTGACCTTGCCGAGATACTCGGACGCGAACTCCGGCAGTCGGGCGAGGCTCCGCAGGGCGTTCAGCGCGTCGCCACGGATGAGCAGGTTGTCCTTCGCCCGATCCGAACTGACGTCGCCAACCGTCGTCACATCGTCAAGGAGGCGGACTTCGGCGACCCGGTAGTCGGACGGGGACACCCACTCGTAGCTGCCGTCCTCGTGGGCAAGCAGACGCAGGTGCTTGTTCGTCCAGGTCAGCTCCAGCCGACCCTGATGCTCGACCAGTTGCGTCCCTCCCTGGGCACTCGCGATGGACTCCACAAGCGTAGCGGTGCAACCGCAGGTGAGTCGCAGCGAATGGCGGTGTGCTAGGTTCGCGCCAGCAGGAGGCTACCGGTGACCATCGTCGACGCTGCCGAGCGACCAATCTATACAGCAACAGAGGCTGCCCGCTACACGGATTTCTCGCCGCAGAGCGTGACGCGATGGCGTGCGGGGTATGCGTACCCAACCCAGAAGGGCCCACGTCGAAGCGGTTCCCTGACCGGCGGTCGACCGTACGGCCTCCTTACCTTCAATGAACTCCTGGAAGTCGCGGTCGTCGCGGCGGCCCGCCGTGCTGACGTTCCGATGCGGTCGATCCGACGGGCGATCACGGCCGCACGAGAGGTCTACGGCATCGATCGGCCCCTCGTCACGATGACCCTCATGCACGACGGCAAGGACCTCTTCATCCGAGAGATCGAGCGAGCCGACACGTCCCGATATGTGAACCTGAGCCGACATGGTCAGGTCGCCTGGGAGCACGTCCGCGACGTGCTTTGCGACATCGAGTACGAAGAGGACGCGGCCGTGCGCTGGTATCCAGACGGTCGCGATACCCCGATCATCATCGATCCTCGTGTCTCATTCGGCCGCCCGTATGTTGTGCGCAAGGGCGTGTCGACGGACGCGATCCGAAGCCGCTTCCTGGCCCGCGAATCGATCGATGACATCGTCGACGACTTCGATCTGACGGAGGCGGAGGTCGAGGCCGCGCTGAGGTTCGAGCTGCCGGCCGCTGCTTGAAGGTCTTCATCGATCGCGATCTTGGGAAGCGCCTGGGCTACGCCTTGAGGGCAGTCCGCATCCCGGTCGTTCTGCACATCGAGCGGTATCCGGCGGCGGATGCTGAATCGGTGCCCGACGCGGTGTGGATCGCGGAGGCGACAGCGCAGAGGGAGGTGATCCTGACGCGCGATGGCCGCATCAGGCGGATGTCGGCGGAGCTCGCGGCTGTCGTTGCCGCAGGAGCAAAGTGCTTCGTTCTGGAGACCGGCAACGCAACCCCGCTGGACTATCTCCAAGCCTTGATGGCAGCCTGGCCACGAATGCTTGAGATCGTCGATGAGGAGACACCCCCGTTCATGTATGGGATCTCACGCACCGGCCGTGTTGCGCGACGATATCCGCCAACCACGACAGCAGACCGATAGGCCGTTCACATCAACTCGCGCTACCCTTCGCGCCGTGAGCCCGGACGTCCTCCACCTTCCCAAGCATCCCGACAGGCTCTGGCGTCATCCCGACCCTAAGACCTCCTACGACGTCGTGATCATCGGCGGGGGCGGGCACGGACTCGCCGCGGCCTATTACCTCGCCAGGAACCACGGCATCACCAACGTCGCCGTGGTGGAACGCGGCTGGTTGGCCGGCGGCAACATGGCCCGCAACACCGCGATCATCCGCAGCAACTACCTGTGGGACGAGAGCGCCGCGATCTACGAGCACGCGCTCAAGCTCTGGGAGGGGCTCGCGGAGGAGCTCGACTACGACCTGCTTCTGAGCCAGCGCGGCGTGCTCAACCTGGCCCACAACCTGGGCGACGTCCGCGAAGGCCAGCGCCGGGTATCGGCCAACCGACTGAACGGCGTCGATGCCGAGTGGCTCACGACGGAAGACGTCAAGCGCCTCGTCCCGATCGTCGACACCTCGCCGGACGTCCGCTATCCCGTGCTCGGCGCCACCTATCAGCCGCGCGGCGGGATCGCCAAGCACGACCACGTGGCCTGGGCCTACGCCCGCGCCGCCGATGCGCTTGGTGTGGACCTGATCGAAGGCGCCGAGGTGACCGCGATCGATATCGACGGTGGCCGCGTGACCGGCGTGCAGACCTCGCGCGGTCCGATCCGCGCGGGCAGGTTGGCGATCGTCGCGGCCGGCCACGCGAGCATCGTGGCGGCCCTGGCCGGCCTCCGGCTGCCGCTCCAGAGCCATCCGCTCCAGGCCCTCGTGTCGGAACTGCTGGAGCCGGTCCACCCGACCGTCGTCATGTCGAACGCGGTGCACGTCTACGTCAGCCAGGCGCACAAGGGCGAGCTGGTCATGGGCGCCGGCATCGACAGCTATAACGGCTACGCCCAGCGCGGCGCGTTCCACATCATCGAACACCAGATGGCGGCTGCCCTGGAGCTCTTCCCGATCTTCGCCCGCGCGCACGTCATCCGGACGTGGGGTGGGATCGTGGACGTGTCGCCCGACGCCTCGCCGATCATCTCGAAGACCCCGGTGGATGGCCTGTATCTCGACTGCGGGTGGGGGACCGGCGGGTTCAAGGCCACCCCGGCGAGTGGCTGGGTCCTGGCCCACACCGTCGCCAACGACGAGGCGCACCCGCTGAACCGTCCGTTCGCACTGGAGCGCTTCGAGACCGGTGCCCTGATCGACGAGCACGGCGCGGCGGCAGTCGCCCACTGATGCTGCTGATCCCCTGTCCGCACTGCGGGCCGCGCGACGAGACCGAATTCAAGTACGGCGGTCAGGCCGGGATCGCGTACCCGGCGGATCCCGACGCGCTGACCGACGCCGAGTGGCTGGACTACCTGTTCCTGCGAGACAACCCGAAAGGCCCGTGGCGAGAGCGATGGGTCCACACCGCCGGGTGCCGACGCTGGTTCGACGTCACCCGGGACACGCTGACGAACGAGTTCGGGGACATCGGCCGATGACGGGGTCGCGTCTGCCTGACGGCGGCACCGGCATCGACCGCGGCCAGCGACGAACGTTCGATTTCGAAGGGACGGTCGTCAGCGGGTTTACCGGCGATACCGTCGCGTCGGCCCTGCTGGCGAACGGCATCGATGTCGTCGGTCGGAGCATCTATCACGACCGGCCACGGGGCATCTTCAGCGCCGGACCCGAGGAGCCGAACGCGCTCGTGCAGGTCCGTTGGGCCGGCGGGATCTCCGAACCGATGCTGCCGGCCACGACCGTCCCGATCGAGGACGGCCTCCAGGTCCGGAGCCTGGCCGGCCGTGGCCGCCTGGAGCTGCCGGAGTCGGGGATTGACACGGGTCGGTTCGACGCTCGATACGCCCACTGCGAGGTGCTCGTGATCGGGGCCGGGGCGTCCGGTCGGCGCGCGGCTTCGAATGCGCGAACGGCGGAACCCGGTGCGCGCGTCCTGCTCATCGAGGCGGATCCGGCCGCCGCCGGCGACGAGGTGCGGCCCGGGATGACGGCGCTCGGGATCTACGACCACGGCTACGTGACCGCCGTGGAACGGCGCCCGACTCCCACCACGGAGGGCCGCCTTTGGCACATCCGGGCCGGGCGGATCGTCATCGCGACCGGGGCCACGGAGCGGCCCATCGTCTTCGCCGACGACGACCGGCCCGGCGTGATGCTGGCCGGGGCCGCGGCGACGTACGTGGAGCGTTACGGCATCCGCCCCGGCGAACGGGCGGTCATCTTCACGAACAACGATACGACCGACGCCGTGACGTCCACGCTCCGGGGAGCCGGTACAGACATCGTCGCAATCGTGGATGCGCGACGGGGCGACCTCGTCGTCGGCACGACGGGGGACGACGCCGGCCGATTGACCGGCGTCCGCATCGCTCGCGCCGAATTTAGCGCCCGTTCCACCGCGGACGGCCGCCCCGACGCCGGCGCCGACCGTGGCGACGTCGAGAGGATCGAGGCGGACCTCCTCCTCGTGTCCGGCGGCTGGAACCCGAACCTCGCGCTCTGGGCCCACGCACGGGGCACCCTCCGATTCGACGAGCGGATCGCGGCCTTCGTCCCGGACCAGCCCGGTCCGCACGGCCGGATCGAAATCGTCGGCGCGGCCGCTGGCCAGATCCAGCGACTCGGCGAGATCGTCCCGACCTGGGTCGTGCCGCCGCCCGGCCCCGCCACGGATGACGCCTGGGTCACCCACTATGTCGACCTCGGGCGCGACTCGACCGTGCAGGACCTGCAGCGGGCGTTGGGCGCCGGCCTCGAATCGATCGAACATGTCAAGCGCTACACGACGATCGGGACCGGGATCGACCAAGGCCGGACATCGGGTGTGGTCACGAGCGCCATCGCCGCCGCGATGCTCGGCCAGGAGGTCGGCGCGATCGGTGTGCCGACCTTCCGACCGCCGACCGTGCCGGTCAGCTTCGCCCAGCTCGCCGCGCGCAACCGAGGCTCGCTGGCGGATCCGATCCGGGTGACCCCGATCCATCCCTGGCACGAGGCTAGCGGGGCCATCTTCGAAGATGTCGGGCAGTGGAAGCGTCCGCATCATTTCCCCAACCCGGGCGAATCGGCCGACGACGCGGTGCTTCGCGAGTGCCGCGCGGCGCGCACCGGTGTGGCCATGATGGATGCCACGACCCTCGGGAAGATCGACCTGCAGGGGCCGGATGTCGGTGTCTTCCTGGACCGCGTCTACACGAACACGTTCTCCAGTCTGAAGGTGGGATCGTGCCGCTACGGCCTGATGTGCCGGGCGGACGGGATGGTCTTCGACGACGGCGTCACGTCGCGCCTGGCCGACGATCGATTCCACATGACGACGACGACAGGCAACGCGGCGGCCGTCCTCGACCACCTCGAGGAGTGGCTCCAGACCGAGTGGCCGGACCTGCGCGTCCATGCCACGAGCGTCACGGAGCAGTGGGCGACCGTGGCCGTCGTGGGTCCGCGCAGCCGGGACGCCGTTGCGGCATTGGCTCCGTCCCTCGATGTCTCGAATGCCGCCTTCCCGTTCATGACCTGGCGCGATGCGGTCATCGCGGGCACCCCTGGCCGAGTCTTCCGCATCTCGTTCTCGGGGGAGCTCGCCTACGAGCTGAACGTGCCGACCTGGCACGGGCTGGCGCTCTGGGAAGCGGTCCTCGCCGCCGGCGCGCCGTTCGCGGTCACGCCATACGGCACCCAGGCGATGCACGTCCTCCGAGCCGAGAAGGGCTACCCGATCATCGGCCAGGAGACGGACGGCACGGTCACCCCACAGGACCTGGGGATGACCTGGGCCGTCTCGACGAAGAAGGACTTCATCGGCCGACGCTCGCACCGCCGGGTGGATGCGCAGCGATCCGATCGGAAGCAGCTCGTCGGCCTCCTGCCGACGGACCCTCGGATCGTCCTGCCGGAGGGCACCCAACTCGTCGCGCCCGATGCCGACCTCACGGTCGCGCCGGTGCCGATGCTCGGCCACGTGACGTCGTCCTACGAGAGCGCGGCCCTGGGCCGTTCGTTCGCCCTGGTCCTGGTCAAGGGTGGCCGCGAGCGGATCGGTCAGACCGTCCTCGCCCCGCTGGTCGATCGCGTCGTGGAGGCCGTCGTCGCCGACTCCGTCCTGTTCGACCCGGAGAACCGTCGCCGCGACGGCGAGCCGCAGCCATGACCGACACCGGACTTCGGGCACGCTCGCCGCTCGAAGGCGCGACCATCGCGGTCGACCCGTCCACCACGGTGAGGATCCGCGAATTGCCGTTCCTGGCTCATGTCGGCCTCCGGGCGGATCCCGCCGACGAGCCGTTGATGTCGCGGTTGACGATTGTCCTCGGCGTTCGCCTGCCGACCGACCCGAACAGCACCGCCATCTCCGAAGACGGCACCAGACAGGTCCTGTGGCTGGGGCCCGATGAGTGGCTTGTACTGGGCGAGCCCGGCCCGGCGGGCGCCCTCGAGTCGACGTTGCGCTCGGCGCTCCATGCGGGCGCGGGCGCCGTGGTCGACCTGTCGGCCAATCGAACGGCGATCTCGGTCAGCGGTCCGCGAGCCCGCGAGTTGCTGGCGTTCGGCTGCGCGATCGACCTGGATCCGCCCGCATTCGGGCCGGACCGCTGTGTCCAGACCCTGCTGGCCCGAGCCAACGTGATCATCGTGCCGGTGGGCCCGCCGGAGGAACCGGCCTTCCGGATCCTGGTCCGACCATCCTTCGCCGGTTACCTCGCGGCGTGGCTGGCCGACGCCGCGCAGGGGCTGGACTGAGCGACCGCGGCGGCCCACCTTGCGCCGATGTGCGATGGTTCGCTCGGCTCGACCTCGATCCACGCGGCCGACACCGGTTCAAGGAGAGCCAGTGCGCAAACGAAAAGTGACGTACCCGCCAGCCAAGACCGCCAACCGCCCGGCGCCCGCATCCGGGCTGCCCACGGACCCGCCCTACGTGCGACCGACCGTGGCCACGATCGACCTGACCGCCGGCAAGGGCCGCGCCGGCCTGACCGTCGGAGGACGCGTGCGCATCGCCGGCAGCGGCCTGTTCTCAGGTGAGATCGCCGTCATCGAGAAGCTCGTGACGGGCGTCATCCCCGCCGCCGTCGTGCGAACCGAGGCCGGCAAGACCCGCCAGGTCCGGACCATCGACCTTGAGCCTGTCGGACCGACTGCGCCGCCGCAAGCCGCCGCCTCCGCGGAGGCCTGACGACCGCCTGACATGATCGGGATCCTGGTCGGTCGAACCGCCGAGATGGCTGCTCTCGGGGACGTGGCCGGGGTCGCCGCCGCCACAGGTCGACCGGCGGTCGGCGTCGTGATCGGTGCTGCCGGGCTCCTGGTGGGCGCCGTCTCGGCGCACCCACACAGGGCGGGTCCTGACGATCAGGTCATCGCCAACGGGCAGAACCACGCACCGTATGTCAGTGGCGTCAGTTGCGGTGGCGATCCTGCCGCGTACGGACTCGAATCCGCGCATCACGGGCCCGATGCGGGCACACCGGCAAGGCCGATGGTTGCTACATGACGACCGGCGGCGTGGCCCCGGGCGCCGACGTCCATGACCCCTCCATCCACTGACTGCCATGAGCCGGGTCGCGTCGCGCGGAGCGGCCGACCCGGTTCACCCGATCAGGGTTCGCGCAGCCCCGCCGCGATGCGCGCGGCGCCCGCGACGACGAGCTGGGCCAGCGCGGCTGTCCGCCCGTCGGACGGAAATCGATAGGACGGTCCGTGCAGGTGGACGGCCGCGATGACCTCCCCGGACCCGTCCGCGATCGGCGCCGCCACTGATGAGATGCCGGCGTCGAACTCCTCCAGCGCCCAGGCGTATCCGTGCCGTCGGACCTCGCCGAGGCGGCCACGGACGGCTTCGGGGTCGGTCAGGGTTCGCGCCGTGAAGCGTTCGAGCGGTCGCGCCAGGTAGCGCTCGATGGCGGCCGGCGGCCGGAAGGCCAGGAGGACCTGCCCGGATGAGACGGCGTGCAACGGCGCCCGGGCGCCGGTCCAGTCGCGGACGGAAACCGGGTTCGGCGTGTCGATCTGCTCGACGTAGTGGATGCGGTCGCCATCGGGGACGCCGAGCCCCGCGGCCTCGCCGCAGGCGGCTGCCAGTTCCGCGAGGGTCGGACGGGCCGTGGCCGCCAGGGATCGGTTCAGGCTGAACCCGCCGGCGAGCGTGACCATCCGCGAGCCAAGCCGGTATGCCGTGTCGCCGGGCACCTGTTCCACCGCACCCTCGCGGACGAGCGTGGCCAGCAATCGGGCGGCGGTCGACTTCGGCAACCGGGTCCGATCGGCGACCTCCGTGACCCCGAGCGGGCCGTCGCCCAGCGCCTCGAGGACGTCAAAGGCACGGGTGATCGACTGGACGCTGGACATCGGACCCCTGTTGGTCTAGATTGGCGACTCGCGGGTTCCATCATACGGCACGGTTCCACATCGTGGAACCCCCCGCGGCCGTCGATCACCGCCGTGACGCGGACCACCCGGAGCCTCTGATGACCGACGACTACCAGGACATCGACCTAGCCGGCCTGTCCGACGATGAGCTCATCGAGCAGATGCACAACGACCTGTACGACGGCATGCGCGACGAGATCATCGAGGGCACCAACCTCCTGCTCGGCCGCGGATTCGCGGCCACCCGGGTCCTGGACGACGCGCTGGTCGCCGGCATGAAGATCGTCGGCATCGACTTCCGCGACGGCATCCTGTTCGTGCCCGAGGTCCTGCTCGCGGCCAACGCGATGAAGGCCGGCATGGCCATCCTTCGACCGTTGCTCGCCGAGACCGGCGCGCAGCCCGTCGGGAAGGTCGTCATCGGCACGGTCAAGGGCGACATCCACGACATCGGCAAGAACCTCGTCGGGATGATGCTGGAGGGCGCCGGCTTCGAGGTCGTGGATCTCGGCATCAACACCGATGCCGAGAAGTTCATCAACGCCCTGACAGAGCACAAGCCGGACATCCTCGGCATGTCCGCACTGCTGACCACCACGATGCCGTACATGAAGGTCGTGATCCAGACGCTCAAGGATCGCGGCCTGCGCGACGACTACATCGTGCTCGTGGGGGGCGCCCCGCTGAACGAGGAATTCGGGATGGCCGTCGGTGCCGATGCGTACTGCCGCGATGCCGGCGTTGCGGCCGAGACCGCCCGGCGCATGATCGACGAGCGTCGTGCCCGCGTCCCGGCCTGAGGTCGCCGCGAGCGCCGTCGTCGCCCCTCGCGTCCTGGTCGTCGGCTGCGGGGCCCTCGCGCGGGAGCTCGTGGCCCTGACCCGCGACCTACCCAACGTCGACATCACCTGCCTGCCAGCCACGCTCCATAACCGGCCGGGCGGCATCCCCAAAGCGGTCCGCGACCGGATCCGCAGGCGCCGTGCCGATTACGACCGCGTCTTCGTCGCCTACGCCGACTGCGGCACGGGCGGCCTGCTCGACCGGGTCATCGCCGAGGAGGGCGTGGAGCGACTGGCCGGGGCGCACTGCTACCAGTTCTACGCCGGCACGGAAGTTTTCGACCGCCTGACCGACGAGGAGCCGGCGACCTTCTTCCTGACCGACTTCCTCGCCCGCAACTTCGATCGGCTCGTCATCGAGGGCCTCGGTCTGGACCTTCATCCCGAGCTGCGAGACGCCTATTTCGGCAGCTACCGCCGGCTCGTGTATCTCGCCCAGACCGACGATCCGCTCCTAGTGACCGGCGCTCGTCGCGCCGCCCGGCGACTGGGCCTTGCCTTCGAGCTCCGTCAGACCGGCTACGGCGAACTGGCCAGCACCATCGAGGCGGTCGCGGCCGGCCGGCCCGCTCCCGAGGTGATCTCCCCGCTCAGCATCGGAGGCGCCTGACCATGGCCAGCATGACCGTCATCTGGTGGCGCGACATCCCGGCCCAGGTGACCGCCCGCGACGGCCGTCGGCAGAGCAAGATCGTGCTCCATCCGCGCTTCCAGGTCGCCATCGACAAGGCCGCCAGCCGGGCCGGCAAGCGCGCCTACAACGACTACATCGAAGAGTGGCGCCGGACCCAGCGCACCTGCGCGGACGACGTGGATGCCGAAGTCGCAGCGGAAGTGGAACGCCTCGAAGGCGAATACGACAAGCATCGCCTCGCCCAGCTCATCCAGTCCGGTGGCGTGGAGGGCGGCCCGGTCTTCCCGCCCGCCCAGGACGAGACCCAGGGCAAAGGCGCGCGCCAGGAGATGGACCCCGCATGACCCATACGGTCATCAGTTCGGCAACGCGCGAGGTCGTCATCGGCGACGACAAGCCGTTCGTCATCATCGGCGAGCGGATCAACCCGACCGGTCGCAAGCTGCTCGCCGAGGAGATGAAGGTCGGCGACTTCTCCCGGGTGGAGCGGGACACGCTCGCCCAGGTGGAGGCCGGCGCCCAGATGCTGGACGTCAACGCGGGCATCCCGCTGGCCGATGAGCCCGCGATCCTTGCGAAGACCATCCAGCTCGTCCAATCCCTCACGGATCTCCCCCTCTCGATCGATTCATCGATCGTCGAGGCGCTCGAGGCGGGCCTCGCGGTCTACCAGGGCAAGGCGTTGCTCAACAGCGTGACCGGCGAGGAGGAGCGCCTGGAGCGGGTCCTGCCGCTGGTCAAGAAGTACGGCTGCGCGGTCGTCGCGATCAGCAATGACGAGACCGGCATCTCCATGGATCCGGATGTCAGGTACGCGGTCGCGAAGCGGATCGTGGAACGGGCGATGGACCACGGCATCCCGCGCGAGGACATCCTCGTGGACCCCCTGCTCATGCCCATCGGTGCGCTGAGTGGCGCGGGTCGCCAGGTCTTCCGGATCCTCGGGCGCCTGCGCGATGAGTTGAAGGTCAACTCCACCTGCGGGGCGTCCAATGTCAGCTTCGGCCTGCCCAATCGGGACGGGATCAACGGCGCGTTCCTGTCCATGGCCATCGCGAGCGGCCTGACCTCGGCCATCACGAACCCGATCGCACCGGGCGTCCGCCATTCGGTCATGGCCAGCGACGTCCTGATGGGCAACGACCAGGATGCGTCCCGCTGGATCAAGGCATTCCGGGTCGTGCCGCCCGAAGGCGAAGCCGGCGGCCGCCGGGTGAACCGCCGACGCGATGGTGGCGTCGCCCCGGAACCACGTCTCAGCGCGGATGTCCCGGGCGTGGACGTGCCCGGACTCGACGTCCCGGCGCTCGGCTGAGCCCCCGCCCGTGAGCGGTCCGGTCGACGCGCAGGTAATCTTCACCCCGTCCGGTCGCCGGGGCCAGGTCGCCCAGGGCACGACTGTCCTGGACGCCGCTCGGCGTCTCGGCGTCGATATCGATTCGGTGTGCGGCGGGCGCGGGATCTGCGGTCGATGCGCCGTGACGCCGGCCTTCGGCAGCTTCGCCAAGCACGGCATCACCTCTGCGCCGGAGCACCTCTCCGAGGCCGGCGAGGTGGAGGCGGACTACCGGGCCGAGCATCGCCTGGCGGCGGACCGGCGCCTGTCGTGCGCGGCCATGCTCCTGGGTGACGCCGTCATCGACGTCCCGCCCGAGAGCCAGGTCCATCGCCAGGTCGTGCGCAAAGACCTCGACGCCCGGCCGTTCGTGCTGGACCCGGTCATCCGGCTGCACACCGTGGACGTCACGGAGCCCGACCTCGCCACCCCGACCGGCGATCTCGGGCGCCTGTTCGACGCCCTGGCAAGCGAATGGCAGCTGACCGGCCTGCGGGCGGACCTCGCCGTCATCCGGGCGCTCCAGCCGGCCCTCACCGCCGGCGACTACCGGGTGACCGTCGCTATCCATGGTGGCCGGGACGTCATCGCGGTCTGGCCGGGCTTCCACGATCGCGCGTTCGGCGTGGCCATCGATGTCGGTTCGACGACGATCGCCGGGCACCTCGCCAACCTGACCGACGGCACGATCCTCGCAAGCGCCGGGGTGATGAACCCGCAGATCCGCTTCGGCGAGGACCTGATGAGCCGGGTGTCGTACGTGATGATGCACGAAGGGGGCGACGTCGAACTGACCACGGCAGTCCGAAAGGCGCTCGACGGCCTGCTCGCGACCCTCGCCAACAAGGCGGGCATCAAGCGCGCCGAGATCCTCGAGCTCGCGATCGTCGGCAACCCGATCATGCATCACCTGCTGCTGGGCATCGACCCGACGCCGCTCGGTTCGGCGCCCTTTGCCCTCGCCACTGATACGGCGGTCGAGCTGACCGCCGCGGAACTCGGGGTGCGTGCCCATCCGGGCGCCCGGGTCTACCTCCTGCCGTGCATCGCGGGACACGTCGGCGCGGACACGGCCGGCGTCATCCTGGCCGAGGAACCGCACAAGGCGGAGGCGATGACCCTCGTCGTGGACGTGGGCACGAACGCGGAGATCGTGCTGGGCGACCGGCATCGACTGCTGGCCGCTAGCTCACCGACCGGCCCAGCTTTCGAGGGCGCCCAGATCAGTGCCGGCCAACGCGCGGCGCCCGGCGCCATCGAGCGCGTGCGGATCGACCGCGATACGCTGGAGCCCCGGTTCCGCGTGATCGGCGTGGATACGTGGTCTGACGACCCTGGCTTCGTGGCGGCGCTGGCCACGGCCGGGACCGGCGTCACCGGCATCTGCGGCTCGGGCATCATCGAGGGCGTGGCCGAGCTCTACCTTGCCTCGGTCGTGACCGCCGATGGCGTCATCGATGGGGGCCTGGCGGGTCGCACCGCGCGCATCGTCCCCGACGGCCGGACCTTCAGCTATGTCCTGCACGAGCCGGCCGACGGCGGGCCGCGCATCCTGATCACCCAGAACGACATCC
>JAABUN010006983.1_pt1 | contig 12568 bp, 10 predicted proteins | sample 5559311 | NCBI WGS metagenome assembly JAABUN01 (sample SAMN10711877, study PRJNA513370) | rock metagenome | isolation source: Antarctica rocks | place: Antarctica: Victoria Land, Siegfried Peak sud | reverse complement strand
ACGCGGCGCAGGCGGCGCTGGATGCAGCTGCGGCGCTTGCCGTGGGCGCTAACGCCGACGTGGACGACGCGCAGGCGGCGCTGGATGCAGCTGCGGCGCTTGCCGTGGGCGCTAACGCCGACGTGGACGACGCGCAGGCGGCGCTGGATGCAGCCGTGGACCTCGCGGTGGATGTTAACGCTGACGTGGACGCGGCACAGGTTGTGCTAGACGCGGCCGTGGCTCTCGCGGTGGATGCTAACGCCGACGTGGACGACGCACAGGCGGTGCTAGATGCAGCCGTGGATCTTAACGCTGACGTGGACGCAGCACAGGTTGCGCTGGACGCAGCCGTGGATCTCGTCGCCTCAGCCACCGCTGACGTGGACGCGGCACAGGTTGCGCTGAACGCAGCCGTTGACCTCGCCGCAGCAACCGACGCCGACGCGCTTCAGGTCGATGTAGACGCAGCCCTCGACGTGGTGGCCGGGCTCAACGTCGATCTCAACGACACGCAGGCGTCGATCAACGACGCGCTCGCCACGGCTAACGCGTTGTTGGACGCCTCACTCGCGGACATCGCCGACATCGAAGTGGCTTTGAACCTCGAGGCAGACGACTCCAGTTTCGACGCAGACCTCGAAGCGGTCGTGCTGGCCTGCGCCGACGCCACCGACACCACGGTCGTCATCGAGGGCGACACAATCCTCGTGGAGGGCAGTTCGGTCGTTATCGAGATCACCACGGGGGCAGGTGCTACGCCGGGCACGACCGTCACTCCGGGGGCCAACTACACCCCAGGGACGACTCAGACCCCCCGGGCGACCCCACGCTCCTCGTACACGCTGGCGAGCCCAGCTCGGGCGGTTCCGAGCGTGGCCCGCTACACCGGCTGACGCGCACCAAACTCAACGCCGTGGCCGGGGAGGTCGTTCATCTCCCCGGTCACGGCATACCCGTGTCATCTTGGAGGTCTGATGTATTTGCACCGAACGGCGCATGCTTTCGTCTGCGCGGTGGTATTGCTCTTTGGCGCGGGCTGTAGTTCGCAGACCGAATCGCAGGGCTCGACATCTTCGGCGAGCGCCGCTGCGGGCTCGGTCGATTCGGCTGGCTCGACTTCCTCGGCGGCCGCCGCTGCGGGCTCGGTCGATTCGGCTGGCTCAACAACCAGCCCTCGTCCCGACCGTGCTAGGACCACCATGGGGGCACCAGAGCAGCCGACCGGCTCGCTCGTGGCCACCGGCAACGAGGCCACGGTCGCGGTGCACACTAAACCCGAAGGAAAGGTCGTCGAGAGTTTTGAAAACCCGACGGCCACGGGTGTGCCGCTCACGTTCATGGTCGTCTCGACGAAGAAGGACTGGGTGGAGGTGCAACTGCCCGTCCGTCCTAACGGCCGGACCGCTTGGGTTTCCGCGGACGAGGTTTCCTTGACCGAGGTCTCTTACTCGCTGAAGGTCTCGACGGAAAACAAAACGTTGGAGCTCTACCGCGCGGGCGATCTCGTTGAGAGTTTCTCAGTCGCCACCGGCACTGGGGGCACCCCCACGCCTACGGGCACGTTCTATTTGACCGAACTGATCACGCCGACCAACGAGGGGTACGGTCCGTTCGCGTACGGGATTTCCGCCTTCTCCGAAGAGCTCACGAGCTTCGGTGGTGGCCCGGGACAGATCGGCTTGCACGGCACCGAGGACGACGACAGCCTCGGCCGCGCAGTCAGCCACGGCTGCATCCGGATGTCCAACCCTGCGATCACCAAGTTGTCCGCCCTTCTACCTCTCGGCACCCCGATCGAGATCACGTGAGTTGAGGTGTGCCGTCCGAGGTGTCGAAGATGCCCCATTGCCACCTCGGTCAGGGCAGCGTGAGTGAGAGCAGCCGGTCGTCGCCGGCCTCAGCATCGCCGCGCGAGGTGTTGTTGGTCAGCACCCAGAGCGCGTCATCCGGACCGTTCACCACGCTGCGAAGGCGTCCGTACTCGCCTTCAAGTAACCGCTCGGGAGTGCCCGGCGTTGCCCCATCCAGCGGGATACGCCACAGCGACTGACCGCGCAACGCAGCCATGTAAAGGGCGCCGTCGGGACCGACGGTCAGACCCGAGGGTGAAGCATCGGAGGTCGGCCAGGTCACGGCCGGGTCGACGAACTCAGGCCGATCGCAGGGGCCCTCACAGGCTGGCCACCCGTAGTTTCCGCCAGCCTCGATGAGGTTGACCTCGTCTAGGTCGTTTTGTCCGAACTCGCTGGCCCAGAGGCGGCCGTCGGCGTCCCAGTCCAGCCCTTGGACGTTGCGGTGCCCCATGGACCACACCGGTGAGTCGGCGTCCGGATTGCCTGGGGCAGGCTCACCGTCGAGGGTGATCCGCAAGATTTTGCCACCGAGAGAGTCCGGGTCTTGCGCGCTGGCACCTTCCGAAGCGTCCCCGGTCGTCACGTAGAGATAGTCGTCGGGGCCGACGGCAATCCGCCCACCGTTGTGATTTCCCGCTTTGGGTATGCCGTCCAGCACCGTCCGCACCCGCGGCCCCTGTCCGGCGGCCGTCCCGGTGGTGTCGACATCGATCACCCGATTGTCCGAGCCTGCGGTGATGTACGCGTAGAACTGTGTTCCGTCGCCACCGGAGGGGACCGCGATCCCGAGCAAGCCACCCTCCCCGCCGGGCTCCACGCCCGGCACGTTGGTCACGAGCTCCGGCTCTGCGTCGGCCGGGACTCGCCACACCTTGGCGCTGTCGCGCTCGCTTACCAAGGCGTCGCCGTTATCCAGCACGGCGAGGCCCCACGGCACATCGAAATCTGCGGCGAGTGTCGTGACCGACGGCGAGCCAGGGTCGGCTGAGGCGGCCGCATCGGCTGGTGCTGGAGCCAGCGAAGGCTCGCTGGAGCCCGAACACGCCGAGATGGCGCACACGCTCAGGGCAGCAACACCCGCAGTCGTCGCCCTGCACATACGGGTGGCTCGGTATCGCGTCATCGTTCCAGGGTCACGGTTGACCGCGCTACGGCCAAACCGGACGGATAGCGTGGGCTCATGAGTGTCGCCACCGTTCCTCGTTCGTTGCGCGATGCCGTGGGTGATATCGACGGTATGCAGATCTTCGGCTGGGACCTCGACGAGCCCCCCGAGCAACAAGAAGCGATCGAGGTCGTGGTGGTGCCAGCGTGGAACGCACCCTGGATCACACGGCTTGCTGAGTTGCCGCGGCTGCGTGCCCTCCAGCTCGGCTCGGCCGGTCATGAGCACGCGCTGCGGTTCCTTCCCCCTGGGGTTGATCTGGCCAATGCGGTCGGGGTCCACGACACCGCGACTGCCGAGTTGGCACTGGCGCTGATCCTTGCCTCTCAGCGGGATATCCCCGAGTTCGTACGAAGCCAGGCCGCTGGGCAGTGGCCGACACCTCGGTCACGTCGATCCTTGGCCGATAGGACCGCGCTCATCTTCGGTTACGGGGGGATCGGCAAGGCGGTGGCTGCGCGCTTAAAGGCGTGTGAGGTCGATGTTCTGGCAGTGGCGAGCAAGCCTCGCCCCGGTGACGAGTGGGTGGACCAGGTGTATGCCGCCGCTGACCTCCCATGGCTGTTGCCGAAGACCGACATCGTTGTGGTGACGGCACCCCTGAACCCAGCGACCCGAGGAATGTTCGACGCCGATTCTTTGGCGTTCCTGCCCGACGATGCCCTAGTGGTCAACGTGGGCCGGGGCCCCGTCGTCGATACTGCTGCGCTCATCGCCGAGTGCAGCACGGGTCGGCTGAGGGCCGCGTTAGACGTTACCGACCCCGAACCTTTGCCGCCCGAGCATCCGCTCTGGACCACACCCGGAGTGCTGATCAGCCCGCATACCGGCGGTAACAGTGACGCCTTCGAGCCTCGGATGGCGCGTTTCGTGCGGTCCCAACTCGTTGCCCATGCCGACACCGGCTGGCTGCCTCACGTCGTCGCCACGGGCTAACCCACCCCCGCCAGTCCGCTTCTTCGCCTGGGCAAGGTTGTGTCCATTTTGTGACGCGATTTCCCCCGATCTGGGCGCATAACCTTGCTCAGGCGCTGAGCGACCGGCGCTTAGTTCATCGTCTTCGGGGTAAGCCTCGCCAACACTGACAGAGCCGTCGACAGCAGGGGCCCTGTGCTGCTGCCGGCACGGATGCCGGTTCTGATCTGCCGAGACGGGCTGGGGTCACCCCGAAGGGGCACCCGTACGATGTCGAATCCGGCCGGCAGTCGAGCGAGCCGGGGAATCAGGCATACCCCCAATCCGGCGTGCACCAAGGCAGCCCCGGTGTCCCACTCCACAATCTCGTGAGCTACGGTCGGGTTGAATCCCGCGGCCAGGCACGACGTCATCACGAGCTGGTGGTGCGGCCGCCCGGGGTGGTCCATGATCCAGTCGTCGTGCGCCATGTCCGCCAACGGAACCGACGACATACCAGCGAACGGGTGCGTCTTCGGCAACAGCAGGTCTAAGGGGTCGCTGGCCAGGGGGTGTTGCTCAAAGCGCGGGTCGTCGAGACGGGGCAGCCGGTCGGTGGTCACGACCACCGCCAGATCTGCCTGATCGGCTAGGAGCAGCTCGAAGCACTCCTCGGGGTCGGCTTCGATGATCCGCACCTGGGCCCCTAGGTGAGTAGCGATAACGTCGATTGCGACACGCGGCAGAAGGTTGGCGGCTGCGGTGGAGAATCCGCAAAGCCGCAACATCCCAGGGGCCGCCTGCGGTTCGCAAGAGTTCACTATGCATTTGCTCCCATCGGGCGCTGAGTTCCTCGGCAAACTCGAGCAGCAGTCGCCCTTCGTGGGTGGGAAAGACACGGCGTCCCTTGCGTTCCAGCAGCGCCACACCGACCTCTGCGGCCAACGATTTCAACTGCGCGGAGACCGCCGAAGGGGTGTAATTGAGGGTGTGGGCGGCGGCAGTCACCGTCCCGTGCCAGGCCACCAACTGAAGGCTTCGCAGCCGAGGATCAATCATGCAAAAGGATTGCACGGAATTATGCAAAAACGTGAGATTTCTTTTTGCTGAATAGGGTTTCAGACTGGGCGAGTGACGTTACGCGATCCGCTGCTCCAGCCCTTCGATCTCGGGCACCTGCGGCTGCGCAATCGCGTCGTCAGCACGTCACACGAACCGGCCTACACCGTCGACGGTATGCCGAAGGATCGTTACCGTGAATACCACCTGGAGAAGGCCCGTGGTGGCGTAGGTCTGACCATGATCGGCGGATCGGCCGTGGTCGCTCCGGACAGCCCACCCGCCTTCGGCAACATCCTGCTCTATAAGGACGAGGTCGTGCCGTGGCTGCGCCAACTGTGCGACGACGTCCACGAAGAGGGTGCCGCTGTGATGTGCCAGGTCACGCACTTGGGGCGCCGCAGCAGCAACTTCAGCCACGACTGGCTGCCGCTGGTTTACCCCTCCAACCAGCGCGAGCCCGCGCACCGCTCGTTTCCCAAGCGTGCCGAGTCTTGGGACATCGACCGCATCGTCGGTCAGTATGCCGCCGCTGCCCAACGCTGTGAGGCCGGCGGCTTGGACGGGATCGAGTTGCAGTCCTACGGCCACCTGCTCGATGGCTTCCTCTCACCAGCGACCAATGACCGTGACGACGAGTTCGGCGGCGATCTGCAGGCCCGGATGACGTTCCCGATGCGGGTGATCGAGGCCGTTCGCGCCGCAGTCAGCAGAGATTTCATCGTCGGCATCCGGATGAGCATGAACGAACAAACCAGCCCCGGCCTAGCCCAAGACGACGCGCTTCTGGCCCTGAAGAACTACACCGAGGCCGGCCTCGACTTCCTGTCGGTCATCCGCGGCACCATCGACCGCGACGCCACCCTGGCCGAGGTCATTCCCTCGATGGGCACCCCGTCCGCGCCCCAACTTCAGTTTGCTGGGGAGATCAAGCGCGCGATCGACATACCCGTCATGCACGCTGCACGCATCTCCGATGTCGCCACCGCGAGGTATGCCGTCCGTGAGGGCCTCGTTGACTTGGTCGGGTTGACCCGCGCCCAGATGGCCGACCCCCACCTCGTGGCCAAGGTTGCCAGAGGTGAAGAAGACCGCATCCGACCGTGTGTCGGTGCCAACTATTGCCTCGACGCGATCTACGAGTCCGGGGACGCGAAGTGCATCCACAACCCCGCCACCGGCCGGGAGCAGTCGTTGCCGCACCTGGTGTCCAAAGCGGCTGGCAATGCCAAACGGGTTGTCGTCATCGGTGCCGGCCCGGCCGGTCTGGAAGCGGGTCGAGTCCTCGGCGAGCGCGGTCACCAGGTCACCGTGCTCGAAGCTGCCGATGACCCCGGCGGCCAGGTGCCTTTGGCCGCGGCCGCCCCACGCCGCGCCGACCTGATCGGCATCATCGACTGGCGGGTGTCCGAAATGAAGGTGCTCGGGGTCCACCTCAAGCTCGGGGTCTATGCGGACGGCGACACCATTCGCGAGTTGCGCCCCGACGTGGTCATCGTCGCTACCGGCGGGATGCCGAACACTGATTTCCTAGACCACGGTGCTGACCTGGTCCGCGACACCTGGGACGTGATGGACGGCAGCGTGAAGGCGCGCGGTGACGTGCTGATCTACGACGACAACGGCACCGAATCTGCGATGGGCGCCGCCGAGTTGATGGCCCCACTGGCGGCAAACCTCGAGTTCGTCACCCCCGAGCGCACCCTGGCGATCTCGATCGGCGGGATGAACAGCCCGGCATACCTCACCGCCTTTGCCGAGCAGGGGATCACCACCACGCTGGCCACCCGCCTCGTCGGCGTCAAGAAGGGGCCGGGCAAGCGACTGATCGCCCAACTCGGCAGCGACTACACGCCGCGGACGCGGGAACGCGAAGTCGACACGGTGGTCGTCGAGCACGGCACCCTGCGTAACGACGAGATCTACTTCGACCTTGTCGCGTGCTCGACCAACCTTGGCGAAGTCGATCAGGCCGCGCTCCTCGAAGGCCGTGCCCAGCAGGTCCACACCAATCCTGAGGGCGCCTACCAACTTTTTCGTGTCGGCGATGCCGTCGCGAGCCGCAACATCCACGCCGCCATCTACGACGCGCTGCGTCTGTGCATGGCCATCTGAAAGAGGAGTGACATGAGCATCGACACCAGGGCGACCAGCACAGCAGGACAAGGCGTCCCGAGCAGCGTGAGCGAGCATGTGCGCTCACGCCAGTCGGGCTATCCGCTGCCAGCCGAGTTCTACACCAGCCCCGAGATCTTCGACCTCGACGTCAAGACGATCTTCGGCACGTACTGGTTCTTCGCGGCCGTCGAAGCCCAGATCCCCGAGGCAGGCGACTACGTCACAGTCGACGTCGGGCCCTACTCGGTCATCGTGTTGCGCGACGACGACGAAGAGGTCCGCGCACTGCATAACGTATGCCGACACCGCGGCGCTCGGATCCTGAACGACGCCGAGGGCTCGGTCGGCAATATCGTCTGCGGCTACCACTACTGGACCTACGGCACCGACGGCAAACTGCTGCACGCACCCGGCGCGGGAGCCGACTTCCAGCCGTCCTGTTTCGCGCTCAAATCAGTGGCGGTGCGTTCGGTCGCCGGCCTGATCTACCTCTGCCTGGCTGACGAACCCCCCACTGACTTCGATCCGACGATGGCCCAGGTGGCGGCATACCTCGAGCCGCACAACCTGGCCGGGGCCAAGGTGGCCGCGCAGGTCGACATCATCGAGGACGCCAACTGGAAACTCGTGATGGAGAACAATCGTGAGTGCTACCACTGCGAGGGCCACCCCGAGCTATCCACCACGTTCTTCCTGACCTACGGGCTCACCGACGAAGAGGTCACCCCCAAGCTGCGCCCACATCACGACCGCTATCTGCTGGCTCAAAGCGAGTTGGAAATGCTCTGTGAGCAGGCCGGGCTAGCGCACAAGTTGCTGATGGACCTAGAAGACCCGGCCACCGGGGTGCGCATCATGCGCGAAGCGTTGGATGGGGCGGGGGAGTCGTTCAGCTTGGACGGCACCGTCCTGTGTGACCGGCCCCTCGGCGACTTCCCGAGCACGCGGATGGGTCGCTGCACGCTGCATACCCAACCCAACATGTGGGGCCACATGATGGCCGACCACGCGGTGGTATTTTCGGCGCTGCCGATCAGCCCGACCACCACGCGCGTGCGCACCACCTGGCTGGTCCACGCCGATTGCGGTCGAGGGCGTGGACTACGACGTCGACAAGCTCACCCACGTTTGGCGCGAGACCAACGATCAAGACAGTGTCTTTACCGCCCGCGCTCAGGTGGGCGTGTCCAGCCCGGCCTACGAACCGGGCCCCTACATGCCTAGTGAATCTCAGGTCGACGCGTTCGTCGGCTGGTACATCGCCCGAATCGCTCAGGAGATCGCATCATGACCGCTATCGCCACCGGTGCTCCGGCCCTGCGGCCGACCCACGCGTCCCGCGACGAATTGGCCAGGGTTTTGCGCGACCAAGACCTCGTAGCCCAGCCCCTGCTGACGGTGTTGCCGGGGGCGGAGGCCGACTTCCAGATGATCTTGCGGTGCAAGGCCGTCGTGCCGATCACCCACGATGTGTCCACCTTCGTGCTCGAGCCGAACACACCGCGCTCCTTCACCTATGCGCCCGGTCAGTACGTCGTCGTCACCCTCACCATCGACGGGGAGCGTCACCAGCGCTGCTACACGTTGTCCTCACCGCCCACTCGGCCGCACCTGCTGACCATTACGGTCAAGCGCACCCCCGATGGGCTGGTATCGAACTGGCTGCACGACAACATGCAGCGGGGAGGGCGGCTCGAGGTCAGCGGCCCGTACGGGGAGTTCACGCTGGCCAACCACCCGGCGCGCAAATACCTCTTCTTGTCGGCAGGCAGCGGGATCACCCCACTCATGTCCATGACTCGCACCCTGGCCGACCTGGCGGGCGAGGCAGACGTGGCCTTCGTGCACAGCGCACGGACTCCGGCCGACATCGTCTTTCGGCAAGAGCTCGCCGCCCTGCCGGCCTCAGGGCTGAATCTCGCGGTGACCTCCATCTGCGAGGCCGACAGCATCGGTGAGGTCTGGACCGGCCCCCGTGGGCGACTCAGCGCCGGGCTGCTCGGGGTTGTCGTGCCTGACATTGCCGAGCGCGAGGTCTTTATGTGCGGCCCGGGGCCCTACATGACGGCCGCGCACAACGTGTTGATGGAGCTCGGCGTGGCGATGGAGCAGGTGCACCAAGAGAGCTTCGTCATCGAGCCCGTGGCCCAGGGGCTGTCGGTCGTGCCGGATGCGCTCGAGGCGGGTGCGGGCGGCCCGATAGGGGCAGGGGCCCCTGAAGCGAGTTCCGCGATGATCATCTTCGCCAAGAGTGGCAAGGAGGTGCGCTGCGAGCCCGGCGTCACCGTCTTGGACGCGGCGACTGCGGCGGGCATCTCCATTCGGTCGGCCTGCGGCCAGGGCTTGTGCGGCACGTGCAAGAGCGATTTGGTCTCCGGATCGGTCGATATGCAGCACTCCGGCGGCATCAGGCCACGTGAGATCGCGGCGGGCAAATTCCTTCCGTGCTGCTCGTATCCCCAAGGCCATCTCGTGGTTGACGCGTAGCCTCTCCTTCTATGACCATGACCCGGCTCGTGCTGATCCGGCACGCCAAGACCGAGCAAGTCGGACCCGCGGGCCTGGGCGACCACGGACGCCGTTTGCTCCCGCGCGGAGAGGCCGATGGCCTGGCTGCCGGTCGGTGGCTCGTTGAGCAGGGACTGATTCCCGACCTCGTGTTGTGTTCGAGCGCTGTCCGGGCCGCGCAGACGTGGGACGCTATGGTCTCGGGGGCTGGTGAGTTGAGTGACGTTGAGGTATGGCGCGAGCCTGAGATTTACGAAGCCGCACCGGAAGCACTGTTGCAGGTGCTGTCGGAGGTGCCCGACGGTGCAGGCACGGTCGCGATGGTCGGGCACGCGCCCGGCATACCCGCGCTCGTCGCTGATCTTGTCGATCCGGAGCAAGCCGATGAAGACGCAGTGGACGCGTTCAACGCGGGATATCCGACGATGGCCATTGCCGTCCTGGAGGCTCCGCCCGTCGCGAGGTTCGCCGCGATGGCGCTCACGGTGATGCATACGGCCAGAGGCCCGCGAGCGTCCTGACGGCGTCTACAACTGCCGCCACGTCAAGCGGTACCGTTGGATTCCTTGCCCGCGCGTGTACTTAAGGAGCACACAGCCGTGCCAACGTCTGCAGCCTTCACCGTTGAACCCCGCTCTGACGCGGCTAGCTCCGAGCGCATCGCAGAGGTGCTGTCCGCGCCGAAGTTTGGGGCTGTCTTCACCGACCATATGGCCCGCATCGAGTGGGACAAAGAGTCCGGGTGGCACGACGGCAAGGTTGTCGCCTACGGGCCACTGCAGATTGACCCTGCGATGTCGGTGCTGCACTACGGGCAAGAGATCTTCGAGGGGATGAAGGCGTACAAGCATGCCGACGGCTCGATTTGGACCTTCCGCCCCGACCGAAATGCTGCCCGGCTTAACGGCTCAGCCCGCCGTGTGGCCTTGCCGGAAATCCCAGAGGAGATCTTTCTCGATGCGTTGACGCAACTCGTGACCTTGGACCAAGAGTGGGTGCCCGAATCCACCGGAAACGAAGCCAGCCTCTATCTGCGGCCGTTCATGATCGCCACCGAAATCGGGCTCGGCGTGCGGCCGAGCAACAAGGCCGCCTTCATCGTGATCGCTTCGCCGGCGGGTGCGTACTTCGCGAGTGGGGTGAAGCCGGTGAGTATCTGGCTCTCCGAGGACTATTCACGCGCCGCACCCGGAGGCACGGGAGCCGCCAAGTGCGGTGGCAACTATGCGGCCTCATTGGCACCCATGACCGAGGGGCTCGCTAACGGTTGCGACCAGGTGGCGTTCCTCGATGCGGTGGAGAACCAGTGGGTCGAAGAGCTCGGCGGAATGAACCTGTTCTTTGTGTTTGCCGATGGGCACATCGTCACTCCCGAGTTGACCGGCACGATCCTCGAGGGCGTGACTCGCGCCTCGCTGATAGACGTCGCCCGTGAGCGCGGCCACAAGGTGCACGAGCGCAAGTATTCGATCAACGAGTGGCGTGACGATGCCGCCTCCGGTGACCTAGTGGAGGTCTTCGCCTGTGGGACCGCTGCAGTGATCACCCCTGTGGGGCGTCTGGTCTGGAAAGGCGGCGAGCTAAGCATCGGAGACGGAGAGTCTGTGGGAGAGGTGGCCTCTGATCTGCGCGAGGCGCTGATGGACATCCAGTGCGGCCGGGCCGAGGACGCCCACGGATGGTTGCACCGCCTGGCCTGATCTGGCCATCGAAAACAGGACTTCGGAAAAGATTTTCCATTTTTGGACATTGCTCCATAGATACCTACCCCATCCGTCGATAGGGTTCGGCTCATGCGTATCTGTAGGTTCACCACCGGAGAAGACCCCATGTTCGGCCTCGTAGACGGGGCGGGGGAGAAGATCGCCGAGATCAGCGGAGACCCGCTCTACACCAAGATCGAGCTCACGGGCACAACGCACCTCGTTGACGAGGTGCGATTGCTGGCCCCGATCATCCCCCGATCGAAGATCATCGGGATCGCACACAACTTTGCTGCCCACGCCGCCGAGCGCGGAGCGGACGTGCGAGAAGTGCCGCTGATGTTCCTGGTCCCTAACACCGCCGTCGTGGGACCAGACGACCCTGTCGTCATACCCAGTTTCGTCCACGAAGTGGCTCACGAAGCGGAGTTGGCCGTCGTGATCGGGCGGATGTGTAAGGACGTATCCGCAAGCGAAGCCTCCAGTGTCATCTTCGGCTACACCGTGGCGAACGACGTCACGGCCAAGGACCTGGCTGCCTCCGACATCCAGTGGGCACGAGCTAAAGGGATGGACACCTTCTGCCCCTTGGGGCCGTGGATCGAAACCGATATCGACCCCTCTGACCTGCGCGTCACCTGCAGGGTTGATGGTGAGCTTCGCCAGGATCAATCGACACAGGACATGGTGCACAAGATCCCGGAGCTGATCGAGGTGCTGTCTGCGGCCTTCACTCTCCTGCCCGGGGATGTCATCTTGGCGGGCACACCGGCAGGCATCTCCCAGGTGCATCCAGGGGAGCGGGTCGAGGTTGCAGTCGAGGGGATCGGCAGCTTCAGCAATCCCTTCGTGACCGCTACCTGAGCTGCATGCCGACTGCTAGTGCCTGACTTTGCTCGGCACGCCCGATCAGTGCTACTGTCATGCTTCGCTGCTCAGCCGAAAGGCGGAGCAACGCGAGTCGCACAACTCCTACTTACTAGAAGCAAATCACTTCGATTTGCGGCGGTGGAAGGATGTGTGTAGGCTGCAGAGGTTGCCCCAAATTGAGATTGGCACTTGTTGTGTTGGTTGATGTTGGTGTGTGTTTGATTCTTGAGAACTCAACAGCGTGCTAAAAATCGATGCCAATATAATCCTGGCTGTCGTGACTTCTCGTGCCTCTTTTTGGGGGTGTGTGGTGTTGTGGTGGTTGGGTTAGTGTTTGAGGGCTGGTTTTGGTTGTGTTTCTTCCCCCCGGTAGGAGTGCAGTTGGGACTGGTTTAGTTTTATTTTGCCAGTTTGAT
>JAABUN010006982.1_pt1 | contig 12569 bp, 12 predicted proteins | sample 5559311 | NCBI WGS metagenome assembly JAABUN01 (sample SAMN10711877, study PRJNA513370) | rock metagenome | isolation source: Antarctica rocks | place: Antarctica: Victoria Land, Siegfried Peak sud | reverse complement strand
TCACTGATTTTACAGCCAATAATCACACAATTATTATCCCACATCCAATGCTATCCACATAGTGTGGGTAATATTCATCTGCTATAAATTACTTCTACCCCTTAACAGTATTGTATTGTAGAGTTTACTGACAGACACTAAGTAGGTTAAAGTTGCCTCGTTTTTTGTGTTTATAAAAAAGGCTTGTAGCAATAGACTGCAATTTGATAAACATGAAAACGCAAGCACTTCATTTAAAAACCAATGGGTTAAGGAGTTTTTGATAGTTTAAAAATTGAAGAGTACGTTCGTAAAATATAATGTTGGCGGTAATTAAATTTAAGACCATGACAGCACAAATAGGCGAAACAATAGTTTACAAGGGCGAAAATCTTTGGACTTACTACGAACCCTTAAAACCTTATCTCGAAAAAAACATAGCGATTAAATTCGACTTAAATACAACTGCAAACTGGAAAGGATATCAAGGAGAATGGCAAATAGTAGATAACAAATTATTCCTTTGCTGGATTATACAGTTCTAATTACACAGCTTTGCTTCAGGCTAGTGGAACTCTTTACCGCTAACAATGTGTTTAATTAATCCAGAGAGGCTAATATCACTTGAACCAATTCTCTTTAATAAAAAAATCTTAATGTTCCATAGCCTTCCTTACTTCAGCTAAAAACACAGGTACTTTAATTTTTGGATCACCTGCTCCCAGTGTTTCTATTGGCACATACCCGCAGTAACCTGATGCCCTTATAATTCCTATTACCTTAGCCAGGTTTGTTTTTACTTCGGCTTCATTTTCATACATATTTTCTTTGAGTTGCCAGTTTACTGCATACTTTGCTGTTTGCTCAATTTGTTTATAAGGATCGCCGCTTCTGTAGCTGCCAATATCGAGTACAAGCCCAAACCAATCTGAGTTTACTGCCTCAATAATTTTTTGAGAATGGTCTGCAGTTTTAATAAAATCATTGTGGTTTTGAATGGCCACTATAACGCCGTGTTTTTTACCATACGTAACACATTCGTTAATGTCTTTTACCATCCATGTCATAACCTGATCCCACGAATATCCTGGAGGTGATTTTATGCCTGAAAAAATTCTTATTACAGGAGCGCCTAATTTCTCTGCAACTTCAATCCATTTCTTCACCAGGTTAATATCTTCCTTTCTTTTATTTACGTCGGGGTTAGTAAAATCATTTTTTACACCTGTGCCACTTATATCGAGCCCCAAAAGAAAAGCCTTTCGTTTAAGCGCATATACATAATCATCAGGCGGAACATTTGGATAACCAGGAAAATAATAACCGGTAAGATCCACTGCATCGAAACTATTAACGGCACAAAAATCAAGCAGATCATCTAACGTCATACTTCTATTTCGCAACGGTTCATTAAAAGAATATGCGTTCAGGCTGATCTTTAGTTTTGAACCTCCCGGTCTTTCTATTTTAGCTTGTGAGACTGCAGGTCGTGTACTCAACAAAAAGTCTGCTGTTGTTAATGCAGGGCTTATCAATAATGTTTTAAGCAATGTTCTTCGTTTAGTATAATGCTTCATAAATAATTGAAAGATGATTACAGCTTAAATATAAAGAATAAGCATGAATATTAGAATCTCTGAATGTGAAGCTGTAAGAGAAGCATAGGCAGGACAAAAATTTAAAGAACTTATGAAGGCAGCCGTAAATAAAGTAATTAATCGAACTAAATAAAAAAGGAGGTTTGCCAACAGCAAGCCTCCTTTGGATAAAATCTCTAAAATAGTATTAATAGCCGTACAGCTTTTCATAATATTCGTCCGCCATTCGGTTACTGTCAAATTGAAAACGCACATCTCTCATTCCGTTCTTAGTTATTTGTCTCCAGGTATCGTGGTCTTCGTAATAGAGCGGAAGAATTTCGCCCTCTAAAATTTTATAAAGTTGGTCGAGGTCGTATTCATCCTGTTGTTGTATATGCATGTTTTCGTAATCAGCCTGTGGAACAACAAATCCATTATTTCCATGATTGATAAATTCGGGTATCCAGCCATCATCGGTACTAAAATTAACTGCACCGTTCATTGCAGCAGTCATGCCACTTGTACCGGATGCCTCCCGGGGTACACGCGGATTATTTAACCAAATATCAGCAGCTTGTTTAAGGCGCTTACTTAATGCAAGTTCATAACCTATTAATACAGCTATATTTTTATAGCCTTTGCTAAGATGTATCAAATGGTTAAAATCGGTGATAGCTGGGTAATCAAGCGGATAAGGCTTACCTGCCCAAATGATCTGCACAGGGTAATCGGTATGGCTGGTTAACTTATTAAATCTTTCAATATCTCTTGTAATTAAATCGGCTCTTTTATAACCCGCAAAGCGGCGTGCCCAAACAATGGTTAAAACATTAGGATCAAAAATTTTACCTGTTTGATCGGCAACGATTTCGAAGGCGCGCTTTTTCAGGTATTTTTTTCTGTCGTCGAATGCTGCGTCGTTTCCTTCTTCTTTAGAATTGTATAATTGCTTATCGGCCCAATACTTCCAGTTTTGTGCATTGGTTATTGAAATAATGGGACAAATATTTGTATAAGTATTCCACATTTTGCGGCTAACATCGCCATGCAGTCTGGAAACCCCATTGGCAATTTTAGCAAACCGCAGTGCTACAAGCGAGTGATTGAACTGGTCATCGTGTATGCCTGATAATTTCCTTGTTTCATCTAAGCTTAATCCACAGAAATAGCTCATTTTATGACACAGGTAAATATCATGTTTTTCGTTACCGGCTTCTTCGGGAGTATGTGTTGTAAATACAAGGCGTTCTTTTACCTTGTCAACACTTTTAAACTTGTTAAGCAGGTAAAAAGCTGCTGGCAGCCCATGGGCTTCATTTAAGTGATACTTTTCAGGATTGAAGTTTAGTTCTTCCACCAACTTAGCCCCGCCCACTCCTAACAATATATACTGTGCTACTTTAGTGGCAACGTTGCCATCGTACAAGCGGTGAGAAATAGTTTGGCTAACGTAATCGTTCTCCGGCAAATCGGTGCTTAATAAAAACAACGGAGCGCTGTTAAATACAGTTGGAGGTAAATAATAAGCCTTAACCCAAATAGGCGTCTCGTGTATTAATATCTGGTATTTAATATCGGTGTCTTCGAGGTAGCTGTAAATTTTTTCCATCCATGTAACTCCAAGGCTTTGGTCCTGGTTACGTAGCTGGTCGTAATAACCATACTTCCATAAAATACCTATGCCTACTAAATTTTGACGCAGTTCGTAAGCGCTGCGCAAGTGCGAACCTGCTAAAAATCCAAGTCCGCCACTGTAAATTTTTAATGGTTGATGAATGGCAAATTCCATCGAGAAATAAGCCACAGGCTTTGAGTAACGTTCTTCTACCGGATAAGGAACCTGGTAATTTCTAAAATTCATTTGTTGATTTTTTGTTTCAAAACGGCTGCAATATAAACGGAAATATATTAAACGATTTTTTTGTGCTTATGCAGCAACTATATTGTGATTGAAAAAAGTAAAGAGTGATTAATTTATTAGATGAAGATTAAGCGCTATTTCTACTTTAAAGCAGTTGGTTTAGGCTCCTTTTTCTTTGTATAGGTGTCGTTGAAAAAGCATTTTATTCCACGGTGATTTCCGCAACTTCCGTTTTCTTTTACGTTAACCTTGCTGCCTGTAAAGCTAAGATCAATACCACATGGATCTCCTGTTTGAGAAAACCTGCCTGCTTTGTCTGAAACCATTGTAAACTGCCCTTTTAATTCTCCGCCACAGGGCTCCTCTTCATCCAGGTTTTCAAAGTGAACGAAAAACAAATATTGAGATGGTGTTTTACCATCTCTTATTGATAAGAATTTTTTCTTCCCGTTAATATAATCCCCACTGTATTTATATTTTTTTTGAAACGTATCGATCGGATTTACGAGCCCCTTTTCAACATTGCTTCGTTCATCATTCGTTTCGGTAAGAATGGTTGTAAACATGCCAATGTTATTATATGCATATATAGTACGGGTGTATAAATCTTCATTTTTCTCCGTCCATTCCCTGTTAATAACTATAGAAAGTTTTTTATCTATAGAGGCTGCATCTGCTGCCTTATCATTGTCACTTATAACAAGAGGCATGCTTACAGTAAACTTTTTATTATTGAAAACCCACAGGTAAATAACAGAGTGGTTTTTTGATGAAACGTACGTAGCGAGGTAAGTTTCTTTGTTCTTCACTTCAATTTTACCAACGGGGTGAATGGTAAGCTTACGATCTTTTCCGAAAGGATTATTGAAGATAGAGTCAGGAACAGATTGTGTGAAAAGAGGATAGCTGATGGTAGTAGTGTCAGCAACATTGTTTATAGTTGTATCGGTAACCGTAAAAGGAAGTTTCAGCTCTTTATATGCTTCAAAAATATCCTGCACTTTCACCGGCTCGTTGTCTGAAACCTTTTTTTCATCCTTACAACCAAACAGCACTGTAATAAGCAACAGTGCAGCTACGTATTTTACCATTATTCTCACTTTAAAAAAATAAAATTAGGGTATTAATTTTTGTAGGGAAGAAATTTCATAATTTGGAATTTAAAGAAAAATATTTTAGGTTTGTCTAAAATATTTTTTCTTTTTATATGAACTTTTCTATTAGCGAAGAAAATTACATAAAGTCAATTTATCATTTACAGCAGCCTGAGGGGTTAGTAACAACCAATGAGCTTGCAGGCGAACTGCACACAAAGCCGGCATCGGTTACCGATATGTTGAAAAAATTAAAAGCAAAAAAATTATTGCATTACGAACGTTACCAGGGCTTTAAACTTAGCAGTGAGGGTAAAAAAATTGCTCTGGGTATTGTGCGCAAGCATCGGCTCTGGGAATACTTCCTGGTTCAAAAGCTCCAATTCAGGTGGGACGAAGTACATGAGATTGCCGAACAATTGGAACACATCAACAGTACTACTCTTATTGATAAGCTTGATTCTTTTTTAAACTTTCCCCGGTTCGATCCCCATGGCGATCCCATCCCCGATATAAATGGGAAGATGGAAGCAACAGGACACATAAATTTAGCCAATCTCCCATTAAATAATGTTGCAGAGGTAAGTGCTGTTGGCAGCCAGTCAACCCAATTGCTCGAACTACTGCGCCACAAAAACATTGGGATAGGCACAAAACTCGAAGTAAAGAAAAAGTTCAATTTCGATAACAGCGTTGAAATCAAAATAAAGAATATCCCCGCTTTTACAATAAGCGGGCAACTTGCACAATCGTTATTTGTAAAACCTTTATAAGTTATGGCAGAAAAAATTATAGAAGCATCTCTAAGCGAAGTACACGAAACAATAGATGTAACAAAACCAAAGAAAGGATGGCAACGACTTCTTGCATATATGGGGCCTGCTTATCTTGTTAGCGTCGGTTATATGGATCCGGGAAATTGGGCAACTGATCTTGCAGGCGGATCAAAATTTGGCTATGCATTAATATGGGTTCTGTTAATGAGCAATCTGATGGCTTTGTTGCTGCAGGGGCTGAGTGCACGGTTAGGAATTGTAAGACGTATGGATCTTGCACAGGCAAATCGTGCGGTGTACCCAAAGGTTGTAAACTTTGCATTATATCTGTTAGCCGAACTGGCCATTGCTGCCTGCGATCTTGCCGAAGTATTAGGAATGGCAATAGGTATTCAATTACTTACCGGTTTACCTTTAATTTGGGGAGTTGCTATAACTGTTCTTGATACTTTTTTACTGCTATACCTGCAAAGAAAGGGCATGCGTAAAATGGAAGCTTTTATTATTGCACTCGTTGCTGTAATCGGTTTTTCTTTTTTAGTAGAAATGTTTTTTGCCAAACCTGACGTTGGTGATGTTCTTAAAGGTTTTATTCCATCCATCCCCGGTAAGGAAGCTTTATATATTGCTATTGGTATAATCGGCGCAACAGTTATGCCTCATAACCTGTATCTGCACTCTGCATTAGTGCAAACAAGAAAAATAGCCAATACAGAAACAGGCATTAAGCAAGCTTTGCGATATAATATGATAGATAGCACTATTGCGTTAAATGCTGCCTTTTTTGTAAACGCAGCCATTCTAATACTTGCTGCCTCGGTATTTTTTACTTCAGGCAACACTGAGGTTGCTGAATTAAAAGAGGCGCATCGTTTGTTAGCTCCGATGTTAGGGACAAAACTTGCACCCGCTTTGTTTGCAATTGCATTAATAGCCGCCGGCCAAAGTTCTACTATAACCGGTACATTAGCCGGGCAAATAGTTATGGAAGGGTATTTAAACCTGCGGATAAATCCTTTATTGAGGCGTTTTATCACAAGAATAATTGCTATTGTACCCGCTGTAGTATGTATTCTCGTTTTTGGAGAAGACCGGGTAGACAGACTATTAATTTTAAGCCAGGTGGTATTAAGCCTTCAATTGGGTTTTGCTGTTATCCCTTTAATTCATTTTGTTAGTGATAAATCTACGATGGGCCGGTTTGCAATCAGGTGGCATGTTAAATTATTGGCATGGGTTATAGCAGGTATCTTAATTTATTTAAACGTAAGCATGGTAAGCAATGAAATTACTTCTGCATTTCAATCACAAATAAATTGGGGCTGGAAATTGCTGATTATTGTTGCTTGTATATTCTTCGTGGTGTTGTTTTTATTGATGACTGTATTGCCCGCTATTAAAAAACAAAATCTAAAAGATACCTTGCGGATGCATCCTGATGCAGGCATACTGCAACACTTTAATATACCCCGGTTAGATTGCATTGCAATTGCGCTCGACTTTAGTAAGAATGATGAAAGGTTAATTGCACATGCTTTATCGCAGGGAGATAAATTCACAAGGTATTTCCTACTGCATATTGTGGAAAGCGCTTCAGCACGAACTTTAGGAGACGTATCGGATGATTATGAAACACGAAAAGATAAGGAACACATGCAATCTTACGTGGATCAGTTGCAGCAGTTAGGACATAGGGTTGATGGCAGGGTGGGCTATCGCAACCGGATAAAAGAAATTGTAAGGTTAGTAACAGAAGCAAAGGCAAATATGCTGGTTATGGGTGCACACAGGCACACCGGTATTATGGATTTTTTATACGGAGAAACAGTTGAGAGGGTAAGGCATAAGGTTAAGATACCTGTGTTAATTGTGAATTAGAGTGCAGTTCGGAGTTAAGAAAGAGAGGGTATAAACTTTAAATACTTTATTTATTTTATACCCAAAATTGCTACGTGTCCTGCTGTTCTGTATGGATTAATACCACCATCCATAGTATTAATAATATGAACTCTTCTGCAAGCTCTTTTAATTTGCTTATAATTATTAAACACAGAATAGGAATAAGCTAACCCATCACCTTCAGTTATTTGGTAACCTTTACCTTTTGTCTTTAAAAAATTATAAACTTTCCATAATCCAACACTATTAATAGCCTGTTTAATAGTTCTGGAAATTAAATTACCTTGACCAAAATTATTTCCGTCAGAAATAAAAATAGCTTTTTTAGCAACACGCAGCATTTCGCTTACCATTTTTTGAGGTTCTGCCACATGATGAAGAACACCAAACGCACAAACTAAATCAAATTCCCCATCTTTAAATTTCATAGCAGTACCAGATCCATCTATTAATATATCCTTTGAAATTCCCTTTTCATAACCAATAACTCTCAATCCTTCTACCGGTTCAATCCCCATCACATGTAAAACTGGATGTTTATTTTTTAAATAAGTTATTGTTCTGCCTGTTCCTGCCCCAACATCTAAAATAGAGCTGATTGAATAAAGTTCATTCATTACACTTAAAAATGCTAAGGCAAAATCATGCTCAGGATCATTCCCATTGTTTAAGTGCATCTCATCATAATGGGTGGCGGTACGATTATAATATTCCTCCTGAATTTTAGTAGCGTTACTATTCATAAATTATGATTTTAAAAACAAACAAAGTAAAATTTTGGTAAATTATTTGGGAAGTTAGAACAAAAAGGTGTATATAATGAAATTAAAGAAATAAGACGGCTATTGGTAAAGTTGTTTCATTAATTCTTCTGTCGTATTAGAATTAATATAGTCACAAAAAAACTAAATTTTTATGATTTTAAAAGAGTTTTCTACATTTTTTTTATTCACCTTAGTTTTGATTTTATGACGATGATTTGTATGAAAGAGTGGCGGCAGTTTTTCAGCACCCTTACCGGCTATATTGCTATTATTCTTTTCCTGTTGTTGATGGGATTATTCCTTTTCGTATTTCCTAATTCAAGCATACTTGATTTTGGTTATGCCACCCTTGATAACTTTTTCTCAATTGCCCCGTGGATGATGCTTTTTTTAGTTCCAACCATAACTATGAGGTCTATTGCCGACGAATATAAAAGTGGCACTTTCGAAATTTTAAAAACACTTCCGCTAAGTCCTTCAAAAATTGTATGGGGCAAATATTTAGGTTGTTTATTGGTAGTGGCAGTTGCATTAATACCTACTTTAATTTATGCTTTCAGCATTCAGCAACTCAGTACAAAAGGGGGCATTGATGTAGGCGCAATAACCGGAAGTTATATAGGCTTATTAATGCTTGGTGCCGTATATACTGCTGTAGGCATTTGTACAAGCAGCTTTACCAATAACACTGTTGTAGCGTTTATAACGGCAGCCTTTGTTTGCTTTATTTTATACAGTGGTTTTAATGCCGTAAGTAAATTGCCGGTATTTGCAAATGGCACTGACTATTATATTCAAATGCTGGGGATCGACTTTCATTATACCAGTATAAGCCGTGGTGTGATTGATACAAGGGATGTGCTGTATTTTCTGGCAGTTATCCTTTTGTTTCTGTTAATTACGCAACGTAATTTGGCGAAACGATAAATAACCTAAAACCTAATTATGAAACTGCATGAAATAGAACTTTTCTCAAACAATCCTGATGAAGCGAAGAACTTTTATTCTTCAGTACTTGAGTTGAAGCTTAACGTTGATGAGCCGGATTTGAAAGTATTTAATGCAGGCATAAAGGGTGTTGATTTAAATTTATCACAACATAATCCTGCGTATAAAGTATCGCTTTCTTTTTTAGTAAAAGATGTAGATAATTTTATTTACATGATTAAAGAAAAAAAGATTGAGCTGGATGAGCCTTATGGTTCCCATTTAGTTTTAAGAGCAGTAACCCTTACCGATAATGATGGTTGCAGAATTGTAATTCACAGTCCAACTTCAGACTCTCCGCAATGGTTGAAGAATATGGTGTAGGGCATGAGGCACAAGCATAAGGCATGTCTTTGTTTTACCTACCTTCAACGCTAAACCCTACGCCTTCAACCCTAATAACAAACATGAAGCTCACCGATAAAATTTTAAACAGTAAACTTTGGTGGCTGTGGCTTGCACTTATTTTTATTCTCATAATTTATTTAGCTTCTTTAACGCATTTCAGAATTGATCTTACCAAAGAAAAACGTTTCTCACTTAGCCCTTCAACTAAAAAAGTATTACAAAATTTAGACGACCAGGTGCAGATTGATGTATATCTGACAGGAGATTTAAGCGCCGGTTTTAAAAGGTTAAGCGTGGCAAGCGAAGAGTTGTTAAGCGAGTTTAAAGAATATGGCAAAGCAAAGGTTCAGTACAGATTTGTAAGGCCGGGGGAGGGGTTGCCCGATAGTATGCGCCACCAGGTATATGACAGTTTGGTGCAAATGGGAGTAAAAACTTTCAACAACGAGGTAACCGCAAAACAAGGCGAGGAAAAAACCGAACGGCTGATCTTTCCTTCAGCTATGGTTAAGTATAAAGACCGCCAGATACCCATAGACCTGATGAGCGGCAAAAGCGGCATGGACGAAGAAAGCACCCTCAACTACAGCGAAGCCTTACTTGAATTTAAGTATGCCGATGCTATAGATAAACTTACCCGCAAGCAGTTGCCCATTGTGGCTTATGCTGCCGGTAACGGCGAACCTTTAAACGCTACTGTAAGAGATCTGTTTGATGCGATGCGAAACAATTATCGCTTTGGCGTTATTGATCTTAAAAAAGGCATGCCTGATGCTGATACCATCAACGCTTTGCTGATTGTAAAACCATCGCAACCTTTTACTGATGCTGAAAAGCTTAAAATTGACCAATATGTAATGCACGGCGGTAATGTAATATGGTTTATAGACAAGCTATATGCTGAAATGGATAGCTTGCTACGTGCACAAACGGATTTTATAGCCTTCGATAAAAACCTAAACCTCGATGACATCTTTTTTAAATATGGCGCCCGGATAAACGGAGATTTATTGCAGGATCTGAAGTGCGCAAAGCAGCCCTTAGTTGTGGGGCAGATGGGCGGCCAGCCGCAAATACAAAGGGTTCCATTTCCTTATTTTCCTTTATTAGGCTCTCCTTCAACTCACCCTGTAGTAAAAAACCTGGATGATGTATTAAGTATATTTCCTGGCTCGGTAGATACTGTAAAAGCGCCCGGAATAAAAAAGACGATCCTGCTTAACAGCGACACATTAAGCAGAACTTTAAGCACCCCCGCTTTAGTGAGTTTGCAAAGTGTAAAATCAGAAGAAGACTTAAGAACTTTTTCTAAAAGTTATGTACCGGTTGCTGTTTTGCTCGAAGGTAAATTTTCTTCGTTATATGCAAACCGACTTACTAACGAACTAAAAGATACCCTTTCGGCTTATACCAATAAACCCTTTGCCGCTGCAGGCACCAAAGAGGCAAAGCAAATTGTAGTAAGCGACGGTGATATGGTAACCAATGTGGTTACAGAAAGCAAAGGTTTTTTACCGATGGGAATGCAGCAATACGAAAATTACCAGTTTGCCAACCGTGAATTTTTGATGAATGCTGTTGACTATCTCGTAAATCCAAATGGTGTGTTGGAAACAAGAAGCAAAGATGTTACACTCCGCCTGCTTGATAAGCAAAAAGTACTTATCGGAAAAACAATATGGCAGGTAATAAATATTGCTATTCCAATACTGCTGGTGTTGCTTTTCGGGTGGTTGTACCAGTATAAAAGAAAAAAAACTTACGCTATATAATACCCGTGGTTTTCATTATACAGCCATCTTTTTAAACGTACTTTTGCCTTCTCGTAATTAAATTTCATGAGTGTTGACCTCATTACTTATTTAACCTTTGGACTGGTTTTAATAGCGGCATTAATTATAGACCTGGGTTTATTAAGTAAAAAAAATACAGCCATCACTATACGAAAAGCTTTTGTACAAACCATATTTTGGGTGGCTTTGTCTTTTGCTTTTTTTGCTTTCTTATGGATTGAGAAAGGCAGTCTAATTGCCACAAAATATGTTACCGCCTACTTAATGGAATGGAGCCTTAGCATTGACAATATTTTTGTGTTCATTCTCATTTTTAGTTTTTTTAAAGTGAAGGAGGTTGACGCAGGCAGGGCACTGCTCATTGGTATTTTATTAGCCATTGTTTTTAGGATACTTTTTATTGCGTTGGGGATAGAGCTGATAAACCGGTTTCACTGGCTGATGTATATTTTCGGAGCCTTTCTTGTTTACACGGGTGCAAAGCTTTTTTTTCAGAACGAAGAAGAGGAATATAACCCCGGCGAAAGCAAGGTGTACAATTTAGCAACAAGATTGTTTCGGATAAGTCCGCTCGAACCTAACGGGCGGTTTTTTATAACAGAAAATGGCCGGCTATTCTTAACCACTTTAAGCATGGTTGTGCTAATGCTTGCAGCTACCGATATTGTTTTTGCATTAGACAGCATACCAACTGTTGTTTCGCTAGTAAGAGAAGCTCCCGATCAGCCTTTTTCGAGCGATGATATACTGGTTATTTATTCTTCCAACATATTTGCAGTATTAGGGTTGCGGAGCTTATTCTTTCTGTTGCGCGGAGCTGTTAATAAGTTTAAATACCTGCAGCAGGGCATCGCAATTGTATTGGTATTTATTGGCGTTAAAATGCTAATTGAATATTTTGATGTTCATATATCCATTTTTATTTCGCTGATGGTTATAGTTGTTTGTTTGGGTGGTTCAATTTTGTATTCGTTTTACAGAACGGGTAAAAGCAAACCGGATAAAACCTCTGGACTATAACTTTGAGTGATGACCTCGACTAATTATAAGAAATGCAGGTAGTATTGGTAGATCTTAATCCTGTAAAGGGTAAGGAAATAAGTAAGATCAGGCCATGTCTTATTATTTCGCCTGATGCAGCAAACAAGCATCTTCAAACTGTTATTGCAGCCCCTTCAACTTCTGCAATCAAAAACATAACGATGCGGCTCCATTCGAATTTTCACGGAAAACAAGGTGAGATTTGCTTTGACAAAATGAGAGCAATTGATGGAAGCCGGGTCATTAAAATATTAGGTACTTTAGATAATAAAGAAAGAAAACAAGTTAGTTCGTTATTAATCCAAATGTTTAGTGAGATATAAATAGTGCCTGTCCGAAAACGCTTCAAAAGCAGGTTCTTCGCTATAGGATTTTGAATAATGGAATTTTTTGGTGTCATCCCTGAGCTCCTAAGCTCTTCTATATTTATTAATTCTATTTTGCGTA
>JAABUN010006981.1_pt1 | contig 12571 bp, 9 predicted proteins | sample 5559311 | NCBI WGS metagenome assembly JAABUN01 (sample SAMN10711877, study PRJNA513370) | rock metagenome | isolation source: Antarctica rocks | place: Antarctica: Victoria Land, Siegfried Peak sud | reverse complement strand
GGACAGAGATGTCAACGCCGCGACGAATATCAAAACGTTAGGGCTTGGACTGAGCCTTCGGACGCTAACCCCGGCAGTAGTCGAGGTTGTCTGAGAAGCCGCCCCCTTCAGGGGGCGGAGTGGTCACAGCATACCCCTTCTCGCGCCCGCCGCCACGGGTACGGACGCGAACGGCCCGGAGGCATCGCCTCCGGGCCGTTCGACGCATGGTGCGCTTGCGGTTAGCGGCGCATCGGTGCCGGGAGGGGCGTCGGCGTCATCGGCGTCATGGGAGCAACCGCCGGTCGCATCGGCGGTGCCGGGAGGGGCATCATCGGCATGGGCAGCGGCGGTGCCGCCATGCGCGTGGGCATCGGTACCGGCATGATGTTCGGCTGCTCGTACAGGAAAGCCCCCGCGTTCGATGTCGTCATGTCGCTGTTGCGCACGACGATGTTCTTCGGGCCTGCGCCACCGGCGGGCGTCACGGCGGTGATCGTGGTGTCGTTCACGACGGTCACGCTCGTCGCCATCGCCCCGTCGAAGGCCACGGTCGCGCCGGAGCGGAAGCCCGTGCCGGTGATCGTCACGCTCGTGCCGCCGCCCGTCGGGCCACGGTTGGGCGCGACTGCGGTGATCGTTGGCACGGGGAGCAGCGTCAGGCGCACGACTTCCGGCTCGTGGTCGCTCTGCTGGTCGAAGAACTCGCTGTTGATGTGCACCACGTCGTAGTCGCCGCTCTCGCCCGTACCCGCCACCGCCCCGCTCAGGTTGGTGGAGACGAGGATATGGTCGAGTACCTGCGAGTTGCCCTCGAAGACGTACGTGTACTGCGCGTCGAGCGGGAACCGCTCGATGAGATCCTCGAGGATCGGCGTCGCGCCCGTCGCGGGCGTCGCCGTGCCGAAGCGCAGCACCTTCAGCGTGTCGGAGAACTGGTAGTCGTTGATGTCCCCCGCGACCACGACTTTCGCGTTCGCGTCCGCCGTCAGCAGGGACCGGACGAAGTTGTGGACGATCAGGGCTTGCTGCTGCCGCTGCACCTCGGACGGTCGATGTATCGGCTGGAACCGCCCGTAGAGCGGGGTGTCGCCGCCCTTCGAGTTGAAGTGGTTGCCGATCACGAAGACGCGGTTGCCGTTGAACACGAACTCGCCCGCCAGCGGTTTGCGGCTGCTGTTGAACGCGGGGTTCGTCGGGTCAATGCGACCGGGGCTGAACTGGAGGTGGGTGCCGGTGCCGTCCGTGACCACGCCGTTCGGCGTAGTCGCCGTCGCCCCGGCGCGATCCACAAACGCGACGCGGGCCGGGTTGAACAGGAAGCCGACGCGGATGTTGCCGCCCGGTTCGCCGCCGTCCTGATCGTCTACCGGGTCTATCTGGCGGAACTGGTACGCGGGGCCACCCGCTGCCGTGATCGCCTCGATCAGCTTCGTATACGTCATGTCGGCGGCGACCACGCTGTCGTTGGTCGCACCGTTGTTGTCCTGAATCTCTTCGAGGACGACGATGTCCGGGGAATTCAGATTCGTCCTGATGTACCCCGCCAGCGTGTCGAACTTGCTCTGCGGGTTGCCCGGTTGGAGGTTCTCGACATTGAAGTTGCCGATGGTGAGCCGGTTCGCGTCCCCCACGAGGGCCGTGGCCTCGCGCATTATGCCACCGGACACGTAGGTGCCGAGGCTCGTGATGTTGAATTTGTAGTTGCCGAAGCTGTAGTCAATGATGCCCACCGTCGCCCCCATGATGCGGTCGCCCACGTTGGCGTTCACGGTGGTGCTCAGGTTCGTGAGGGTGTCGTCGAAGAAGATACGCTGCGTGTTGTCCTGCGGGGCGGTGATGTAGACGCCGCCGCGTATCGTCTGCTTGCCGACGAGTGCCGCGCCATTGTCCGGCACCACCACGAACTCGCCGAAGGTGTTGGCTCGTGGCCCGACCACCTTCGCGTCGTTCACCTGCACGCGCATCCCTTCGAGGCTCTCGAAGAAATCCACCGCGTACAGGGTGGCGTCGTAGGCGATGCCCGACCCCGCAGGGTTGTTCAGGTCCGCCGTACCGCTCCCCGGCGCGGCATAGACGGCGGGGATTTGCCGCCCGCCGATGCCAATCACCACCGGCTCCGGCAAGGTCGAGGTAGTCACGAGAACCGTGACGGACGTGACGTTTTCCAACTGCGTGGTACACAGGTTGGCCTCGCCGCCTGTGCGCTCGGAGCACTCGTCTTCCGGGCCGCTGTTGGCCCTGCCGTTTCGGAACTCCTCCACCGAGGCGTTGATGACGACCACGTTCCCCACCGTGACCATGCCCGCAGCCGCCGAGCCGAAGACGAGGATGCCCTCGGAGGTGCCGACGTTCGCGTCGTAGTACGCCGGGTCTTCCTGAATGTAGAAACTGCCGCTCGTCTTCGCGGTGACGATGCCGGGAACGCCCGTCACGGCCTGACCGGGCATTCCCGCCGTGCTGTCGCGGGAGGAGCGATGCGCCGCCCCCTGAATGTCGTGGATGCGAGCGGCAGGGTCGGCGACATACGCGAAGGCGTTCGTTGCCGTGACCGACGTACCCGCCGTGGGGTTCGCCACGGCCACATTCACCGCTCCCGCCGCTCCCGCCGGGGTGGTCACGGCGATGCTCGTCGCGGTGGGGATGCCGACAACCGTGCCGGGGGTGCCGCCGAACGAGACCGTGCTGTCCGCCGCGAAGTTCGTGCCGGTGATCGTCACGGTGGTACCGCCCCCCGTGGGGCCGTAGGCGGGACGAATGTTCGTGATCGTGGGGGCGTTCGCCACGATGTAGGTGAAGGCCGCTGTCGCCGTGGCGGTCTCGCTGCCCGTCGTGACGACCACGTTCACGGTGCTGCTCGCCGCCATGTTCGCGGCGGGGGGCGCGACCGCCGTGATCGAAGTCGCGCTGTTCACCGTCACGCTCGTCGCCATCGCGCCGCCGAAGGTCACGGTCGTGGTGGCTTGCACGAAGTTCGTGTTCGTGCCGGTGATCGTCACGCTCGTGCCGCCCGTGGCGGGGCCGGTCATGGGCATGAGGGTAATCGCGGGGACGGGCAGGCCGCAGACATTCGCGGCGGTGCCGGTGTTGCGCGGCGCGGGCGTGAGGACATCGAAATCGCTGTTGTTATTGTCGGTGTCGGTGCAGCCGTTGCTTTTGCGGAGTGCTGCCGTCGAGTTGCTCAAGACACCCGTTGCCCCTGTCCCTTCGAATGTTGTTGACGAACCATAGCCGACACGGTCAACGAGCGTCGCGCCACTGGCGAGATCAACGCGCCCGTTGGTTCCGCTCATGGCGAACGGACTCGCGGGGGTGAGGTCGGGCGGGGGGAGCGCGACGCCGTTCGTCGTCCCGCCGGCCTCCTGAATCAGGTAGTAGCGACCGGGCGCGAGCATCCCGGCGAGCGTCTGTGCCGCCCCGCCGGAACTGCCGGTCGAGCCGAAATACTGCACCGTGTACGCGGACAAATCTATCGTGGCGGTGCCGAGGTTGAAAATTTCGATGAAGTCGTTCCGATACGTCGCGCCGGAGTTGTTGCCACCGCCGTAGACCTGAGTGATGACGAGTGTGGTCGAGACCGCTTGGACCGGCGTCGCCGCGAACGGCAGTACCGAGAACAATCCGGCCAACAACAACCCGACCAGCGCGAGGCGCACCCGTGGCATCCAGCGCGTACCCTGTCCCATGTTTCCCATGTTCCCATTTCCCCCTTCGCTTCCGCAGACCGCCGCGCCGCACGCGGAGGATAGCGGGTTCGTGCAAGGGTTATTGTACGGAGGGGAGATGATGCGATTGTTAGGAATATCTTCGTTGGAGGATTGGCAAATACTTCGAGCGGTTCTCGGAGACACCGATGCCGCCAATCCCCCCGCAAACCGCCTCAACCGATACAAAGATTGCGACGCCTGCCCCGAAACGCATCGGGGCGGGCGTCGCAATCTTTGTATCGCACCGAAGGGTGCTACGCGCCGCTCGCCGCCGCCGCCACGATGCCGGGGGGCGAGATGGCAGGTTCCGCCGCGTCGTCCGCCGCCTCGGTGGGTAGCGTCTCGCCATTGATGCTCGCCCGGTAGCAGCGGGCGACGTACTCGCTGCTGCCCGACGCCAACACCTTGCCGTGGTCGAGCAGGATTGCCCGGTCGCACATCGCCACGACCTGCGAGAGCGTGTGCGAGACGAACAGCAGCGTCTTGCCGCGCCGCTGGAAGTCCGCGATGGCGGCCTCGCACTTGGCGCGGAAGGTCTCGTCCCCCACCGCAAACACCTCGTCGGTGATGAGAATATCGGGGTCCACATGGATGGCGATGGCGAAACCGAGGCGCATGTACATACCGCTCGAATAGTGCTTCACCGGCACATCAATGAAATCCTGCAACTCGCTGAAGGCAACGATGTCGTCCACGAGGGCGGCGATGCGCTTGCGCGAGAAGCCGAGGAAGGTGCCGTTCAGGTAGATGTTCTCGCGCCCGCTGAGGTCGGGGTGGAACCCCGCGCCGACTTCGAGAAGGGCCGCCACGGTGCCATACACCTTCACGGTGCCGCTCGTCGGGGGCATGAGGCCGGCGATCAGTTTCAGCAGCGTGCTCTTGCCGGAGCCGTTGCGCCCGATGATGCCCACGGCCTCGCCCGGATAGACCGCGAGGTTGATCCCCTGCAACGCGGCGAAATCCTGCGTCGTCGGAGCCTCGCGTTCGAGGGTGCGGATGAACAGTTGCTGCAAGGTCTTGGGACGGGCGTGTTCGAGCACGAAGCGGCGCGACACACCCGTAACCTCGATAATCGGCAGTCGTTCTTCCGTCACGCTCGCGCCCTCCTCGTGTCCCCGGCTCGTGCCGCGCCCGTTGCGTCCCATTCCGGCGAGTATAGCCCCCTCGCCGTCGCTGTCAACCGCCCGATACGCCGCTTGCGACGGCTTCTTCATTGCCGTGAGGGTATGCCGAAGCCGAAATGTGCCGCCTGTCGGGGGGAAGTCGCGGTGTGCGGGCGGGCGTGGTATCCTGCCCCCGGTGTGGCGGGGTGAACGGGAGGGGCTATGGCGGGCGAACGAACGGTGGGCGAACGGGCGCGTATTCTGGCGATTCTGCCGGCCTACAACGAGGCGGACTCGCTGCCGCATGTGATCCGCGACCTACGGGCGGGGCCGCTTCCCGTGGACATCGTGGTCGTGGACGACGGCTCGAATGACGCGACCACGGCGGTGGCGCGGGGCTTGGGCGTCAATGTGCTCACGCTCCCCTTCAACCTCGGCATCGGCGGGGCGGTGCAGACCGGCTTCCGCTTCGCCCACGCCCGTGGCTACGACATTGCCCTACAATTCGACTCCGACGGGCAGCACTTCGCCGCCGAAATCCCGGCCCTCGTCGCCCCCCTGCTCGCGGGGGCGGCGGACGTGGTGGTCGGTTCGCGCTTCGCGGAGCGGGGCAGCGGCGGCTACCGGGGCGCGATCACGCGCCGCGCCGGGGGTGTGCTGCTCAGCACGCTCATCTACCTGCTGAGCGGGGCGCGGTACACCGACGTGACGAGCGGCTTCCGGGCCTACAACGCGAGAGCTTTGAACGTGGTCGTGCGCGACTACCCGCAGGATTTCCCGGAGCCGGAGAGCCTGCTCACCTGCCGCCGCTACGCCCTGCGCGTCGCGGAGGTGCAGGTGGCGATGGGGCAGCGCGTGGCTGGCGTGTCGTCGCTGGCGAGTACGTGGAAGTCGCTCTACTACATGGTGAAGGTCTCGCTGGCCCTGTGCGTGGAGCGATTGCGGGCGCGGGAGCGGGGGGTATCGGGCCTATGAATCGCGTAGATGTCGTGGCGATCATCGTCACCGCGTTGTTGCTCGTCTACATTGTGGATTCGGTACGGCGGCGGCGGTTGCGCGAGGAATACTCGGTGCTCTGGCTGCTCACGGCGGGCGTGCTGCTCGCCCTGAGCCTCATCCGGCCCGCCCTCGGTTTCCTCGGCGACCTGCTCGGCATCCTCACCCCCTCGAACGCGCTGTTCGCGGTGGGCTTCGGCTTCACCGTGGTCATCCTGCTGCACTTCTCCACGGTGATCTCGCGCATGAGCCGCGAGAACCGCGACCTCGCGCAGCGGTACGCCCTGCTCGTCCACGAGCTGCACGAAACCCGCCGCCCCGACGACAGCCCGCGCCAACCTTCCCCGTAAGTACCCCCCGCGAGTGCCACACGCAACGCCCCCGCATGTCGCTTGCAACTCACCCGACGGCGGTCGGTTCCGCCGCATCGCGCACGGGCGGCGGCGCATTCCGCCCCAGTCGGACGCGCCCCGTGACGCCGAGCGTCACGGGGACGAGCAGCAGCAGTGCCAGCAGGATCGCGCCCGCCGCGTAGATGCCGGTGTACGCCGGGAGTTGCCCGCCCGCGAGGGAGAGTGCCGCGACGATCCCCGCGCCGCCAAGCACGTAGAACGGCAGGAACCCGAACCACTGTCGGGCGTTGAAGTACGCCATCGCAAGGTTGATGAGCGCGAGGGCGAAGGCCGTGACCGCTGTTCCCCACAGGTATTGCCCGCTCTCGCGCAACGGTTCGCCGAGCGTGGTCGCCGTGATGAGCGGGCCGAAGACCGCACAGACGAGGATGAATGGCCCCGCCAATGCCGCGATCAGCCCCATTGCGAGGGCGAACGGACGCCCCCCTGTTTCCCCGCGATGCGCCGCCTTGACCACATCCACGAAGGCGATGGCGGTCACGGACGACGTGAGGGCGAGGAAGAACTTCGCCAGCCCCGCGAGGGCGACGTAGCGATCCGCCACCGCCGGATCGAGGTAGCGGCGGCAGAGCAACACGTCGAGCGCGGCGATGATCGAGAACGCCCCGGAGACGACCATCTGCGGCCCCATGTCGCGCAGCAGCGGGCGCATCGCGGCGAACGGCACCCGCACCCCCTGCCAGAAGCGCACGGGCCGGGGCAGGAGGGCGGCAGCGAGGGCCGCCGAGAGCATGTACACCGCGAGCGTGACATTCGCGCCCAAGCCCGCCACCATCACCCCCACGCCGACGACCCCCCGGAACACCCCTTCGAGGGCCAGCATCCCGGCGATGCGGCGGTAGTCGCCCGCTTCCTGTATCGTGGCGAGCAGCAATTGCTGGAGGAACAGCCAGTAGAGCGTCAGGGCCACGAGGAAGATCGGCCCGCTCTCGGTAAGTCGGAGGAACTCCCGCAACGGCTCGCGCACGAGGACGAGGACGAGCATCCCGACCGCGAACAGGGCGGTGAAGTAGCGCATGAACGCCCGCTGCACCGCGAACGTCTCGTCGCGGTCGCCGCGAACACGGTTGTAGCTGGCACGTTGCGTCACCACATTCGAGAGCGCACCCGCCACGGGCAGGCCGAGCGTGAGCAGGTTGAGGACCACGCCGAACTCGCTGTAGCGACCGAGGGGGAAGGTGCGCACGGCGGTCACGTTCAGGGCGTAGTTCGCTACACCAACGATGGCGGTCGCCCCGAACAGCATGGCGTTGTTGCGCAGCGTCGGCATACTCGCGGCGTGTCGCGCCCGCTGCATCAACCGCGCTATTCGCCCCCGTTGCCCCACCGCCACCGCGCCACGCTCCTTTTGCCCTTTTGCCAAACGGGGCGACGATACCACACCCGCCCGCCCGCGACCAGACGGCCTGCCGGACGGCGAAGGCGCATTCATTGTCCCGGAATGCGCCCCCCCAGTCCCTTCTCCTGCGGGGGAGCGGGTGACGCAGGGCAAGGTTCGCACCTCACCGATACGCCTCGATCTCGCCATACGCGCCCCCTCCCCTTTGGGAGAGGGGGCGCGTTTCGGCTTCGGCAGACTCCCATAACAATGAATAAGCCCTGCCGGACGGCAAAGTACGCCGCCGTGATGCGCTACAATGCGCCGTGTGGGCGAGCGACGGGGCTGTACGTACGGTTCGGGGAACGAGAATTGAGGAAGTCGGGATGAGGTGCAAGTGAACACGCCGGTTGCGATGGTGATCTTCAACCGCCCCGAAAGCACGGAGCGCGTGTTCGCGGCGGTGGCGGCGGCTCGTCCGCCCGTGCTGCTGCTCGTGGCGGACGGCCCGCGTGCGCACCGCCCTACCGACGCGGGGCGCGTCGCCGCCGTTCGGGAGATCGTGGAGCGCGTGGACTGGCCTTGCCGCGTGCTGAAGAACTACGCCGACGCGAACATGGGCGTGCAGGATCGGGTAGCCTCCGGCCTCGCGTGGGTGTTCGCGCAGGTGGAGGAGGCGATCATCGTCGAGGACGACATCGTGCCTGACCCGACCTTTTTCGCCTTCTGCGAGGAGATGCTCGCCCGCTACCGCGACGATGAGCGCGTCGGTCACATCAACGGTTTCAGCACACAGAACCCCGCCGCGATGCACCCGTACAGCTACTATTTCGGCAGCGAAGTCTTCGTGTGGGGGTGGGCGACGTGGCGGCGGGCATTCCGGCACTACGACGTGGAGATGCGCCTCTGGCCGGAGATGCGCCGCTTCTGGCGGCACGCGGGAAATTACAACGGGCGGTCCGCCGCCGATATTCGCCGGGTTTTCGCGGAGTTTCACCGGGGGAGCATTGTAGGGTGGGACTACCAATGGATTTTCGCCTGCTGGTCGCAGAACTTCCTCAGTGTCAGCCCCTACGGGAGCCTGACACAGAACATCGGCTGGGGAGCGGAGGCAACCGGGTCGCTCTTGCGCAACCGCCTCAGCGAGATCGCCGCGCACCCGATGGCGTTTCCCCTCGTCCACCCGCCGTATATGCAGCGCGACCTGATCGCCGAGGAGGTGGCGCGGCGCAACCTCCTTACGCCGCTGCCGATCCGCGTGCTCAGTCGGCTGCCGCCGGAAGCACGCACGTTCCTGCGCGAGGCTGCCCGCCGCTTCCTGCCTTCGTAGCGCGGGCCACGCACGTTACACCTCCGCCACGCGGCGCAACGTGGCAAGCGTGCGCTCGGCGGTCGTGCGCCATGTGAACGTGCGGGCGCGGGCCAGCCCCCGTGCGATCAGCGCAGCACGGAGCGCGTCGTCGGTGAGCGCGTGACGCAGGGCGACGGTGAGGGCGTCGCGGTCGTGCGGGTTCACGAGCAGGGCGGCGTCGCCCGCGACCTCCGGCAGCGACGCGGCGGTGCTCGTGACAACCGGCACGCCGCTCGCCATCGCTTCGAGCACGGGAAGCCCGAACCCCTCGTACCGCGACGGATAGGCGAAAACGGCGGCGGCGTGGTAGAGCGCGGGCAAGTCCGCGTCCTCGACGCGCCCCGCGAACACCACCGCGTCCGCGATGCCGAGGGCGTGTATCCGGGCGCGGAGGGCGTCGCCGCCGTCGTGCATCCCGCCGTAGCTGACGAGCTGCACATCGTAGGGTAGGTTCCGGCGCAGGGCGGCGAATGCTTCCAGCAGCATCGGGGCGTTCTTGTACGGCTGCGTGGTGACGTGCGCGAGGATGTACGGGTCGCGCACGCCGTACCGCGCCCAGACGCGGGCGAGATCGGCGGCGGTAGGTGAGTCGAAGAAGCGCGGCGGCGCACCGTGGGCGATGGCGGTGATGCGCTCGCGTGGCACGCCATAGACCGCCGCGATGCGCTCCTGCGAGTACCCCGACACGGTGAGAATATGCGCCGCCGCCCGTGCCGCCCGCCGCGTCAGTTGCGCCCCGACGATGCGCGAATACCGGGGAAACTCGTCCGGCAGGTCTTCATGCACGATGTCGTGAATCGTCACCACGAGCTTGCCCTGCCGTGCAAAGGGGAAGACCACGTAGGGCGAGAAGAACACGTCCGGTGGATCGGCGCGGGTGAGCCACGGTACGGGTGCGAAGTAGGTGCGTAGTTGCGCCCGCCCGCCGCGCTCGTCGCCGATGGCGTGGATTGCGGCGAATCCCGCCCGCGTCTCGTCATCGAGGGCGGCGAGGGCCGTTGCGTTCGTGAATAGCGTGTAGCGCACGTTCGCGTCGAGGCGGGGGAGTTCGCGCAGCAACTCGGCGCAGTACGTCCAGATGCCGCCGCCGCGTGGCGAGAGGGAGAGCATGTTCACGCCGATGTGTAGATGCCGCTTCGTGTCGCCCATGCGCCTCCCGTTTCGCGCCGCATCGCCATATCCCCGTGAGGCCACCCGGTGCGCATACCTCGCCATGCTATAGTAGCAAATCGGCGGCGGGCGGTGGGTGGTGGGCAAGGTGCGGGAGGGGCGGCGAGGCGTGACGGGACACGTAGCGGTGGTGGTGCTGACGTGGAATCAGTGCGAGTACACGCTGGACTGCTTGCGTTCGCTGGCGGCGCAGACGCTGCCGCACACCGTCTACGTGGTGGACAACGCCAGCACGGACGGGACGCCGAAGCGCGTGCGCGACGCCTTTCCGGACGCCAGCCTGATTGCAAACGCCACGAATGTGGGCTTCGCCACGGGCAACAACGCCGGGTTGCGCCGCGCCTTCGACGACGGTGCCGACGCCGCCCTCGTGCTGAACAACGACACCACGCTCGCCCCGGACGCCCTCGCGCTGCTCGTGGAAGCGGCGGACACCGACCCGCACGCCGGCATCCTCTGCCCCGCCATCCTCTATGCGCAACCGCCGCACCGCGTCTGGTTCGCGGGGGCGACCGCCGATCCGCGCACCGGATGGAGCCACCACCGCCACCACAACGCCACCTATGAGAGCCTCGGCACCGACGTGCGCCCGATGGATCGCGCCACGGGCTGCGCGATGCTCGTCACACGGGCGTGCTATGCGGGTGCGGGCGACTTCGATGACGCCTTTTTCATGTACTTCGAGGACGTGGAATACTCGCTCCGCGCCCGCCACGCCGGGTTCGGCCTCGCCCTCGTGCCACGGGCGGTGGTGCATCACCACGTCTCGGCCTCGTCGGAGGGGGTGAAGCCCGCGAACGCCACGTACTACGGCGTGCGCAACGGCCTCGTCACCTTCGACCGCCACGCCCCGCGTCCGTTGCCCGCCGCGCTCTTTCGGCACTTCTGCACCGTGGGCGCGATGGTCTACTACCTCCTCAAGCCGCCCCGCGCCCCCCGCCGCATCCTCGACGCCCTCATGGGCTACCGCGACGCCCGCCGGGGTCGCCTCGGCCCACGCGGGTAGCCGAAGGTCGGTGGTCGAAGGTTGAAAGCGGGCCGTGAAATTGGGAGCGGTGTGCAGTGAGGCTGCGGTCTGATTCCGTCGTTGACCTTCATCAGCCTGCCGTATTGACTCTCCCCGCACGGCGGGCTGGGCGCACTGCCCTCCATGGCTACCGCGATTTTCTTGCATCGTGTCCCCGGTCATGAATGCGAACGGTCGCGCCCTGCCCGTTGCCACTCCGCGTGGGCGCGGGCAAGTACGGCGTACGTTTGCGCTGCCGTGTTGTGCCACGAGAACTGCCGTGCGCGGGCGTGACCGCGAGCGACGAGGGAGGCCCGCAGGGCGGGGTCGTCGAGGAGGTGGCGCAGGGCGGCGACGAGGGCGGGGCGGTCGTCGGGGGCGAACAGCAGGGCGGCGTCGCCCGCGACTTCGGGGAGGGCGGCGGCGGTGGTGGCGAGCACGGGGGTGCCGCAGGCCATCGCTTCGAGCAGGGGGATGCCGAAGCCCTCGTAGCGCGAGGGCAGCACGAACGCCGCCGCCCCCGCGTACAGCGCGGGCAAGTCCGCATCCGGCACCCGCCCGATGCAACGCACGTCCGCTTCACGCCCCGCCGCCCGCACCTTCGCCCACAGTTCCGGGGCGTCGCCCGGTCGCCAACCGGGCAGCACGAGGTGCGTGTCCGTGCGGTCGAGAACCCGCCACGCGAGGTACGCCTCCACGAGGGCGGCGAGGTTTTTCTGCCACGAGGGTTGGGCCAGCGAGAGGAGGTACGGGCGGTACAGGCCGTGCCGCTCTCGCACCGCCGCCCGTGTCGCCTCGGGGATGGGCGCGAAAAAGGCCGCGTCCGCCGCGAGCGGCACGGTGTGTACGCGCTCCGGGTCGAGGTTGTAGCACGCGATCAGGCGGGCGCGGGTGCGATCCGTGGTGACGATGACGTGATCGGCCCGCCGCGCCGCCGCCCGCGCCAGCCGCCGCAACATCGCGCCGTGCAGCGGCGGGAAGGAGGCGGGCAATTCCTCGTGGCGCAGGTCGTGAATCGTCACCACGCTTGCAGCACCGGGAGCGGCGGGCAGCGTGAACGCGGGCGCGAACAGCACGTCCGTCCCTGCCCGCACGATCTGCGCGGGCAACGCGGCGTACTCGTATGCCAGCCGCGCCGATCCCCCCGGCACCGGGCAGCGCACCGCCCGCACCGTTCCCACCGCTGTCGGGTCGAGGAGCTTGCCGCCCTCGCGGTTCGTGAACACCGTGTACCGGGCTTCCGCATCGCACGCGGGCAGTTCGCGCAGCAGGGCGCGGAGGTACGTCCACGTCCCGCCGCCGTCGGGCAGGGCGTAGAGGGCGTCCACGCTCACGCGCACGGGAGTTCTCCTTGTGCGGCATGGGCGGCATGGGCGGTGCGGAAGGCCGCGAGCGTCCGTTCTGCCGTGTTGTGCCACGAGAACTGCCGTGCGCGGGCGTGACCGCGAGCGACGAGGGAGGCCCGCAGGGCGGGGTCGTCGAGGAGGTGGCGCAGGGCGGCGACGAGGGCGGGGCGGTCGTCGGGGGC
>JAABUN010006980.1_pt1 | contig 12574 bp, 14 predicted proteins | sample 5559311 | NCBI WGS metagenome assembly JAABUN01 (sample SAMN10711877, study PRJNA513370) | rock metagenome | isolation source: Antarctica rocks | place: Antarctica: Victoria Land, Siegfried Peak sud | reverse complement strand
GCACGGGCCGACGTCTTGCGCTTGTAGTCCTGGAACTGGAGGTGGGTTTGCAGGTGTTCGGCGGCGGCGCGATGGACCTGGTGGCTGTCGAGGATATGATCCTGTGGGCGCATGGCTCCCTCCGGTGGGACTTTCTCAAAACAAGCGTTTGAGGGGTGTCGTCCGTGGACAATTCCCGTCGGGACGTGTGCAATCGTGGGCGTGATCCCTCGATCGACCTCGACGGAGCGAGCCCCCATGCCCACGATCCCGCAACGTGTCGCCAGCGCCTTCGCCGTCCTCTGCGGTCGATATGGCGACGTCACCGCGATGGCTCAGGATCGTGAGCAATCACGGCAGTCGCTCTACCGCGAGGCCCAGCAGGTCGCCAACGCCGTGGACGGCACCGCAACCCAGGCCCGCATCGACGAACTCCAGCAGCAACTCGGCGTACAGCGGGCCGAGGTCCAGGCCCTCCAGGGACGGCTGAGTCACGCCATCGAGATCACCGCCGACAAGCAGGACGAGTTTGCCGCCGTCGCCCAGGCCGAGGGGGTCAGCTTGAGCGTGGCCCGGCGGCTCTTGCGGGTCGTGGAGGGATCGCGATCCACTCCCAGCGTCCCGTCGCTGGGTCGGGCGACTCTCGAGGCCGGCAAGCGGGCCGGCGGCTTGCTCGAGGTGCTCGACGAGGCGACTCGGCCCGAGGTCAAACAAGGCATCGCCGACGAGATTTTTTCGGACCCAAGCCGGTCCTGATGGTCGTCGAGCCCGAGAGCCTCTGCTGGCTCACGGGCCGGATGGTCGAGGCCCGCGATGGAGTGACATGGGCCGAGGAATTCGCCCGATTCCCGGCGCTTCGGGCCGTGGTCCGCGACGACGGGACCGGCCTGGGTAAGGGGGTGAAACTCGATCGCGCCCGTCGTCGCGCCGCCGGTCTGGTCGAGTTCGACGACACACTCGACGTCTTCCATACGCTCCGCGAAGGGGGACGTGCGTTGAGGGTGACCTGGGGCGTGGCCACCCGGGCTTTGGAGCGTGCCGACCTGGCCCAGAAGGGACTCGACCGGCTCGGGCGTCAGGGGCAATCGCGTCAGGGCCGTGGTGCGCCGACGAACCGGCTGTGGGATCATGCCGAGCGGCTCTGGGATCACGCCGTGGCCGCCGAGGCGGCCTGGAAGCGGGCCAGGTCGGCGTTCGCGTTCTTTACCCCCGAGGGTCGCTTGAACGACCGCGTTCAGGCCGAGTCGATCGTCACGGCGACGTTGCCGGACCTGAGCGGCGAGGCGTGGGCCAAGACCCGGCGGCTGTTGCTCCGCCGCGAGAGCTTCACGTTCCTGGATCAGGTGCGAGTGCGGTTGGCCGAGATGGGGTTGGACGCCGACGTCTTGTCGGCGTTGTTGGACCTGGAGGGTCTCCATCGCCAGCCCTGGCGGCTGTCGGCGGCGACACGTGTCTGGGCGTCGGTTCGTACGGTCGAGCTGACCAAGGCGTGTCCGGATTGGCGCGAGGAGGCGCGACGGGTCCGCGCGGTGCTTCGTGGAGTGTGGCGAGCGAGCAGTCTGGTGGAGTGCGTCAACAGTGTGGTGCGGATGCAGCAGGCGCGGCATCGGAGGATGACGCAAGGACTACTGGACCTGAAGCGCCTGTACTGGAACCTGCGGCGCTTTCGGGTCGGACATCGCAAAGATCAGACGCCGTACGGCTTGCTGGGCTTGAGGATTCCCGAGTTGAGCTTCTGGCAGTTCCTTAAACTCACACCGGAGGAATTGCGAGAAAGACTGTCCGCACAGAAAGTTGTGGCGTGAGATGCTGCCCCCTCCGGTGATGACCCTGTTTCCAAAAGTCATTGTTCGGAGGGACCTTGCGCCCATCTACCTCAACCCTTCTGATCGCTGACAAACTTTGGAACTACTGAATCTCTCATTGTTCGCCTTCTTCAGGCGTTCGAACCCCGAGATGATCTTCCTGAGCTCGGCGTTGTACTGCCTCAATTCCCGGGTCTCCCGGTCGAAATCGAAGTCGAACTCAAAGTCGGCATTCTCGCGGAGTCTCTCCTCCACCCGTCGATCTATCTCCTCTCGCAGGCAGACCGCGATCGCCACGAACTGCCCGAGGAGCTCGTCCCCGCTCGCCTCCACGCCGGGGGTGGCTTCCGCCTCGGGTGCCGCCTTCAACTCGACCGCGGGTGCACAGTGAGGGTCGGACGCCCGCTCTGCGGGGATGGTCCTCTGGTTCTTCTCGGACATCGGTATCTACTCCTCGGGATGAACGTGCTGGGTGGATGATTCCTCGACGCTGCCGGTCGAGGTCGTGTGGATCGAGAAGGTCCAATCGCCAAGCGCGAGAACCCCAAGCCGAACACGAAGGCCGTCTCACCTTCTCGGCCAAAACAACTGGATGGGTCTCACATAAGTTCTCGTCCCTGGACTCGTTCGTCTCGACGAAGGTCCAGGACCGCGCGCGTATAATCTCGGGCCTTGCGGCGATCGCCCGAATGAGCGACCGCCTCGAACGCCTCGCCGTAGCTGATCGGCGGCGCGAGGCCCATCGTCGCGGCTGCCGCGTCGGGCACGGAGAGCATGGCCACGTCCGATCCCAACGACTCGGTCGCCTCGGCGAAGACATCGGCGATGAGCGAGAGTTGAGAATGCGTGAACGTGGCCGGCCTACTCTTCTCTTTACTGAAAGAAGAAACATAAATACTAGTAGGCGAGGTGCAGACAAGCTTGCACTTCGGAGGGGCAGGCTTGTCTGCACCTCGCCCGGACTCGTGATCCACGACGGGAGGTGTAAGCTTGTCTGCACCTCCCGCCGACGCTACGGGCAGGTTCACCCGAAGACATCTGTAACGGCCTACGCGGACCAGGAGTTTCCTGGCGATCAAATCCGCCACGGCCCCTTTGACCGTGCGTGGGGCCAGTCCGGTCATCCGGCACAGGTCGTCGATGCTCAACCGCGCCTCACCGCCGCCGTAGCGCGCCGAGGTGAACGAGACGGCCAGGAAGACTTGCCAGAGCGACGGCGGCCTCAGGTCGAGCCGGCAGAGGATCGAGACCGTCGGCCAGTCGAGCCAAGCCCCCGGCTTGCCCCCCGATCGGACGGGCGTCGATCTCGCTCGTCGCCTCGACGTCTCGCCACCCTCACTTAGAGACATGAATCGCCTCCTTCACGATTTCTCGCAGGCGATTCCACAAGGGTAGCCCGTCCTTGTCCTCGAATCGGCCTCCCTCATAGACGGTGAAATCCCAGCGCAACGGGAAGCCGGGGAGGACGTGCTCGACCGCCAATCGGCCGGCATGGTCCACGGCCGCCCGGAGGTCCGCGAGTTGATGCCGACGGCAGGAAAGCAGGAAGCCGTCGTGGACCGGGGCCAGGATGCGGACCGCCTGCCGGTCTAAGTAGGTGACCATCAGCCGCATGATGTCGCCGCCCGTCGCCTGCATCGGGAAATTCATCCAGGTCCGTTCATTGCTGAAAGGAGGCACTCGACTCCGCCATCCGCAGGGCGTGACGATCCAACCCCGGTCGAAGGAACCCTGGACGATCCGCTCGGACCAGGCCCAGAACCGGGGAAACAAGGCCCGGTGGTCTTCCAGGAGGGCTTCGGCCTCCCTTTGGGCGGTGCCGAGCCGGGCCGCGATGCCGTAGGCCGTCTGGCCGTAGAGGACGCCTAGGTTGACGGTCTTGTATCGCTTGCGGATTTCCCGAAGCGTCTCATCGGATGCGTCGGGAGGTACGGCGCCCGCCCGGACCGCGAACGCCATGTGACAGTCCGACGACTCGTAGATGGCCCGCATGGCGGGGTCGCCGGAGAGGGCGGCCGCGATGCCGATCTCCTGGGCGACGAAATCGACGTAGACCAGGACGTGATCGGGTGACTCGGGTGTGATCAGGAACCGCAGCCATTTCGGGCCGCTGAAGACGAAGTTCTTCGGCTGGTTCCGGCCGGTGACGGACCGGAACGCCGAGGTGCTGTAATAGTGGCGACGGGTGACCGGGTCGACGACCAGGGAACGTTGGCCGAATTTGGCGAGCGTCTTCTTGACCTGGCGGATCTGGGCAATGAAGGGGTGCCGGCTCTCCATCGCCTTGAAGGTCTCCTCGTCGAGCTGATGATAGGGTTTGCCGGTCGCGGGGCTGATCTGGGTGGGCCAGCCGATGCCGGCCCGTTGGCACCATCTCAGGAAAGAGTCACGGCGGAATGAGTCGTCCTCGAAAACCGGCCAGGTCTTGTTGACGTCACCGATCAGCGCGGAACGGATCATGGGGTAGTTCGTCTGGACGGCCGCGTAGCCCTCGGCGTCGAACGGAATCGCATTCAATTCCATGCGGGTCACGGCCTTCAGGTACTCGACCCAGTGGGCCATCAGGGCCGGCCCGACCCGCCCGTTCACCTTGGCGAACAGGGCGCCGCAGCCGTCGCAGTCCGAGAAAGAGTACTCGACGATCTCCCGCCGGTCGTCTGGGTTCTCGGCGTCGAACCGCAGTTCGACGACCTTCCTCTGCAACTGTTTCTTCTCGGCCGGCGCCAGCCCGGGGAGCCCGAGCCGGTGCAGGGCGACGGAGAGTCCGGCTTCCAGATTGTTCGGTCTGTTCGTCAGGTAGCGCCAGGCGAGGAACGTGTCGAACCAGTTCATCGGGATCGGGATGCCCAGACGAATCAGGTATTTCATCTCGGCCACGGCGTTGTGGGCCACGAACAGGTCGTCGGCGTGGTCGCGGAAGAACGACGCGAGCCGGCGGTCCCCGCCCCAGAAGAAGCGCCGGCGCCCCGAACGCAGGCCCACCAGGCAGAGGACCACCGGCTCCCAGGCCGATTCGTGGTCGAGGCGACCGTCGCGAAAGCCCCATTCCGTGTCGACGAACCAGGTCTCACCGCCGGCCGGCGACGCCATCAATCCAGCTCCGTGCCTTCGGTCAGGTCCAGGTAGAGGGGGTGGTCCGGCGTCGTGATGAACCGCGAGGGTCCGATCGCCTCGCCCAACAATTGGCTGGTCGCCTTGGCGGGCCAGGCCACGTGGGCCGGCAGCGGCTTGAACCTCACGCGATACCGAGAGTTGCCCTTGTCCGACATCACCTTGATCGCGTTCTCGGCGAAGAAGTCGGCCGGCTTCTGAAGGAAAGCGGCCACGGACTCGTACCAGGTGTTCTCCAGGGTCACGTTGACGATCCAGAGCGCGTGGGCCCTGGTCGTGAACGAGTAGTAGACGAAGACCCTGACGTCCTTGAGTTCGTCGCGGATCGGGCCCCTGAGGGCCGGGTCGACATAGTAGTAATCGACGTCCATCCCGTCAGCCTTGGGCTTGTGCAGGAGCATCCGGGTGGGCAGCTCCGAGGACGGGTTCAGGGCGAACCACTCCCGGCGGTGTGGCCTGCGAGTCTTCTGGGCGAGCATCCCGGCCAGGTCGAGTTCGCTGCCCTCGTCGATGTCGGCATCGAAATCCTCCCGGGGGACGACCAGCGTGCCGCCGGCGCCGACGCGGATCGGCTCCTCGGAGGTCACGCGCTCGATGATGGGAGCGGTCAGCTCTGCACCGCCGATCTCACCCTGTTCGGTTTCGGGATCAGTGGGCGGGGCCTGGGCCTCAAGGTGGGCCGCGATTCGGTTATTCGAGGACACGTGCTCCATGGCGATCAACTCCTGATGTCGGTCTTCTTTCGTCGGGTCGATAACCAGACGGCCGAGCCCGCGGCCGTCGAGGTCGTTGGCGGGCTCGGCCGGGGAAGATGACGTCAAGGACGCCAGGGGGCCTTTACGGGCCCTCGGCGCGTTTCCATCGTGGCGTCGGTCGTCTGACCGATCGCGGGTCGCCGCACGCGACACGGCGGCCTTGGCTCGCCGCTGGTGGCGGTTCATCGGCTAGGAACTCCTTTCTGTTGAGCGTGGGGGTCTCAGACGGGTCGCATCCACTGGCCCTGGCGCCCGTCGGAGGATCAACTCGCCTTCGCCACCCTCCTTCCGGCGCGCGGGGTTGGCGCGTGGCCCGGCCTGATCCTGGTTGAGGCCCTCCCATGCCCATGTACGTCGAGACGACGAGCGGGCCGGGGTCGACGGGGAAGTCGTCGCCGAGCGACCAGCAGGCCGAGGGGACGAGGTCCTTGAGGGCCCGCCCGATGCGGCGGACGTCGTCGCGCCGGGTCGCGGCCACGGCGATCTTCGCGTCCGGGAACGCCACCGCCCGCCAGGTAATTGAGGCCGGCGCGGTAGGCGAATCCTTGCGACATCGGCGGATCCTTTGCTGTTGTTGCGTCCCGCAAGCAAGGCTGCCCCGGCGAGCGCGGCGCAGGTATCCGGCGTGACCGCCCGATTTTCACGGGGGCCAATCCCCGGCATCCGTCGGTTCGTACAGCCTCGATCGAGAAATTACCGGGAAGCGACCTGCTCCTCGCCCGCCGTGTTGGAAATCCTTGCGGGACAGGTTACGATAATATCATGAACTGTCACGATCTGACTGTGACACTTTGTGGAATTACCGTATCAGCGCTCGGGCCGGGACACAAGACCGCAAGTCCATCAAGACCCCCCCAAGTCCATCCGAATCGAGGAAAAGGCAATGGTCGGAGAGTTGCACGGCTTCTGGTGGGAGGTCCCGACCACGGGTTTCCGGTGGGTCCGGGGCGAGCCCGTGAAGAAGAAGGATCGAAGGGAGGGACGGGTCACGGACCGGTTGCGTGCCTGGGGGGTGGAGCCCGACCTTGATTGGTACCTCGTCATGAACCCCGCCGAAGGCCGCCGGCCGGATGTTCGGCCTTACGACGCGCTCTCGGTCGAACCCGCCCTCTTCCGCACCTTCGCGGGGACGGAGCCCAGCCGGAAGGGCATCCTGAGATTCGCCAACCGCTACGGGTGGCTCAAGTCTGGGACCGGAATCAGGGCCAAAGAGCCGGAGGAACGGGCCCGGTTCGGGGGAGCTTTGATCGGCGAGGGGTTGGAAACCTGGAGGGGACACATCCGTCTGGTAAGCGAACTCGTGCACCTCTGGGATTTGTATGACCGCGGCGATGAGAGGGAGCTATCCCGACACATCCGCTGGAACGACAGCAAGGACGGGGTCGACTATTGCGGACGGCCCGACGACAAGAGGCCCGCTTACATCCCGGGCCGGGCCAAGAGTCTCACTCAACTCCCCGAGGCGATCGCTCGCAATCGGGAGCCTGTGGTTTCCGAAGAGGTGTTTAAACGCTTGACCCCGGGCGAGGTGCTCCTGCCGGCAATCATCTATCTGCAACGGCGCATCAACGAGCAGCTGGACGTCAAGAGTTTCCCGAGATTGCTCTGGGACCAGGACGGCCAGTTGCGGCTCCGGCCCCCCCCCGGCGATTTGATCAACATGCTCTGGTTGCAGTTCGCCGACACGGTGAGCGGCAAGGCGTCCTATCGGGCGTGCCTGTCGTGCGGTCGCTGGGTGCGGGTCGGCCCGGACGCCGCCCGCACGAGCCGGCTCTACTGCTCGAATGCGTGCCGGACGAGGGGCCTGCGCCAGCGTCAGCAGACGGCGCGGGCCCTCCATGCGCAGGGCAAGTCGATCGAGGCGATCGCGGAGGAGCTGGACTCCGACGTGCCGACCGTCACCAAGTGGGTCGCCGGAGGACAGGAGGGCGTCGATTGATGGGGCGCCAACGAAGCGGACACGGCGACGGCGGCGTCGATCGTCGCCCTCGCGACGGGAAGTGGGTCGGCGCTATATGTCCTCGGTGACGTAACAGCCCCGGCCTGCCCTCATGTCCAGAACCTCATGAGTGAGGATGTGACGAAACCGGCCTGCCCTCATGTCCAGAACCTCATGAGTGAGGATGTGACGAAAACGGGGCTCATGCTCCCCCACGGGGAAGAGGCGAAGACGGAGAGGCGAGGGTGAAGAGCTGATCGCGGGTGCAGATCGCGGCCATGGGAGTCTCCCCGGTTGAAACGTGGTGTACGAATTGCAGTGGGCGAACGGCCACGGCTCGGCCGTCTCGGCGATGCCCCGAGGATATCGGCTCATCTCGCCCGAGTCGGGCGGCTTCCGACGGCCTGGACTTCGAGCGGAAGTCGGCGGTCGGCCCCCAGGCCGCGAGCATGACCGCGCCACCCGCGGGCCTCGCGCTGAACGAGGATCACATAGGGTCATTCGCCCGTACTCTTGAACCGCCGCGCCTCCGGCTCGCGGCCGAGGACGATGAGCGGGTGCAGCCCCGGCATGTTGACGAGGTTGAAGCGCCGGGCGTCGCCACGGCCCCGAGGCGGCGTCGATCCGTCGCGTGGTACAATCCCGTCGGGGCCGTCCTGGTCTCGGGGGCGTGGATCCCAGGCGGGGACGTGCCGTGGCGTCCAACCTGGGGTGACGAATGATCAGGCGGGCTCGCGATCGCCGGGCCGACGGGCCCGCAGATGCGGCGCCGGCGCAGGCCTCGGCCTGGACGCCGGAGAAGGTCCAGGGGGTCCTGGCGGCGCTGCGTAGCTTCGTATCCAACCAGGCCCAGAAGCACGGGGTGCCGGCGGACGAGGTCTGGGCGTTGGTGCGCGACGAGGTCCTCGACCCGGAGGAGTGACCGGGCGGCGGCCCCCGCACGGACGCGAGGAAGGGCCGGGCCCCATCGCGCGGGATTCTCGCCACGGCGACGGTGCGCCCCGCCCTCGAAGTGCGGTTGACGGGCCTCGGCGGCCGATGTAACGGTTCTCGGGACGAGCGTCCCGAGACACGTGACACAGGGAGCAGGGCCGCCGATGGACCGCGTCAAACTGGTGGCGTACTACCGCGTCTCGACCAAGGGGCAGGGCGAGAGCGGCCTCGGCCTGGAGGGGCAGACCGCCGCCGTCGAGGCCTTCGCCCGCGGCCGCGGCGCCGAGATCGTCCGCGCCTACACCGAGGTCGAGACGGGCAAGCGGGCCGACCGACCCGAGCTGATCAAGGCGCTGGCACACGCCCGGCGGGCCCGCGCCACGCTGGTGATCGCCAAGCTCGACCGCCTCGCCCGCAACGTCGCCTTCACCGCCAACCTGATGGACGCCGGCGTCGACTTCGTCGCCTGCGACAACCCCCACGCCAACCGGCTCACCATCCACATCCTGGCCGCCGTCGCCGAGGACGAGGCCAGGCGCATCAGCGACAGGACGAAGGCCGCCCTGGCGGCCTACAAGGCCCGCGGCGGCGTCCTGGGGGCCGCCCGGCCCGACGGCCGGCGCCTGACCATCGAGGACGGCGTGAAGGGCCGGGAGAAGGCCGGGGAGGTCCGCGGGGCGAACGCCCGCGCCGCCGTCGCCGACCTGGCCCCGCTGATGGCCGAGCTGCGGGCCGGGGGGATGTCGCTCCGCGCGATCGCCGACCGGCTCAATGACGAAGGCCACACGACGCGGCGGGGCGCGTCGTGGAACCCGATGCAGGTCAAGCGAGTGCTCGAACGGGCCGGGACCTGACAGTCCGGCTCGTGGACAAGCACGGCCCGTTTAGCCTGCGCATGCGGGATTCCGAGAATCGCGGAGAAAAAACAAATCACATGGCCCGAGGCTTGAGTTTCACGGCACTTTGCCTTCTCGAAACCCGCATCCAACGAGGAGCCGATTCGAGGAATCACATTCGAGAGCAGTGATCGAGAACCCGGAGCCCGAGAAATCACGTGGTCCATCCTGAAGATCGCCTGCCGCAAAAAGACGAACCAGCGAGAAAGCGGATGATGAAGCGGGTTATCCTGCACAAACGGATGGTGGATGATTGCGTGTATTCAAGGGCGTCACGTCTTCGGAGAAAGAGGACATGCACTCATGTTCGTCAGGCTTCACCTCAATTGCTTGACCCAGGACGTAGAGTAGGGCAGACATCACGCCCCAAAGTAACAATCGACAGAGGCAGCAAATGGTCGATGATGAACAGTTGATTCAATATCTATACGATAGATTCAACGCGAGAGATATCGATGCCGTGCTTGCAATGCTCGCCGATGATGTGACCTGGGCGAACGGCATGGAGGGCACCCATGTTCATGGCCCGGAGGCCGTCAGGGAATACTGGACGCACCAGTGGTCGGTCATCGACCCGCACGTCGAGCCCGTGCACATCAGCAAGGCAACGGACGGCTCGATGGTTGTGGAAGTGCACCAAACGGTCCGCGACCTTGAGGGTCAGCCTTTGCTCGACGAAACGGTCAGGCACGTTTTTCGCCTCGAAAGCGGCCGTGTCAAGCGTTTCGACATTCAAGGTAACTAACGCGGGTCGAGGTCGGCCGTCGCCACCTCGCCCGGACGTTCCGAGAGGTTCACCACCGGCACCGCCGCCGACCGAAGCATGCACCAGGCGCACGCCTTCGCCGCCACCAAAACGGGCTGTCCCTGGATCGTCAAGCACTCGGACCTCGCCCCGACGCCGCGCCTGATCTTGGACGAGGACGGCGACTGGTCCTCGCTTTCCTTATCGGGCGGGGTCGGCGGGATTGCCTCGGCGAGTCGAGATAGGCATGATCGGTCGGAATTGAGACACCCCGTCGGCATATCACGCGAGGTTCGACAGTCCTATGGACCCGGCTCATGCTCAGACGGCCGCGGCGATCGTCCAGGCAGTTGCGGCGATCGTGCAAGTCGGCTTCACCCTTGTCCTGGTCGTTATCACCGGCAAGGGCGTGGCCAACGACATCAGATTTGAATTGTCGGGGCCCATCCCCCGGCTCGCCAGGGGACACACCGAAGCCGAAGCCCCCCCCACGGAACCAATGACCTCCGGGCCGCTCATCGACGGCATCACCGCCCTCGGCCCGGGCGACAAGAGGGAAATGGTCTGGGGACAGTACGGGGGGCTCATGAAGGCGATCGGCGAGAAGGGAATCCAAGTGAAGTGCCGGTTCAAGTTCGGCAAGGAAGAGATGGACCCGGTCGTCTGCACCCTCGATATCAAGTCGTTCTCCGGGCACGACCTGGTCGACCACGACGGGGCACGTCGGTCGTCCAAGCACGTTGAACGGATCGCCGATGTGATGGAGAGAAAGGAAGCCAGGGAGAACGAGCAGCGATGGGAAGAGGAGCAGCGACAGGAGGAAGAAGACGGGTGACGGTACGTCGTGGGGGTTGTGATGTGCCGGCCGGGTGGGTTAAATGAAGAGGCCCAGCGAGGGTCCAATCTCGCTGGGCCTTATTTCGTTCGCGCCGGAAGGAATTAGCCGTTCCCCCGGAGCATAGGTGCATCAGGAGATGACCCCGATGTCCACGTTCACTGTACGCGCCGAGTCGGCGCCGTGCAAGCCCCCTCCCTTCGCACAATTGCCCCAGGGCGCACGACATGGTTTGCACGGCCAAGGGGACCGATGTTATCTTGCCGATGAAAGTCTGTGGCTGTCGGTCGATTGAGCGCGTAACTTGGAGGGGGCTGCGAAGATGGGTAAGGACGCCGCGGCGATCCGGCAGGAATTTCACTCCCGCTTGGGTGCGATGGCTCGGGAACTGACCCGAGAACTTTACCCCGACGGCCTCCCGCGGGGCACCAAGTTCTCGGAACTGGAAGCCGTCGCCGGGGCCTTGGGGGACGAGATGGCCCGGCAACTGATCGAGATCAACGTCCAGGAGCAGGCCGACGACTGGCCCGAGGACGAGCTGGGCGAATGCCCGGCCTGCGGCGGGGCCGCCCGCAAGGCCCCCGACGAGCCCCGCGTGCTCTTGACCACGCGGGGAGACGTCGCCTGGAAGCAACGCGTCGGCAATTGCCCCCGCTGCAGGCGGGCTCTTTTCCCCTCAGGATCAAGCGTTGGGCGTCGATCACTGCGGCTTCAGCCCGCGCGTCCAGCAGAAGATCGTCCATGCCGGCGTCGACGGTGTCTCCTATCAACAGGCGTCCCGCGATCTGGCCGAACTGTCCGACCTGAACGTCGCGCCCAAGCCGGTCGAGCGGCTGGTCAGGAAGATCGGCCGGGAGCGGACCGACCAGCGGGACGCGGCGGTCGCGGCGCATCAGCGGCTCCCGCTCATGGCCAAGGAGGTCGGCGCGGACCCGACGCGTCCTGGCCCACGGGTGGCGATGGTGTCGGTCGACGGGGGCCGACTTCAGATCCGATCGGGACCGTCGCAGGCGACGCCGGACAGTCACTGGAGGGAGTCCAAAGTCGCGGTCCTGGAGACCTATCGAAGTGAGGTCCATGAAGCCGATCCCGACCCGCACGTGCCGCGCTGTTTCCTCGACCTGAAGCGGACGAAGGCGATGGTGCGCGGCCTGGGCCACACGCTCCCGGTCGGCTCGGAGTTCGGGGGCGAGAACAAGACCCGCAAGCAGGACGAAGCGGCGGGGAAAGGGCGGGATCGCGTGGCTCGTCCGGGCCGGCCCCAGCGGCTGGTCCGCAGCGTCCTGGCGAGCCGAAAGTGCGCCGACGAATTCGGCCCGATGGTGCATCAGGCGGCCTGGGAGCGGAACGTCTTCGGGGCGGGGCGTCGGGCGTTCTTGGGGGACGGCCTGCCGGTGAACTGGACGATCCAGCGGCGGCATTTCGCGTCCTTCACGGCGATCCTCGACTTCGTGCACGCCCTGAGTTACGTGTTCGCGGCGGCGTTGGCGGGACGTCCCCAAGCCGAGGGGGCGGAGGTTTACAAGCGTTGGATTCAGGCGGTCTGGTCGGGGCAAGTCGCGACGATCCTGCCCGA
>JAABUN010006979.1_pt1 | contig 12576 bp, 6 predicted proteins | sample 5559311 | NCBI WGS metagenome assembly JAABUN01 (sample SAMN10711877, study PRJNA513370) | rock metagenome | isolation source: Antarctica rocks | place: Antarctica: Victoria Land, Siegfried Peak sud | reverse complement strand
AAGCGCAACGTGCTGCTGCTGCTGGGCGGCGGCGCGTTGCGCGAGGGCGCGCAGCGGCAGGTGCAGCGCATCCTGGCGGCGACCGGCGCCCGCGTCCTGTGCGAAGGCTCCAGCGCCCGCATCCAGCGCGGCCGCGGCCGTCTGCCGCTCGACCGCGTGCCCTACGTGGTCGACCAGGCCACGGAAGCGCTGAAATGGGTGGAGCACCTGGTGCTGGTGAACGCCCGCGACCCGATCGGCTTCTTCGGCTACCCCGGCAAGCCCAGCCGGCTGTACCCGCCCACCGCCGAAATCCATGTGCTGGCCCGCCCCGAGCAGGATGCCGAGCAGGCCCTGGCGGCGCTGGCCGACGAACTCGGCGCGCCGTCCGGCGTCACCATGCCCGACCCCGGCCCACGCCCCGAGGCGGCCCGTGGCGCGCTCTCGCCGGAGGGGCTGGCGCAGACCGTGGCGGCGCTGATGCCGGAAGGCGCGGTGGTGGTGGACGAGGCCGTCACCTATGGCCGCGGCTTCTTCCCCCACACCCACGCCGCACCGCCGCATGACTGGCTGCAGAATTGCGGCGGCGCCATCGGCTTCGGCCCGCCGGTGGCGACTGGTGCCGCGATCGCCGCCGGCGGCGACCGCCGCGTCATCGCGCTGCAGGCCGATGGCAGCGCCATGTACACCGTGCAGGCGCTGTGGACCCAGGCGCGGGAAAAGCTGCCCGTCACCACCATCCTGCTGTCGAACCGGAAGTACCAAATCCTGATCGGCGAGTACCAGAACGTCGGCGCCAACCCTGGCCGCACCGCGATAGACATGCTGGACCTCGGTAACCCCGACATCGACTGGGTGCGCCTGGCCAACAGCCTTGGCGTCGAGGCGGCGCGGGCCGAGACGCTGAAGGTCTGCGGCGACCTGATGGCGCAGTCCTTCGCCCGGCCGGGGCCGTTCCTCATCGAATTGATGATCTGACCGGTCGCTCCCGCTTGATCTGTCCCGAAAAAAGACACGATTGGCGCTGATTTAGCTTTCCCAGTTTTCAGGTTTCGGAATGCTTCGCGGTAAGCCGGCGGGGCGTATCACTGGGCCGAGGGTCGTGCCGAGCGCCCCGCCGCTTCGCGGGGCCAGGCATGACCTCACGTCGAGCGGCAGGAACGCATGGTTGCCACCCCTGGTCGATCTGGGAAAACGATGAACGCAATCCGCCACTCGCCGCTGGTCGAAACCTTGCCGGCCGGGCCATCGGCGCCGGCATTCCCGGCGCCGCCCATCGTCGGCCTGCCACCGAATTCCCCGGCGCCGGCCGCCGTCGACCTGCCGCCGGCGGACGTGGCACCGCCCGCCGAAGACCCGGCATCGCCGCGGCGGACCATCCTGTGGTGGCTGCTCGGCGCGGTGGCGTTGCTGGCGGCCGGCGGCTCCGCCTTATATGAGCACCGCGTCGTGCCGCTGCCGCTGTCCCCGGCCGCCAGCGTGAACGAGCCGTTGTCGCAGAACGAGTTCCGCATCACCGACGCCGAGATGCGGGCGCTGCGGATCGACGAGATGCAATCGCGCGAATTCCGCGTCGAACGGGTCGCCGAGGGCCGCATCGCCTACAACGAGGACCGATCCACCCCGGTCTTCTCGCCCTACAACGGCCGCGTGGTGCGCGTGGCGGCCCGGCTCGGCGAGCAGGTCGCGGCCGGCGACACCCTGTTCGAGGTCGAGACCACCGACCTCGCCGGCGCCGCCAACGACCTGCTGGCCGCCGCCGACACCGCCGGCAAGGCCCGCAACACGGTGGACCAGGCGCGGCGCGAGGAGCAGCGGCAGAACAGCCTGTTCTCCGCCCGCGCCGCCTCGCAGCGCGACGTGGAGCAGGCGAGGGTGGCCGCGCTGGCCGCCGTCGCGGACCAGCGGACCGCTGAGGCGACCCTGGCCGCTTCGCGCGACAAGCTGCGGGTGCTGGGCCGCTCGCCCGAGCAGATCCGTCGGATCGAGGAAACCCGCCAGGTGGACGCCGTGGTGCCGGTGACGGCGCCGATCGGCGGCAGCGTGGTGCAGCGCCGCATCGGTGCCGGGCAGTGGCTTTCGACCGGCGCTGGCGATCCGGTGTTCACCATCGCCGACCTCTCGACCATGTGGCTGGTCGCAGCGGTGCGCGAGTTGGACGCGCCGCTGATCCGCGTCGGCCAGGCGGTGGAAGTCACCGTCGGCGCGCTGCCCGGCCGCAGCTTCGAGGCGCGGATCGCCACGGTCGGCGCCGGCCTCGACCCCAACACCCGGCGCCTCACCGTCCGCGCCGAGGTGCTGGACCCTGGCCTGCTGCTGAAGCCCGAGATGTTCGCCACCTTCCGCATCTCGGTCGGCGCCGGCCAGCAGGGCGTGGCGGTGCCGGTCAACGCCGTCATCTACCGCGGCGCCGAGGCCAGCGTCTGGGTGGCGCTCGACGGCAACCGCTTCATCCTGCGCCGCATCGTGCCCGGCATCCGCGCCGGCGACACCCTGGAGGTCACGGAAGGCCTGCAACCCGGCGAGCGCGTGGTGACCGGGGGCGCGCTGTTCATCGACCGCGCCGCGCGGATCGACTGAGGCTGCGTGAAGCGCGGCCCGCCACGGGGCCGGCTTCACGAAACCGCCTTTCCGCCAAAGCTCGAGGCCAGCGCCGTTCCCGTTCCGGGGGTATTTCCTTGCGTCAGATCGTCGCCTTCTCGCTGCAGCGCCGCCCGCTGGTGATCCTGCTCTTCTTCGTGTTCATCGTGGTGGGGCTGGTCGCCTTCACCCGGCTGAACATCGAGGCCTATCCGGACCCGGTGCCGCCGCAGGTCGTCATCATCACCCAGAATTCCGGCCAGAGCGCCGAGGAGATCGAGCGCTACGTCAGCATCCCCATCGAGGTGGCGATGGCCGGCCTGCCGAACCTGAGCTCGGTGCGCTCCACCAGCCTGTTCGGCCTGTCCGACGTGCGGGTGCAGTTCAATTTCAGCTTCAACTACGAACAGGCGCTGCAGCAGGTGCTGAACCGGCTGGCGCAGACCAGCGGACTGCCGGACGGCGTGCAGCCGCAGATCTCGCCGCTGTCGCCGGTCGGCGAGATCATGCGCTACCGGCTGGTCGGCCCGCCCGGCTATTCGCTGACCGACCTCAAGACGCTGCAGGACTGGGTGCTGGACCGCCGCTTCAAGCGGGTGCCCGGGGTGATCGACGTGACCTCGTTCGGCGGGCTGACGAAAAGCTACAACGTGGTGGTCGACCTCCGGCGCATGGCGGCGCAGGGGCTGACCCTGCCGCAGGTGATTTCCGCGGTGCGGGCCGGCAACGCGACCGTCGGCGCCGGCACCATCCGGATTGGGCCGCAGGTCGCGGTGGTGCAGGGCATCGGCCTGATCCGCGGCCTGGACGACATCCGCCACGTGGTGATCTCGGCCGAGGGGGGCGTGTCGGTGTTGCTGTCCGACATCGCCACGATGGAGGTCGGCAACCTGCCGCGGCTCGGCATTGCCGGTCACGGCGCCGACGACGACGTGGTGCTGGCGACCGTGCTGATGCGCCGCGGCGAACAGACCCTGCCGACCATCCACGGCGTGCAGGCGGAAGTTGCGCGAATCAACGCCGGCGGCGTGCTGCCGCCCGGCGTGAGGATCGTGCCATTGTACGACCGCGAGGACCTGGTGAAGATCACCACGCGGACGGTGGTGCACAACATCATCGAGGGCGTGGCGCTGATCCTGATCATCCAGTGGCTGTTCCTCGGCGACTTCCGCGGCGCGCTGGTGGTGGCGGCGACAGTGCCTTTCGCCTTCCTGTTCGCCATCCTGCTGATGATGGCGCGCGGCGAGAGCGCCAACCTGCTGTCGCTCGGCGCCTTGGATTTCGGCTTGCTGGTGGACGCTACCGTCATCATGGTCGAGAACATCTACCGGCACCTCGGCCTGGCTCGCAGCCACGCCCACCGCTACGTCCCGCCGGCAGGATCCAAGGAACTGTCCGGCCTGTCGCTGACCGTGCTGCGGGCGGCCGGCGAGGTCGACAAGGCGATCTTCTTCTCGGCGCTCATCATCATCGCCGCCTTCATCCCGCTGTTCACGCTGGGCGGCATCGAGGGTCGCATCTTCGGCCCTATGTCCAAGACCTACGCCTACGCCATCATCGGCGCGCTGCTGGCCACCTTCACCATCACCCCGGCGCTGGCCGCGGCGCTGCTGCGCGAGGACAGCCGCGAACGCGATACGCCGCTGGTCCGCGTGCTGCGCTGGGCGCATGTGCGGCTGTACCGCGCGGCGATGCGGGCGCGGACGCTGTGCCTGCTGCTGGCCGCGCTCATGCTCGGCGGCTCGGTCGTCCTGATGTCGCAGCTCGGCGCCGAATTCCTGCCGACCCTGGAAGAAGGCAACCTCTGGGTCCGTGCCACCATGCCCGGCACGATCTCGCTCGAGGAGGGCAACGGCACGGTCAACCGCATCCGCGCCGTGCTGCTGGAATTCCCCGAGGTCATCACCGCGACCTCGCAGCAGGGCCGCCCCGACGACGGCACCGACAGCGCCGGCTTCTTCAACGCCGAGTTCTTCCTGCCGCTCAAACCGCCGCAGGAATGGACCACTGCACCGAACCGCGACGGCCTGGTCCACGCCATGCAGCGGCGCCTTAGTCAGGAGTTCGTCGGCATCGAGTTCGCCTACGCCCAGGCGATCAGCGACAACGTCCAGGAAGCCGCGTCCGGCGTGAAGGGCGCCAACGCCATCAAGGTGTTCGGCCCGGAACTCGACATCATTGCCCGCAAGGCCGAGGAATTACGGCGCGTGGTGGCCAACGTGCCGGGCGTGGCGGACCTCGCGGTGTTCCGCAGCCTCGGCCAGCCGACGGTCGCGGTGCAGATCGACCGCGGCCGCGCCGCCCGCTACGGCCTGGCGGTCGACGACATCAACCAGGTGATCCAGGCGGCGATCGGCGGACGCGAGGCGGGCCGGCTGTACGAGCCCGGAGGCGACCGCAACTTCCCCGTCATGGTGCGGCTCGACGCGCCGTTCCGCGACAGCCTCGACGCCATCCAGCGCATCCCCGTGGGCGGCCCGCGCGGTGCCACGCTGGCCGACGTGGCCGACATCCGCCTGGTCTCCGGCGTCAGCTACATCTACCGCGAGGACGCCAGCCGCTACGTGCCGATCCGCTTCAGCGTCCGCGGCCGCGACCCCGCCAGCACCGTCGCCGAGGCGCAGGAGATGGTGGAGCAGCAGGTGGAGCTGCCGCCTGGCTACCGGCTCGACTGGGTCGGCGAGTTCCGCAACCTGCAGGAGGCGATCGGCCGGCTGATGGTGGTGGTGCCGGCCGCCTTCGCGCTGATCCTTGTGCTGCTGTACGTACAGTTCAACACGCTGCGCGAGACGCTGCTGGTGTTCGGCATCGTACCGATGTCGATGATCGGCGGCGTCTGCGCGCTGGCCGTGGCGGGGCTGAACTTCAGCGTCCCGGCCGCGATTGGCTTCCTCGCGCTGTTCGGCATCACGGTGATGGAGGGCATCATCATGCTGTCGCATTTCAACCACCTGTGGCACGGTGGGATGCCCTGGCGACAGGCGCTGGACCAGGCCGGGCACGACCGGATGCGGCCGGTGTTCATGACCTGCTTCGCCAGCTTCGCCGGCCTGCTGCCGATGGCACTCGCCACCGGCATCGGCGCCGACGTGCAGAAGCCGCTGGCGCTGGTGGTGGTGGGCGGAATCGGGCTGGTGCCGGTTTACATCCTGGTGGTGTTCCCGGCGATGATCGACCTGCTGGGCCGGCCGCGCCACGTCCGCCTGGCGGCGCGCGCGAGCGGCCGGGCGAGCATCGAAGTATGAAAACCTGGTTGCTGCTGGCGCTGACGCTCGCCGGCGCCGCACCGGCGCGCGCCCAGCCGGCCGTCCCCGTGCCGTTGCCGGTCGGTGCCCGAGCGGAGCCGCTTACCCTGGCGGATGCCGAGCAGCGATTGATCGCCAACAACCTGGCGGTGCTGGCGACCCGCCGCGGCGTCGATCTCGCGCATGCGCAGCGCTTTGTCGCCACCTCGCTGCCGCCGCCGCAGGTGACGGTCGGCAACACCACCGGCCAGTTCGCCGAGACCCAGAACGGCGCGTTGCGCGGCGCCCGCCTGTTCAGCCCGTCCAACAACATCTCGGTCGGCCTGCAGGTGCTGGTCGAGCGCGGCTCCAAGCGCACCCTACGCACCCGAGTGGCCGAGGCGCAGGTCGGCGCGGCCGAGGCGCAGGTGCTGGACGCGCTGCGCCTGCAATTGTTCCAGTTGCGCCAGGCCTTCCTCGGCGCATTGCTGGCACGGGCCAACCTCGAGGTCGCGCTCGGCAACCGCGCCAGCCTCGACCGGACCGAGACGCTGCTGCGCCGCCAGTTCCGCGACGGCGCCATCCCCGAGGGCGACCTGCTGCGCTTCCAGGCGAGCCGCCTGCAATTCGAACCCGACGTCACCAGCAACGCGCAATCCTACGCCGCCGGCATCGCCGTGGTGGCAGCGCTGCTGGCGGCCGACCCGGCGGCGTTCCAGCCCGGCGCCGGGCAGCAAGCGGCGCTTGGCCTCAACCCCTCGGTGCCGGCCAGCCTCGGCGCGCCACGGGCGCCGGAACGCGCGCCCGCCGGGGTCGCCAGCGCGCCGACCACGGTCCGCACCATCCTGTCGCCGGTCGCCTTCGACGTGCGGGGTCGTTTCGGCGACGTGCCCGAACTCGGCATCGGCCGCGACGAACTGTCGCATGCCGTCGCCAGCCGGGCCGACGTGGTCGCCGCGGCGCGGCAGGCCGCCGCCGCCGGGATCAACCTGTCCCTGGCCGAAGCCGGGCGGTCCCGCGACGTGACGGTGAACGGGCAATGGGGCCGGTCCCGGCTGTCGCAGGATCTGCCATCCTCGAACGACCGGGTGGACGCGATCAACCAGTTCGGCCTGTCGCTCACGGTGCCGATCTTCACCTCGCGCATCGTCCGCGGGAACATCGGCGTGGCGCAGGCGCAGCAGGGCCAGGCCGACCTGCAGGCGCGCGCCACCCTGCTGCAGGCCCGCGCCGAATTCGCCATCGCCTGGGCGGCCTACGAACAGGCAAGGGCGCTGCTGGCGCTCTACACCGGCGGCGCGCTGAACCGAGCGGAGGAAGCCTTCCGCAGCACCGAGATGGCCTATGTCGCCGGGGGCCGCACGCTGCTCGACGTGCTGGATGCGTTGCGGACGCTGAACGCCACGCGCCTCCAGGCCAACCAGGCGCGGCAGGCCTATCTGCTGTCGCTGGCCGCTTTGGAACAGGCCACTGGGGTTTCCGGCATCGCGCCCCGGCTCTAGCCTCCGCCGGAACCATCGGGAGAACGACCATGGACATGGACATCGCGGGCAAGCGCGTGCTGGTCACCGGCGGCTCCAAGGGCATCGGCCTGGCCTGCGGCATGGCCTTCGCGCGCGAGGGCTGCGACGTGGTGCTCGCCTCCCGCGATGCCGGCGTGCTGGAAGCCGCGGCCGACGGCATCCGGGCGCGGCACAACGTGGCGGTCGCGGTCCATGCGGCGGACCTGTCCGACGCAGCGGCCCGCGGCGCGCTGCACGCGGAGCATCCCGAGATCGACATCCTGGTCAACAACGCCGGCGCCATCCCCGGCGGCACCGTGCGCGACATTTCGCTGGAGTGGTGGCAGCAGGCGTGGGCGCTGAAGGTGTTTGGCTACATCCACCTGACGCAGCTCTACCTGCCGAGGCTGGAGGCCAAGGGAGGCGGCGTCATCGTCAACGTCATCGGCATGGCGGGCCGCGCGCCGCGGGCCGACTACGTCTGCGGCGCCGCCGGCAACGCGGCGCTGATCGCCTTCACCGCGGCGCTCGGCGGGCGCAGCACGGACCACGGCGTGCGGGTGGTCGGCATCAGTCCGGGCGCGACCATGACGGACCGCATCGTCACGCTTTCGAAAAGCCGGGCCAAGACGAAGTTCGGTGACGAGGCGCGGTGGCAGGAGATGCTGGCCGGCCTGCCGCTCGGCCGGGCCGGCAAGGCCGAGGAGATCGCCGACCTCGCCGTGTTCTGCGCCAGCCCGCGCGGCGGCTACCTCTCGGGCTCGACGCTGGACGTGGACGCCGGCGCGCAGTTCCGCGGCTGAGGCTGCTGGTTGCGCGGCGTTTGCCAGCGATCTTCGACGCCAGTTCGAAGCCGGGTGTGGCGTAGCCGCAATGCTCCGCGGCGCCGCTGCCGGCGAAGCGGAGGCGTTCAGGCCCTGCGTCAGAAGTTGCGGCTCAGTCCCGCGAACACTCCGCGCCGCAACCCGAATTGCGGCGCGCCGACGCCGATGCCGCTGCCATCCCGAACTTGGTAGCGCTCGTCGAACAGGTTCACCAGATCCACCCGCGCCGTCCAGCGTCCGCCGTTCAACACCAGGAAATCCTGTTGCAGGCCGAGGTTGAAGGTGGCGTAGGGATCGACCTTCTCGCTGTTGGCGAAGCCGCGCCGCAACCCGTTGCCGTACAGCATGGTGGCCGAGGAGCGAATCGTGTCGGTCGCCCGCCACACCGCGCCGGCCGAGCCGGTGAACAGTTGGTCGTGGTCGGTGCGGACGTACTTGCCGCGGATGTATTCCAGCTCATTCGGCTCGAAGGTGGATTGCGCGGATCGGATGTTGCGCGCGGCCGAGCGGCTGATGGCCAGGTTGCCGTAGACCAGCCAGCGCTCGCTGCGCCAGTTGCCCGAGAACTCCACGCCGTAGACCTTGCCCTGCCGGTAGTTGAACGGGGTGAGGATCAGGGCATTGCCGAACTGCCCGAAATCGAGCAGGTCGCGCACGTCCTTGTAGTAGCCGTCCACCCCCACCGTCACGCCCCCGCCCAGCCGCTGCGACACGCCGACATCGAAGCGATGCGCCCGCTCCGGCCGGACGGCGTCGTTCCGCAGGCTGAAGGGTGCGTTGGTGGTGTTCTGGAACTGCGTCAGCGTCGAGGTCGCCAGGAGTTCCTGCTGCGGCGGCGTGAAGGTGCGGGCATAGCCGGCGTGGAGCGTGGTGGCGTCGGTCGCCCGCCATACCGCGTTGATGCGCGGCGAGAGCTGGAAGGCCGCGACGTACTGGTCCATCCAGTCGGCCCGCGCCCCGAAATTCACCGTGAACCGGTCGGTGATCCGCCACTCGTCCTGCACGTACAACCCATACAGGTACCCCACCTTGCTGTTGCGATCGTTCAGCGTGAACGGGTCGTCAATCGCCTCCCCCGTCGCCGGGTCGGTCGGCAGCACCGTGGTCTGGCCGCGGAACCGGCTGTTCTCGCGGCTCACCTGGAAGCCGGCCCGCAGGGTGTGCGCGGCGGCGATCCGCCAGGCCGCGTCGGTCTGCACGCCGACCGTCAGGCTGGTTCGCAGCACGTCGGAGGCGACGCCGTTGAACTGCACTTCGCCGACCACGCTAGGCACGTAGTGGATGGAGCTGTACCGCACGAAGGGCGCCACCTGCACGTCGATATTATTACCGAACGATTTCTGCAGGGCCGCCAAGCCGTACCAGGTGCGTTCCCACTGCCGTGCCCGCAGGTTGGCGCTGTCGAATTCGGACTGCCCGAAGGCGGTGAATTGTGGCTCCAGCCCGTGCGTGGTGGGGAAGCGGAAGCGGTTCAGCGCGGTGCCGGCGATCAGCGACAGCCGCGTGGTGTCGTCAAGCTGCCGCGCCGCGTAGCCCAGGCCACGGGTCTGCTGGGTGTTGCCGTTGCGCGCGGTGAAGCTGCCGGTCGGGTTCTCGATGCCCTGGTCGGCGCGCAGGAAGGTGCCGGTGCCGAACAGATCCCAGCCGCCGGCGGTGCCGGCCCAGGTGCCGTGCGGCTGGATGGTGCCGCGGCTGCCGCCATAGATGCCGACGCTGCCGCCCGGATCGAGCGCGCCGGACCGGGTCTCCAGGCTGATCACCGCATTGGTGCGGAAACCGAACTGCGCCGGCAGCGCGCCTGTCAGCACGGACACGCTGCTCAGGCTGCGCGCGTCGAACACCTGGCCGAAGCCGGTCAGGCCCTCCGGCAGGGCCAGGCCGTTCAGCCGGTACTGCAGGTTGCGGTGCTCGCCGCGCACATGGATGTCGCCGAAGCTGTCCTGCACCACGCCCGGCGTCTGCAACAGGACCTGGTTCAGCGGCGCGTTGCCGCCCTGCGGCAGCGCCTCGATCGTTTGCCGGTCGATCGTCACCTCGCGCGCGCCGAAGCGGGCCAGGATGCCTTGCCGCGCGGCGGCGGCACGCTGCGCCTCCACCACCATGGCGGGCAATTCGGCCGGGGCCGCGGCGGCCGGCTGCGCCGTGGCCGGCCGGATGGGTTGCACCAGGACGGGCATGGCCAGCAGGAGAAGGGCGGATCGCGGCAGGGATCGGTGCAAGGGCATAGACGAACGTTATGTTATAACGTGTCGGCCCGACAATCCCAGTTCGGCGAAATTCCGCAGGCCTGCGAAGGCGGCCCCGAGGACCGCGGCGTCAGGCCAGGAGGTGCCCGTCCACCACCACCGGCGCCCAGCGGTGCTGCGCGGCCTCGGTATCGGCGATCGCCAGCAGCAGGTCCGCGGCGTCCAGCCCGTTCGCCACCTGGCGCAGCCAGGGTGCCGCCTCGGCCGCGGTCGGCGCCCGGCCCAGCAATTCGTGCAGCAGCAGCGGCGCCAGGGCGGCGGCATCCGGCGTGCCGTGCCGCGCCAGGAATTCGGCGCCGTGCAAAAGGCCCTCGGCGACCGCGGAGGCTGACATTCCCTCGGCGCGGTCGACCGTCCAGCGGGTCCAGGACCCGGCATCCGGCGACCTGCCCAGCGCCAGATGGGTCAGCACCGCGATCTCGCCGGCGATGCCGTGCAGGTCCCACACCCCGGCGGCGAGGTCGGCCGCCGTCGCCCGCCGCACCGCCCAGCCATCGGCGGCCTCGGCCAGCGCCGTCGCGCGGGTGCCGCCGGCGGCCAGCGTGTCCACGATGTCGAAGGCCAGGCCCGGCGCCGCGGCATGGGCGCCGACCAGCGTGGCGAAGCCGGCATCGTCCAGCCGGCCGAAGCGGGCCACGAACTCGTTGCTGACCAGGAAGGCCGAGGCCACCGCCGCCGCGGTCACGCCGCCCTCCATAGCGAGTGTCCAATGCGCCAGCACGGCCTCGTCCGGCAGCCGGTCGAAGGCCAAGCGGTACAACCGCAGCAACTGCGCGGCCGGCGCCTCGGCGTCCAGCACCAGGCGGCTGTCGGCGAATTCGAACACCTCGATCCCGGTGAAACGGTCGGTGCCGTCGGGCGCCGCCAGGGTCCCGGCCCGCAGATCCAGCCGGATTTCGGCGCGGGCGAAGCCGCTGCGCAGCGTGTCGATTCCGGCGCCGCCGACCAGGGTGTCGTCGCCGGCGCCGCCCGCCAGCGTGTCGTTGCCGCCACCGCCTTCCAGCAGGTCGTTGCCGGCCTTGCCCTCCAGCAGGTCTCCCAGGCCGGTGCCGAACAGGTGGTCGTTGCCGGCGGTGCCCTCGCCGCGCACTGCCCCGTCCGTTGGTCCACCTATGGCCCCGAGCGTCGGGTCCCAGCGCCATTGCAGGCCCAGCGCCTGCTCCTCCGCCGCGGTCCCGTACAGCACCTGCGCCGCCTGCTGATCCAGCGGCCGTGGTGCCGAGGGCAGCGGCAGCCGGCCGGACTGGGCCGACAGGAGGGTGATGTCCCGGCTGTCCTCGCCCAGCGCCGGCGCGGCCTCGCCTTCCCCCGGATGCACCAGGCCGATGCCGTGGCCGATCTCGTGCAGCAGCGTGGTGAAGCCGATCCGGGTGGCCGAGGGCGCCAGCCCATCGGCGCGGAACAGGCCGAGGCTCAGCGCGATGTCGCCATCCGGCTCCCCGCCGCCGCCGCCGGTGGCGCGGCCGAGCACGCCGGTTCCCAACGCCTCCAGCCGGAAGCGGAGGTCGATGCTGCCCAGGGCGCCGCCGCCGCCAGCGAGGTCCGGCACTTCCAGGAAGGCCAGGCCGCTGGTTGCCGCCCAGGCGTCCAGCGCCAGGCGGGCGGAGGCTTGCTGGGCGGCGGAGAAGGGCGCCCAGGCCGCGTCGGCCAGCCGGTTGCCCACCGCGTCGTTGCCATCCGTGGCGAAGGTAAAGGTCAGGAGCGCCGGGCCGCCGCTCCGCCAGATGCTGCCGGGGCTGGCCAACAGGATGCGCGGGTCGGGCGAGGCGGTTGCCATGGCGGTCTTCCTTGGCCGGCGCGCCGTGCCGGAGGCGAAGGGATAGACCGTTGTTAAAGGTTAATCAATAAAAAAAGAGACGATTTACCATTTCATGATATTTTTGGATATTACAGGTTGAACACCCTTCCCCATCCGGCCAGCGGCGCCGCGGCGATCCCCGCCGCGCCAAGGCTGCCCCACAGCGCCACCGCGATGCTGTCGAGGACCGGCAGGCCCAGTTCCGTCTCCAGCGCCGACGCCACGCGCAGCCCGCGGAAGTTCGTGCAATGAATGGCGATGGCCTCCGGCCCCGCTGCCGCGACCGCCCGGACCAGCCCGGCCACCACTGGCTCGGCATGGTCGGCGAAGCTGTGGTTGCCGGGGTCGTCGAGGTGCCGTTCCGCGACGCATTCCAGCCCGGCCTCCCGCCAGCGCGCGACGATCGCCTGCTGCACCGTCGCC
>JAABUN010006978.1_pt1 | contig 12576 bp, 19 predicted proteins | sample 5559311 | NCBI WGS metagenome assembly JAABUN01 (sample SAMN10711877, study PRJNA513370) | rock metagenome | isolation source: Antarctica rocks | place: Antarctica: Victoria Land, Siegfried Peak sud | reverse complement strand
TCGCCCGGGATGTCATGAATATCCAGATCGCTCCAGACCTCCGCGGCGAACGCGACCGGGTCGGCGAGCAGATCATCGTAGATCGATGGCATGGTGTGGCTCCTTGTAGACGATGAATGGCGGGGCGGTCACCATGACCGCCCCGCCTCGTTGCGTCAGGCGGGAAAGACCGTGACACCGGCAGCGACGCGGGCGGCTCGGGCGGCGGCGCATGCGGCTAGAGCCCTGTCCGCGGCGCCAGGGTCGAGGACACGGGCGGCGAGACGCTGACGTGACTGCTCCGCTCGCCGGCGTCGCTCGGCCAAGTCGTCGAGGCGTTCGTCGGTGAGGGAGATGACCGGGACTGGCGCCGGCGGGGCCGCCTCGACCGGATCGGGGATCCAGCCCAGCTGCGAGGCAAGCAGGGCCACATGTCCGCATCGTCCCCACACCCGAAAACCCGGGCAATCGCAGGAACTCGGCGACACCCGGTAGAGACGACTCGGATCGCGGCGACTCGTTGCGTAGTGCCGGCCCTCGACCGGCTCGACCAGGATGGTCACGCCGTCCCACTCTGCCTGACCGGCGAGCCTCTGCAGGTCTTCTGCGCGTTGGCTGACGATGCGACGGTCGATGTGCTGGTCCATGACTGGACTCCTCTCCGCTGTGGCCCTGGGCTCCTACACCACTGGGGCGGTCCAATAAGGGCTGAGACGTTGCGATGCCTCTTATGTACTATTATAGACTGATATATATCATAGTCAATCAGACATACGTTCTAATATAGAGTGATGCGACGTGATAAGATGCAACAGAGCAAAGGAGGATTGGGTGGAACATGAGCAATGGTTGACGGTCGATGAAGTTGCCGACCGACTCCGGGCACATCCCCAGACCGTGCGGCGATGGTTGCGCGCCGGCCAGTTGCAAGGCACGTCAATCAACCGGCGGGCCGGGTGGCGCATCCGTGAGGCGGAGGTGCAGCGGTTTCTCGCAGAGGGTCCGGTTAACGAAAAAAAACTAGCGGCCTGAACACGCCAGGCCGCTAGCCGCAACGCCCCAGCCCGGTAGGACGGGCGGAGGTTCCATTGATTATAAACCGATTGCGGCTTTCTCTTGACCTGACCGGTGCACGTACAGGGACAATCCTGTATACTTATTCCAGCATCCTACGTCGAGTGCCCTGGTCCGATGTCCGGACCGCAGAGGCCGGTATCGACGTTTTGAGAGTCCCGTGCCGCTGGACGGCCAGTGACCTTCCCATGCAGGGAGTCATTGGCCATGATGAGTCAGACGCACGGCGTAGGAAAGCGAAGACCGATCGGCCTCCCCCGCAGCACAAGCTGCGGGGGAGGCGCAACCCGATCGAGCGATGGGTCCCTTGTGTGGTTTGGATCACACACGAGGGGCGATTGCTCGATCGGGTTTTTTGTATTAGACGAATGACGTGAGAGGAGCCACGACCAGCATGGCGACCACGAAGACGCGGACATTCATCACCGCAAGCCAGACAGCGCGGATCGCCGGCTTTAGCCCGCCCGCCATGAGTCGACGGATCAAAGCCGGCGCCATCGCGACATACAAAGACCCGTCCGACTACCGCGTGCGTCTCATTGACATAAACGAGTTAGAACGTTACCTGGAACCGACATTGATTCAGCAGAAGGAGGGACCAACCGCAGCTTAAATGCAGAGCGGCGACGAGTTTGCGCTCGTCGCCGCTGCTGGAAGTTGGAGCTTTGATGCAGCCCAACCGTCCTTGCCAAGGGACGGAAACATCGTAGGTGATTGCCGCCAATGTGTCATCACCCGGGCTGCATCCGAGCGTCGAGACGTTCGGAGACCTGTGATGCAGTATACCGCGTTACGTCAACCTATCATCCTCGCGGCAACCGAGTTCGCTGGCTTTATCGGGTCGATTGAGACCCACGCCGACCGCTGGGACTTCCCCGCGTCCACCGCGGCGTATCTTCGGTTTCGAGTCGGCGAGTTGACCGCGGAGCTGGTCGACGAGGCGACAGGAACGGCGGTGGTGGCATGACCGGCCTGTTTGCCTCGCCGCCCGAAACCCTCACCGTCAACACCGACAACATCCCCGAGGAGCTCAAGCGCCGCGACCAATGGGTCGGCTGGGCATGGGAGCAGCGCGACGACAAGTGGACGAAGGTGCCCATCAACCCGCGCACCGGCGGCAAGGCCGACCCGACGAACCCTCAGACGTGGGGCACCTTCACCGACGCCCTGAACGCGGCCGACCGCCGAAAACTCCCCGGCATCGGCTACGTCTTTGCGAAAGATGACCCGTTCGCCGGCGTCGACTTCGATGGCGCCCGCGATCCCGTGACTGGCGACCTGGAACCGGAGGCCACGGCGGAGGTTGCCCGCCTCGACACCTACACCGAACGCAGCCCCACCGACCGTGGTCTGCACGCGATTGTCCGGGCCGACCGCTTCCCGCACGATGGCTCCGGCAACAAGCGCGGCAACCGCGAAGCCTATTGGCACAGCCGGTTCTTCACCTTCACCGGTCGCCCAATCAAAGGCCACCGAATCATCAATGACCGGACCGATGAGCTACTGACTTGGCACGCCGAAACGTTCCCGCCCCGCGCACCGAAACCCACCCCGCAGCCGGTCCAACCTGGAGCCTCCGGGGATATGACCTCGGTCGCAAACGATGACGAGATACTTGAGCGCGCCAGACGGTCAGAGAAGTTCCGGCGTCTCTATGACGGTGGCAACTTCAGCGACTACGACAACGACTGGTCCGACGCGGATCTCGGCGAACTCAATCACCTGGTCCGCGCTGGCGCCGATACTCCCGAGCAACTCGACCGCATCCACCGCGCCGGCGCGCTCTACCGTGCAAAGTGGGATCGCGATGACTATCGCGCGCGAACGATCGCCGTGGCATTGAACGGTCATGTCACACCCAATCGACCGACACAACGCCCTCAATTTATGTCAAATCAACCATCCGAGCCTGGGGCGTCAGATGACCCGTGCGCGGATGTCCGTGACGACCTCGCCGCCCTTCGTACCGAGGTGGCCAGCCTTCGTACGGAGCTTGCCGCCGCCATCGAGCAACGCGACCTTTCCCGCCGGCGAGCCGAGCGGGCAGAGGCAGAGAACGCCATCCTCAAAAACGTCAAGCTGGGAGCTCAGCGCACTGTCGCTGCGGCCCTCGCCGGGGTCTTCACCAGTGAGACCCCCGCGGACAGCCCCCCGCCGATGTTGAAGACCCCCCAGGCGTGCTATCGCGTGCCGCTGGCACAACTCGCCGCGGCGACCGGTCTGTCCCCTGACACCCTCTCCCGCCAAACCGAGACCCTCGCCGCCTACACCCTGCCGGACGGGACACCGACCCTCTATCGAGAAGTCGTCACCATCCCCGGCGGCATCGACGTCGACACCGGCGAAATCATCGCCCCGCATAAAGAACTGTGGCTCGGACCCGGCACCGACCCCGCCGCATTCGGTGCCGTCCTGGCGTCGTTGAACCCCTCCCAGCGCAAGCAGCACGGCGGCGACCGCTCCGTCTGCCCCGAGCATCCGACCGCTGGCACCATTCGCCGGACCCGCACGGTGGAACACACCCGCATCGAGTGCGCGACCTGTCATGTGGTGCTCTGTGAGGTAACCCGTGATCTCCCCGGCGAACGCGTCACGACCGCGCCGCCCCCTATCCAGCAAGATGCTGGATTGACTGACGTCGACGGCGACGATCCCGAAGCCCCTATCCCGCATCTTGCCGGAACTACGCCTACCCCCCCCCACCGTGGCTCCGTCTTATCCGGCATCTTGCGGCATAGCGATTTGACGCCTGAGCGCGACCGTCGTGTCGCCGCGGCCCGTGCTGACAACCTCACCCGGAAAGGCAACGCCGCTCTCGACTCGGGCCCCTCGCTCGTCTGCGAGCCGATGCCCGGATTCGAGACGGCCTCGTCTGACCATGGAGCTGCGCAATGGAGGAACTGAAGGGATCTAGATCAATGGCGACTCAGCACGACACCCGATCCACCGCGGCGATGATGACCGGCGCCCTGCTTGGTCGCTCGTCGAGGACGGTGGCGATCACCTGCTTGCGGTGCGGCACCAAGATCGCCGATGCGGTGCCCGGTGCGTTGGCCCGCTGCCCCACCTGCGGCACCTGGAGCGGCACGACCGAACGGCCGCAGTTGCCCCGGCGACATAGCCCCGCAGTCGTCAAGTCCGGGATGCCCGAATGAACCCCGAACGCTGCACGGCCACCGCCAAGGATGGGCGCCCCTGTCATGCCCGACCCGTTGACGGTGGTGGCTTGTGTGCCTGGCACTCGCCGGAGTGGGCGGCGAAGCGTCGCGAATGGAGCCAGAAGGGCGGTGCTGCCAAGTCGGCCCAGGCCCGCGCTCGGAAGCGCCTGCCAGCCGAACCTCTGTCGAATGAGCAGCTGGTGAGCTATCTCACCGTCGTGTTTAAGGGGGTCATTGCCGGCAAGGTCGAGCCGAAGGTCGGCACTGCCGCGGCCGCGATCGCGAAGACGATGACCGACATCGCCACCGCCGGCGCGATCGACGAGTTGCAGGCCGAAGTCGAGACGCTCAAGGTTGCGCTCCGCCGGGGAGGTGCCGCATGAGCGTGGCGACGATCGCCCGTCTCCGGCGCGACGTGGCCATGCTCAGCGAACGGGTGACGCCCGCCCGGATGCCGTTGACGCCCCTCGTGGTGGCCGACCGGGCGGGCATCGTTCCCGACCCCTGGCAGCGGGATCTGCTCCAGAGCGAGGCGCGGCAGATCGCCATCCTGGCCAGCCGGCAGAGCGGCAAGAGCACGACGACCTCGGTGCTGGCGGCACAGCGCGCCGCCTTCGTGCCCGACTCCCTGGTGCTGCTCCTCAGTCCGGCGTTGCGCCAGGCTCAGGAGCTCTTCCTGAAGGTGCGTGGCGTCCTCCTGGCCCTCGGTGAGGCGGCACCCCCGATCAGCGAAGCCTCCGCCCTCCGCGTCGAGCTCTCCAACGGGAGTCGCATCGTCTGCCTGCCGGGCCGGGAAGACACCATCCGCGGCTTCTCTGGCGTCTCCCTGCTCATCATCGATGAAGCATCAAGAGTGGCCGACCCGCTCTACCAAGCGACCCGCCCAATGCTCGCCGTTTCCGGTGGCCGGCTGATCCTGCTCAGTACGCCGTTCGTCAAGCGTGGCTTCTTCCATCACGAGTGGGTCGACGGTGGCGATGCCTGGCGCCGCTTCAAGGTGACGGCCGACCAGTGCCCGCGCATTGATCCGGTCTGGCTGGCGAAGGAACGGGCCACGATCGGTGCCTGGTGGTTCGATCAGGAATATCGCTGCGAGTTCAAGGAAACGACCGACGCCGTCTTCCGATACGACGATATTGCGGCCGCGCTGGATCCCCAGGTTGCGCCGCTGTTTGGAGCAGATCATGCCGTCGCCTAACAAGTGGTTCGCCGGGCTCGACCTCGGTCAGCTCAGCGATTACACGGCCCTGGCCATCCTGGAGCACGTCGGTCCCGGGGAGCGGGCCACCCTGCCCGATCAGACGTTCCATGTCCGGCACCTGCATCGCTACCCGCTCGGCACCAGTTACCCCGCGATCGTCGACGACGTGGCCCGTCTGTTCGATCAGTCACCCCTGAGCGGCGAGGTCGTGCTCAGCGTCGATGCGACTGGGGTCGGCGTGGCGGTGATGGACCTCTTCCAGCAGGCGACTCGCTGGCCGAAGGTCGTCGGACGCACCATCGATGGCGCCCCGTTTTATGCCCCGCCGCACCGGCCGAAGCTGCGGCTCAAGCGCCTCCACCCGATCACCATCACGGGCGGCGATCAGGTTCACCGCGAGGGCAAAGCCTACCGTGTCCCGAAGCGTGACCTGGTTGGCGCCGTGCAGGTCGGCTTGCAGGGGATGGGGCTCAAGATCGCGCCAGAATTGGAGTTCGCCGAGACGCTGACCCGGGAGCTGCGCGACTTCCGGGTGAAGGTGTCACTCGCCGGACACGACAGCTACGGCGTCGCCGACGAATGGCGGCAAGGACAACATGACGACCTGGTCCTGGCGGTGGCGATGGCCGCCTGGACTGCCCGAAACGCCAGCACCTTTAGCGCCGTCGCGATTTAGCCGAAAGGACACGCACATGACCGAGACTCCATTGGCCCACCTGAGCCGGGGGGTGCCGCTCGACATCAGCGAACCTGGCGAAAGCTCGACAGCGGGAACTCGCCGGGATGTACAAGCCGGATGATCGGTGCGAACGGCTGCTCCAGCTGCGCGCCTCCGACCCGGCGGCGTTCAAGGCGTTCGGTGCCAGCGGCCTGCTCCAGTTGGGCCATTACGTCGAACAGAAAACAGCATTCGAGGCTGAGCAGGCTGAGCAGGGAGAGGATGCGACATGAGCGCGACGATTGAGCCAACGGCCACCGATCGGATTGCAGAGGCGGAAGAGGCCCTGATCGCGGCAGAGAGCGCCCTGGAGACGCTCAGCGACCGCATGGCGAGTGGCGGCAAGGTGAGCTCGACCGACTGGCAGCGGGCCGAGGCTGAGGTGCGGTTCGCGACCGCTCGCCGGGATGCGGCGATGCAGGCGGCGGAGCATCAGGCAGAGCAGGAACGACGCGACCGGGTGGAGCAGTTCCGGCAATCAATCCCGGCGCGCCTGGCCGTGGCGTCGCTGGAGACGGCACGGGAGCAGCTCGCCGCGGCCCTCGATGCCTGGGTCGAGACCTGCGCCGGCTATGACCGGGCCTTCTCCGAGGTGTGGGGCGAGATCCTCGCGGCGCCCAATGGTCCGGTCGCTGGTGTGTCGTCACCTGGGTCCGGGCAGATCGTCGCCGATGGTCGGACCTATCGGAACGCCTCGACGCAGAGCACGATCCGCAATCTCGCCGGCGCGGCAATCGCGAAGCACTACGGACCACGAAGACAGATTCGGCTCGACCAGCCGCAGGACTGAGGGAGAGAGACCATGGGCTTACAGATCAAAGACCTGACCCAGCATCCCGAGCTCATCGCCTGGCTAAAGACCCAGCCGGCCGATGCCGACCTCGACCGACTCGCCACCGAGTACGTCGCGATCTCCGATCAGCATCACGAGCTGCGCCGGCGTGCTGACGAGGGTAAACAGCGAATCGAGGCGATCGACCTCGCCATCGATACCTCCACCGCCAAAGAGAGCGACCAGCTGCTCCGTGAACGCGCGACCATCGCTGCGGAGCTTGAGAGTTTGCCGCGCCGGATCTCGGCGGTCAGTGAGCGGCTGACCACGGCCAAACTCGCCTGGCTGGCGAGCATGCAGCGGCTGGCGTTGACGGAGATGGATCGCTGTAGCGAGATGCTGACTGTGCCCCAAGAGGAGGGGCGCACCATCCGCAGGCAGTTCGCCCGTGATGAGTCGGGCACCGTGCGGGCTGAGTCCCGAACACCGCCGGACCAGGCCGAGACCATGCGCCGCCGGCTGACCGAGCTGGCGACAGAGACCCGACCGATCATTGACCGGGTGAATCAGACGCGCTTGATCCTGGGGATGATCGACCCCTTCGCGAAGCAGAGCGGGCCGACCGTGGATCTCACGAACCCGCGCACCTGGCCGGCGGCGGCCTGATGGCAAACCTCGTCATGACATCTGGTACGCCCAGCAGCAGCATCGCTGGCCGGTGACCACGCCTCGCCGCGGCAGGCCGCGCCTAGCCCTTCGTGGCGACGTAGTAGTTGTTGAAGAGGTCGTCCTCGATCCGCTTGACCTCGACGCGTCCAAACCCCGCCTCGGCCAGCATCTTGCGCGCCGTCTGCTCGCCCCACATCGCGCCCAACCCCGTCCCGCCCAGGGCCAACGAGACCGTCATGCAGTGCATGCACGAGATGGTGTACATGAACGGGGCCATCGGGAACTCCAGGTTCTCATGGACGTGGCTGGAGGCCCCGATGTCCACCATCAAGAACACCCCGTCCAGCCGCAGCGCCTCGGCGATGCCGGCCAAGACGCGCGCGGGCTGGGCCTGGTCGTGGATCGCGTCGAAGGCGGTGACCAGGTCGAAGCGCTCCGAAGCCCCAAGGTCGGTCACGTCGCGAGCCTCGAACCGGGCGTTGGCCAGCCCGAGGCGCGCGGCCTCGTCGCGCCCGACTTGGCCGCCCTCCTCGGAGAAGTCGTAGCCGACGAAGCGGCTGTTCGGGAAGGCGCGGGCCATCAGGTTGATGGCGTGCCCACTCCCGCAGCCGACGTCGGCGACGTCGAGGCCGGCCGCCAGGCGCGCCGGTAGGCCCGGCACCAGCGGCAGGATCGCGTCGACCAGCGCGGCGTCGTGGACGGCCCCGCTCTCCTCGGCCATCAGGCGCTGGAAGCGGGGGAACGCCGCGTACGGCACGCCGCCCCCGTGCCGGAAGCACTCGACGATCGGGCCCTCAACCTGCGCCAGCAAGGGGACGTACTGCGCCTGCAGCGCCAGGTTGTCGGTGCCGGCCGCCCGCGTCAGCCACGACGCGTGCTCGGGCGGCAGCGCGTAGGTCTGGTCGGCGGGGTCGTGCTCCACCACCCCGCCGGTCACCATCGCCCCGAGCCACTCGCGGACGTAGCGCTTGTCGAGCCCGGCCGCCGCGGCGACCTGAGCGCTGGTAGCCGGGGTCAGGCCCGCCATCGCGTCGAAGAGGCCGACCTGGTGGCCGATGCTCGTCATCAGCGCGACCCCGGCCCCGTTCAAGACGTCCATCATGCGCCCGGCGAACGCCTCGGAGCGCCCCTCGTCGAACGGCCGATCCGCCATCGCTCCCTCCTCACCCGTGCCGTTGCTCGCAGCCTCGTGACGGAGCGGATTATAGGGGGAGATCGAGCGAGCGCAGGCGCTCATCGGCCAGCAATGCTGCTGCTCGGTGTGCCGGATGTCATGACGAGGTTTGGTCGGTCCTAATCCCTTGGCGTTGTCGGGCCGCTGCTATTGCGTCCGGCTCAATCTGGCGCCCCATGATGCAAAGCGACAGTCCTCCCCAGCGAAACGCCACCACGCCCCGACAGCCGAGGCTCCACATCAGGCGCTCGCGTCGTTGACCCCCTCGATGGCACCTTGAGCCCACAAGCGGGGGGTTATCGCGTCACAGGGGCATTGCGTGCGTCCTAGAGGCATACCCGTCAACGTGACGGTTTTCGAGGGGCCAGCGCGGTCGTCACGGTGCGGGATAATAGAGATTGTCCGCAACGCTCTGCCTGGGACAAAGAGAGGAGCGATGCCCTAGCCGAGCTTGGCAAGGATGCGACCCATCTCCTCGGCATCGAAGGCCCGTAGCGTCTCGGTCCGCACCGAGCCGATCCCGCCCACGCGCAGCAGCATGGCGGTGGCCGTCTCCTCGTCTGGTGCCTCCAGAATGGCGACTAAGTCGTAGCGCCCCTGGGTCCAGTAGATCGTCTCCATCCGGCCCCCGAGTTGCTCGATCATCTGCCGCGCCTGCTGCGAGCGCTGGACCGTGTCGGGAGCATTCTTGGCTCCCTGCTCGGTCCAATTGATCAACGCGATATATCGAAGCATGGCGACCTCCCGTCGTCCCCTCGCGGGCCGGGCACACGAACACTCGGCCAGACCAAAACGGCCCCAGCCGGGTTCGCCATTCACTCCCCGCGCCGCCTAGGCGATCCGGAGGGGACCGCGGCGAGGATCATCGTGCCTGAGGGATCTCTACCTTACTCCTTAGCTGGGCAAATAGATAGTCTGGCCGGACAGCGTGGCGGCGATGTTCGCTTATCCGCACGTACAGCAACACCGCAAGGCAGGTCAGGGAAGACTCCCGAATTGGTCCGTGCTCGACTGCGCTCGCCAGTACTCTGCTGAGAGCGACGGTTCGCCTCGCGGGGCCTCCCATCTTCTCCATCATTCCACGACTGCTAGCGGCACACCCCACCTGTGTAACCAGGCACGGCCAGGCATTCCTTGCTACAGCAGTCCTCACACCGGCCACCAACGGCGCAGCCTGGGTGCCCGGCACAGCCAAAGGCGCTCGGCGCGCAGTAGCAGACTCCGGGGGCGGTGAAGCCGGCCAGACAGCACACCCCATCTACTTCACACCCCGCTTCTCCGTAGGCCGTAACGCACTGGCATCCTCCGTACGAATACCCCCCGTTTGAGGTGCCGAAGCACTCTCCCGCTTTGCCGCAAATCGTTTGGTTTTTCTTGTTGTTCTTGTCTTTCGGAGCCGCGGCAGCAGGACGCTGGTAGGCGAGCGAGCCGGAGAGCACGCCCACGATCCCGCCCCCAAGCCATTTGAGCGCACCTCTCCGGGATTGATGCGTCGCACCAGTGATCGTCCGAGTCAGATTGTCGAAGCGCTCGCCATCCATTCCATCCCTCCGTCCCAGGTCACTTCCAATTGACAGTCGTCACGGACTGGCGTCTACGCGCCCCCACCATCGGATCCTGCCGTGCTCCCTGTCGCTTCCATTCTGCACATACTAGGCCGTGACACTCCCAGGCGTCGTCGCTCACCGCTCCCAGAAGCGCCACCATGGCCGCGGCGCCGTGTGGCTCACGTCCTGGTGTTCCGCTTCACCCGTGCCCGCTGAGGACTCAGGAGGGGCATGCAGGCGATCGACCTCGACACGGAGTTGGTCGCGTTCACCTCGCAACTCCGCAATCTCCGTCGCCTGATGACTGGTGCGTTCCCGCAACGTGCCGACCTCGATCGCCAGCTCAGAGAGCCGTTCGCTCAGCGCCTGGGTCGCCGTGAGCATCGTATCCACCGGGACGAGTGCCTGCTCAGTCTCGCCATCGATGCGATAGGGCACATCGATCGGATCATCCTCATGATGGGTCGCCCGTTGGGTTGCCGTTAGGTCGGGTGTTGGGTCGCCCGTTGGGTCGGTGTTCGGTCGCTCAATGAAGACCTGGAGCCGCCGATCGACCTTCCGACTGAGAAGCGTATTACGTTTGACGCGCATCCGGACCGCATCGGTCGTGAGACCTAGAGACGCCGCGGCCTCGGCAACAGGAAGCCACACGCCCGTTGGGTCGGTCGTTAGGTCGGGTGTTGGGTCGCCGTTGGGTCGGGTGTTGGGTTGATTCATCATGCCGCATGGTTGCTGAGCGGAGACGCCGACGCAACTGGCGGGGCGCCAACAACACTCGATGGCGCCCCGCCTCGTCCCTGCTGGTGTGATCACCTACGGCGCCGGTGTCCCCACCGTAGGCATGGCTACCCTGGCAGGAATGACCGCCGAGACGAGGAGGGAGGCCGCTTCCTCGCCGTCGTTGCGGAACGTCCCTTCGGTGAGCGCTGGAACAACAAAATAGTCCCCGGTCTCCAGCATCACCGTGGTTCCGGCAGCGACGGTCTCGGGTGATCCGCCGACGACCCCAGCACGGGTCACCGCGATTGGCGCCTTGATCGTGATCGTGATCGCTCCGGATTCGACGTAGGTCAGAGAAATCGAGGGGTCGGACGTGTCCGCAAAGAGGACAGAGCCGGGGGCGAACCGTATGCGGTAGAGAGCCGGCACCTCCTGGTTCTCAGCAAAGGCCAGCGGTGCGGCAAACACCCCGCGGGCGAACTCTTGCTCCCCCAGCACCGGGGTAGCATCTTGAGCAATAGCGCGCGCCCCGCTGAGACCTGTCGCCGCGAGACCGGCGAGGACCACGAGGACGATCGACACGAAAACCGACAGACGCTGCATGGTTGGGATCCTCCTCACCCTCGGGGAACGCCACCCCCCAGGCGCGATGCCCAGGGCCGTTGCCCTGTCGGACACGGTTTCCGGTGTCAGTCGGAGAGAGCTCCTCGCCGCGCCAGCTCCGCTCGATAGGCCTCCTCCCACGCGACTTGGACAGCAGCCTCGATGTCCTCCGCTGCATCCTCCAGCGTCTCACCGCGGGCAATGGCTTCCTCTTGCGCCAGTTGCCGGGCATCCAGGGCAGCGTCGTCGGCTGCCTGTTGTGCGAAGTCCTCGGCGAGTTGCTGATCGTGCTCGTCGCTCATGATGCTACGTCTCCTTCATCCATAGCTGAACGGCGCCGACGGGGAAGTCCCGCGCGGCTGTCTGGTGAGGTCTCTGTGTCGCCATGGTTGGTGCTCCTTGCGAAAGAGGAAGGAGCGGGGCGCATCTATTCTCGCATGCGCCCCGCCCTGCTCCGTCAGTTAGCCAACACCCGGCGCCAATAGCTATCGGCGCCGGCACCGTGCGGTTGTTCGTCACGCGGCCTCGTCATCCCCAACCGCTGCCCGGCGATCGAGTGTGTCCAACTCAGCGCGTAGGCGCTCCAAGTGACTCCAAACGTCGGGGTTACGAGTCGGTCGCTGCAACGCCGCCCGGCAGGCGAGCAACCCCTGACGAAACTGCTCCAGTGTCACCCCAACATCAAGACCGTGATGAAAGAGCGACAACGCCAAGTCATTGCTCCGGTCCTGAGCCTCCCCGAGGTAGCGGTGCAGATCCGCGCCCGGGGTCTTCGCGGCCCGGGCAACCAGGCGGAACGCTTCGTCGCGCTGGCGCCAGAGCTCGGCCGGATGCTCGCCCGGGATGTCATGAATATCCAGATCGCTCCAGACCTCCGCGGCGAACGCGACCGGGTCGGCGAGCAGATCATCGTAGATCGATGGCATGGTGTGGCTCCTTGTAGACGATGAATGGCGGGGCG
>JAABUN010006977.1_pt1 | contig 12580 bp, 11 predicted proteins | sample 5559311 | NCBI WGS metagenome assembly JAABUN01 (sample SAMN10711877, study PRJNA513370) | rock metagenome | isolation source: Antarctica rocks | place: Antarctica: Victoria Land, Siegfried Peak sud | reverse complement strand
CGGGTCGTCGAAGCTCTCGATGTAGGACTTCAACAGCTGGGCGTCCAACCCTCCGCGGATGTCGGTGATGAACCCGTGCTCGACGGTCAACTCGATCAGGTTCTGGACGTAGGTGTTGAAGGGCAGCAGCACGTCGCCGGGTGACATCACGATGGTGCCGTCGACCCCGTCGTCGGCCGCGCCGGTGAACACGAAGGCTGCCGGCCAGTGGTCCCAACGACCAGGGGTGTCGGTGTAGCCATACTCGCTCAGCGTCGGGTAGACGCCCAGCCGGTAGGTGACGTCTGTGCCTCCCGGGCTCGTGATCCGCATCGTCGAGGCCTTCGACAAGATCTCTGCGCCCACCTCAACGCGTTCCCGGATCTCCTTGGTCGGCATCAGCCGGGCCAGGAGCGGCGCCGGCTCCACCGCGGTCAGGATCCGAGTACCCGCGTCCTGAATCGCGAACTGCTCCTTGCTGAACAGCAGGAAGGTCAGGTCCACGACCATGTCGGTCTGCTTGAGCGCCTCAACCGCCAGCCGGTTGGTGCCCAGACCCGAGTCCCCCACCGCCCAGGCGCCCGACGCCTCGGTCGGCTCGGGCAGCCGCATGTGATAAGCGCTGGCGCCGAGCTTGCCAGCCGCCCACAAGAAGGCGTCCGCGTAGTCGCCCCGGGTGGCTCCGCGCGAAAGCACGGCGACGGTCTCGGACTCGTTCACTCCACTGAGGGTGAGCTGTTGCAGACAGATGTCGTTCAGGACGTTCTGGTCCATGGGTCTCCTCTCGGTCCGGCGGCTACGATCGTCAGTGTTCGGACTATCTGGGCACCACTGTACGACGCGATGCGAATCCTTGACCAGGGATGGAGTAAAAAATCTACCCGTTGACCCGGCACACCGTGCCGGACTAGCCCCCGCCACCCACGTCGGGCTCGCCTGAGGCAAGCACCGCCCAACGGGCCGAGAGGTGCTCCAGTACCTGCATCACCCGGGCCCGCTCATGGGCGTCGAGGCCGTCGAGGAGCAGCTCGTCGAGCTGTCGTGCCCGCAGGTTGGTCGCCTCAAGCAGTGAGGTCCCTGCCTCGGTCAGGCCCAGCACCTTGCGCCGCCCGTCGACCTCGTCGACCGTGCGCGTGATCAACGCGCGCTCCTCGAGACGCCTGGCGATGTCCGCCATCGTCGAGCGGTCCAGCGCCACAGCCGCGGCCAGGCTTCCCTGGTCCAAGCCCGGAGCACGCCCGACGGCCACGAGCACCGCGAACTGCGGCCCCGTGAGCCTGCCGTCGACGCGCTGGGCCCATATCGAGACGTACGACTGGTAGAGCCGACGCGCGAGATACCCCGGGGCCGCGAGCAGCTCCGGGGGCGTCCGCAGCGGTGTCAGCGAGGTCGTCGCTAGGACGGTTCGATGCTGCCGTCGCGTCGGTCTGGGCACGCGGACACCTTACGGGCGGCATTGCCGGGACGGACGGACTTCACCCGACCGCGGTTCGCGGGGCTTCGGCGCACTTGTCCGATCCTGTCCGACGACCCTTGGGCCGAGACTAGGTTGGGCCTTCTGCGACCATTGACGGAGGTCACGCCTGAGCCTATGGTCGTAGGACAGGTCTGGACAGGAACCTTGCACAACCGCCAGCCTCTCCGCCGGGCGGCCGGACCTCCGGCCTCATCATCTCCGACCGAATGAGGACTCAGATGTATTCACGCACGGTACGTTCGACCGGCGCCTTGGTTGCGGCCCTGAGCCTCAGCGCCCTAAGCGCCTGCGGCTCCTCTGGCGGGGGCTCCTCCAAGCCGTCCTCGATCTCGATGGTCAACTCGGGCGGAGACTTCGGCACCTGCATCGCTGACACCCTCTGGGCTACCTACACCAAGGCCAGTGGCGTGAAGGTGAAGGCCTCGGGCTTGATCGATGACGGGCAGATCCAGGCTGCGGTGAAGGCCAAGAACTACGGCGCTGACGTCGTCTACCCCTCCCCGGCCCTCGCTGCGGACAAGACCGGTGCGTCGTACCTCGAGCCGATCGACTTCGCCAAGATCACAAAAGCCGACCTGGTGCCCGGCTCCTACACCAAGTACGCCGTGTCGCAGGACCTGTACTCCTGGGTCCTGGGCTACCGCACCGATAAATTCGAAGGGAAGTCGCCCGCCTCGTGGGCCGACTTCTTCGACACAACGGCCTTTCCGGGCAAGCGCGCCCTTCCCGGCGACGTGGATGTCTTCGCCGTCGTCCTGGCCGCTCTGATGGCCGACGGTGTCAAGCCCGCCGACATCGTGCCCATCGACGTCGACCGGGCGATCAAGAAGCTCGACGCCATCAAGTCGGACATCATCTGGTACAAGAACGGCTCCCAGGGCCAGCAGCTCTTGCAGTCCGGTGAGGTCACGATGGGCATGGAGTACAACAACCGCGTCGACGCCATCAAGGCCGCAGGCAAGCCGGTGGAGACCCAGTGGAACCAGCAGCTGTTGGTCGGCGACCTGATTGCAGTGCCGAAGGGCAATCCGAACAAGAGCGAGGCCATGGACCTGATCGCTTCGATCGTGAGCCCGGAGGTCAACAGCAAGCAACTCAAGTGCGCGGCCCTAGCACCCTCGAACACCAAGGCCCCTGTCGACGCCAAGAACGCCAAGCTGTTGCCGACCTCGCACCTGCAGGGCGACTACTTGGTCGAGACCTCGCCAGCAGTCCAGAACTACCTGACCGACCACAAGGACGAGATCACGACCAAGTTCAACGACTGGCGCTCGAAGTGAGCTCTGCGGCGCCAGCCGGCACGACGCGCCAAGCCGTTCCCTCGTCGGCGCCGGCCAACCGGCTTCGACGAGGGGGTGGCCCGGCTCGGCGTACTCCTCTGGTGCTGCTGGCTCCCCTGCTGGTCCTGGTACTGCTGCTGTTCGTGTGGCCCGTGGGCCAGATGATTGCGCAGAGCTTCATCGACCCAGTCCGCGGCCTCGGCAACTACCGCCGCTACTTCGCTAGCAGCGCGATGATCCACTCGGTCACCACCACGATGAGCCTGACCCTGCTCGCCACGGGCATTTGCGCGGTGATCGGCTACGTCTACGCCTACACGGTGGTGCACTCGCGACCCGCGGTCGCCAAGCTGCTCATCGTGCTGACCGTGGTGCCGGCGGTGATGAACCTCCTGGTGAGGGCGTTCTCGCTCGAGGTCTTGCTCCAGGACACTGGGCTGATCAACAAGACCCTGCAAACGCTCGGCTTGACTGACGGGCCCGTATCTCTTATCCGGACGCCGTTCGCCATCGTGTTCGGTATGGTGACGATCGCGCTGCCGCTCATGATCCTGCCGCTCTACTCCGGCATGCGCAGCATCAACCCCGATCTGGTGACGGCCGCGCAGAGCCTCGGCGCCACACCGGCAGCGGCCTTCCGCAAAGTGTTCTTCCCGCTCTCGCTCAACGGGTTGTTCTCCGGGTCGCTGATCGTCTTCATCACGGGGCTCGGTTATTACATCGTGCCGCAGCTCCTAGGCAACAACGCCAGCAACCGATTCGTCAGCCAGCACGTCGCGTTCTACGTCGGTGACGGCCAGTGGGGCTTTGGCGCCGCGATCGGCGTCGTGCTGTTGGTGATCACCGTGCTGCTGCTGGTGCTAGCCTCACGGCTCGTGCGCGTCGGTGACGCACTGCGGGTAAGTGTGGGTGATCAGTCGTGAAGCGCCGCCGGATGCGCCCGATCGGCACGGTCGTGACGATGCTGACCGTGATCGCCGTCATGGCGCCAGTGCTGATCGTTGGACCGATGAGTCTGACGACCTCCTCGACCGTTCAGTTTCCGCCTGACGGCCTGTCGTTGAAGTGGTACGACGCCGCCCTCACCGACCCGGTGTGGCTGGACCGGATCTGGGTCAGTGTTCGCGTCGCCGTGGCCGTCACAGTGCTGGCGGTGCTCATCGGCACGATGGCGGCCTACGCGCTCGTGCGCTTCGACTTCAAGGGCAAGAGCCTGGTCTGGGCCGCCGTGCTCGGTCCCCTGATCGTGCCGCTGGTGGTGCTCGGGACAGGGGAGTTCTTTGTGCTCGCGACCGGCTGGTCCATCGGCCCGCTGCATGTCGGGGGCGGGCTCGCCGGCACGTTGCCGGGGCTGATCATGGCCCACACGGTGCTGGCCTTCCCCTACCCCACCGTGCTCGTGGCGACCAGCTTGCGCTCGGTGGATGCCAACCTCGAGCGCGCCGCGTCCAGCCTGGGCGCCGGTCCCCTGCAGGCCTTCCGGCTGGTCACGCTACCGCTCATCATGCCGGGACTCGTCGGCGGCGCGGTCTTTGCCTTCCTGGCGTCCTGGGACGAGGTGGTCGTTGCGTCGTTCCTGACCAACAGCCAGGTCAGCACCGTCCCGGTGGGGATCCTCGCGGGGCTCAACCAGACCCTGGACCCGACCTCGGCCGCCATCTCGACGCTGCTGCTGCTCGTGGGACTGAGTGCACTGACAGTCGCGAGCCTCGCCGGGCGCAAGCGGCGGCCGAACGAGGCCACCGCACTCATCCACGCTACAGAGTACGCCTCGTGACCTACCTGACCGTGACCGACCTGACCAAGTCCTACAACGGCAACCCCGTGCTCAATGGCGTCAACCTCACCGTCGGAAAGGGCGAATTCGTCTCTCTCCTCGGTCCGTCCGGTTGCGGCAAGACCACTATCCTGCGCCTGCTCGCCGGATTTACCGACGCCGACAACGGCCAAGTGACACTGGACGGCGAACACATCGAAGGCCTGGCGTCGTACAAGCGTGACATTGGCTTCGTGTTTCAGGACTACGCGCTGTTCCCCCATCTCGACGTCTCGCAGAACGTTGCCTTCGGGTTGGCTCGGCGCAAGGTGCCGAAGGATGAGATTCGGGAGCGCGTCGAGCGGATCCTCGAGGTGGTGCAGCTGACGCCCATGGCCCGCCGTGACACCAGCCAGCTCTCCGGCGGACAGCGACAGCGTGTGGCCCTTGCGCGAGCCATGGTCGTCAACCCACGCTTACTCCTGCTCGATGAGTCGCTCTCTGCCCTGGACAAGAAGATGCGCGTCGACATGCAGGTCGAGCTGCGCGAGATCCAGCAGTCCCTGGGTATCACCACCATCTTCGTCACCCACGACCAAGAAGAAGCAATGACGATGTCGGACCGGATTGCGGTGATGCGGACTGGGCAGATCGCCCAGCTGGGGACGCCCACCGAGATCTACCACCAGCCCACGAACGGTTACGTCGCCCGCGCGGTCGGGGACATCAACCTGCTCGAAGGCGTCGTGAAGGGGCCTTCCGAGCGCGGCCTCAAGGTAGCACTTGCGGAAGGGGTCGAGATCACGGTGCGAACGGGCTCACACCTCGCGCGCAACGACAAGATCACGATCGGGATCCGTCCTCAGGACGTCTCGATCCAGCGTCAGCAGACGGGCGAGGCACTCCGCGCCCGGATCAGCTACCTGAGTTTCGCCGGAACGACGTGGAACGTGGGTGTCGAAGCCCTCGGTCAGCTGGTGAAGGTGCAGACGAGTGGCAACGGCGAAGCCCTCCAGGGGGTGAGCGCAGGCGACGAGGTCTGGCTGAACTGGGCGCCGGGTTCCGTGCACCTACTCGGCGAAACGGACTGACGCACGTATGCCCTCTGGCCTCGAGCTGCCGACGGCGCGTGAGTAAACCCTTTCGCCGGGCGGCTGCGGCTGAGCGCTTCGCCGGTTCTGGCGCCGTTGAGGCCTCTTGGTGTCATTCGGGTGTGACAGTGCGCCGGGCGTCGGGCGGTTCCACTGCTGGTCGGGGGTTGCGTGGGTCGTCGGGACGGGTGGTGTATTGCTCAACCGGACGAGCTGTGCCGGGTTCCCTCGACGTTCACATGTGCCCTGCTGGGCATGACACGCCGGGACCGCACGATCGGGCTCGAGCCGCTGCCCGACGACCTTGAGGCCGAGCGCTTCCAGACGGCAGAACGTGGTCAGGTCAGGGCAAGCGAAGGTAGCGTCACGCACGTCGAGGTCTTCCGGATGGGTGGCGTCACGACATGCGACCTCACGGTCCGGACCGGAGGCGGCGATGCTGGGCCGATGAGGAGTCAGCCATAACACCGACCACCACCATCGTCCACTTCGGGGTTCCGGTCCAGAACGTGGACCGGTTCCTCGACTTCTGGCAGCAGCACGCCGTCCGGGACGAGATGTTCGGAGTCTTCCGGGACCTGGGGGTGAAGGTTCCTCAGCCCTCGCCCGGCAGTTGATCGTAGGGAACGGAAGTCACCGTGGCTCGGCCGGCCGGCCGGTCAGCGGTTCGCGGCCGACCGGCTGGCGCGGCGGGGCCGTGAGTGGCTCGATCTTGGCGATCGCCAGGGTGATCGGCGCATCGGCGCCCACCGTAAACGGTTCGCCGTGGTGCAGTAGACGCAGCTGAGCGCCCTCTGCTGCGTCGGTGGTGTACGTCGCCTCGTCCGGCCGGATCACGACGCGTACCCGTGCATCCTGCCAGCGGACGGTGAACGCCAGCCGGTCGATCCCTTCAGGTAGCTGCGGCATGAACGAGAGCTGGCCGTGGTGGTCGCGCATTCCCCCGAATCCGGCGACCAGGGCCAACCAGGTGCCGGCGAGGGAGGCGATGTGCAGTCCGTCTCGGGTGTTGTTCTCCAGGTCGCGCAGATCCATCAGCGCGGCCTCGGTCAGGTAGGCGTGCGCGAGCTCGAGGTGGCCGACTTCGGCGGCGACGATCGCCTGGGTACAGGCCGACAACGACGAGTCGCGCACCGTCACCCCCTCGTAGTAGGCGAAGGCCCGTGCCTTCTCGCCGGCGTCGAAGTGGTGGCCGCACCAGTGCAGCGCGAGCACCAGGTCGGCTTGCTTGGCCACCTGTCGGCGGTACAGCCCGAAGTAGGGAACGTGCAGCAATAGCGGGTACCGACCCTCGTCGTGCGTTTCCTGGAAGGGGAACACGGCGTGCTGGTTGAAGTTGCGGTCCTGAGCCGGGATGCGGCGTTCGTGGTCGTAGGACACCGCCATCACCTCGGCCGCTGCGGACCAGCGCTGGGTCTCCTCGGCAGTGACGCCGAGCTGCGCCGCGTCCTCGAGGTTCCGACGGGCCACCTGCGCTGCGCCACTGAGGTTCTCCCCCGCCATCAGGTTCGTGTAGGTGTTGTCGTCCACGACCGCGCTGTACTCGTCCGGGCCGGTGACGCCGTCGATGTGGAACCGGCCGTCGTGACCGTGGTAACCCAGAGAAACCCACAACCGGGCCGTCTCGACCAGAAGCGGCAGCGCCACCTCGCGTTCGAACTTCTCATCGCCGGTCCACCGAACGTGACGTATCGCCGCGACTGCGATGTCTGCATTGAGGTGCATGGCGGCCGTGCCCGCCGGCCAGTAGCCCGAACACTCCTGACCGCGGATCGTGCGCCAGGCGAAGGCCGCCCCTTTCAGGTGCAGCGTCTGCGCGCGCTCGCGGGCCAGGTCCAGCGTCGAGAGCCGCCACCGCAGAGCATCGGCGGCGGCCCTGGGTGCGGTGGCGCTGAGCACGGGCAGCACAAAACTCTCGGTGTCCCAGAAGGCGTGTCCGTCATAGCCCGGTCCGGTCAGGCCCTTGGCCGGGATGGCACGTCCCTCCGCACGTGAAGCTGCCTGGAACACATGGAAGAGGGCGAACCGGGCTGCCTGCTGGATCGCGGGATCCCCGTCGACCTCGACGTCCGCGCCCTCCCAGAACGAGTCCAATACGGCTCGCTGCTCACGGACGAGTTCTTGCCACCCGGTGTCGACGGCCGTGGTCAGTGCGGCCTCGACCTGGTCGCGCAGGGCGGCCAGCGAGCGCTGACCCGACCAGCCGTACGCCACGAACTTGGTCAAAGCGATCCGCTGGCCCGGTTGCAGCGCCGTGCCCAGGGTCACCCGCGCCCAGTCGGAGTCGAGGGCGAGCTCGGTGCTGTACCCGTCCGGAGCCTCGATCACGTGGTCCATGGCTGCGGCGACGCGCACCTGGCTGGCCCGGGTTCGGTGCACCAGGAGGGCACGCAGGTTGACCCCCCGGTGATCCTCGAACTCCAGAGGGTTGCCGAGCATGGCCGCTACCCGGGGGTCGGCAGAGAGCCGCGGCAGCTCCTCGTTGGCCACCAGCTCGGACTGGATGACCACCCGGGTCGCCTCGGGCGCCTCGACCTCGTAGTGGATGGCCAGGATCGCCCGCTGGGTCAACGACACCATCCTCGTCGAGCGGACGCGGATGGTCTGCCCAGAGGGCGAGATCCACTCGACGACTCGGTGCAGCAGCCCGCTGCGCAGGTCGAGCGTGCGTTCGTGACTCGTGATCTCGCCGTACCGCAGGTCGAAGGGTTCGTCATCGACCAGCAACCGGATCAGCTTGCCGTCCGTGACGTTGACCACCGTCTGCCCCGACTCGGGGTAGCCGTAACCCGCTTCTGCGTAGGGCATCGGTCTGGCCTCGTAGAAGGAGTTCAGGTACGTGCCGGGTAACCCGGCGGGATCCCCCTCGTCGAGGTTCCCCCGGACGCCGATATGGCCGTTGGACAAGGCGAACAGGGACTCGGACTGGGCAAGCTGGTCGGGGTCCATCCCGAACTCACGCAGCTGCCAGGGCTCGACCGGGAACCGCTCCTGACCGATCACGACTCGTTCTCCAGCAGCTGCGCCAGGTCGTCGACGACGACCGAGGCACCGTGCCGCATCAGATCAGTTGCGTGCTCGGCGCTGATCCGGTTCACCCCTACCACGTAGCCGAAACCGCCCGCATGACCGGCCTGCACCCCGGCCACGGCGTCCTCGAAGACGACCGCCTGCCCGGGGTCGGCACCGGCCAGTGCTGCCCCCGCGAGGAAAGAGTCCGGCGCCGGCTTGCCCTCGAGGTGCTGCTGCCGCAAGGTCGTGCCGTCCACCTGCCCCTCGACGAACCGGGCCAGCCCCGTCACGCCCAGGACGGCGGTGGTGTTCGCGCTGGAGGACACGACGAACCTGCGCAGCCCCGCGTCCTTCGCGGCCTGCAGGTAGCGTCTGGACCCCTCGTAGACGCGCACGCCGTCCCGGTCGATCTTCTGCAGCAGCAGCTCGTTCTTGCGGTTGCCCACACCGTTGACGGTCTGCGCGTCCGGCCCGTCCCCGGGATCACCCTCCGGCAGCGTGATGGAGCGGGACGTCAGGAAGTCCCGGACCCCGTCGGCGCGCGGTTTACCGTCCACGTAGGTCTCGTAGTCGTGGGGCGTGAACGGCGCGTAGCCCTTGCCGTCGCGTCCCTCCAGCAGCTCGTCGAAGGTCTGCTTCCACGCGGCACTGTGCACCGAGGCGGTGTCGGTGAGGACCCCATCCAGGTCGAACAGGCACACCGTGATCGTCTGAGGTAGTCCGAGCATGGGTCCCATCTCCTCGGGCGCGGGTGACCTGGCTTCGACCACGACGACCCTAACCGGTAGGTACAGCGACTGCGGCGCCCACTCACCCGAGCATCAGGTCGGCGAGGCGTACCACGGTGCGCCAGTTACGCACCGTGACCACGGGGGCCACCAGCCTCCAGAAGGACGGCGGAACCCGACTGTTCGAGACACCGTCCGGGCACCACTGGTACACGGCCCGCTCCCCCACCACGAGCACCTCGGGCGACAACCCGGCAGGGTCGGGGGCGATGCTCGGGTCGGGCCGTCCCGCCACGAAACCGACCATCAGCCGCGAGTGGTCGGTGCCGACGTCCAGCAGCGGGTTGGCGTCCATCACGGCCGTCAGCGTGGGTGCCTCGACCACCAGCACGGACGACGTCACGCCCGTCGCCGCCATGACCGCGGCCTCGAGGTGGTCGCCCACGCGCACGGGCAACGGGCCGTCGTGCGAGAACACCACGTTGCCGCTGCGCAGGACGGTGCGGACCTCGCGGTAGCCGGCGGCCTCGAAGATCGCCGCGAGATCGGCCATCGACACCTGCTTGGCCCTGCCTACGTTGATGCCTCGCAGCAGGGCAAGGGATGTCGGCATGGGCTCAGTCTGCCCGCTGACATGAGAGCGGTGGTGTCCGGCGCTGCCGTGCACGCCGGCGGGATCGGTCACCATGGACCAGTGACGGCGAACGAGGTGTCGGCGAGCGAGGTGCGGGCGGCCGCCTGGCCCGATATCGACCCGGGGACGGCGTACGCGCTGCTGCGGCTTCGGGTCGACGTCTTCGTGGTGGAGCAGCGCTGCCCCTACCCCGAGCTGGACGGCCGCGACACCGAACCGGGCACCCGCCACCTGTGGCTGGCCGACCCTACCGGCCCCACGGCGTATGTGAGGGTGCTCGTCGAGCCCGATGGTGGACGTCGGATCGGCCGGGTCTGCACCCGTCCGAGCGCCCGAGGCAGGGGCCTGGCGGCGGCGTTGATGGTGCACGCGCTGACCCTCGTCGGTGACGGCAGCGCGGTTCTGGATGCGCAGAGTCACCTGCAGGGCTGGTACGAGCGGTTCGGGTTCGTGGTGGACGGCGCCCCGTTCCTGGAGGACGGCATCCCGCACGTCCCGATGCGGCTGGGTGCCCCTACGGTCGAGGCATGACGACGGGGAGGTGTGACCGATGAGCGGGCAGTTGGTGTTGCTGCGGCACGGGGAGACGACGTGGGCGCGGGACGGTCGCCACACCGGGCTGACCGACATCCCGCTGACACCGTGGGGTGAGGAGCAAGCCGGCAAGGCCGGGGTGCTGGTCGCCCAGCTGCTGGACGGCGCGCCGCCCGCGCTGGCCCTCACCTCCCCCCTGGTGCGCGCCTCCTGCACGGCCGAGCTGGCCGGGCTGCGGGCGCAGCCCGAGCCGCGCCTGGTCGAGTGGGACTACGGCGGCTATGAGGGCCTGACGAGCACGCAGATCCGCGAGCGTGCCGGTGCGGCCTGGACCATCTTCGACGACGGCGTCGTACCAGGCGCGACACCGGGCGAGACGCTGGCGCAGCTGGCCGCCAGGATGCAGTCCGTGATCGACCGCGTGCGCCCGCAGCTGGCCAGCGGGGACGTCGTCCTGGTCTCGCACGGGCACGCGCTGCGGGTGCTGGCCGCCTGTTGGCTGGGCGCCGACCCGCACCTGGGTGCCCAGCTGCTGCTCGACCCCGCCGGGGTGTGCGTGCTCGCCCAGAGCCACGGGGTGGCAGGGTTGTTGCACTGGAACCTGAAGGGATGACGGTGAGCGTTCTGGATGTGCTCGCCCGGGCCACCGGGGTGTACTGGGGTGAAGGCAGGGGGGCCGACGACTTCGTCGCGCGGGTGGTCCTGACCGACGGTGGCCACGGCACCGTGACCTTCGAGTACGAGGCCTGGTCGAGGACGCACGGTCTGCTGCACGCCGAGGCCGCCCGGCTGGGCCGCGCCGACGGCGGCGTCACGCTGGTGGCCACCTCGGACGGCAGCGGTGACACGATGGCGTTCCGTGAGGGCGAACCGGGCGTCTTCGGCAGCACCGGCCCCCAGCGGGTCGGCCTGGTGATCACCTCGGACGACGAGAGCCTGACCTTCTCGTGGTGGTGGCCGGACGAGGGGGGCGCCCTGCGTGAGCAGTCGCGGGCGCGGGTTCACGCGATGCGGCCGGTCGTCCCCCCTCCCCCGCTGCCCGGGGATGTGCCGCCGGACGCCGACGCGCCACCGGACGCGGCGGCACCGGCGGACGCAGTCGCTCCACCGGTGACCGTCCCGTGGCCCGGGATCGTCGTCCTGTCCGGCACCGGAACCGCCGTGGTCGCCCAGCGACTGGCCGAGCGGCTCTCGCGGGCAGCGGTCGTGCGCACCGACCTGTTCGACAAGGCGGTCCTGGGCAGCGAGGCCGGCGCCCCCGACCCGGTGTTGCGCCATGCGATCGCGGTGGCCGTCGCCCGGGGGTACGCGGCGACTGGTCACCCGGTGATCCTGCACGGGACCAGCGCCCGACCCGACCACGAACGGCTCGTGGACGCGCTGCTCGCGGCGGACCTGGCACCCGTGCGGTTGGTCGACGTCGCAGATGGTGAGGACTACAGCGAGGTAGCCCGCCGGCTGATCGAGGACTAGTTGCAATACCGTTAGAGCGAGAGTTCGACTTCGCCTCCTGCGAGGGGTCGCTAGTGCTGCACAGCGGCTCCGCCACCCTTGAGGCGATCCGTCGGATGGGCGAAGCGAGGTTGTCGCGATGGCTGCGACAGCGTGGGGTCCGCGGCTACGCAACGTCGCTGCCCGGGCAGTTGCCGCGGCAGACTCAGCACATGGTGCACGCCGGGCAAGACGTGGCAGCCAGCGTCGTCGCCGAGCTCGCCGACCCAATCCTGGCCCAGCACGAGCGCCTGACGTTCCCTAGACCAGCAGATCAAGGACACCCTCGCCCAGCACCCTCAAGCGGAGGCGATCGAGTCGATCTCCGGCTTCGGACCCGTCCTCGGTGCCTTCCTCGTTGCGGCCGGCGACCTGGCCGCGTTCCCCACCGTTAGGCACCTCGCTGCCGCCGCCGGGGTGGTCCAGGTCCCGAACGACTCCGGACGCCGTGCCGGGAACCTTCATAGGCCCCGGCGCTAAAAGTGGACCGTTACGCCCCGCGCTCGATCTCTCCGTCCAAGTAACTGTTCAGGTCGGGCGAGCCGCTTGACGGCTATGGGCTCGCGCTGATTAATGGGGTCCATGCGTGACCGGTGTA
>JAABUN010006976.1_pt1 | contig 12581 bp, 8 predicted proteins | sample 5559311 | NCBI WGS metagenome assembly JAABUN01 (sample SAMN10711877, study PRJNA513370) | rock metagenome | isolation source: Antarctica rocks | place: Antarctica: Victoria Land, Siegfried Peak sud | reverse complement strand
AGAAGAAACGACCTGAGCATCGCCACCTGCCACCCTTGAAGAAAACCTTTCCGGAGGCAGTGGTTATGCGCCGTTGAACGGTATTGGTCGTAGGCCGTGTTCAGCCGCTTCGTCAAATGACCGCGGACGTCCTTGGGGTCGGCGGGCAGTCCGGACCGTTGGAAGAAGGACTTCCGGAGCGGCTCCCAGCGCTCCTTGGGGAGGAAGTAGTCCTCGAACCGGCCGAAACGCTTGCCGTGCTTGATCGAAAGGTTGCCCGACCGGAGATCGTCCTGGAGCTTCAACAGCAAGGCGCACTCCCAGGCCTTTCGGTCTGGCTCGCCGTCGGTGACGACGAAGGGCAAGAGCCGCTTCGGGATGAAGTCCATGGGGACGTCTTCGGGGAGTTTCCGCTTCAGGTCGGCGTTCATCTCCTTCAGGACACGAACGGCTTCCAGGCAGGGGATCTCGTCGTCCCCAGCGTCCGGGATGAACTCCAGGGCGCGGAGCAAGACCGGCGAGAACTGCCGCAGGTGGCTGAACCGCCGGACGAGGCCGTGGAACACGTCACTCTTCTTGCCGGCAACCCACTCGTCCAACCCCGCCATCTGGGCCTCCAGGACCTCTCGGGGCACGGCGGCGAACAGCCGGGGACGCAGCACCGCGTTGTCGACAGAGTCGTCCAGGATGATCGCGCTGAGGGACCGCAGCGCGGCGAGGGCCGCCTTGATCGTCTGACGTTGACTCCGCATCTGATCGTCCAGTTCATGCTCCGCCCGGGTGTGGGTCCGGGTGAGGAACTTGTCGAACATGTCCACCGCCTGATCGACGGCGTCGCGGTAGCTCTGCCGAAGGAAACAAGTCAGGGCCGCGAGCCGGCGTGGCCTGGCGACCTCGCGGAGCCGGTCCGCCGAGCATTTGCGGACGTAATGGAACAGGGCCCGCTGGTAATTGGCGTTCAGCCAGGAAAGATCGACCCCGAGGACCCCGGTGGCCTCGATCGCGGCGAGCTTGTCGGCCAAGCCCTGCATCGCGGCCGGCGACGGTTTGGCCGGGTTGGATTTGACCGCTTGAAGTCCGGAGATCGCCTCTCCTTCCTTCACTTCCAAGAGGCCGTCGAGGGCCCTCACGACGTCCGATGTAAGACCGTCGGCCAACCTGGAAGCGATGTGTTCGCGGGCCCGCTTCTTCTGCTCCGTGACGAGACGCAGCAGCGACGAATCGGAAGGGAACAGGACGCGCCGCCCCTTGAGGAACTCGCGGGCACGGGCCAGGAGCGAGGCCGTCTGCTCCAGGCGGCACGACTCCTCGAAGACGAAGCGTTCCAAGGCTTCCGCCTGCTCGGGATCGAAGAAGGCCAGTTTGAGATGGTCACGGATGCGTGCTTGATGATCGGAGACCGTATGTTGCCGGGCCGCGTACCCGTCGATGCCGGACGCGTCGATGTCCAGTTGCGTCGCGACGAAGCTCAGCAATTCGTCGCACACCTCCAGGGGTTGCTGGGCTGGAAAGCGGTTGAACAACCGGACGAAGCCGATCTGGTAGGCGAACCCAAGGCGGTTGTGGTCGCGGCGGCACCTGTCGACCTCAGCCAGGTCGGCCTCGGTCAAGGACGCTTCGCGGACCATCTGCCCCCGTGAGAAGGAGAGTGGAGTCATGGATGGTGCCAATCTGTCTAGACAAACGCCCGTCATTTTAGTCGATTGTTGACTACGAAATGCACCGGCTATTATGCTCTGCATTCGCGAAATACAATTGCTATTGTACCTTTTCGTAGCGCGGTGCATGAAAACGATCGCCTACCTGCGCATTTCGACAGGTTCCCAGGACCTGGCCAACCAGAAACTCGCCGTCCTCGACTACGCGCGGCAGAAGCGGTTCGCCATCGACCGCTTCATCGAAGCGCAAGTCTCGTCCCGGAAGGGCCGCGACCAGAGGCGTATCGAGGAGTTGCTCGGCACGCTGGCCGCGGGGGATCGCCTGGTCGTCAGCGAGTTGTCCCGCCTGGGCCGCAGCCTGAGCCAGGTGATTCAGATCGTCGACGAGTTGGTGAAGCAGAAGGTCCGCTTCATCGCGATCAAAGAAGCGATCCGCTTCGAAGGCAAGCAGGATTTGCAGACCAAGGTGATGATCGCCCTGTTCGGGCTGTTCGCCGAGGTCGAGAGGGATCTGATCTCGGAACGGACGAAGGAGGGCCTGGCAGCGGCGCGGGCCAGAGGCCGCTTACTCGGCCGCCCCAAGGGTTCACTGGGCAAGTCCAAGCTCGACGGCAAGGAGGGAGAGATCCGTATGCTCTTGGAGAAGGAGGTCTCCAAGGCGTCAATCGCCAAGATCGTGGGCGTCTCGTCGACCAACCTCCGCCACTTCATCCGAACCCGAAAACTCAACGCGAAGGGCTCCGAAGGCAAGGCGAGGGGGCACCGTCCTTAGCGTATATTTTCGCAGGAATCTGGGCGGTACCCTTTGAACCGCTGGGCGGTAAGCGGGGTATCGCACGGCGAACAATTGACCACTCAATTCGTTCTCGCCGTGTGGGACCGCTACACCGATTGGGAGGCCGGCCGCTTCGACGTGATGGAGGCACTCGCGGTTTGGGACCTCGCCCATCGCCAAGCTTTTCTCGAATGGGCCTCGAACCCGTGGTGGTCGTAATGACTTGAGATGCCGCAAGGCGGGAATACCTGGATTGCGGGCGTTCCGGCTTCGCCGTCGGGCTTTGCAGGGCTTCGCCTGGGTGTCCACCACCATGGCTTCCGCGCAGCACAAGGAACGGTCTTTCGGCCTCGTGCGGGCTGTTCACCGGCTTCCGCTCGACCATGCCGTTTTCGGCCCTTCTGAATTGACGATTCTGATGCGGGGTCGTCAAGATGGGTTGAGGGTATTGCCCTAACCAACCTGTCCAGGAACGAACCGCTTGCCGCCGTCCCCACGATCCTCGTCCGGACTGGCGAGACACGGATCACGAGCAACCCTCTATGCCGGAAGGTCCAACCTCCCTGCTCGTCGTCGACGACGACGAGATGAACCGCGACATGCTCTCGAGGCGCCTGCAGCGCAAGGGCTACGACGTCGCCGTCGCTCATGACGGCAACCGCGCCCTGGAATTGATCCGGGATCAGCGCTTCGACCTGGTCCTCCTGGACGTCATGATGCCGGGGCTCAACGGCCTGGAGGTCCTCAAAATCCTCCGGGAGGCCCACACGGCCACCGACCTGCCAATCATCATGGCGACGGCCCGGGGCGAGAGCCAGGACATTGTCAAGGCCCTAGGGCTGGGGGCCAACGACTACGTGACCAAGCCGCTGGACTTTCCCGTGGTCTTGGCCCGCGTCCAGACCCACCTGGCGCTGAAGCGGACGGCCGAGCAGGTCAGGCAGTTGGAGCGGAGCTTGTCCGAGCGAAACCGCGAGCTGGAACAGACCAACACGCGACTGGCGACGGCCAACGGTCGGATGTCACGCGACCTGAAGGCGGCGGCCAGGATCCAGGAGACCTTCCTACCCCGCGAGGTCCCCCGCGTGCCGGGTGCGGCCTTTGCCTGGATTTACCGGCCCTGCGATGAGCTGGCCGGCGACGGCCTGAATATCGTCCCTCTCGGCGGCGGGCGGATCGGGCTCTACATCCTGGACGTCAGCGGCCACGGCGTCGCGTCGGCCCTGCTGTCGGTGACGTTGAGCCGGGCCCTGTCCCCCCCGCCGGATCCGTCCTCGATCCTGGTCCGCGAGGGCGACGTCGCGGACCGGCCCGAGATCACGCCCCCCGGCGCGGTTGCCGACCGCCTGAACCGGCTCTTTCCCTTCGACTCTGCGACCGAGCAGTTCGCGACGATGGTCTACGGGGTCCTGGACGCCTCCGGCGGGGAGTTCCGCTACGTCTCCGCCGGGCACCCCGGCCCGGTGCATCTGCCCGCCGGCGCCGATCCGGTGATTTTGGAGAGCCACGGGTTCCCGATCGGCCTGGCGGAGGATGCCTACGAGGAGCGGTCGGTCCGCCTGGGGGCGGGGGACCGGCTGTACCTCTACTCCGATGGCGTCCCCGAGGCGATGGACGCCGCCGGCGCGCAGTTCGGCGACGCCCGGCTCCTGGAGGCGATCGGCCGGGGCCGGACGGAGCCCCTGCGGGAGGGAGTCGCCGAACTGCTGGGGGCGGTCGAGCGATGGCGAGGCGCCGCGAGTGCCCAGGACGACATCTCCATCCTGGCGGTCGAGATGTCGGCCGCGGCGGGCCGCGGCGAGCCGGGCGTCGAGCCCCTGCCGACCTCGCATGGCCCCGGGAGGGCGTCGTGAGCCGATTCCTGGAGGAGCGGTGGGCCTGGGGGCGTCGGGCTGGCGGCCCTGGCCGCCCCGGTCGTCAATGCCCTGGTCTCCGTCCAAGACTTCCGGGCGCTTGTCCGTAACAGCCAGTGGGCGACCCACTCGCGCGAAGTCCTCGACCGGATCGACGGCACCTGAGAGCGACCTCGAACCCAACAGGAGGATACCTCGGATGAAACGAGAACCATTGGTTGAGGATATTCAGGACTACGCCCAGAACATTGTCGACACGGTGCGCGAGCCCCTGCTGATCCTCGACGCCACGCTACGCGTCCGGTCCGCCAACCGCGCCTTCTACCAGACGTTCCACGTCTCTTCCGAAGAGACCGAGGGCCGCCTGATCTACGAGCTGGGCAACGGCCAGTGGGGCATCCCCGACCTGCGGAGACTGCTCGAGGACATCGTCCCCAAGAGCTCGGTCTTCGACGACTTCGAGCTCGAGCACGACTTCCCGGCGATCGGCCGCCGGGTGATGCTGCTCAACGCCCGCAAGCTCCAGGCGGGCCACCACGGCGAGCTGCTGGTCCTGGCCATGGAGGACGTGACCGAGCGGCGGCGCTCCGAGGCGGACCTGAAGGCCATCGAGACCTACGCCCAGAACATCGTCGACACGGTGCGCGAGCCCCTGCTGATCCTCGACACCACCTTGCGCGTCCGGTCCGCCAACCGCGCCTTCTACCAGACGTTCCACGTCTCTTCCGAAGAGACCGAGGAGCGCCTGATCTACGAGCTGGGCAACGGCCAGTGGGACATCCCCGACCTGCGGAGACTGCTCGAGGACATCGTCCCCAAGAGCTCGGTCTTCGACGACTTCGAGCTCGAGCACGACTTCCCGGCGATCGGCCGCCGGGTGATGCTGCTCAACGCCCGCAAGCTCCAGGCGGGCCACCACGGCGAGCTGCTGGTCCTGGCCATGGAGGACGTGACCGAGCGGCGGCGCTCCGAGGCGGACCTGAAGGCCATCGAGACCTACGCCCAGAACATCGTCGACACGGTGCGCGAGCCCCTGCTGATCCTCGACACCACCTTGCGCGTCCGGTCCGCCAACCGCGCCTTCTACCAGACGTTCCACGTCTCTTCCGAAGAGACCGAGGAGCGCCTGATCTACGAGCTGGGCAACGGCCAGTGGGACATCCCCGACCTGCGGAGACTGCTCGAGGACATCGTCCCCATGAGCTCTGTCTTCAACGACTTCGAGCTCGAGCACGACTTCCCGGCGATCGGCCGCCGGGTGATGCTGCTCAACGCCCGCAAGCTCCGCCCGGGCAGCCATTCGGAGCTGCTGGTCCTGGCCATGGAAGACGTGACCGAGCGGCGGCGCGCCGAGGAAGAGGTGGCCAAGGCCAAGAAGGCCGCCGAGACCGCCAACAAGACGAAGAGCATGTTCCTGGCGAACATGAGCCACGAGCTGCGCACGCCGCTCAACGCCATCCTGGGCTACTCCGAGATGCTGCAGGAGGAAGCCGTCGACAGGCAACTGGATGAATTTAGCGCCGACCTCGGTAAAATCAACTCCGCCGGCAAGCACCTGCTGGCGCTCATCAACGACATCCTCGATCTGTCCAAAATCGAAGCCGGCAAGATGGAACTGTTTTTGGAAAGCTTCGACGTGGCGAAGATGATTGAAGAGGTCGCTTCCACCATCAGGCCGCTGGTCGAGAAAAACGCCAACACGCTGCACATGGAGCGCGCGCCGGATTTGGGCATGTTGCACGCGGACCTCATCAAAGTGCGCCAGGTTCTGTTCAATCTCTTGTCCAATGCCGCCAAGTTCACCCACGAAGGCAACATCACGCTGGACGCCGGACGCCAGCGCATGGATGACAGCGAGTGGATCGTGTTTCGCGTGTCGGACACCGGCATCGGCCTGAGCCCCGAACAAATCGTCAAGCTCTTTCAGAACTTCACCCAGGCCGATGCCTCGACGACGCGCAAGTTCGGCGGCACCGGCCTGGGGCTGGCCCTCACGCGCCGCTTCTGCCAGATGATGGGCGGCGACGTGACCGTGCACAGCGTGCCGGGCGAGGGAAGCGTCTTCACCATCAAGCTGCCCGCCGTCGTCAGCGAAGCGGAGCCCGAAGGCGGGGCCGAGGTCCAAGGCGTTGCTTCGGGCGACGTGGAAGACGTGGAAGGGGACGACGCCGAACCGCTGCCACCCTCCGAAAGCTGCGTGCTGGTGATTGACGACGATCCAACGCAGCGCGACCTGATGCAACGCTTCCTGAGCAAGGAAGGCTTTTGCGTCCGCACCGCCGCTGGCGGCGCGGAAGGGCTGCGGCTGGCGCGGCAATTGCAGCCGGTGGCCATCACGCTCGACGTGATGATGCCCGAGATGGACGGTTGGAGCGTGCTCTCGGCGCTCAAGGCCGACGCCACATTGCGGGACATCCCGGTCATCATGCTGACGATGGTGGACGACCTCGATCGGGGATTCACGCTGGGCGCCGCCGAGTACGCCACCAAGCCAGTGAACCGCCATCGCATGTCGCAGATCCTCAAGAAATACACCTGCCCGAACCCGCCGTGCCCGGTCCTCCTGGTCGAGGACGACCCCTCGACCCGCGAGGTGACGCGAGCGATCTTGGAAAAGGAAGGCTGGAAGGTCAGCGAGGCCGAAAACGGGCGCGCCGCGCTCGAGTGCATGGAGCGGGATCGCCCCAGCCTGATTTTGCTCGACCTGATGATGCCCGAAATGGACGGCTTCGAGTTCGCCGCCCGGGTGCGCAAGCACGACGAGTGGCGGTTGATTCCCATCGTGGTGGTGACGGCCCACGACCTCAGCGGCGAGGAGCGGCGGCGGCTCAGCGGCTATGTCGATACGATTCTTCACAAGGAAGGCGACTCGCGCGAAGTGCTGCTGCATCAGGTGCGCGACCGGCTGGCCGACTGCACCGCGCCGCGCCGGGCGCCAATAAATGAGCCGAAAGGAGGAGAAAAGCGCGAGGTGTCCGGCTGAACGCTCCGGCGCCATGTCGAATGCTTTTCACAACGCCATGCCCAAGATTCTCCTGGTCGAAGACAACGAGATGAACCGCGACATGCTCTCGCGCCGGCTGGAACGCAAAGGCTACCAGGTCGTGCTGGCGGTGGACGGCCAGAGCGGCGTGGAGATGGCCCGGGCGGAGGCGCCGGACTTGATCTTGATGGACATGAGCCTGCCCGTGCTGGACGGCTGGGAGGCGGCGGGGAAGCTCAAGGCGGACCCACAGACGCGCCTCGTGCCCATCATCGCCCTGACGGCGCACGCGATGGCCGGCGACCACGCACGGGCGATCGAGGCCGGCTGCGACGATTACGACACCAAGCCGGTCGATCTTCCCCGCCTGCTCGGGAAGATCGAGGCGTTGCTCACGCCTAAGGCCGCACCATGACCGCCGAGATGACGACGCCTCCCAACCCCCGTCTTCGGGATGGGCTTCTCGTCGAACCGGGGCCGCGTCCGTTCGTCCGGGGTCGGGTCTCAAGGACGGGATTCCGCCCGCTCCATGACGGACAGGAGCTTCTCGAAGTTGACGGGCTTGACCAGGTGATGGTCGAAGCCCGCCTCCTCCGAGCGATTGCGGCCTAACCATCCGCCCGTTGCAGCGGCCAGCCGCGACGGCTACCGTAGGCCAGAGGGGTTCCACTGGGCTGGCCGCTGAACTCCCCGTTAGGCGTCATACCGCTTTGCGCTCCCGAGACCATGAAAAAGACGGCCGGAGCGTGGGGTTTAATCAGTCCCGGCCGAAATTATTTTCTGAGCAGGCAGCATGGAGGCGACCTTATGTCGGATTCAGTTGTGGCGGCGTTGATTTCCGCCGGAGTCGCCGCCGTTGTTGCAATGTTCGGGACGATTGTGACTACTCGGATTGCATTGCAAGGGCTCGAAGCGCAGGCCAAGCTCAAGAAGGATGAACTCGAAGAGCAGGCCAAGATCAAGAAGGATGAACTCGAAGAGCAGACCAAGATCAAGAAGGACGAACTCGAAAAGCAGGCCAAGATCAAGAAGGACGAACTCGAAGCGCAGGCCATGCTCAAGAAGGACGAACTCGAAGCGGCCGCAGCTCGGCTACGGGCTGACGCCGAGGGAGACCGGTTCGCTGTCTCGTCCGCGGGGAGCACGGCGGTCATGGTCGAGACCGCAACAGGCAAGACTTGGCTGCTGCATCACTCCGCGGACGGCAGTACCTCCGCGTGGCTGCCGGCAGAGCGGATCGATGACTCGGACGAAGCTCGGAAGTGGCTGGCGAAGTAGGAAATTATCAAGCGCGAGCTGGCGAGGCGCCGTGAATGGTTGGGAGTGATTCTCTTGGCGGCCGGTTTCATCCTTGGGGTTTTTTGCATATCCCCCCGAAAAGGTATATTCCAGGCCCTACCCGGTCACAGCCGACGGGGCGGATGGCGTCCCGCCAAGGCACTTGGCCTGCTTGGTCAATTGGACCGGCAGGCTTTGTCCTACTGAACTGACTCGCCCCTATCCAGCCAGCATCCTGGCGTAGGGCGGATGTCTCATTGGGTCTCAGAGGATTTGAGAACGTGGCAATGAAGGGTACCAACCAGATTGCTGCAAAATTATGCTCTAAGGGATTCGACCTCTGGTTGGCGCCCTCGGAACAGCAAAGGCTCGCTCCAATCGCTGTTTTTGGCCAGAGAACAAGCCAAAGCGTCGAGAATCGGCGGTGCGCCAAGAAAAAGTCATCTCCAGTTTTTTCGCTCGGATACGGACGAGGAAAGTCGGTGCATTTCGTAGTCAACTATGCGCTAAAATGACGAACGTTTTCGTAGACGACCGTGTAATGACGCAAGTCCTTTTAAGAAAGCATTTTGTGGAAACTCGCGAAGGCCATCGCGGCGGCTTAGAGCATATTTCAACAGCAATCTGGTCGGTACCCTATGACCCGCTCCCGCGACCGACCCGGTGACGTCCGCCCGGGGCCGTCGCCGACGCAGCCACCACAATCGCACCAGTTCCGCACGCAACGAATCCTCGGGGACCGCTTCCCCCAACTGGCGGTGCAGCCGGTCCAGGAACGTCAAGGTCCCCTCGGCCTGGAGCAAGCCCCGCACCTTCGACCAATCGGGGCCCGAGAGCACCGGCAGGGCCAGGGCGATCTGCTGCGACGCCCAGGCCCGATCGTTCAATCGACCCTCGGGACGAAAGACCGCCAACGCACCATGGGCCACCTTCCAGCCCGCTTCGGATCGCTCATACGCCGCGAACGCCGCCTCGGCCTGCTTCCAGGCGAGACTCGCCACGCTCGCCAGGCCCCGGGCATCCCGGCCTTGCCGTTGCGACTCTTGGACCCGGCGGCTGGCCGCCTCGGCCTTCTCCCAGAGCCGTTCCACGCGATTCCAGACCAGACGCAACACGCGTTTGGCCTCATAAGTGGTGTGGAACACATCCAGGCCGCTCTCCAATGATGGCCCTCCCTCCTCTTGCCGCTCTCGCTGCACTGCGGCAATCCCGGCTCGCAGCCCCTTGCCCGCGTCGGCCGTGACGAACGACAACCCGTCCCAGTCGCGCAACGCCCCGGCCCAGGTGGCCCCCGTGCGGTCGTCGGCCTTGGACCCGAGGAACCAGGTCATGCTCAGTGGCTCGACGCCGACCAGCACGGGACGGCCGTGGAAGAAGATCTCATCCAGGCAGCCGACCAGGACCAACGCCCGGCACCGCGCATCGAGACGCTTGAGGACTCGGCCCGCGGCCACGCCGGCGAAATTGATCCAGCGGTGCAGCGTGGAGCGGCCGGGGCAGGCCCGCTGACCCAGGATCAAGGCCAAGAGAGCGAGGACCTGGTTGAGGCTCAACCCCATCGCCGTGGCGATGGCGACGAACTCGTGCTGCTTGATGACGGGGAATTCGATCGTCTCTTGGAGCCATCGCCAGAGTTGTACGTTCTCCTGAGCCAGGCGCTGATTCTCGGCGATCAAGGCGGTCCGAGTCGGTCGGCCGTCGTGTGCGTCCTCGACGGCGGCCTGGACCTTGTGGGCATGATCGTAGATCGTCTGTCGGCTACAGTCGGCGAGCCCGGCCTGACGGGTGACATCGCCATAGAGGCCGGTCAAGCCGACGGCGGCGTTGGCGATCCAGGTGGCGAAGGGTATCTTGAGCATGGGGTGGGCCTTTGGGAGTGCGGATCACGTAAGCAATCCCACTCTGGGGGTCCACCCCCTCGCACGATCAAGATGTCATTGCCTGGTTTCGCGAATCGTCAACCTGAAAGCGGCCAATTCGGGGCGATTTGGGACGGTCCCCTCTCGACTTTTGCGATGCATGGCTTTGATGGACGCCACGGCCCTCTAGTGGCCCAAATGGCCCCTGATGACACGACTGTTGACACTGGTGGCGAAATCTAACTCCATTTCACGCAGCCGGTTGAAGCGCGGCAAAGCGAGAGCAGCGGGTCTCGCCAACCGGTTTCCCAGCCCACCAGTCACTGAGCCGAATCACGTTGATCGCCACCGCCGTCAGGACATGCTGGAGGTGCGCCTTGTACTGCCCGATGTACCGGCACTGCCTCAAACCACAACGCCAGATCGCTTGCTCATGGGTTCCCTCGATCCCGGCTCGCGCCGCGTACCGCGACCGGAACTCCTCCGTTGTTTGCATTCGCCGGGCCGCTTGCAGTGCCTCATGATCTTCGCGGGCCTGGAGACCGATGATCCGCGGCTCTTTCCGTGACTTCGTGCATTGCGTCCGCAAGGGACAGGGCGTGCAATCCTTCCCGCTAAAGCGCGCCTCGAAAACGATGCCGTTTTTCGGGTACGTGTTGGGGAGCCAGGAAATGCTCTCCTTCCCCGCCGGACAAGTCACCACTTGCCGGTCCCAGTCCACGAAGAAACTCCCCTTGTCGAAACCCTCTCCGGCGCGATATTGCCAGCTCGGGTCATCGGCGACCGGCCCGACGATGGTCACACCGTGATCTCGCTTGCTCTCGATGAGGACATGGGCGTCGGTGTAGCCTTTGTCGACCAAGTGTTCGCCTGGGAGCATGTCGCGTTGTTTCAGCGAGTCGTGAACTTCCTTGATCATGTTATCATCCGGCGTCGTGGCCGGCGTGGTCTCGACATTGACGACCAAGTGAGGCTTTTCCTCGTCGCATGTCTCCGTCAGATGGGTGTGATCGCCGATTGATGTAGTACCAAGCCGCCTGTTGATCTGGACTTACGGAGAATTCGCAGAATTAGGGTTGCGGGATAGCTTCTCACGAAAGGAGCGTTTCGCAGCCTGAATTAACGGCGACATCAATCGTCGATCATACCCCGTCAGATGAACCTTGTAGCCTACCCATTCGATGCTCCGTTTGGTGCTGTAACGTGCCTCAGTGTCGTAAGGTGAAGAGATCAAATTCGCTGGTGAGGGCATGTCCTTGACTTCACGCCAACGCAACTGGCCCGGGTCGCCCGTGTATTGCTCGGCCCAGACGCGACGCAGGGTTAGCACCGCCTGGATCTGAGCGAGCAGGGGCTGATCCGTCGCGGCATCCACGGCCGCCAATAGTTTCTCACCGTCCGCGGCGATGACCCGGGCCAACTCCTCGCGAGCCGCATCCGTCTTGGGCAGGTGATAGTTTTCGACTCGTTTGCCGTAGCGCTGATACCACTCTGCGGGAGCCTGTATTTGCAGCCAATCGGGCGTCATCACCGCCAATTCGTTCAAAGCGGCCCGCATCGTCTCGCCCACTCGCTCCAGCCGATTGAGCACGCGAATGGCTGCCAGGACATGGGTCGAGTCAGTGCGTTGCCGACCCCGCTCGCGGATCAAGCCGAGTTCCCTGAGTCGTTTCAATAGGGTACCGAGAAGCTGTTCTTCGGCCCGTCCATTGACGAGACGGGAACGAAACTCGCTGAGCACGGTGTGATCGAAGCCGGGATCGGTCAGTTCCAGACCCAAGGCGTACTTCCAATCGATAGCGGCCGCGGACGGCGTCGGCGGCCTGGCGATCCGACAAGCCCTCGACGTATTGGAGGACAGAGGCCAAGGCCAAACGGGCGGGCGAATCAGCGGGCTGTCCGCGCGTGGGAAACAGATCGGTGAATTGGTCGTCACGGTAGAGCGGTCCGAGTTCATCGGCAATGCGCAAGCAGAGGGTGCCTTTAGGAAAGGCGGCGTGGGCGACCCGCCGCGTCTCTTCGGGGATTGTCGATTCCGGCTGGGGATGGAGTGACATCGGTGACACTCGTAGTAAGGCGATCGGCAGCACTTACTTTACCTGCGATTCCGTCAGCCTCGGCTTGATGACGATGTCATACTTCGGCAGGGTCGCCGAGCGTTCCAGCCGCGCCTCGTACGGCTTCATCTCCTTCGCC
>JAABUN010006975.1_pt1 | contig 12582 bp, 11 predicted proteins | sample 5559311 | NCBI WGS metagenome assembly JAABUN01 (sample SAMN10711877, study PRJNA513370) | rock metagenome | isolation source: Antarctica rocks | place: Antarctica: Victoria Land, Siegfried Peak sud | reverse complement strand
CCGAACTCGACCAACACGGTCTGGGCTGGCAGCAGTCTCGCGGTCAACAATATGAAGTTCCGGTTTCGGGGCCGGACGGCCCACGCCGCTTCGAACCCAGAGACGGGTCGCTCGGCTCTCGATGCGGTCGAGCTCATGAGCGTCGGGGTGAACTACCTGCGGGAGCATGTCATCGACGCCGCCCGGATCCACTACGTGATCACGAACGGCGGTGGGGCGCCGAACGTGGTGCCGGACGACGCGGAGGTCTGGTACTTCATCCGGGCGCCGGAGCGGTACCAGGTGGAGGAGCTGACGGAGCGGATCCGGAAGGTGGCGCAGGGGGCGGCGCTGATGACGGAGACGCGGCTGGAGGAGAACTTCATCTCCGGCGCCTACAACATGCTGACCAACCAGGTCCTCAGCGACCAGCTCATGTCCGCTCTGGATCGTCTTGGGCCGATGGAGTTCACTGATGAGGAGATCGCCTACGCCCGGGAGATCGCCCGGGCGTTCCCGGAGGGTCTGCGGCGCGGCGTCCTGTCGTCGGACAGCCTGCCTGAATCGCTGATGGACGAGGGGCTTTCGAGCGATGTCTGGCCGATTCGGGATGCCGGGAAGGTTCTGCCTGGCTCGACCGATGTGTCCGACGTCTCCTGGATCACTCCGACCTCGCAGGTCACGGCGGCCTGCTGGCCACTGGCGATCCCCGGCCACAGCTGGGCGATCACCGCGACGGCCGGTGTCTCGATCGGGCACAAGGGGATGTTGCACGCCGCCAAGGCGATGGCAATCGCGGCCTCCGACTTTTACCTTGACCCGGAGTTGCGGGCGAGAGCACGGGCGGAGTTCGAGGCTTCGACCGCGGGTCGGCCCTACGAGTGCCCCATCCCCGCCCACGTCATGCCGAGGCAGCCGTAAGCGTGGCAGCCCGGCGATGAATGGACCGGGCTCAGGCACGATGTCGCGAGGGGGCGGGACCCAGTGGAGTTGCTTGTCGGCGGACCTCTCCCCCAACCCCTCTCCGGCGCACGTGCTCGCTCACCCGTTGAAGCGGCGTCGGCTCGCACGTGCCCGGAGAGGGGAGCAATTCCCCCTCTCGAGGTCAGTCATCCCACCCGATCCGGAATCCGGGTGAACGTTCCAAGGTTACGGGGCCGGCTGACCGACGACCCCTCCCCCAGCCCCTCCCCGCTGCGGCGGAGAGGGGAGCTGGGCACCCCTCCGCCGCAGCACGAGAACACCGTGGTCTTTACCCGGATTCCATCCGTGAAGTGCGTCAGAGCCGCCCGGTGTCGCGAAGAACGTGTTGCAAAGGCAGTGAAGACGGTCGGATGATCGCCTTTGATCATCCGGCCGTCTCTTTATCGATGCCAGGTCGACCTGTGGAAAACCGTCGCAGTTGCATTGTTCAAGGCATCCGAACGGTTCCCGGCGGCTTCTGCGCGGTGACCTCGGGGCTCGACACCGAATGAGCTACGCCGGTGGCTCCTCGCGACCGTGGCGGCGTTTCCGCGTGATCGCCTGGCCGCGCCCGACGATCAGCTGGCTGATGACCATCAGGGTGATTGCGGCCGCAACGATGACCAGGACGACGCCGGACGCGATGAACAGGATCTCCTGAACCAGGTGCACACTCATGGGGTCGCCTCTCTACGGCGCGAGGTCGCCGGCGACCTGCTCGGCGATCTCGTTCCCGAGCCGGACCGAGTAGTTCGTCCCGCGGTCCTCGGGGTAGATCTGGGTCGTGTTGGCGAGATAGAGACCGGCCAGCGGCGTCCGGCGGGCCGGGATGCGCTGCGAGTAGTTCTTCGTGATGATCGGCTGGGCGGCTCGCTCCCGATAGATCCAGCGGTTACGAACCCAGGACGGATCGAAGGCCGGGTTGAGCCGCTTGAGATGCGGGATGTAGTCGGCGAACAGGTCGTCGTCGCTCCGTGTCCAAGTCGGATTGTCGGCCTCCATGTATCGGCTCAGGTAAACGATGTGACTTCCGCCGTACTCTGATGCGGGCAGGAAGTTGGTGTGTTCGATGACGCCAGTGAACGGGACGTCGTCGTCCGCAACATTCAGCCAGTAGATGTCTGTCAGCTTCCGGTCGAGTTCGAGGACCGCGACGACGGCCGCCTCGTACTCCAGCCCGCCAAGCTGGGCCCGGTAGGACTCCGGCAGTTGCGGGACCAACCCGCTGAAGACCGGTGATGGCACTGTCGCAACGATGGCGTCGCAAATGACCGGTGGTGCAGCGTCGCCAAAGCTGACCTGCCACTTGCCATCCGACTGCTGCTCAAGCTTCTCCGGGCCGAGTCCGCTGTGGAGATCGACCCCAGCACCGCGTGCGCCATCGACCATCGCGTTGATGATCGTATCGAACGAGCCCCGGAAGTAGCCGAGCTTCTCCTGATCAAGCGGTGACTTCCGGGAGGTCGTCCGGAGCCGGATCTTGCCCCAGAACCAGACCATCGCCACGTCTTCGGCGTATCGGCCGAACTTCGCCCGGAGCTGTGCACCCAGCGTTTTGTCATAAGCTCGTTGCCCGAGTGCCTTCTTCAGCCATTCGTGCGCCGTCACCTTCTCGAACGGGGCCCAGTCGGTCTGACGCTGGAGATAGAGCGTCACGAGGCCGAGTCGGATCCGGTCGATCAGCGGAATGGCGGTGAATCGAAGCAGGTCGAGAGCACCGTTGAACGGGTAGATTCTTCCACCGGAGAGGTAGCCCACGTTCGATGGCAGCCACATCAACTCATCGCCGACGCCAAGCTCCTCTGCAAGGGCCACGATCGACGTGTCGCTCTGGAAGAGGTGATGGTAGAAGTACTCGATCCGGGCGCCGTTGAGCTCGAACGTCACGGCCTGCCCACCGAACCGGCTTCCTCGCTCCCAGAGCGTGACCTTGAAACCCGACCGGGCCAGACGGTAGGCCGTGACCAGCCCGGCAACACCACCGCCGATCACGCCGATGTGTCGGGCTCCCTCCTGAGTCAGTGAAGGATCGTTTGGATCGTAACTCGGTGTGGTCATCGGTCTCCCGTGGTGGTCGCGTCGCCGCAGCTCAGGACTCGAACTGATTCAGCCCGGGCATGAATGACGCCGGGCGGGACGTCTGTATCCGGTCCGGCGTCATCTGGGGGTGGCTCCATGCGATGAAACTACCGGCTCGGGGCCAGTCTGGCTTCGATCTCCGCGTCGTCCCGCTTCGGGCCGGAGCGGCCGAACAGACGCTGGATTTCGCCGTTCTCCCACGAGACGAGCAGCTGGGCGGCCGTGAAGATCGACGAGTAGGTGCCACTGAGGATGCCGATCAGCAGTGCCAGAACGAAGTTCCTGGTTGAGCCGCCGCCGAGCAGGAACAGCGCCAGTAGGGTGAAGACGACGGTCAGCGAGGTGTTCAGCGATCGGACCAGCGTCTGGGCGATGCTGTAGTTGACGGTGTCCTCGAAGCTGCTGCTGACCCGCTTGCCGACGTTCTCCCGGATGCGGTCGAAGACGACGATCTTGTCGTGGACCGAGAAGCCGATCACGGTCAGCAGGGCCGTCACGAACAGGGTGTCGACCTCGATCCCGAACAGCCAGCCGAAGATCGAGAACAGCCCGACGACGAACAGAACGTCGCAGATCATCGCCACGACCGCGCACGTCCCGTAGAGGAGCGGGTTGCGGGTCTTGCGGAACGCGAGCGAGATGTAGCCGAGGATGGCCAGTGAGGCAACCGAGATCGCCAGGATGGCGTTCCGGGAGAGCTGGTCGCTGACCGAGGCGCCGATGGTCGCGATGCTCTGCTCCTCGAATGGTCCGATCTCGGTCTCAATCCGCTGATAGAGCTCGGTCTTGGCTGTGGTGCCCTCGCCGATCTCGGACGTCTTGATCTGGAAGGCGTTGCCGCCCTCCGTGTCGACGCTCTGGACGATGGCTCCGGCGTAGCCGGCCTCCTCAACGACGGTCTGCAACGCAGCCGAATTGACGGACTGCTGGAACTGCAACTGAATTTGCGTCCCCCCGGTGAAGTCGATGCCGAGGTTGAGGCCGCTGAAGATCAGCGAAATCAGACCGGGGACGATCAGGATCGCCGAGATCAGGTACCAGAGTCGTCGCTTGCTTGTCAGGTGGGTCATGGAAGAGATCCTCATTGCGCCGCAGGACGGGTCGAGTCGCGGTAGGGTCAACAAGTCTGGCTAGTCGCCGGCAGCACCGCGAGGGGCGGTGTCGAGGCCACTAGCCTCACGGCGCTCGACGCCGAGGAGCCACGGGTCGCGGACCCTGCCGGACGAGATCATGACTCGCATGAAGTTTCGGGTGATCGTGATCGCCGTCAGGAGGCTGATCAGCACACCGATCGCGAGGGTGATCGCGAATCCGGTCATCAGCGAGGTGCCGGTCTGGTCACCGAAGTACCAGAGGATCGCGCAGGTGATCAGCGTCGAGGCGTTGGAATCCCGGATCGAGGGGAAGGCGTTGCGGAACGCCTGCTCGACGGCGCGCCCGAGCGTGTGACCGACGCGTAACTCGTCCCTGAGCCGGGCGAAGATCAGCACGTTGGCATCGACCGCCATACCGATCGAGAGGATGAACCCGGCGATGCCTGCCAGCGTCATCGTCACGCCGAACAGCTTGAAGGCGCTGACCGTCGCGGTCGTGTAGATCAACAAGGCGACGACCGACAGCAGTCCCGGCAGTCGGTAGAAGAAGATCATGAACAGGGCAACCGTCGTCAGGCCGATGATGCCGGCGACGAGGCTGCGGTCGATCGACTCGCTCCCAAGGGACGGGCCGACGGTGTTGCTGGACTGGACGACCAGCGGGACCTGGAGCGAACCGGCCCGGAGCTGGATCGCGAGGTCGTTGGCTTCCGCAGCTGACAGGCCACTGACCTGGACGCTTCCGCTCAGTACATCGTTGATGGTGGCCGAGGAGATGACCGTCTTGTCGACGACGATCGTCATGTATCGGCCGATGTTGTTCCGGGAGAACTCCTGGAGCGCGCCGACACCGTCGCCGCTGATCTGGAAATTGGTGACTACGCCGCCGAGCTGGTCGCGACCGACGCTGGCGTCGGAGATGTCGCGGCCCTGGAGGATTGTCGTGTAGACCGGACCGGTTGGGGTCTCCGCGGCTGGGATCTCCGCGACCGGTGTGCCGGCGACCGGGGTGCCTGAGGTGGGCGTGCCATCGGCACGGATTGGTGAGACCGTGTCCGGCGTCCCGTCGGCGACCGGCGTGGCGCCGGGCGTGGCGGCATCGGCCTGGACGCTTGCCGCGGTGCCCAGGCTGGTATCGACGACGGTGCCGGGCGGCAGATATTGTCCCTGCGGGTCGATCACTTCGAGGAGCGCAGTTCGTTGGAGCAGTGCGACGGCTTGGTCAGGATCGCTGACACCCGGTAGCTCGACGAGGATCTGGTCGTTGCCGCGGGTCGAGATCAGCGGTTCGCTGACGCCAAGCTCATTGACCCGGCGCTCGACAGTGTCGCGGGTACCACTCAGGGTATTGGCGTCAACGGTCTGGCCTTGCGGCGGGTCGGCCTGCAGCAGGACCTGGAGGCCACCCTGGAGGTCGAGACCGAGGTTGATGTCCCGGTCCTCTTTCACCCCGCCGACATCGAGGAAGCTCGATGGGAGGGCGAACCAGCCGGCGACCAGGCCGAACACGATGATGAGGACGAATGCGATTCGGGGAGGAATGTACACGCCGAGTACCCCTTGGCAGCCTGAGGGCCGATGCGCAGGGGTAGTCGTCTCCCGGCAGGTCCCAATTCAGACGTGGTCGAATGTTCGCGCCAGTGGCGGATGGGTCGGAGTATAGGAGCCATACGGAAGGGGGGTCAAACGAAGGATGGCCATCCGGACACACAATGGCGGTTCATACGAAGAAGAACGGGGACGTAACGGTCGCTGCGTCCCAGTTCCTTGGTAACCAAAGAGCCATCACCGGGTCCGACGCTGACCCCGCGATCCCGGTCAGTCGTTCTCAAGCAATTCGAGGATCGTCCCGAGATGGGCGGTGCCGTCGACGTAGGCGTAGCGGCCGCCGGTGTACTCGCCACGCTGCAGAAGCGGAACGCCATGTGAGCCGAGATAGGCGATCTTCTCGCCCATGCCCTGGATCTGGAAGGCGAGGTGATGGAGGCTCTCGCCGTGCTGATCGAGGCCCTGCCGCCAGGTGCTCGACTCCCCGATGGGCTCGATCAGCTCGACATCGACCTGACCGAGGTGGAAGAACGCCAGCTTCGCCCGGGCCTCGGACGGCTGGCCCAGATGCTCGGTCTGCGCCTTGTCGTAGGTGTCGGTCGTGATGATGGTCGGCATCGGCAGACCGAGGATCTCGGACCACGCCTTCGCCTTGGCCTCAATGTCGTGGATGACGATGCCGACCTGCGTGATCGCGGTCGTTCCAAGGGCTGAAGTCGTCACGTTGTTTCTCCCTCTCCGTCTGATGCCTGAGTCGTTCGAGCTGGCGCCGAGATTGGCCCCGGTTCAGGCAGCGCTGCTTTGACCGCCGATGAACGGTGTGCCTTCCCGTTTCGCCACACCTCGGATGTAATCCACAGCGGCCCGGTACTCGTCGGCCTCCTTGAGGTGTTCGACGATCAGGGACGTGTCCGGGTCGAGCCGGCTAACCTCGCGGAGGAAAGTGGCGTAGTCCAGGATGCCGATGCCCGGTCGGACCTCGTCAAGGTGGACCGTCAGCTTGTCCGCCAGGGTGATGTCCTTGGCGTGGCAGTTCCTGATGTACGGTCCCAGTTTGGCGAAGCAGTCCCGGATCAGGTCGCCGGTGCGGAAGTAGCGCTCTGGACTTGAGACGATGTTGACCGGATCGAGATGGACGCCAAATCGTTCGCGGTCGATTGCCTTGATCAGCCGGAGGTAGCTATCAGCCGAGTCCGGGTAGATCCAAGGCATCATCTCCAGGGTGAAGTCAGTTCGCGTGGGTCTGACGGCATCGATGATCGCCCGAGTGGTCTCGACGATGAGATCGAAGGTCTCGTCCGTCAGGTTGTCAGGATGCGGCCCGTCCCAGATCGTCCCGCGCGAGCCGGCGATATTGACGCAGCAGCGGGCACCGACCCGATCGGCCAGAGCGAGTTGATTCTGGCAGTACGCGATCGCCGTCGTCCGGATCGCGTCGTCCGCGCTGATCGGGTTGCTCCAGGCACCGACCTCGGCGATCACGATGTCGGCCGCCGCCGCGGCTTCAGCATAGCTTCGGATCACAACGTCCGACGCCGTGTGGTTGACCGGGAAGATCGCGGCGCCGTAGCCCCAGCGGTTCAGGTCCGCGATCCAGGTCTCCGGGTCGTGGTCTCGTAACGAGACTGGTCCACCGAGTCGCATTGCTGTTCTCCTGTCTGGGGCAACCGCTGTTCAGCCAGGCTGGTGCGACCACGCTCGCTGGATCTGCCGCCCCGTCTGACTGCGGGAAGGAGCCAGCCAGCTGTCAGCGGCCCCGTTCCTGATCGTCCGGCAGGATCCACGTTGCGTCAGTCGGCCAGTTCAAATCGCGGCCGGTATGTGCTGGTCGCGGAGATCGATCTCCCGACCGGTCTCGGCGGAGCGATAGATCGCATCCAGAATGCGGAGAATGTCAAGGCCGTGGATGATGCTGGCGCCCGGCTGCCGGTTGGCAGCGATGCTGTCGACGAAGTCCGCGATCTCACCGCGGAACGACTCGTAGAGCATGAACCCTGGCTGAACGGCAAGCTGGCTGCGGAACTCCGGCCGGCTGACCAGCGTCGCCCGGTCCGGTCCGGAACCGCTCGTCGTGTTGATCGACAACTCCTCGTGGCTGCCGGACGCCGGTGCGCCGCTGCGGGTGATGCTGGCGCCGCCCGACTTTCCGAACAGTTGGGTGTAGACGAGGTCGCTCTGCTCGATATGGGACATCCAGGAAACGTCGAGTACGATCGTGCCGCCGTTGTCGAGCTTGACGAAGGCCGTCGCCAGGTCCTCAACGTCGACGTCGGTCCCGGTCCGCTCCCGCATCTCCTCGTTGAACTCCGAGTAAACCGAGCCGGTCACGCTGACCGGGCGCGGGTTGCCCATGAACCACAGGGCGAGATCGAGCATGTGGACGCCGAGATCGATCAGGGGGCCGCCGCCAGAGCGTTCCTTCTGGGTGAACCAGCCCCGGAGGTTGAACTCGGAGGCCCCGCGCAACCAGCCAGTCTTGGCGTAGTAGATGTGGCCCAACTCGCCGGCGTCAATCTGGCGCCGCAGGACGATGCTGTCCGGCCGGTAGCGGTTGTTCAACGCGATCATGAACGCCTGGTTCGGCCGCTCGGCGACCTTCGCCGCCAGCCGCAGTCCGTCTTCGAGCGTGTTGGAGAGCGGTTTCTCCAGCAGGACGTGCTTGCCAGCCTCGAGTGCGTCGATCGCGATCGGGACATGAAGGAAATTTGGGGTGCAGATACTGACGGCGTCGATCTTGTCGCCGGCCAGCATCTCCTGGTAGTCGCCGAAGATCTTCGCGCCCTCGACCTTGTACTCCGCCTTGACCTGTTCAGCGGCCTCGGTGTTGACGTCTGACAGGGCGACGATCTGCACCCCGTCATGTTTCTGGTAGCCCTCGATATGCCGCTGACCTGGCCAGCCCAGACCGATTATTCCAACGCGCAGCTTGTCCATGTTTCCGAATGACCTCCCTGAGACCTGACGATTGGCGACCGACTTGGCAGTTTCACGGGTCGATGCCTCGGAAGCAATGGTCGTGAGGCGCGCAATGCTCACGCCATTGGCCGGACGATCCATCCGGCTGCTTCCATGTGCCGCCTGGCATGTCCCAATTTGAAGGGGCGGGAGCGTGCCTACCGGAAATACAGACCGTTTCGGTCGATGTATTCGCGAACGGCTTCCGGGATGAGATAGCGAATTGGCTGACTCCGACTCGCCCGGGTTCGGATCTCGTGGGAGGCGATGTCGATCAGAGGGGTATCGACGACATCGATCCGTCCGGTTGTCTGGGGCAACAGGTAATTGACACGGTCTAGATCGACGTCCCACCCGGGACGTCTCGCCACCGCCAGGCGAGCGAGTGACACGATTGTTCCCGGACGGCGCCAGGTGTGCAGATCTGCGAGCGAGTCACCGCCGATGATGAACCAGAGGTCGGCTCCCGGCTCCCGCTCCTTGAACGTCGCGAGGGTGTCGGCCGTGAAGGACTTGCCCTCCCGACCGAGCTCAAGCGTGTCGACGGCGAACGACGGGTTGTCCCCAACCGCGAGGCGCAGCATTGCGAGCCGGTCCAAAGCCGAGGTGACCTGGGCTGGGTTCTTGTGCGGCGGTCGTCCGGCCGGCACGAAGATGACCTGGTCGAGGTCGAGGGTTGCCTGCATCTCCGAGGCGATGATGAGATGTCCGATGTGGACTGGGTCGAACGTTCCACCGTAGATTCCGATTCGTCGTCCGCGTGATTCCGCTAGCTCAGGTCGCCGCGATGTCAGGGGCACTTGTTACCTCGCTCTCGGGAAACGCGTCCTGCAGGGCGCCAATCAGCGATGTCCGGATCTGAACGTCCGGGTCGTGCCAGACGCTGATCGTGACAGTGGCCCCGGTCTCGGAACGGGCGATGGTCTCAACGATGGGGTCAGGCCGGTGGAGATGGTGGAGCCCGGTGACGAGCTCAAGCACCCGTCGCTGGGCTTCCGGAGCGGGAAGCGGCACCTTCGTCACCTGGAGACGGGTCCGGCTGGATCGGATCGCGGTGCGGTTGGTGACGATCTCGGTGAAGACGATCGAGTTCGGCACCAGAACCAGGTCGCCCGTCTCGCTCCGGATCGCGGTCGTCCGCAGCTCGATATTCTCCAGTCGTCCACTGATGTCCCGGATCGTCACTCGGTCGCCGATGTTGAACGGTCGCTCGAGGAGCAGATAGATCCCCGCGATGATATTGCGGAGTGTCTCCTGAAGTGCCAGACCAACGGCGAGCGTCGTTACCGAGAGGTAGGCGACCAGGGCACTGATGCTTGCCCCGAAGACGGCGAGAACGAGACTGAAGGCGACCACGTAGATCAAGATCGCGACGACGTTCGCGACCAGGGTGGTCAGGTTGACACCGAGCCGGGCGATCAGGCGGGGGCGCTGGATGCGGCGACGCGCCCAACCGACCAGCAATCGAGCGACCAGCACGATGACGAGCGCCTGGAGCAGTCCGGCGGTGAGTCCGACGAGCCGGTCTCCGAGTTCCCGCAGTTCCCGCTCGACCCACTCGCCGACGACATTCCCGTCCACGTTCCGGCCCTCTGTATCGATTGGTCAAGAAGTAGCCGGGCCGCGGACGTGTCGTCCGTAACGACGGGGCGGATTGTACGCATGGTGATCCGACCAGGCCCATAGTTGGCTCGGCCCGCGTCCGCCCAGTGCTACCGGTCGAATCGCCTGCCGCTGGTATCATCGTCGCATCGCGGGTCAGTCTCGGGCGGTAGAAGCAGGGTGGCAGTGTTCGACTATCACGTCCATAGCGATTGTTCGGTCGACTGTGACGAGCCGATGGCGGCGACCTGCCGGGCGGCGATCGCGGCTGGTGTCACTGAAATCGCCTTCACGGACCACGTCGACTTCGAGCCGGCGGACGAGAGCACCGGCTACTACGACGCCGAGCGGTACTTCGCCCAGCTGGATCAGGTGCGAGCCGAGTTCTGTGGGCGGCTAACGATCCTGGCCGGTGCAGAGGTGGATTTCAATACCCGCCGGGCGCATCAGGCGGAAACCTTCCTCGACAAGCACGCGTTCGACTTTGTGATCGGTTCGGTCCATTTCTATCTTCCATCGGACGGGAGGGAGGCCGAGATGGTCTACCCCAGCATCTTCGCCAACCGGGCTTCGGACGAGGTCTACACCGCGTATCTGGATCAGGTCCGGGAGGCGGCCGCCACCGGCTGGTTCGATACGATTGGCCACATGGACTTCCCGAAGCGCTACGCGCCCGGGACGCACCGCGATTACGACCCTTATCGGTACCGGGAGAGCTTCGAAGCGGTCTTTCAGGAGTTGATCAGGAGCGGGACGGCCTTCGAGATCAATACCTCCGGGCTCCGAAAGGTCGGTCTGGCTGGCCTCCCCGGTCCGGCCGTGGTGCGCTGGTATGCCGAAGCGGGGGGAACCAGGATCACGACGGGCAGCGACAGTCACGAGGCTTGCACGATTGGCAGCGGAATCCCCACCACGCTCACCATGCTCGGCCTCTGTGGCATCGAAAAGGTTCTGTCGTTCCGCAACCGGGTCGCGACGCCGGTCTCAATCACCGACCTACTGACCCCAAATGTCCCCGGATCTGGTGTTCATGAGACCGCTTGATGGGGGAGAAGACTCCTCGGACCGCCGGAGGGCGTCGGGTCGACAGTCAGGCACGGACCCGAAGTTATGGAAGCCGTATGACGCGGCGCCACGGACGTCGCTTCCCGACCTCGCTGATCTCTACGACCGGCGGCGGCCCGAGCTGGACTGGCGCGAAGGGGACCGGACCGATCCGGCCCTCGCGATCCCGCTCTCCGGCCGGCCGCTCGATGAGGATTTGTCCAGCCTCGGGCCGCGCGTTCCACGACTGGGCCGGGCGACGATCGGCGAGCCAACGATCCTCGACCGTGGCCAGCAGGCACTCCGGCACCGGCTGGCACATCCTGGCCACACCGTCGCCGTCGCGGTTCTGGTCGCATCGCCGTTCCTGCTCTCGGCGCTGATCGCGACGCTGCTGGGCTTCGCGGGACCGCTGCGAGGCACCAATCAGATCCCGCTCGCGACCGTCCTCGTGCTCGTCTTCCAGGCGGTCATGATGGTGATCTGCTACGTCCTTCAGCTCACGATCCTCGGGCGGATCTGGCTGCTCAATCTCGTCAGCCTCAGCACGCTGATGCCGCTGCTCGCGTTGCAGTCGACATTCAGCGGTGTCCCCTACGTCTCGCCAACGAGATCGTCCGCGGAACCGGTCATCATGACGGCGGTCGTCACCATCGTCGTTCTGCTCGTGATCTCTGTTCTATCCGCTTCCCTGAGCTATGAGGCACCGGGCGATGCCGCCGTCCTGTTCCTGCCCGCGGCGTTGATCGTCCCGGTCGTCCTTGGCGGGCCGGCCTCGGATATTCCGGACCGCGGACTCGCCTCGATCGTTAGCGTGTCGGTCGCCGCCGGAATCGCGGCCGCCGGTGCCCAGATCCTGCCGGAGCGTATCCGTGCCGTCATCGGCTTGGTCGCCGTCATGGTCGAACTCGGAGCCCTCTACGCCGCGCGGCGCGGTCCTGAGATCCCGACCAGCTCCGGCGAGATCGTCTCGATTCTGCTTTGGGCAATCATCGGTCTAACCGTGGCGCTTACGGTGTTCGTCCCGCTTTTGGCCCGCTGGCTGCGGCATGTTGATGGGGCGGCGCGGCTGACAACGGACACCGGGACGTGAAGCTTCAAAATGTCTATGGCGCCGGGTCGTATCACTTGCCGTCATCGTGGACGAAAAAGTGACTCAACGCCGCGTCGATCGCCGCCTCGATCAGGGCCTAGAGCGGTTCTCACAGGGGTTGACAGGGCGGCAGAGACTGGTGGTATGCCCGCCGCGTACTCCCGCGATCTCCGTGAACGGCTGCTCCGCGCCCATGACGCCGGCCTGAGCGACGCCGAGATCGCC
>JAABUN010006974.1_pt1 | contig 12585 bp, 8 predicted proteins | sample 5559311 | NCBI WGS metagenome assembly JAABUN01 (sample SAMN10711877, study PRJNA513370) | rock metagenome | isolation source: Antarctica rocks | place: Antarctica: Victoria Land, Siegfried Peak sud | reverse complement strand
GCCTGTTCGTGAAGTACGGGATGCTGTCGGACGAGAAGTTCTACGAGCGCGCCAAGGACTTCGTATTGCTCAAGAACGTGGCCGGCAAGCTGTTCACCCTCAACGAGTACACCGAGCACATCCAGGCCCACCAGCAGGACAAGGACGGCAACACCGTGGTGCTCTACACCAACGACGCCGAGGCCCAGCACGGCTACGTAGCCGCCGCCGAAGCCCGCGGCTACGACGTGCTGAACCTCGACCAGGTGCTCGACTCGCACTTCATCGGCCAGCTGGAGCAAAAGCTGGAAAAAACCACCTTCAAGCGCGTAGACGCCGACACGCTCGGCAAGCTCATCGAGAAGGACGAAACCACGGAGAGCGTGCTCAGCGAAGACGACCAGACCAAGCTGGCCGAGGCCTTCAAAACGGCCATCCGCAACGAGGCCATGCACGTGAAAGTGGCCGCCCTGAGCCCGCAGGACGCGCCGGTGGTCATCACCCAGAACGAGTTCATGCGCCGCATGAAGGACATGCAGCGCACCGGCGGCGGGGGCGGCATGCAGATGTTCGGGGCCTTCCCCGACAGCTTCGACGTGACCGTGAATGCCAACCACCCGGTGGCCCAGCGCGTGCTGGCCGAGGGCGAAACCGGCGAAAAGCTCGCCAAGCAAGCCTTCGACCTGGCCCTGCTGGCCCAGGGAATGCTGAAAGGCGAAGCGCTGACGGCCTTCGTGAAGCGCAGCACCGAGCTGCTGTAATCTTGGTGAGAACGGAAGAAAAGCTCCGCTGCCCACCCGGCAGCGGGGCTTTTTTGCGCGCGAGAAAAATACCTGGAGTAGCTTGCCCCCATGAAAACGTTGCTTGCGCTTGCGCTCCTGGCCTGGCCAGGGGCCCGCCCGGCCGGGGCCCAACCCACCAAACCTTCCCCCACCAACTTGCCCGCCAACCAGGTGCAAACGGCCAGCGGCCGCCTGGCCGGCACCGCCGAGGCGGGCGGCCTCCGCGTGTTCAGGGGGGTGCCGTTCGCGGCCCCGCCGGTGGGCGAGCGGCGCTGGCGGGCCCCGCGGCCCGTGCGGCCGTGGGCCGGCGTGCGGCCGGCGACGCAGTTTGGGCCCCGCGCCATGCAGCTGCCGCTGTTTGGCGACATGAATTTTCGCTCCAACGGCGTGAGCGAGGATTGCTTGTACCTGAACGTGTGGACGCCCGCCCAGTCGGCCCAGGAGCGGCGGCCGGTGCTGGTGTACTTCTACGGCGGGGGCTTCGTGGCCGGCGACGGCTCGGAGCCGCGCTACGACGGCGCCAGCATGGCCCGCCAGGGCATCGTGGCCGTCACCGTCAACTACCGGCTCGGCGTGTTCGGCTTCCTGGCCCATCCCGAGCTAACGCAGGAATCGCCCCACCACGCCTCCGGCAACTACGGCCTGCTCGACCAGCAGGCGGCCCTGGCGTGGGTGAAAGCAAACATCGCGGCCTTCGGCGGCGACCCGCGGCACGTCACCATCGGCGGCGAGTCGGCCGGCTCCTTTTCCGTGAGCGCGCAAATGGCTTCGCCGCTGGCGAAGAACCTGATGGTGGGGGCCATTGGCGAAAGCGGCTCGCTGCTGGGGTTGCAGCCGCTGCCCACGCTGGCCCAGGCCGAGCAAACCGGCGTGGCCTTCGCCACGGCGCTGGGGACCCCGTCGCTGGCGGCCCTGCGGGCGCTGCCGGCCCAGCAGGTGCTCGACGCCACCGGCAAGCCGGGCGCACCCCGCTTTTCGGCCATCGTGGACGGCTACTTTCTACCCCGCCCGCCGGCCGAGATTTTTGCCGCCGGCGAGCAGGCCCACGTGCCCCTGCTGGTGGGCTGGAACTCGCAGGAAATGGGTTATCAAGCCTTGTTGGGCCAGGCCCCGCCCACGGTGGAAAACTACCAGGCGGCCGTGCAAAAGCTGTACGGCGACCGCGCTGCCGAGGCCCTGCGGGTTTACCCGGCTGCCACCGCCGCCGAGGCCGAGCAGTCGGCCACCGACCTGGCCAGCGACCGGTTCATCGCCTACAGCACCTGGAAATGGGCCGACGTGCAGGGCCAGACCGGCGGCCAGCCCGTGTACCGCTACTTCTACGCCCGCCCGCGCCCGGCCCTGACCCCCGAAATGGGCAACGCCACCCCCGGCCTGGCCGGCGGCGTGATAAAAGGCACTATCGCCGTGTCCGCTCCGCCCGCCCGGGGGGCCGTTCACTCGTCTGAGATTGAATATGCCTTGGGTAACCTGCCCACCAACAAGGTGTTCGCCTGGACGTCCGACGATTACCAGGTGTCAAAAACGATGCAGCACTACTTTGCCAACTTCATCAAAACCGGCAACCCCAACGGCCCCGGCCTGCCCGCCTGGCCGGCTGCCAACCAGGGCCCCGGCGCGCAAGTGCTGCGCCTGGACGTGACACCCCGCCTCGAACCCGACCACACCCGCGCGCGCTACCTTTTCCTGGAGCAGAAATAGCCGAAGGGTAAATGTTTAGTAGCCCTTCATAATAGAGCAGCCCTAAAGTGCGGCGCGGCCGGCAGGCGCGCGCCCCTGGGCCCGCACCTGCCGGCGCGCGGCGCATTCGCTCAGGACGGTTATTTCGCTATTGCTGACCAGCCACAAGCGGCGGTGAGGCCCTGGCTGGAGCAACACCACTGGACCGCCCGGAGCCGGCAGCGGCAGCAAGGCCCGACGCGGTTCCACCCGGTCGGTGGTGGATACGGGGCGGCCCAGGGGCGCAGTGGGGGCCGCAGGCAGCAGCAGCAGCCCCGTCGCGGTGGCAAACAGGTAGCCTTGCCCGCGCAGGTAAGCCAAGCCCGACACGGTGTTGCCGGGCCGGCCGATGAATGTGGCCGTGGGCAGCTCGGCCGAAGCGGCGGCGGGGCGGCGGGGCCGGGTGTCGAAGACGGTCACGCCTTCCGACATTAGCACCCAGAGGTTGCCGCGTTGGTCGGGCAGCAGGCGCTCCACGAGGTTATCAGGGATTTCGTGGTTGGCCACGCCTTCCTCGTTGAAACGAGTCCAGGTGCCGTGCTGCTGGCGGTAAAGGCCGGTGTTGGTGGCGAGCCACACGGCGCTATCGGCGGTGGCAGCCCCGTCGCTGATGGCAGGAACGCTCAGTTCCGTGCGAAACCCGCCGCCGGTTTGACGGAAGGCCCCGTAGCCATCGGTCCCCACCCACAGGGCTCCCACCGCATCGCGGAACAGAGCCGAAATACTGGGGCGGGCGTCGGGGCCGGGCAGGCCGAGCCCGTGGGGGCGGAATGTGGCGGTACCCAAGCGCACCACGCCCTGCTGGGTGCCCAGCAGCAGCGCTGTATCGGCCACCAGGGCGCACCGAATGGCGACGTCGCTGTGGAACCTGGGCACCAGCCGACGGCCTTCCAGCCGCAGCACACTGTGCTCGGTGACGAGGTAAGTGGCCCCGCCAGGCCGCAGCAGCGCTACAGGGCGCTCGGGGTACGGCAGGGCGTAGTGCGGTGGCGCGGCGCAGGCGGGCCCCAACGGCAAGGCTAGTACCAAGCCCAGGAAAAGACGGCGCACGAATACTGGCATCCAGAGCAGTTTTAAGCAGGGCTTGCCAGAAGCAGCGGGCCCCTGCAAAGCTATAACCTTGGCAGCAAGTACGTTTATCAAGTTTTTGTTATGCGAAGGGGTAAGGAGGAAAGTATTGGTAACAGAGAGTTTACGAAGCGGTAATTTGGTCGTCATAAGGAAAAGGCATTTTTGTAGCTGTAAAGCACAAGTTTTTGCTCACCTAAAATTCACTGGCACTCATGAAATTTCAATTTTTACTCCTGTGCGGGGCCCTACTGGCGGGCACGACTAGGCAGCGCGCCCAAGCCCAAGCGGCCCCGACTAACAACAACGTCATCCTCTACATCGGCGATGGCTTTGGCCTGGCCCCCAAAACGGCGGCCCGCATGGCGATGGGCCAGGGACGCGACGGCAAGCGCTTCACAACCGATGCCGGCTTCCAAGTGCTGAACTTGGACAAGATGAAGTACAACGCCACCGTGACTACGCACTCGCTCAACTCGTGGATTACAGACTCGGCGCCGGGGGCCTCCGTGTATGCCTGCGGCAAGAACGGCAAGCAAGACAACGAGGTGCTGGCGCTCAACCCGGCCAACGGCCAGGCCATCGAAACCATTCTGGAGGCCGCCAAAAAGCAGGGCTACGCGGTGGGCCTGGTGACTACCACCCGCGTCACCCACGCCACGCCGGCTGCTTTCGCCAGCCACATCTGGTTCCGCGACCTAGAGGATTACATTGCGGCCCAGTACGTTGCTTCAACCGAGGCTCAATACGAAGCCATTTATAATTCCAGCCCCGTGGCCTCTTACCGTTATAATGCCCCCCGCGACTGGGTGCTGCCCACGCCAAAAGTGGGCGTTGAGCTAGACGTGTTGCTCGGGGGTGGCTCGCGCCACTTCCTGCCCAAAAACGTGGCCAGTCCTTACGAAACCATCGTCGATGCCGCCGGCAATCCCATCAATAACCCCGCCACCGGGGCCCCGGCCACCCTCACCCGTGGCCGCCGCGCCGACGATGTGGACCTAGTGAGCTACGCCGTGCAACAGCGCAACTACAAATTCGTGAACAGCCGCGACGCCCTGCTCGACGTGGGAGCCAATTTGGCGCAGTACGGCCCCGGTGGCAAGAAGCTGCTCGGTTTATTTAACCCCTCGCACGTCAATTTTGAGCAGGACCGGCAAACGGACGCTGCGTGGGAGCCTTCACTGGCCGACATGACCCGCGTGGCCATCCAGGTATTGCAAGCCAAAAGCGGAGGTAAGGGCTTTTTCCTCATGGTGGAAGCCGGCCGGATCGATCACCTGGAGCACGCCAATACGGGCGGGATTTCTTTGGTGGCCGGCGCTCCTGCCAACCAATACACCGTAGATGCGGACAAGCCGGCCTTTGTGGGCGGTGGCGAAGCCAACTACGGCGCAGCGCCCAGCACCGCCCGCACCACTAACGTGTACGGCTCCGACTACATGATTAAAGAGGTGATGGCCTTCGACTACGCCGTGGCCGAGGGACGGGCCCTGATGGCCACTCCGGCCAGCGGCAAGACGCTGATTTTTAGCACCTCCGACCACGAGTGTGGTGGTTTCGCCGTAACTGGTTTGCACGACGAGGCCGACGCCCAGCAGAACGGCACCAAAATCCGCACGTATGCCGGTCAAATCACGAAGTCGGTCGCGGCCGAATCAGGCTATGCGACCCCCACCAACTTGGTGCGCGGCGACGGCGGGGCCGGCGGCTGGTTCCCAGACTATGTGATGAACAGCTTTCAGGGCAAGAACTATCCGCAGCCGGCCTCGGCTACCGCCAAGCGCATTGTGGTGGCCTACGGCTCAAACCCCCTCACCAACGGCAACGGCACCAAGGCGGGCGGTACGCCGGGCAACCATACCCCACAGGACATCTGGGTGGCCGCAGAGGACAACACCAACACCCACGCCTCGCAAATCACCGGCCGGGGCCTGCTCGACAACACCGCCCTCACTCCCATCATGGCCGATTTTATGCAATTAACGGCCTTCGCCACCACGCTGAGCGTCCGCGGCGGGGCCTTGCCAATGGCCACGACCGGCCTGACGCTGAGCCCCGTACCGTTTGCTGACCGATTCCAGGTGGCCTTCACCCTGGTTAGCGCCGGAACCGTCACGGTGGAGCTGTTCAACGAAATCGGCCAGAAGGTGCAAACCCTGGTGGCCAACCAAGCCTTCGGCACGGGCCCCCACGCCGTAGCCGTGGACGGCTCACGCCTGCGCACCGGCCTCTACGTGGCCGCCGTCACGGTGAACGGCCAGGTGGTTTCCCAAAAAACCATCAAGCTGTAACGCCTCGCGGCAGCGGCGCGCCACCGCTAGCTGAACAGCAAACGCCCAACGCCAACGCGGCGTTGGGCGTTTTTTATTGACTCGCCGCTAAACGATTCATTTCACCGCTGTTTACTATTTCAGGTTTTTCGCCACCACAAACATCCGGTCGCCGAACCGGCCGGTGAGCTTGTTGAGGTAATAGGTGGGGTACTGCCCGGCCAGCTTGCTCACCTTTTCTACTACGCTGCCGCCCAGGCGGATGTGCTTCGGCGGCTTCACGGGGTTTAGCAAATCCACCACTTCGAAACCTTCCTTTTTCAGCATTTTGCGGATGGTGGCGGGCGTGAACTCGAAGAGGTGGTAGGGCGGGATGTCCATCTTGCGCTCCTTGCCCAGCAGGCCGTAGGCGGCGAAGCCCAGGCGCACGGTGGGCAGGTTCAGCACCGATGGCAGGGCCAGCACCAGCAGCCCGCCGGGCCCCAGGATGCGGTGGAACTTGGCCAGCGTGGCGCTCGGCGAAAGCAAGTGCTCCAGCACGTCGCCCAGGTAGGCGAGGTCGAACTGGCCTTCGTGGAAATCTGCGGTGGTTTCGATGTTGCCGGTCACCACGGGCAGGTGCAGCACGCGGCGGGCAAAGTCGGCGGCGTGCTCGGATATTTCGAGGCCGTGGGTGGTCCAGCCCAGGGCTTGCAGGCTTTTGAGGGTGTAGCCGGGGCCGCAGCCCACCTCCAGGTAGCGAAATTTGCGGCCGGGGTAGCGCGCCAGGATGTAGTCGGTGAACTTGTCGGGCCGCGGCTGGTTTAAGGCGTTCTGCTGCCCGTCTTCGATGAATTTGACTTCCTGCTGGGTGCGGTCGTAGTTGGGGCGCTCGGTGAAGTATTCCTTGCCGTAGAGCCGCGCCAGCTGGGCCGGCGTGGGCTGGGGGTCGAGGAACATCAGGGCGCAGCGGCGGCACTGGGTGCCTTGCAGCCTTTGGCCCTCAAATTCGTAGTAAAAAGGCAGCTTTTTGAAATCGGTGCTGCCGCACAAGTCGCAGGTACGCATAACCAAAAGTAACACCATGCTCGATGTCCTCGTCATTGGGGCCGGCCCCGTCGGCCTCGCCTGCGCCCTCGAAACCCAGCGCCGCGGCCTGGCCGTGGCCGTGGTGGAGAAGGGGGCCCTGGTCAACTCCATCGTTGGCTACCCCACCAACATGGAGTTTTTCTCCACGCCGGAGCTGCTCGAAATCGGCGGCTACCCGTTTCCCACCAGCCACTACAAGCCCCTGCGCGAAGACGCCCTGGACTACTACCAGCGCGTGGCCCGCGCCGAAAACCTGGCCCTGCGCCTCCACGAGCGGGTGCTGAGCTTATCCGGCGAGCAGGGGAATTTTGTGGTGACGACCGACAAGGGCGAAATCCCGACCCGGAACGTGGTGGTGGCCACCGGCTTCTACGACCTGCCCAACCCCCTGGGCGTGCCCGGCGAAGACCTGCCCCACGTCAGCCACTACTACAAAGAGCCGTACCTGCACGTCACGCAGCGCGTGGTCGTCGTGGGGGCCAAAAACTCGTCGGCCAAAGCCGCCTTGCAGCTCACCCGCGCCGGGGCCCAGGTCACGCTCGTCGTGCGGGGCCCCGCCGTCAGCGATTCCGTGAAGTACTGGATTCGGCCCGACCTGGTGAACCGCATCGCCGAGGGCAAAATCAAAGCTTACTTCAACACCACCATCACGGCCATTGGGCCCCACGCGGTGGAAATCCTCACCCCCGAGGGGCCCCTGGCCGTGCCCACCGATTTCGTGTACGCCCTCACCGGCTACCACCCCGACGAGGCTTTGCTCGGCCGCCTCGGCATCGAGCCCGACCCCGCCGACGAGGCCCGCGCCCCGCTCTTCGACCCCGCCACCCACGAAACCACCCGCCCCGGCGTGTTCGTGGCCGGCACCGTGTGCGGGGGCCGCGCCACCAGCCGCTGGTTCATCGAGAACGGCCGCCACCACGCCCAGCTCATCGCCGCGCACCTCGCGGCGGGCGTGCCGGCCTGAGCCGGGCCCGTGATTTGAAACCAGAAAGGCGTTCTTCCCGGCTGGGAAGAACGCCTTTCTGCTGGGGCCCTGGGGCTTGCCTTACTGCGGGAATACTACGCCGCGGTAGTCGTTGGCGTTCACGCCCGTGAAGCTGCTGCCGTACTTGGCATTGATGGCTTTCAGGATTTCGTTGGCCACCAGCGCGTAGCCGCGGGGTGTAGGATGCACGCCGTCGAGGCCAAACAGGTTGCCCGAAATGTACGACGCCGTGTTGTTCACCGCATTCGAGGCCTGGGCGCTGCTGGCCACGCCCCGGAAATACGAGTTGGCATCGAACAAAGCCAGGCCCCGGATAGTGGCCGCCGACGAAATTGCACTGTTGTAGGCAGTAGTAGCGGCGGCCACGCTGGTTTGCTCGGTGCCATCGAGCACCAGGATGCTCGGAAAGGGGTTGCCAGTGCTCTGGCCAAAGGCTTTGGTTGTGTCAATCTGCATACTAAACAGGAAAGCGCTAAAATTAGGTACCTGCGCCACCGGCAGCGATGGCTTCAACTGCTGGTAATAGTCGCGCCAGTACCTACCGGTGGGCCGGCCGTAGAGGCCCACGTAGGGCGAAGACGTCAACGTCAGCAGCAGCGTACCGGTACCGCCGGTGCGGATGTCGGCCAGCGTACCCGTTACGCGAGTGTTAGGCTGGCCGGGGACCAGGAGGCCAGTGGTGTATATGAACGGTACCTGCGCGAGGTTGGCCCCGGTGGCCGCCACCGTAGCCGCGAACGAGGGCCCCACGGTGGTAAAGAACGGAATGCCCGTCACGTCGGGAATGGTGGCCACCGTGCCCTTGGCCCCGCCGCTCGTCAGTGCATCCAGTACCAGCCCCAGGTTGGCCGTGAACGTGGCCGTAGAGGTGATGGCCGCCGTGGGAGACGGCGAGCCGCCGCCGCCCGTGGCGTAGCCCAACACGTCGTTATTGCCCAGCCACTCGGTGAAGAACGTGGGCTTGAGCGAGGCCACCGTGGCCTGCACCCGCTGCAAGTACGTCTGGCTACTGCCATTGGCAGTAATTCGCTCAAAATAAGGATTGAAGTTCGAGGTGTTCGACGCGGCAGTGAGATTGCCAAAATTAGCCGTCTGAATGTCCGCTATCCGAATGCCAGGCACCCCCAAGTTATTCACCGGGTCAAGGAATTTGGTATACAGAGTTGCAGGCGTTAAGGCTCGTACGCCCAAGTTGGTGGTGACGTTGGCCATAATGGGCGTGCCCGTGGCCGAAAAGCCCACCAGCTTAAGGTAGCCCGATCCGTTGGACTGCGCGGTGGAGAAAAGCGGCTGCGTAAACGTGCCCCCGCCCACCTGCGCAAACTGCTGCGACAAGATGTTGGGGTACGAGTTGATCTGGCCGTCGAGGTAAAGTCCCCCGTCAGAGTAGCCCGACGTGAGCGAGTTGCCGATGGCCACGTAGCTGGTAAAATCGGCCGTGCCAGCGGATACCGAAGGCGCGTCAATGTTGGGCTGGCAGCCGCCCAGCGCCAGACCCAGCAGGCCCAGGGCCGGCACGGAATGCTTAAAAATCCGGTTCATAAGTGCTTGTGCTTGTAGCGAATGTAAAAAGCGTTAGAACGAGTAGCGCACCCCGATGCCGGGAATGAAAATATCGGTGCGGTAGGTGCCGGCCACCCGGTCGGTGGTGCCGTTGTTGAGCAGGTCGTCCTGGGTTTGGGTGCGCTTCACGAAGCGCTCAAACTGAAACGAGGCGTCGATGCCCAGGTGGGGCGTGGGCTGGTAGGTCACGCCGGCCGTGCCGATGAGGCGGTCGGCGTCGGGGGTTTCGGGCGACACGTAGCCGTCCTTCACCGCCGCGAAGTCATACGCCGTACCCAGGCGCAAAGTCAATTGCTCAGTGGCCTTGTACTGGCCGCCCAGCCGGAAGGCCAGCGCGTCCTGGTAGTAGCGCTTCGAGGTGCTGGTGGCCTTGCCGCCCACCAGGCCGGAGTTGGCGGCGGTGGCCGCGCCGGCGTTGCCGTTGTTGCCGCTAAAGCTAAAGTCGAGGGTGCGGTAGGCGCTCCACAGCACCAGGGCCGCGTCCAAGCCGATGGTCAGCTTGTCGGTGGGCATGATGCCGATGCCCGCGGAGGCCATGGCCGGCAGCGGCAGCGTCGAATCGAAACTGGTAGCGGTGAACTGGCTGTTGATGGCCCCCGCGCTGGCGCTGCCGGCCGCCGGCAGGCCGGCGACGTTCACGCTCCCGCCCTTCAATTTGGCGTCTACCTGCGAGCGGTAGGCCAGGCCGATGCTCAGCTTGTCGGAGGGCTTGAAGAAGGCCCCCGCGTTGAAGCCCAGCCGGAAGTCGGCCTTGCCGTCGAGGGTGAGGTGGCCGGTGCCGGTGGGCAGCGGCAAATCGCGCTGGATATTGGCCGCGCCGTAGGCCAGCATCGTCAGGCCCGCGCCTATGCTGAACTGGGGCGAAAAAGCGTAAGAGAACGTGGGCTGCACGTACACCGCCTGCAGGTTGATTTCGGTCAGCGCGTAGCGGCCCTCCCACTGGTCGGCGTAGCGCAGCTGGCTGCCGTAGGGCGTGTACACGGCCACGCCGAACTTGTACTTACCTTCCTTAGGCCCAAAACCGGCGTAGAAGTTAAAGGGCGTTACCACCAGGTGCTGCAAATCGCGCTGGGGCCCACCATTGCCGCTCACGAAGCTGCCGCGCGCGATGGCGAAATTGGCGCCCACCTGCACGCCGTTTTCGCGCACCATTGCCAGCGCGCCGGGGTTGTAGAACATGGCGGCCTGGTCGAGCGACAGGCCCACGCCCACGCCGCCCATGCCAATATTTTGTTGCCCGCCCAAGTTCACCTGGAAGCCGCTGGCCGAGGCCGCCGTGGTGCTGCCCAGCAGAGTGCCCCCGGCAAGGAGTAGAGTTTTTACCGTCATAAAAAATGAAATGTTGAGTAGGATTGATTCGGGGCCTTAAATGTAAGCGGAAACCCGCAATCAATTCCCGAAACTGTTCGGCGTGCCGACTACCTCTGGCGGCCTTTGTATCTTGGTATCATCAAAGGGCGGCCTGCCGCGTATTTTTGTGCTTTCCAATCCACTCATTCCCACCCCTGGCTTCGGCCGCTTTCCTGTATGATTGCCGACACTACCTCCTCCATTTACCAGCTCAGCGAAGAGCAGCTGGCTGTGCGCGATGCCGCCCGCGACTTTGCCCAATCCGAGCTGTGGGCCGGCGTGATTGAGCGCGACGAGCACCAGAAATTCCCCGCCGAGCAGGTCAAAAGAATGGGCGAGCTGGGCTTCATGGGCATGATGGTGAGCCCCGAGTACGGCGGCAGCGGCCTCGACACCGTGAGCTACGTGCTGGCGATGGAAGAAATCAGCAAGGTCGATGCTTCGTGCTCGGTCATCATGAGCGTCAACAACTCGCTGGTGTGCTGGGGCCTGGAGCAGTACGGCACCGAGGAGCAGAAGCGCAAGTACCTGCCGCGCCTGTGCTCGGGCGAAATCATCGGGGCTTTCGCCCTGAGCGAGCCCGAAGCCGGCTCCGACGCCACCAGCCAGCGCACCACCGCCGAAGACCTGGGCGATTATTACCTGCTGAACGGCACCAAAAACTGGATCACCAACGGCACCACGGCCTCGGTGTACCTCGTCATCGCCCAAACCAACCCCGAGCTGAAGTCGCGCGGCATCAACGTGCTGATCGTGGACAAGGACATGCCCGGCTTCATTCAGGGCCCCAAGGAGAACAAGCTCGGCATCCGGGGCTCCGACACCTGCTCGCTGATGTTCACCGACGTGCGGGTGCCCAAGGAAAACCGCATCGGGGCCGACGGCTTCGGCTTCAAGTTCGCCATGCAGGTGCTGGCCGGCGGGCGCATCGGCATCGCGGCGCAGGCCCTGGGCATCGCCTCGGGTTCGCTGGAGCTGAGCCTGAAGTACGCCAAGGAGCGCAAGGCGTTTGGGGTGCCCATTGCCCAGCACCAGGCCATCCAGTTCAAGCTCGCCGACATGGCCACCAACATCGACGCCGCCCGGCTGCTGTGCCTGCAAGCTGCCGCTGACAAAGACCGCCACGCCGATTATGCTAAATCCGGGGCCATGGCCAAGCTCTTTGCTTCGAAGACGGCGATGGACGCGGCCGTGGAAGCGGTGCAGATCCACGGCGGCTACGGCTTCGTGAAGGAATACCACGTCGAACGGTTCATGCGCGACGCCAAAATCACCCAGATTTACGAGGGCACTTCCGAAATTCAGAAAATTGTAATCTCGCGGGAAATACTCAAATAAGCAGAATTGCCACATTTTCAGATTATTTGCACAAAACCCAGCTAATTTTTAGCTGGGTTTTTAGTTTTTCTCGCTGTTTCTCTGTTGTATTGCACTACAATTGTAACATTTATTTGAATTTGCATTACGTCTACAACTACTAACAGGCTTATAAGGGCCACAAGAAATGGAAGATTACAATAAAGTCATTGAATCGTTAGGTGTCCGCTACATCAAATCCAAAAACCTGTTGTTGCAGCAGCCCTTCACGGTGCGCAATTTTTATGATGTTGGCAACACGCTTATTTTATTGCACAAAGGCCGCATCACCTTCGGTGAAGACTCGCACCTGGTTGAAGAAGGCGAGATGCTCTTCATTCCCGGCGGCCGGAGCACACGGGTAGGCTACGGCAACGAGCCGGGCGGACGCGTCATCACCAACGACGACCTGATTACCAACAAGGACAAGTTCTTCTCTTCCAAC
>JAABUN010006971.1_pt1 | contig 12587 bp, 14 predicted proteins | sample 5559311 | NCBI WGS metagenome assembly JAABUN01 (sample SAMN10711877, study PRJNA513370) | rock metagenome | isolation source: Antarctica rocks | place: Antarctica: Victoria Land, Siegfried Peak sud | reverse complement strand
ACAGCGAAGCGCTGCTCCTGGCTCGGGGGAAAGCGGGTTGGGAGGGCAATATCGTGGTTATTCACCCGACTAAAGCCGACCTGTGGTGCTTTACCACCGACGACGACGAGATGGCCGTCCGCGACGCAAAGGTGGCGGAGAAAGGTGGTCTTTACCCGGCGCTTCAAGATTTAGCAAACCCCCCTGACGAACTGCCGCTGGCAGCGTAAAAGAGAGGAGAAAAGCGAAGTTCTATGATAAGGCGCAGCTCATACAACCCATTCCCCCGAGCTGCTCAAGGAGCGATATGAAGCGTCTTATCTCTTTTTCCCTGGTTCTTGTCCTGGCTGCTTGCAACACCGATCCTGTCCCGCCTACAAATGGCGAAGACGGCGACCGCAAGCTCTGCGACGACGGCTCGCGCTACAGCTTTATCAACGCCCAGCCTATCGAGTTCGGCAAGGCGTACGAATTGTCAAGTGGACTGGTCTGGTTCCGAGCTGTAACCGACCGACCTACAAAAGTGACGTTGCGCTTGGATAACTTGCCGGATTACGGATATATCAGCTACCGCGTTCTGAACAGGGTTCAGCAGTCGAAAATCGCTGGACATTTTTCTGCTCAAGAGGCCCCTATTCCCCCATCAGCTACGTTCACTGGTGAAATCGACGAAGCAGGAGCCGTTTTTGTACGCCTCGAGCACATCAACTTCGACCTCAACGACACCCGATGTCCTAAATACCAGTTCACCCTTTTCAGGGAGTAGAGCTTAGCGAAAGGAGCTTTGTGAATCTGGAAAAAGTCAAAAAGGAGGTGAAGAGAACCCTCGGACTACTGATTACCATATTTGTTTTCGCTCAACCTGTCTATGCCCAGTGGAACATGGATGATTTATTAGACCCTCTCAACGACTTTTCCGGCATGATTGACGGTTTCTGCCAGGGAACGGAGGCAATTACTGGTCGTGTAGACACTGGGGAAGCTATCGGCAGCGCTATCGACTGGATTTGCGCGTTACAACCCTCCATTAGCCGAGTCCGTGACTTAGCTGAAGGTGCGTCCGAAGACCTGACCGGCTTTTTCGTCAACTCTATCAGCAGCAGCTTCGGCAGTTTGGCCGACGCAGCCGGTTTCGAGTTGGGCGACACCGACCTGGTGGGCTTGATCGACGAAAGTATCAACGGTATCGCCTCGGGCGACTTTAGTATCACCGAAATAACCGGCAAGTTGCTCGAAAAGGTCAACTTGCAAACGCTAGCTAACCTGACCGCGCCGCCCGACGCCAACGCCCCCACCCTCGAGAAAGAAGCGGTCATCGCCTCTCAAGGCGACCCGGTTCGGTTAGACCGTGAAGTCGAGGCGATGGAACGGCGTTCACAAGCGATGATCCGCACGGCGCGCGGTCAAGACACCACCAACATGGCGCAAGACATCGTGGCCACCTCGCTTGCGCGTGGTGATGAAGAGCGGCTCATGCGCCGGGTCACCAATCCCAACCCCGCCCAGGGCAAACCGGGTACCGCCGACAACGCGCAAACCAGAGGTAAGGATGCCAACTCGTCTCGGGCCGCGATCCAAGCGCTGGTTCAGGCGCAAGCCGACTATATGCGGCAGGAAGCGGTCTCGAGCGCGAACGTCGTGACCGCTCTTAAAGAACAGGCGATGCAGCAAGTTTTTACGACCCAGCAGATCGGGCTGTTGGCGCAGTCGATCAGCGAAGAGCAGATGCGTGAATACAACAAGTGGCGCGAGGAATACTACTCCGAGCTGGGCGACGCGCTGGCCAAGGTCGAGAACTTGCGGGGCAACTTCGCGGTTGCCATCGAAGTTCTCGGGGGACCGGAGTAGCGCCGTGCGTAAGTCTAGACAGCTAAGCCTCTCGCTTATGGTGCTTCTCGGCGTCTCGCTTGCCCACGCAGCCGGACCTGCTGACGGCGGGTTGTTAACCACTATTTTCAATATCGATGCGTGGATTCAGGAGATGTCGGCTTATGCGGACGTCTACCAACAGGGCTTCAACACGGTTGCCTACACGCTGGCGGTCGTGGGCTTTATCGCTTCAGTGCTCGGCGTGCTGCTCCGGGGTTCTCTGGGCGGTCTCAACGACGTCTTTTTGCGTCTCTTTATGGTGTCGGCGATATTAGCCGCTACACCGCAGATTTCGACTCTGGCGCTAGATACTTGGCAAAACCTGCGTGAGTGGAGTGGGGGCGAGATGCAGACGAGTTTTACCGATGGCGCGGCAGAGATGCAGCAGCTTGGTACGGACGCTTTGATATTAGGCATCGGTATGACGGGAGCAGCATCGGTTGGACTTCGCCTTTCGGGTGCAGCTGCAGCAGAAGCAGCATCCCAAGGTGCCAGCTCGTCGGCGATGAAGCTTCTCAATATGGCCGTGATCCCGGTGGTCATGATCGCCTTTATCGCCCATTTCATCATCCTTGGGTCGGGCGTCGCCATTCTAATTGGTTGTGCCTTCTTGCCGGTCGCGGCGGGGATGCTCGCTTTCTCGCCGATGCAGGGGGGCGACTGGCTCGGACGCATCGTCGGTACCGTCGTCAGCGCACTGCTCGTGACAGCCTTTATGCCGCTGATCTTTAAGGCAGGTTTCGACTTAATGGTGGTGCAACCCATTGCTGCGGTCAACGCGGAGTTTAAGGAGTTCGGCGACTACTTCGACCCGGCCGTGTTTCAAGAACCGCCGCGCTTAGCCGAAATCGAACGTGAACGCCAGCGCATCACGGAGCAGATGACCGAGAACGTCAGTAGCGAGAACTACTTCAACCGCGCAGGCGGAACCTTTAGGAACTATGGGCTCGACCTGCAGCTCGCGGCGCTCAATACCGAAGCCCTCAAAGTCCGGGGGCAGTGGACGCTCACTATGCTCAGGGAGCGGACGAACGCGCTCGAGGCGATTGCCGGAGAGGTCAAGCGGTGGTTTGTGCGCCTGGTCATCTTGTTTATCGCGGCGTTTATGGCCTCGGGCTTGACCTGGTGGGGTGCTCGCTCCGCTACCGGCTTGGTCGGCGGGGTGGTCGGCGGCAAGATCGGGGGACTTGCCCAAAGCATGTCGTCTTTCCTAAGTGGCGCGGGCGGTGGGTCTAGTGGGGCAGGGTCGGGTTCGGCTGCACCCGCGCAGGGTGGCGGTTCAGGGAACTCTTACTACGCGGGTGAAGCCAAAGTGAACTACACCAACAGTGGCGGACCCAGCCCCGGCGGGGGTCGCAGCACGACTCCCCCGCCCAACGCCAGTGCGACCTCGCCCTCTTCGGCGGGCGCGACCACAGCGTCGTTTAGCACCTCGTCGGCCAGTGGGCGCTCGGCGACCACGGCCTCATCCAGTGGCGCGACGTCTTCTACCCCTGCGCCCAAACTAAGCGGCGTCACCCGGACTTAAGGAGCCTTCATGTCGGCAACGAAAGAAAAACCCGTCACGCACTCACCGTTTAGCTCAACGGCTCATCACCGCGTCGTCGCAGGTGCCATCAGCCTGGTCCTGCCGACCAGGGCGGGAGCCACAACCTCTACCGAGCTGCCGGTCGCCGGAGCGTGTAGTAAGACCCCACTTCCCGAGTGGGGCGAGGTCAGCACGACTTACCCACCAGGTCGGCGGCATGAAAGCTAGCGTAGTGATGGTGCTCTTGTGGCTGGCGACGTCGGCGTTTGCCGGCGTACCCGGGGTCCTTCGGACGCCCTCTGCTGTAGCTTCGCAGATCGGCGCGGCCAACGAGCAGCTGTTGGTGATGGTACCCGCCTTGCGCTCGCTTGAAATTGCCGACGCCCTCCGCAAAGCCGCCGCTGAACGGGGCGTCCAGGTCTATCTAATCGTCTCCGCCGAACACGCTGAAGAACCTGGCAGCTTTGTAAAAACGCTCGCGCTCCTCGAGGAGACTGTCCACGTCCGCTTAGCCATCGTAGACCGCGCCTTTATCATCGGCGACCGGGGTGCCCAAGCCTTTTTACTCGAGGGTGAGATGCTCGCTCAAAGCTCGCCTACGTTCGACGCCAAAGACACCTACGCCGTGCGCGACAGTACGATCTTGATCCGGCGGGGGCGTCTTTTCGAAGACGTCTGGTTGGCTGCACCCCCCTACCGCTTAGTCATCGAGACCCCACCATTTGGAACGCCTTAGGAGGCTCCTGTGATCAGTCTAATTAACGTAGTCGGTTATCTGCTCTCCACCTTCGGCGTGGTCGCCATCCTGGGCGGTCTCGCCTCACTCAACCTCACCCCCCTGATTTTGGGCGGCATCTTAAGTGGTCTGGGCGGGGTGCTGCTCCTCCTTGTTCGGCTCGAGCGCCGCTTAAGCGCGGCGTTACCTGCCCTTGACACCTTAGCTCAAACCGCGAGCTTTCTCGCCCGGAAGGAGTCGCCTCGTGCGCCTGTCACCGATGTTGCTAATGACGATGCTGAGCCTGAGCCCTATCGCGCTCGCGTGCGGCGCGGTCCCCCCGGAGCTATGGACGCTTACGCGGAAGGCGGCGACCCAGATGCAGCTCGCGCCTGAGCTGCTCGGTTCGCTCGTGTGGGCCGAGTCGCGCTACTGCGTCGACGCAAAGAGTCCTAAGGGCGCACTCGGGTTGGGGCAACTGCTGCCGGAAACCGCAGCGGGGCTCGGGGTCGATCCGCTCGATCCAGCGCAGAACCTGCTCGGTGCAGCCCGCTACTTACGCGAGCAACTCGACACCTTCGGGTCGCTCGAGCTGGCCCTGGCCGCTTATAACGCCGGTCCGGGAGCCGTGACCGGGTACGGCGGGGTACCGCCCTTTGCCGAAACGCAGCGCTACGTCGGTGAGGTGCAGCGCCTCTATACGGTGTTTCTGGCGCAAAAGCGTACGACACCGCGTTCAGACACCGCTGGTAGCGACCTGCGCGTCTACGTCCGAGGAAGCCCGTAAGCAAGAAAGGGGAGAAGACAAAATCATGATAGGCCCAACACGTTTATCTCTACGCCTCGGCTTGGAATGCGTCGTATGAGCGTCGCTGTCTTCCCGGTTCACACCATCGACGCTTTTGCCGAGGTGCTGGGTACCCTCCCTGCCGCCGTGCAGCGGTTGACGCTCATGCATACCGAAGGCTTAGAAGAAATATATCTCGACGCGGGTTACCCGCTGATGTTCAATACCGGCAGCCAACGCGAAACGGATTACCTGGTCACGTTAGAAGATGTACGGACTACCCGCGACAAGCTGGGCGGATTTCGGAGCGACGACCGTGCTGGGATCGAAGGCACGCTGCACCGCTTTGCCGGGATTACCGACGATAACGACGTGCTCGTCGGCTTGACCATTCGTCTGGGGCGTCACGTCTCAGGAGTAGCCGAGTGTCTCCGTCCGCAACTGCAAAAAAGTGGCTCGCTGATGGTCGTCGGGCCACCCGGTGTCGGTAAGACGACCTTGTTAAGAGACGTTGTGCGCATCCTCGGCGATACCCATCAGCGCAAATGCATCGCGGTAGACACCTCGAACGAGATCGGGGGCGACGGGACCCAAGCACACCCGGCGCTCGGTAAAGCGCGACGTATTAAAGTAGGCGACCCGAAACGGCAGGGCGAGGTGTTGCGTCAAGCGGTCGCTAATCACGGGCCGTCGGTCATTGTCGTCGACGAGCTGGGCTACCACGGCGACGATGTGCAGCAGATCGAGACCACCGCCAGGCGCGGGGTGCAGGTCGTCGCTACCCTTCACGGCTTTACGCTCCGCGACGTGCTGCACAACCCGACCTTTTGGCCGCTCTTAGGCAACGTCGTGCTCTCGGAAAGTCGCCGGACCAGCGACGCTGTATTCAGCGCCGCAGTCGAAGTTCGGGGTCAGGGCAAGCTCTTGTTGTACCCCGATTTAACCGCAGCCATCGACACCCTTTTACAAGGTCGTGAGCCTGTCGGAACTCAACTTGGTGAGGGTTGGAAGGAGAAATAATGGTCAGCTTTTTCTTGCTAGGGGGCGCGCTCTACCTGAACATGCTCCCGTGGAGTATCCGCCTGCTGTTGGTTGTCGGGGCACTTGCGCCGCTTACGGGTATGCGTCTGGGCGGCCGGGTCAGGCGTGATGAGGGTGCGGCTTACCCATACCCGGCGCAGCAAAGCGTCTTCAACGCTCCTGGTAGTCCTGGTGACGACGACCCGACCGGGAGCCGCTGGTGAGGGGGCGTCTTACGCTATTGGTGCTGCTCGGTATGATCCTCGCGGCGTGTAGTCAACCGCGTGGCCTCAGCTTCGTGCAACCTGCAGGGGGTGCGTCGGTGTCGGGCACCATCGCGGTCGTCTTAAAAGCCGCCGAGCCAAACCCAGGCAGGGTCGAACTCTACGGGAACGACCTCTGGTTAGGGGAGACGCTGCAAGAGGGTGCCGAGTACCGTATGAACGTCGACGCAAGCCGGTTTCCGGAGGGCAAGCTCATCTTGCGGGCCGTGCCTGAAAAGGGCCTGCCGGTAGAAACGGCCGTTAAAGTTTCCACCGGGGGTAGCGGCGTCTCTATGCCCGGTGGAAACCAGCCCGGCTCGAGCGGCGATCCACTTAACCAGAACGGCATTCTTAAGCTCTTACCGGCTGCTGCGGCCACACCGATTGGCGACGCGTTTTACTATATGCCTGAAAACTTCCCCTGGGCTCAGCTCTACGCCCCGCTGCTTAAAGCCGGAATTGGTCAGATGTTGGCCCCTACGCAGGTTGCGGCACCGGCGGCGCTGCCTCGCGGCGTTTTTACCTTCGACGATCTCGAGCAGACCTGGGTGGTCGAAGACACTGAGGCGGGGACCATCGAGATTACCTGGAACTACCTGGACCCTATCGAGGGTGAACCCCACGACGTCAAGCTCAACCTGATCTGGGACCAGGATGGACCGACCACGACGGTGCTGGGGCTGACCGGCCCACTCGAGGTTCCGACCCGGGCATGGTTCTTTTTCCAGGACAATGAAACAGATATCGTCAGCTTAGAGCTGTCGTTCGACTGGTTTAAGCCCGAAACGTGCGACACCCCTATTCTTATCCCTGAAACGCTTGAAGTCGTAGGCTGGCTGCTCGAGCCCCGTGAAGCGACCTTTCCCGACGAAACAGAAGCGTCGGGTTCTAGCCTTGCGCCGCAGCAAACGGATGGCGACGGGGGCGACGACGAACCCGACGACACGTTCGAGAATACCGGCGTCCATTGGGTCTTCAACTTCGAAGACGATCCGCAGGGCAAGCGCGTCTTTAGCCACTTTTACACCACCGCCGTTACCGAGCAGGGGGCGGAGGTCGAGCTGCGTTTTCTGGTCGATGCCAAAGGCCCGGTCGTGATAGAAGGTTGCGAAGTCCGCAGCTTCGCACCCCAGGCGCTCTCGCTCTTGCTCAGCAGTCTCGTCGGCCCCGAAGACGGAGCCAGAGACGGCACGATTCTAAACCTCAACTTCCTCGATCTGGTTTTCGAGGGTTTAAGCGTACCGAGCCGGGCGACCATCGACCGTGCTGAGCTGACCACGGTCGAGCAAGACGTGGGCCGAGACACGGTGGTCGAAGACGGGGAAGTGACTTTCGACGCGGGGAGCGGCTTTAGCGTCTCAGGAACCGCGCAGCTGCCGAGCGGGGCTACGGTGCCCTTAGACGAATACCTGAAGACGCTGTTCGAGACGTATAGGCCGTGGTTCGCAGGGAACCCGTGAGGCGTCTTGTATCCCAGCTGAGCCTCCTGGCGCTGACAGGGCTGGGCTCGTGCCAGCTCAAGTCCGAACAGCCGGTGCTCGCCCCGGCTGCTACAGGAACCGTCGACGTGACGATCTCGAGCGGGGCGGACGACGTTCAAGAGTTGGCCTTCGGCAAGCTGATCTTTGCCGACCCGACTTTAGAGCTGTCGCAAACCGGGGAACTCGTCGCCTTGCGCTTTAACAATCTTACGGTGCCCCAAGGTGCGGGGATTACCAAGGCGTATCTCACCATGACAGCAGCACGTCTCAGCGAAGAGGCGGGTACCTTTGCTATTCGTGCGGCCAATGAAGACACGGCTGCGCCTTTCTCCCCGGATGACGGCAGCGTCCGGGGGCTTACCTCGGGGTACGCCACGGCGTCATGGGAGACCGAAGCCTGGACGCAGGGGGAGCGGCTCGAGACGGTCGATCTAAGCTACGTCGTCGCTGAAGTCGTAGCCCGCGAAGGGTGGGCGTCGGGTAACAGCATGACCTTGAGCATAGTGGGTTTAGGCGGCGCTATGAAGACTGCGGCCGCCTATGAACTAAGTGGTACTCAGCCGGTAGCGTTACATATCGAGTACGATACCAGTGTCCCCAACAACGGTTACGGCGGCTACCTCCCCTTAGGTCCTATCGAGTTACCTGAAGAATCGTGTTTGAAAACCGGTAGAGGCAAGCTTACGACAATCACAGGCTTTCACCAGCGGCGGATCAGCGCGCGCCGCCTTACCGACGCCCGCATCGACGGTCACGGGATGCGTATTCTGGATGATTTCCACCCTTTTGTTGCCGAGAACAACATCGGGTCGTTTTGTCTGTCGGGCGGTATTCTGACGACTAAATGGCCTAAGACGACCGATTGGGACACGACGCACGGTTCGAACGCGATGTACTTTTACGGTACGCCCAACCTGACCGTCGAATATATCGCCGGTGGCGTCGATGATCAGATCGTCGGCGACGGCATAACCATCAAACAAGACAATCCGAACTGGATTTTCAGAGACTCGTACATCCAGCGCGCCGGTGACGATGGGATCGAAAACGACCGCTACAACGACGGGTTGGCGGACAACATCATGATCGACAGCGCCTTTCAGGGGATGTCGTGTCGTCACGAACCCAACGGCTTCTCCGCAGCTAAACCGTATCACTGGACGGTGCAAAACAGTCTGATTGCGCTCGACGAAGTCCGCAGCCACAACCTCTTCAAAACCACCATCATCGGGCAGAACTACTGCCATATCAGTTTGAGAAACAACGTCTTTCTGCTGCCGAAAGAAGCGGGTTTGGTGAACCCCAACGACGGTCCTAACCTCAAAGAACCGCTCTTGATCGAGAGTAATTGTGTGGGCGCAAAGAACACGATTGTTTATACCGGCAAGAGTCAGAAGTATCTCGAGTACCTGAAAAGGGCAAGCCCGGTATGTTTCGACGTCACGACCGACCGTGGGGTCTGGGAAGCGGCGCGCGCCGACTGGTTTAATAGACACACGATGTTTAAGGCGTGGCAGTGAAGTGCGAATGACGACTGAAATAGTGAGTCGGGGAACTGTGCGAGCGCATCGTTCGGTGGCTCCCTGGCTTACGCTCTCGAGTTCGCAACAAGAGCTGCTCAAATGGCTGGCTGTTTTCACCATGACGCTCGACCATGCCAACCGGACGCTCTGGCCTTTCCAGGGCTGGGCGTTCGCGGTGGGTCGGCTGGCGTTTCCGCTCTTCGTTTTTCTACTCGCTTACAACCTTACGGTTCGGCGCGTTCGGGCACGTCGGTACCTTCTGCCTCTACTCGAGTTTGGTGCAGTTTCGCAGCTCCCGGTGATGATGGTTCTGGGGCGCGACGTTTTGCCTCTGAACATTCTCTTTACGCTTCTCCTGGGCGTCGCTTTCACACCCATATTTACCTATATAAAGCGTTTTATGCCCACAGGGTGGGCCGTCTTCAACGTTGTGCTGGTATGGGGCTTGCTCGGTCTGTTTGTCGAGTACGGCCCGGTCGGGGTGCTGCTGATTCCGGCAATGCAGTACCTGCTGGCCCGACCCTCGTTTTTTAGTGTGGCGCTGGTTGCCCTGCTGCTACCAGCCGCAAATCTTTTTGTCCCGGCGGCGCTGGTGCCGTTTGCCTTACCGCTGCTGATATGGGGTGTCACCAGGCTGAGACTTGCTCCCTTACCTCGCGCTCGCTGGGTATTTTATGCGTTTTATCCAGTTCACTTGGTGGCGCTCTGGTGTTTACATATCGTGCTCAGCTAATGCAATTTCTTTCGGCGTAAGGTCATATAGCTTGTAAACGAGTTGATCTATCTGGCGGTCTGTAGCCTTGATCTGACGCTCTAAAAACTTTTTGTCTTGGGCGATTCTCGCCGTAGCTAGCTGCTCATTGGTTGAAACCAGCCCTTCGGCAAGTTCTGTAATCTGATTCTGTACGTTCCTGACAGCAGAACCCTCTTTTCCAATCTCCTTGATTGGGAGAACACCAAAGTATTGCTTTGTACAGGTAATCCAGCCGCCTCTAAACTTGTTGCTGATCTGTTGGAGCTTCCAAAAGCTGAGCTTCGAGTTCAGCACGCCTAAGACATAGGGCGTCAGGCTCGAATCTTCTAGGCTGATGCTGAACCCTGCGCTCGCCATCATGCAGTAGCCGCTACTTGTCGTCGGTGTCGGCGCAAACAGGCCACGATCAGCCAGGAGCGGCACCAGGATATCAGCGTTTACATGAAGATGTAGACCTCGCGGCGCACTATAACCAAACCAGTTTTTGAATTGCTTTCGCTTTTCGAGGGCTTTGCGATTATCAGCCAGATATTTGTAGGCTTTTGGGTAGAGCGTAGCGAGTTCATCCTCGCTCAGCGCTGCATAGCTATCATCGGAAACTCTATAGGGGAAAATAATACGCTCTTCGTTCCTGGGGCGGAAGCGGTAGCGCGTATAGTCAGTGGCATAAAGCGGCTGCAAAAGGATTCCAGGCTCAATCTCAACGGCTGTCCCGGCCCTGCTTGTCAGCGTGTCATGCTGCGAGTTCAAACAAAGAACGTCATCGGCCCCGGTGCTTGTCCCGCGTGACATCTACGCCGGTAGAGGGTGTTTGGGAATAGCTTCACCGGTTTCTCCAAGGGGTGCTGTTGGTACGGGCAAGGCGTTTAGTGATAAGGTCACAACTTGCGAGGTAGATGAAGGCTTCGCTCGAGGCGGTGGTTCAACGAGGGGCTAGCTTGGTGCGCGGCCTACCCCGCGACGACAACGGTTTGTGTGCTGGCGTTTAAGGGTACCCCTTACGCAGCGCCACCTGTCGGCGACCTGCGCTGGCGTGCGCCGCAGCCGCTCTCTGCGTCAGTTAGGGCGTGGACAGGCGTGCGTGTCGCGTCGCAATTCGGAGTCCGCTGCCTCTCGGCGTTGGGGGACGATCCGGAACTGGTGCCGCCGTGCAGTGAGGATTGCCTCAGCCTCAACGTTTGGAGTAAAGCCCAGCACCCGGACGAAAAAAGTCTGTGATGGCCTTGATTCACGGCGGGGGCTTTCTTCAGTTTAGTTCTTCCGCCGACCCGAGCATAAACGGTTCACAGCCTGCAAGAAAAGGCGTGGTGGTAGTGAGCTTCAACTACCGGTTGGGCATATTGGGCTTTTTAGCTCATCCCGAACTTGATCAAGAGGGGCCGTCTGGCAATAACGGCTTGCAAGATCAGCTTGCTGCGCTGCGCTGGGTGCAGGCCCACATCGAGCGATTCGGCGGCGATCCCGACAACGTCACCGTGTTTGGGGAGTCAGCTGGCGCACACGCTATCGGTATCTTGCTGGCTTCGCCGCTCACACGAGGACTCGTCCACAAAGCTATCGGTGAGAGTGGTGCGTTCTGGGACAGTGAGCACGGCCCCCTAACGACCTTTGCCGAAGCGCATGACCGTGGGGTAGCGTTCACCGAGCGGCTGGGCGCATCCTCGGTGGCGGCGCTGCGGGCGCTGCCCGCCGAAGAAGTGAACGTGGCGGCGAGCTGGAACTTTACTCAAGACCCCGGCATGACGGCCTTTTCACCTAACATCGATGGGTATGTGGTTCCCGACGTGCCTGCAACGCGTTACTTTGATGGTAAGCAGCTCCGGGTTCCGCTCCTGGCGGGTTGGAACGAGGTTGAGGCGTTGCCGTTTCTCGCTCGAGCCCTCCCACACGAAACGGCGCAACATTTCATAGAAGCGGCTGAACAGCGGTTTGGGGACAAGCTCGAAGAGTTTTTGGCATTGTACCCGGCGGATAACGACGCTCAGGCGAAAGTTTCAGCCGAAGCGTTGATTGGTGACTTGACCATCAGTGAGCAGACGTGTCGGTGGCTCGAGTTGCAGTGGCGTACCGGTCAGCCAGTCTACGGCTACCGCTTCACCTACACGTCGCCCTATGTCTCAATCGCTTCACACCTCGCCGAAGTTCCGTTCGTTTTCGGCACGCTGACGCCGCAGTTTCTGATTGGGGGCACCATGCCGCCGACCGACACCGACCGTGCGTTATCTGAAACGATGATTTCGTACTGGGTCAACTTTGCTACGCAGGGAGACCCAAACGGGTCGGGGCTACCGGACTGGCCGGTATACGGTGGTGACGGTGCGGTTCAGGAGTTCGGTCGGACGGTTGCCCCGCAAGCTAATCAGCAGCCGGCACGCTTTCGCTTTTTAGCGAGCTACCGAAACAGTGGCGCTTTTCCAGCGAGTTGGCGTGACGAGATTCGTTGACGGCGCACGCGACGTATGTCGTCCGGGGTCACGAATTCCCACAGTAAAGATAGACCGCATATGAGATGATGGACTTCGGAAAATGATACCCCCTAGGGGTTCCGTCAACTTATTTTGGATAGAGCGACAGCAAGCTACGAAAGCCCGCTTGGGTCGTCGTTTAGGAGGTTTTTTAAGGAATAGCGAGCGACAGCTCGGCCCATAAACTAAAGCCGCATGTCAAG
>JAABUN010006969.1_pt1 | contig 12591 bp, 10 predicted proteins | sample 5559311 | NCBI WGS metagenome assembly JAABUN01 (sample SAMN10711877, study PRJNA513370) | rock metagenome | isolation source: Antarctica rocks | place: Antarctica: Victoria Land, Siegfried Peak sud | reverse complement strand
GTAAGGTGGTAAAGTGGTAAGAAATAGCAAATGAATAGTTATTGCTGACAGGTGGTAAAGTGGTAAGGTGGTAAAGTGGTAAGAAATTATAGCAAAGGGTACAGTAATAAAAAAGTGGTAAGGTGGTAAAGTGGTAAAGAAATAAAAGCCGGACGAGATAGAGTTGAACAGTAAGTAATAAAAAGTGGTAAAGTGGTAAAGTGGTAAAGTGGTAAGAAAATATATAGGCAACGGGTAGAAGAAGGATTATAGGACGAGCAGTAATTAAAAGTGGTAAAGTGGTAAGTAATTAAATGGTGCAGAAATAGCAGTAGAGCAGTAGGAGGTAGGTAAGGGAGGACGCCAGCAGGTTGAGAAGTAGGTAGCCGAGGTGGGCAGGTAGGAACTGGCTTTTTCTCCCAACGGCCCTGACTAATTGGGGTCCTCTCAGGAAACGGAAAATATAGCACGTTAAGCTATAGCAGTTCACTCATTACGAGCTAGTTACTGCAAAGTGAAACGGCCGTTTTTCTGAACTTGCTGCCCTAACGTGGCTGTCTCTGTGCGTCGCCTCAGTCAGGCTGGGAAAGACTTTATGATGGTTTGGCTACCGCAATTTGAGCAGGAAGCCAGGCAAGTAATGCTGCTTGTGTAGCTTACCGGGAATCTAGACGTCCCGTGTATGGCTCGCATACTGCCCTTGCTCGACACGGCCCAGCGCCGCGAGTTTGACTCCCCACCCAAGTTCACGGCCGGGCAGCGGCCTTTCTTCTTTTCGCTGCCGGAGTGGGCCGAGCCCCTGCTGCGGGCCATGAGTGCGCCGCATATGCGCGGCGGCTTCCTGCTGCAACTGGGCTATTTCAAGGCGACCGGCCGTTTCTTCCCCGTGGAGCGGTTTGCCGCGGCTGACCGCGCCTACGTGCAGCAGCACCTGCCCCTGCCGAGTGGGCCGGTGGACTGGCCCCGCTACGATGTTAAAGCGGCCTTTCGCCACCGGCCCCTCGTGCTGCATCACCTGGGCATCCTCCCCTTTGAGCAAGTAGCGGCGGCGACCTTAGCCCAGGTCACGCACTTTGCCCGCCAGCAGATGAATCCGCTGGCCGTCTTCCGTTCCACCGCCGACTACTTGCGGGCCCACCGCTGGGAGGTCCCCTCGTATGCCACGCTGGCGGGGGTAGTCACGGACGCCTTCCGCACCGTGGAACAGCAGGTGACCGCTAGCTTAACCCAGCACTTGACGCCCAGCCTGTGCCAGCAACTGGACGCCTTGTTCACGACCGCCGATGCGGCGCCGGCCGAGCGGAACCGGCCCTACCGGCTCACCACGCTCAAACGCACCCTGGAACTGATGCGCCCGGCGGCCATCCGCGCCAACGTCCAGGACTACGCCGTGCTCAAAGCCTTGTTTGCGCAGTTGCAGCCCCTGGTACAGGCCCTGGGATTGTCCGAAGAAATGGTCCGCTATTACGCCCGGTATGTCGAGCGGGCGCAGGTCTTCCAGGTTCAGCAGCAAACGGAGAAGAAATACCTGATGGTCATCTGTTTTCTGGTGCAGCAGTACTACCAGGTGGGCGACTTGTTGACCGAAACGCTCCAGCAGGCCGTGCAGACCCACCGCAACGCCGCCCAGCGGGAAACCCAGGCGCGGGTATATCGCCAGCAGCAGGACACGGCCAGTCAACTGCGGCAGGTGCTCGACGGCGTGGTAAGTCACGGCGCGGCCTTGCAAACGCTGGAAGCGCTGGCCTTCTCCTTTGCCCGCACCAACGAAGAAAAAGTGGCCGCCTTACTGGAATGGCTGCAAACCCCGGACGTAACGGCCTTCGCCCACTTACGCCAGACGGCCCAGCAACTGCGCAAAGGAGGCGGCGGTAATGCCAACGGCCCCTACTATCAGATCGTGGAGGAGCGCTCCCGGACCTTGCAACGGCGTCTGGGCGACATCTTGCGGCTCGTCGAATACGAAGGCCCGGCCGACAGCCCGCTGGCGCAGGCCTTGACCAGCTTCCGCGAGCGAGCCGGCCAGCTGGGCAGCAAGCCGCCGGTGGCGTTCCTGAAAGCGGCGGAGCGCACGGCCCTGGACCAAGCCGAAAGTTCGGTCTCCCTCTACAAGGCCCTGCTGGCCGGCCACGTCGCCGACCACCTCAAAGCCTGCAAACTGAACCTGCTGCACTCGCTGAGCTACCGGCCCTTCGACACCTATTTACTGGACGAGCTAGCCTGGACGCAGCAGCGGGAGGAGTTGCTGGAGAAGACCAACCTGACCCACTTGCGCGAACCCGGCCCCTGGCTGGAGGCGCTGCAAGTGCGGCTGGCCATCGCCTTTGCCCACACCTTCGAGCGCCTGCAGGCGGGGACCAATCCCGGTGTCCGGCGGCGGGCCGATGGCCGGCCGCGTTTTGTGACGCCGGCCCGGCCGGTCGATGAAGCGGCAACAGTGGTGGCCCCGCTGTTTCCGGGGCCGGGGAGTATTTCGCTGCACGAAGTGCTGCACACGGTCAACGCGCAATGTCACTTCACCGATTGTTTGCAACACTGGTCGGCCCGGCACCGCCCGCCCCGGCCCGCTGACCGCCTCTTCTTCGCCGGCATCATGGCCTACGGCTGCAACCTGGGCTTACCGCGCATGGCCCACGCCACTCGGCACGTGAGCCAGGCCACGCTGGAAAACACGGTCAACTGGTACTTTTCGCTCGAGAACCTGCGCCGGGCCAACGACGCCGTGGTGGCCCTGATGGGCAAGCTGCCGGTGAGCCGCTTGTTTCGGCGCGCCCCCGACCAGACGCATACGTCCTCGGACGGGCAGAAGTATTACGTGGCGGTGGATTCGATTCACGCGACGCATTCCTATAAGTATTTCGGGCAGGAGAAAGGGCTGGTCTCCTATGGCTTTCTCGATGACCGGCACCGGTTGTTTTACTCGGTAACCTTCAGTTCCTCCGAGCGCGAGGCCCCCTACCTGGTCGATGGCCTGCTGCACAACGACGTGGTGGAGTCTACGATTCACAGCACCGACACGCACGGGTTTACGGAAGTCAATTTTGCGCTGACTGAGTTTATCACCGTGGCTTTTGCCCCGCGCATTCACTCGTTTCAGGACCAGCAGCTCTATGCTTTTGCCGGGATGGAAGTCCCCGACGTGACGGCCTACGGCTTACGGTTGGGCAAGCCCCTGGACCGGGCGTTGATAGAGGCCCAATGGGAGACCATCCTGCGCCTGGTAGTGAGCCTGAAACAGAAGCATGTGACGGCCTCCACCCTGCTCAAGCGGCTCAACTCCTATTCCCAGCAGCACCCCGTGTACGTGGCCCTGCGGGAGGTGGGGCGGGCCGTGCGCACGGAATTTCTGCTTCGCTACATGGACGACCAGGACCTGCGCAAACGCATTGACGACCAGCTCGACAAACTCGAAAGCACCCACCAGTTTGCCCGAGCCGTGTTTTACGGCCAAAACGGACAGATTCCCTATGCCGGCAAGGAAGAACAGCAACTGGCGGATGCCTGCAAACGGCTCGTGCAAAACGTGATTGTGTGCTGGAACTGCCTCTATCTAAACCAGCAGTTGTTTCAGGCCCCGGCAACTGAGCGGCAGGCGCTGGCCGACGCCATCGCGCGCCGTTCGCCGGTCAGCTGGCAGCATATCAATCTGCAAGGCGAATTCGATTTCTCAGAAGAAGCCCTGACCGATGCGTTGCACTTCGATTTGGAGGCTTTGCTGACGGTGGAGTGGGAAGCAACAAAGGCTTCTTCACCGGAGCAGTAACAGGCCAGGGCCAAATGCGATTTTTGGACCAGACTTTTAAGACAGGCCATAGGTGCGAGAGCATCAAAAAGTGTGGGGCAGTGGGATTTCGGATTAAGCAGCTAGTTGCTCCGTTCCAGCCCAGACCGACCGAAAAGGAGGACTGCCCCACACTTTTTGATGCTCTCCTACTTATTGCGGGTATACGCGCAACCAGCGCAAGAAGCTGCCAGCCAAGCCCATAAAGTAGGAATCAATCTCAAATGAAGGCGTTTCGGGCGGTGCTTTTTTAAGCTCCCCATTCTGTAAGAGGTTCTTCTGAGGTGGTCTAGTTAGGCAGGAGAGAATTGGGTGATATTAGCAAGATGCTGTTGATGAAAGTGATAAGGCTTTAAATACCCGATACTGGAGTGGCGGCGGTAGTGATTGTAGTAGTCAAAATAACCGGCGACGCTGGCTTGCGCATCCGCTAAGTCGGCAAAGACGGGCCACTCACGGAGTTCGAGCAGTTCGGTTTTGAGGCGGGACCAGAGGCTTTCGGCCTGGGCGTTGTCGTAGCACTCGCTGCGGCGGCTGTGCGAGAGCTGGGCCTTGGCGCCACGCAGGAGCGTTTTGTATGCGTTGCCCACGTATTGGCCGCCCCGGTCGGAATGCACAATCAGGCCGGGGGCCGGTCGCTGGGCCAGCAGCGCCCGCTGCAAGGCGGTGGTAACCAGGGCTTCAGGCATGTCGGCCCGCACTTGCCAGCCGACCACTTGCTTGGTGCAGACGTCCTGAAAGGCGCAGCAATAGACCCAGTCCCCACTGGCTAGCGGCAGGTAGGTGATGTCGCTGACCCACACCTGATTGGCCTGGACCGGGTGCGGCTGGTCGAGCAGCAAATTGGGGGCATAGCGCAGCCCGTGGGTCGAATCGGTCGTGCGCGGAGTGAAGGCCCTGGGCTACAGGGCCCGCCGCCCGTGGCGACGTAAGCCGGTACGTAGGGCTTGGCGACCCACGCGGTGACCCCGTTCGCGTAACTCGACCTGAAGCCGGCGGGTGCCATAGCGCCGTTGGTGGTGGTCAAACACGGCCACCATGTCCGTCTCCCAGGCCGGTTCTACCCGTGGCCCAGTTCCGCGGGCCACCCCTTTTCGCCACGCGTAATACCGGCTCGGCACTACGTGGAGCACGTAGCACAGGAACTCGACTGGGTAATAAAGGCGCTGTTGGTCAATAAATTGCAGCTGACTCACAGCGTCGGGGGATGCGAGAAGATGGCGATGGCTTTTTTTAAAATATCCAGCTCCTGCGCCTGCCGGCGCACTTGCGCCCGTAAGGCCCGCACCTCGGCGGCCTCGGCCGGGTCCGTGGGCAAGGGTTGCTGGGCCGCCTTCTGCCACTGGTAGAGCAGTTTGGCGTTGATATTAAGGGCGCGAGCGGCTGCTAAGGTCGAGCGGCTTTCACTGGCCAGGCGCAGGGCTTCGGCTCGGAAGGCCGCGTCATAGCGCGGCCGTTTGGAGGACGGGGCTTTTTCCATGATTTTGGGAAATTACCACCCAATTCCCTCCTGTTTTACTCGACCACCTCATTCTTCCAAACGGGCGGATTTACCCGCTAAGCCCTGCAACTACATCCTATCAAAAAGGGTAGCTCCAAAGAGTCTGTAAAAAGGGCGATTCCAGGTAATGAGGCGGGTAGGCCGCGCCTATCTGAAAGGAAAATACTTTCTGATAGGCGTGATATATACCGTTACCAACACTCAATAAATTAGCTGATTAACTGCTTATCGTGTAAATTCGTCCTTTTGAAAGAAGAACCCCTATAACGACTAGAATAGCAGGCTACCCCCCCCTTTCTCGTAAGCTGCTAACAATTGATTAGTCGTTCTTTACAGTTGATTGGATTTCCTTAGCGGAGTTTTCTGTTCGAACGCTGGTGCGACCCCTACTTGTGCCATAGTTTCGTGTGAAATTCTAAGCCTGAAAATACCCCATCACATTCTGGGACTATATATCTAGCCAATCACTGACCAGCGCTTACAAAACCTGTGCTAGCCCGCTAGCTGTTAGGGTACCCGGAGTCACGGCATCCGCTTTCGCTTGCTCTTATCTCCTTTTTTAACCCATGCAGCGGAGCGAGTCCCTCAGTCAGTTTCACCGGCACTACTTGCAGGAGCACCTGCCCGAATTGCCGCAGCCATTCAACGTCTTCCCCATTGCCACCGGAGCTAGTCCGCAGAGCCTGCCCTATAGCCGTCGCGATTTTTACCAAATTAGCCTCTACACGGGGGGCACCACGCAACTACAATACGCCGGGCAGTCGCTGCTGATTGAAAGCCCAGCGTTGCTGCTTTATAACCCGCTGGCGCCCTATGCCTGCACCCCCATCACGCCGCTGAGTGGGTTTTGCTGCTTGTTCACCACCGAGTTTCTGCCGGGTTCGGGGCATGGGGCACCGTGGCAGGACTCGCCCTTGTTTCAACTCGGCACCAGCCCGGTATTTCTGCTCACCGACGAGCAGTGCGCCTTTCTCACCCAGCTTTTCCAGCAAATGCTGGCCGAAGTCCACTCGACGTACCGCTACAAGCTGGACCTGCTGCGCACGCACGTGCACCTGCTGCTGCACGAGGCCCTGCGCATGCAGCCAGAGGTGCCGCTACTGGCCGACCCCACCGCCGCCAGCCGGCTGGCCACCCAATTTTTACGCGCGCTGGAAGCGCAGTTTCCGGTGCTCTCGCCGGGGCAGCCCCTGGCTTTACACACGGCCGAGGCCTGTGCGGCGCACCTGGGCGTGCACGTCAACTACCTGAGCCGGGTGCTGCGCGAAGTAACCGGCCGCCCAGCTAGTGCGCACCTGGCAGCGCGCATTACCCAGGAAGCCCAGCGCTTGCTAAAGCATTCCGACTGGCCAATTGCTGATATTGCGGAGGGCCTGGGCTTTGCCGCCCCGACCTATTTCAATCATTTTTTCCGCAAGCACGCGCAGACCTCGCCCAGGGCCTTCCGGCGGGCGGGCAGCGCGCTACCGGTGCGATTGGCCGGCTAGGTTTGAATTGTGCAACTTCTGGTTGCGTATTCGCTTGAGCAGCTAGCCGGAGTCGCAGGACCTTTGCAGTGTTCCAACCGCCTGTAAAGGCCTTTTTTTTCAAGCCCTATGCTACCCACCAAAGGATACGCCGCGCAAGACGCCCACACCGATTTAGCGCCCTGGGCCTTCGAGCGCCGCGACTTAGCCGCGCACGACGTGCAAATCGAGATTCTCTACTGCGGGGTCTGTCACACCGACTGGCACCTGCTCAAAAACGAGTGGGGACCAGGCCAGTTTCCGATGGTGCCCGGCCACGAAATGGTGGGCCGGATCGGGGCCGTGGGGGCGCACGCCCGGAAATTCCAGGTGGGTGACCTGGCGGGCGTCGGCGTCATGGTCGATTCGTGCCGCCACTGCGCCGACTGTGAGAACGGGCAGGAGCAATTCTGCCAGGTGAGCCCGGTACAGACCTACAACAGCACTGGCCACGACGGGCTGCCCACCTACGGCGGCTACAGCAGCCACAACGTGGTACACGAGGACTTCGCGCACCGCATTTCGGAGAAGCTGGACCTGGCGGCGGTGGCTCCCTTGCTGTGTGCCGGCATTACCACGTATTCCCCCTTGCGCCGCTGGAAGGTGGGCCCCGGCCACAAGCTGGCCGTGGTGGGCTTGGGCGGCCTGGGCCACATGGGCGTCAAATTCGGCGTGGCCTTCGGGGCCGAGGTAACGGTGCTCAGCACCTCCGAAGCCAAGCGCGCAGATGCCAAGGTGCTGGGCGCGCATCACTTTGTGGTCACTAAAGACCCAGCCGAAGTGGCCGCCGTGAAAGGCAGGTTTGATTTCATCCTAGATACCGTGGCGGCCGACCACGATATCAACCTCTACCTGCCGCTGCTGCGCACCAATGGCACCTACATCAACGTGGGCATGCCACTTGCGCCGCTGCAAGTGCCTGCCTTTGCCCTGGCCGGCGGCAACAAAACGGTGACGGGCTCGGGGGCGGGCGGCCTGCCCGAAACTCAGGAAATGCTGGATTTCTGCGCCGAACACAACCTGGTATCCGACATCGAATTGATTGACATCAAAGATATTCACCCGGCCTTCGAGCGGATGCTGAAAGGTGACGTGCGCTACCGCTTCGTGATTGATATGGCCACGCTCTAGGCGGCTAGTGGTCTTGCCGGAGGCAAAAGCTAGCAAGCAGCGGCTACTCAACGGCACACGTTGAGTAGCCGCTGCTTTTTTAGGGACAGCCACCTTTAACTGACCGATTATTTCGTCAGCCCAAAGAATTCCACGGCTAGTTTAGGGGGTAGCACGAGACTAGGAACAGAAATTCCCGCTAAGATGATAGGCTATGTTCGTTATAAGCTCCTGAACCATCAGGAGGCCCTTTTATTTTTTTGAGTTTGCTAGCCAGCGGGCCTAGTCAGCGGCCCAGTTCCGGGCGCTGGTCCGCAAGGAGCCCTCGAAGGGAGCAACCCAGAAAATAGTACGTTACTCACCTTAATTGAGCGGTTATCTCCGGCTGGACTGGTACCAGCTGGGTTTAATATAAGAACAGTTATGCCGCTTCTCATGCCCGCAAGGGGTTTTTAGGGATGGCCGTCTCCTATGCGGCATTTAGTACTTTCAGTAGAAGAGGCCCCGCTTAGTGCGCACGTGCATTAAACATAGCCTATAACCTTAGCGGGGATTTCTGTTCCTAGTCTAGTGCAACCCCAAACCGCCGAATTCTATTCGCCTTCAAACCTATGGACTTACAGTCCATAGTCGTTTAGTTGTCAAAGCCCGAATAGGAGTTCAAGGATAGTATCTTGGCCTTGGTTAAGTTAGGTCAGCCGCTTCCCACTCTACGGTCAGTAAAGCAGCTAAATCGAAGTGGAGGACTTCGATCAGCGCCTCGTCGGAGAAATCGAATTCGCCTTGCAGATAGATAGGCTGCCAGCTCACGGGTGACATCCGGGCAATGGCATCGGCCAGGGTCTGGCACTCGGTCAGCGAGGTCTGAAACAACTCCTGATTGAGGTACAGGCAGTTTCAGCACCCCATCACATGTTGCACGAGCCGTTTGCAAGCATCGGCTAGCTGCTGCGCTTCCTTGCCGGCGCAGCAAAACTGCCTATTTTGGCCGTAAAACACGGCGCGGGCAAAATTGGCAGCTCCCGCAACATCTTGGGGGGAAGGCCTACCTAAACTGGTAGGGTAAATCGCCCTGGTTTGGCTACAAAAATCCGCAATTAGACTACAAGCCCCGCGTGGCCGCCGCAGACCTTTGTGGGGTCACTAACTTACTAACCTCATGACCCCTCAGCAGGAAACTTCCAGCGCTGGCGCTACCCCAACGCCCGTCCCCTCCGCTAGTTCGACGGCGCAGACCAAGTCGGACAAACCCGTCGCCCTGGTCACCGGGGCCAATCAAGGCATTGGCCTACAGATAGCCAAGGACCTCGTCACCCACGGCTTCACGGTACTGGTCGGCTCGCGCAACCTGGCGCGCGGGGAGGCCGCCGCGCTGGAGATTGGCCCCGAGGCCATCGCGCTCCAACTCGACGTGACGGACCGGGGTTCCATCGCCGCCGCCGCCGAGCGCATCCGCCGCGAGCTGGGCCGCCTCGACGTGCTCGTCCAGAACGCGGCCATCTCGAATACGAGAAAGGGGAATCTGTCCCTCCAGGAATACGCGCAGCTATCCCGGCCCAGCAACGTCTCCCTCGATGAGGTGCGGGCGGTGTGGGAAACCAATGTGTTTGGCGTGTTGGCCGTTTACCAGGCCATGCTGCCCCTCCTGCGCGAGGCCCCGGCCGCCCGCATTGTCAACGTCTCCAGTGGCGTGGGCTCGCTGGCCCGGACGGCGGACCCGGCCTACCCCTACCGCCCGTTCTTCGGCCCCGTCTACCCGGCGTCTAAAACGGCGCTCAACGCCATGACGTTGGCCATGGCCATCGAACTGGAATCGACCGGCATCAAGGTCAACGCTGTTTCGCCGGGCTTCACCAAGACGGCCCTCAACGGCTATGAGGGCACGGATACGGTCGAGGAAGGGGCCCGCGAGGCCGTGCGCGTGGCGCTGCTCGGCCCGGATGGCCCGACCGGTGGGTTTACTCATTCAACTATCGGCACGCTCCCCTGGTAAACAGCAGGTACCAAGTGGCAAGTGGCGTGTTAACATACGACTTTCTCCCTGGCTGGTCGCTAGCCAGAGAGAAAGTCGACTATCCAGCGAAGCGCAATGACGATTTTTCAGATTTATGCCCCCTTATCCACTACGAGATAACTAGGTGCCCTTACAACGCCTCCTATACAATGAAAAAGCAAGAAGATAGCCTACGCAGATTTGAATCGCTATCCGACTTGCATCGGACGTTAGGCCTGCCGAAGCCGTTGCACCCCCTGATAAGCTTAGTCGATAATACGGATAATAAAGTAGCGCACCAGCCATTAGCTGGTCCGTTTAGTATGAATTTTTATAAGATTGCCTACAAGCCCAATCTGCAAGGGAAATTCAAGTATGGACAGCACTTTTATGATTTCGATGAAGGCGGCTTAGTCTTCATTTCGCCGAACCAAGTAAGCGCGGGCCAGCTTACTAACGGAGACCATTCTGGCTACACGTTACTCATTCACCCGGATTTCTTCTTAACCTATCCCTTAGCAAAGCATATTACGCAGTATGGCTTTTTCTCCTATGCGGCCAACGAAGCCCTGCATCTTTCGGATACGGAAAAGACGACCATCATGGCCATTTTTAACTTCATTGGCGGCGAGTTAAACAGCCGGATAGATGATTTTAGTCAGGATGTCCTTATTTCCCAAATTGAGTTACTGCTGAATTACTCCAATCGTTTTTACAAGCGCCAGTTTATTACCCGTAAAGCGTTGAGCGGTGACTTGTTGCAGAGGTTGGAGGAAGTTTTAACTACCTATCTAAACAGCGAAACCCTTTTGCACCACGGGATACCGACTGTTCAGTATCTGGCGAGCTGCGTCCATTTTTCGCCCAGTTATTTAAGTGATATGCTGCGCTCGCTTATCGGGCAAAATGCGCAGCAATACATCCACCAGAAGCTCATCGAAAAAGCGAAGGAAAAATTAGCGACTACCAGTTTGACAGTAAGCGAAGTGGCCTATGAGCTGGGCTTTGAACATCCGCAATCCTTCAGTAAATTATTCAAACTAAAAACAAATCTTTCGCCCTTGGAATTCAGACGCTCTTTTAATTAAGCCAGCCCCGAGGGTACACCCATAGCGAGCGAGGTAACAGGAAATGGTTAAACCCCTTAACGAGCTATATTTTTCATTTTCTAAGAAGACCCTTGTACCACCATTGTAGGCAGTGACGAGGTAACATCTGGACCAAACTTTTAACCAACGCCAACTTTAGGTGGCACCAGACTCCGCTCCCACCCCGCTACGCTGGTTTCGCGGCCATCGGCTCGGCCTGGGCGATCAATCGCGCTTCGTGCTGCACGCCCCAGTCGCTCAACTGAAAAATGATGGGGTCCAGGGTGCGGGCGTAGGGCAGTACCTGATAGCGCACGGCCACCGGCGGGCCCGGCTCCACGAGGCGCCGGATGAGTTGGTGCGCTTCGAGGTCTTTCAATTCTTTGGCCAGCACCTTGGCCGAGATGGCCGGGATACTCGCCCGCATATCGCCGAAACGGCAGCTGCCCGTATCTAGCGCCACCAGAATCTGGAGCTTCCACTTGCCGTTGATAACCGCCAGAGCGGTGCGCAATGGCTTCAGGGCCGCCAGGCAGTGCGCACGTTGATGGGGTTCCATAGGAGGGATAACAAGGGATTACAAAGATACAGGGTAATGCGAAGCACTAACCTCGGGGTAACCAGTTTCTTTTTGCTTAGTGGAAATATTTTGCAACCTGATAACTTTTAGTGACTAAATGCAGTATGGTAACTGCATCTTAACTTATTCCTCTTTTTCCCATGAATATCCTGCACGTCATTTCCAGCCCCCGTGGGTCAGAATCTTTTAGCATCAAGCTCGGTCACGGCCTGGTAGCCAAGCTCCAGGCGGCCAATCCCGGCAGCACTGTTCAGGTGCGCGACCTGGCCACCACCCCCTTTCCGCAGCTTGAAGAAGCCAAGCTGGCCTCGTTCTTCACCCCGGCTGAACACCGCAGCCCCGCCCAGCAGGAAGCCGCCCGCCATTCCGACGAGGCCATTGCCGAGGTGATGGCCGCCGACGTTATCGTGATGGGGGCCCCGCTCTACAATTTCGGCATCCCGTCCACCCTCAAAGCCTGGATTGACCACATCTGCCGGGCGGGCATCACGTTCCGCTACACCGAAACCGGCCCCGAAGGCTTAGTGAAGGGCAAAAAAGTGTACGTGGCCATGTCCAGCGGCGGCGTTTACTCGGAAGGCCCATATGCAGTTTACGATTTCGTAGCGCCCTACCTGCACACTGTGCTGGGCTTTTTGGGCATGACGGCCGTGGACGTGGTGCGGGTGGAAGGCACTATGGTGCCCGGCGTGAAAGAAACCGCCCTGGAAAAGGCCCTGGCGGGCTTCAGTCCGGCGGCGTAGCGCGGCCAAAGGCTACCGCCGGGGCCGCGCTGGTAATGTTGTACTACCAGCGCAGCTTCCAAACGGTTGCGGCCCGGACGGGCCCCGTTGGCAAGGTGCCCGCCCAGCGGCCCCCCTCGTGTATTCCTTACCCGGCGGTACGCCGCGCCTGCGTACCACCGGTTACCTACTAATTTTGTAATGATGGAAATTGGCATCGACAGCTTTGTCACACGGGTAATGCAAAACAGCAGCGCCCCCCTTGACGGCATGGAGGCCATGCGCCTATTTTTGGAGCGCATCGAGCGGGCCGACCAGGTGGGGCTTGATGT
>JAABUN010006968.1_pt1 | contig 12594 bp, 10 predicted proteins | sample 5559311 | NCBI WGS metagenome assembly JAABUN01 (sample SAMN10711877, study PRJNA513370) | rock metagenome | isolation source: Antarctica rocks | place: Antarctica: Victoria Land, Siegfried Peak sud | reverse complement strand
TCTCTTAAACCTTTTTCTTTCAAAAGTTTTGTAGTAAAGTCAGGTGAGGATGTGTGCGCGGGTATCGTGCATGTTTTTCGGGTATCTCTTTTTTACCAACCCAGCAATAATGAATTATCTTCGGTATCATTAGAATTATTTTAAAAATTTTGAATACACTCCTTCTTATGTAATACTTTAATAAAAACCAGGAAGTGAAAACAGTGTACTTAAAAGATTGAGAAATAAAACAAATATTCTTTAATATGTTCTTTCTGGAGTGAAAGTTTAGATGTGTTGAGAAATAATATGTAATCAAACTTAAACTCTCTTTATTATTTAATATATTTTGGCAAACCCATTTATAAATTTTAAGCACTTCAAAATTTCTCGAAAATGGGATAACCCATCTTGTAGTATTTGGGTGAGACCAAAAATAATTTGTGGTGGACGTACTATAAGTAATCCTTTTAGAATTATGTAAGTACATTAACCAAAACAGCCAGTCTCCACAACTTTTAAAATCTTTCAATTTAGATAAACACTAAGTAATATCATTTGTGTTTTCAAAAACTACAGCGCTTGCATTTATTATCGTACATTTTTTTGATAAGTAATTTTTAATTTCATCCTTTGAGCCATTCACATAATCCGCTTTCCATCTGCTCATTCCTAAATCCTCATACCACCATTCAAACTCACTTCACCTACCCTTACAGACTTGGCTACAAATACCTGAGCATTATTTTCTTCTAATTTTTTAACAGCTACCTCTAAAAAGTTATCCGCACAAAAATCATCACTTTCGGCTATCCATATATACTCCCCTTTTGCCAGTTCAAATCCTTTTTGCCATTGTTTAAAAGGGCTACCACTGTTTTTTGAGTTATAAAGAATAATGCTGCTGCAAATTTCCTCCATATGTGCACAAGCAATCCTTTTTCATTTCTTAACCTTTGTGCAATCTGAATTTGAGTTTTCTCCATAATCCCAGTTAAAGGAAGATTCAAGGGGCTGGCAACTTTACTTACTTTCGAAGAAGTAGATTGTATGAATACTTCAAAGTAGCACTGCAGTTTATTTAGCCTGTCATTGAATGCCCGAAAACTTTGCTAATCTTCATTTTTATTCACGTATACATACACATTTAACCCTTGATTAGCATTAATAAAAGGCAGACTTATTAATGATTGTTATTAGGTAGGAATAACTTCCTACACCCATTCATGGCGACCAAAAACTTTGCCGTAATCATAAGTACCATGTATATTCAACGGCGAGCCATTATCTGTAATGGTAAATGCACATACATCCTCAGCTATATCAATAGATTCCGTCCGGGGCTTATTAATGAAAGTGTGTATTGAATAGTTTCCTCTTACCAGAAAGTTCTTTTCAATTTTTAGGGTTATCCGATTCTCGCAAATTATATTGGACTCTGCAGCAAAAACTCTTGACTTATCTTCACTTAAGATCATTAAGAATATAGAATAATCATGTTTATCCTTTTCAATATTATAACCAATTTCAAATTGGAAAAAAATATCCTCATCATGCAGAAAATCAGATTTAACATGCCCGTTTAAATCTGTACTGATAATACTTTTGAACCATATAACTTTGGAAGAAGTGTCACGTCCGGTATATCTTGATTGATTTACTGTTCCACTGGCTAAATAACGACTAACCACCTCTGCAGCGTTTCCTTCAAAATCTAATCTGCCATTTATTAATAAGATAGCATTATTACAAAGTTGGTTAACAGCACCCATATTATGACTTACAAATAATACAGTTCTTCCGTCATTAGTACTAACATCTTTCATCCTTCCCAGGCATTTTTTTTGAAACTCAGCATCTCCTACAGCCAAGACTTCATCAACAATTAAAATTTCAGATTCTAAATAAGCTGCCACGGCAAATGCCAGACGAACATACATACCTGTTGAATAACGTTTTACGGGAGTATCAATATATCTTTCCACACCCGCAAAATCCACTATCTCGTCAAATTTCCTTTCTATCTCTTTCTTACGCATGCCAAGAATAGCGCCGTTTAAAAAAATATTTTCTCTTCCTGTTAATTCAGGATGAAATCCTGTGCCAACTTCAAGTAAACTCGCTATTCTGCCTTTTACTTTAATTAAACCGGATGTTGGCGCTGTAACCCTGCTTAATAATTTTAATAATGTGCTTTTACCTGCACCGTTACGCCCAATAATACCTACCGCCTCCCCCTGTTGTATCTCAAAATTTATATCCTTTAAACTCCATACTACGTGGGATGTACCTTTTGCCGTTCTGTCATTTTCCTCCCCTATTCGTAAAAAAGGATCTTCTTTACCCCGTACTTTAGCAAACCATCTTTCTAAATCACGTGATATCGTTCCTGTTCCTATTTCTCCTAACCTATAGGCTTTCGACAAATTCTCAATCTTAATTGCAAGTCCCATTATTAACCCTGTCTAATCAATTTTTTACACCGTATCAATAAAATTTCTTTCTACTTTATTAAAGATGACTATGCCGAAAATTGTTAATAAAATTGTTACAACTGCACTTGTACCTAAGGTCATCCATGTAAATGTTCCCTCGCCTAAAAAACCGAAACGAAATGCTTCAATAATGGGAGTCATAGGGTTAATTGCTATTATCCATTTATATTTAACTGGAGCAGCAGACAATGGATATACAACAGTAGTAGCATACATTAATAATTGAACGCCAAAAGTTACCAAAAAAGCCAGATCGCGATACTTAGTTGTCATTGCAGAAATAATCATTCCTAAACCTAAACCAAGCAATGCCATTTGAAGAACAAGTACAGGAAAAAGTAGTGCATATAAGGTAAGGGTGAAAGGAGCACCTTTAATTGCAAAGAAAATGAGCATCATAACAAAAAGAAGCATTTGTACAAAGAAGCGTACAAGGCTACTTAAAACAATGCTTAATGGCATTATCAAGCGGGGAAAGTAAACTTTTCCAAACACATTTGAGTTGTCTTTAAAAACTGTAGAGGTTTTGGTTAAGCATTCAGCAAAATAGTTCCAGCAGGTAATACCGGCCATATAAAATAAAGGCTTGGGAATACCTTCAGTTGAAATACCGGCAAGGTTGCCAAAAATAAAAGTATAAGTTATGGTTGTAAACAAAGGTTGTATAAAAAACCATAACGGACCTAAAACTGTTTGCTTATAAAACGAAACAAAATCACGTCTTACTAACAACCATAGAAGATCCCGGTAATGCCATACATCCTTTATTTTTAAATCAAGAATATTCCCATGCGGTTCAATTACCATATCCCAGTGTGGTTCAGTATGTACTTGCGGCTGCATTTATTATAGTAATGTTTGTAAATTATTTTTTATAACCTTGTACGAATATTGATCAACCTTCTCTTTAGAATTTTTACCTAACCTTGTTTGTAATTCTTTATCTTCTGATAAGCGACTAAGAATATTACTTAACTCTTTAATATTCCCACATTTATAAGTAAATCCCGTTTCATTTTCAACTATAAGATCATCTGTAGAACCCACCAAATCTGAAGCAACCACCGGCAATTCAAAATTCATTGCTTCGTTTATCGATAATCCCCATGTTTCACCTTCCTGAGAGCACATTACAAAAACATCACCAATAGCATAGTAAGATGAAATGGAAGATTGATTGATAAAACCGGTAAGAGTTACATTATTTACATTATTATCCCTAATATATCGTTCCATTTCCCCCCGAAGTTCTCCCTCACCTATCATTACAAGACTTGCCTCTTTCTTATTTATTAAATGAAAAGCTTTTAAAAGATCAAGTGGCCTTTTTTTGGGTATGTATTTTCCTGAATAAAGAATAACAAAATTTTGCTTTGGGAGCCTTAGCTTTTCTTTTAGATTTTCTTTTTTAGACTTCAATTTTTGATAGTCGGAATAAAACCGCTCATTATCTACAGCATAGGGAACAAAAACCAAATTCTTATCCTCAACACCGTAATACCTGTAAAATTCTGCATTTTGTTTACCTACAAATAAAAATCTATCAATAAAGCGAAACATAAATTGAGTAAGAAACAACTTTCTTATTAATAACTTTAATGCAGAATGTAACTTTTCCTGTTTATAAGGCGTTTCACTTCTTAAGCAAATGTTATGTCCTGCAAGACTTCCAAATCCAATAACCAGTAAAAGTGTAAGATAACCCCAGCCATGTACAACAATAACCGACCTTGGCTCTTTAAAAAGGGCTTTTATCATGCCTAAATTGATCAAACCAAAAAACCCTGAATGTATGGATGGTTTCCAGGAGTAATTCTTAAAGAAACGGTGGACATAACCTTCTAAAAGAGGTATGTCCCATTTAACTGCACGTCCAAACTGAACGTCTTTTTCTCCTTTAATACTCTCATCTGAACAATACCACGCATCTACTCTTAACCCTTCTTTATTACAATAAGCATACAACGGGGCAAAATATTGGATGGGATGCGTATTTATAAAAATAATTTTACCGGCCCCGCTTTTCATATCTCTTGCTGCTTCTTAATATTGCCCCTGCATCCATCAATAAAGAAGCACTACACCTTACTCTTTAATAACAATTATACTTTTTAATTAAACTAATGCCTTCGCCTGCTGTTCAAATTTTATCTTTTTACTGTCTTGTGTAAGTAAGTAACCCCAATACCGGCTCCAGTGTAATTTTTTATCTGAATACTGTTTTTGAATTTGAGAATAAACTGCGTCTTTGCTCCTTAATTCCACCTGCTGCATCCATTTATAAAAAGGGAAGGTAAAGCCTTGTTTTTTTCGTTGCCAGATAGCTTTGGGCAAGATATCATCAAATGCTTTTATTAAAAGATGTTTTCCAATCCGGCTGTCATATTTTATTTCGGGTGCAATACTAAAAGCTGCCTGCATTAATTCTTTATCTAAAAAGGGAACACGAACTTCCAAACTGTGCCACATGCTCATATAATCTGTATCTTTTAAAAGCTGGTTCTGCATGTATAAGTTGGTTTCAATCCAGCTAACCTTGTCTCTTACGTCGGTATCGGCAGGTAAATTACAAAAACGAACCTCGTTTAAAACTTCCTTAATGTATGAAGTGCTGCTTCCTAAAAGTTTAGATACTTGTTCGGGTGTATAACTTCCCCGGTTAAAAAGATAATGCCCTAATAAATCTTTTCTTTTTGCAAACCCCAGCTTTCTAATTTTTTCTTTAGGAACAAATTGCGAGAGTCCAATTATAGAAGCAGGAAACTTTTGAATAAAGTTTATTGTAGAAGTTCTGTTGAAAGATGGATAACCACCAAACAATTCATCAGCACCTAAACCACTTAACACTGCAGTTAATCCATATTTTCTTGCATATTTGCAAATGAAGTACGAGTTAATCCCATCCGTGCTGGGTTGATCCATTGCCTCTAAAATATTAGGCAATTCCTCTTCAAATTCCTTTTCTGTTACAAGAAAAGAGTGGTGGCGTGCGTTTGTTTTATCAACAATTAATTGCTGGTAAGGAGCTTCGTTTAAAGATGCATCTTCAAAAACAATTGACAGCGTTTTTAAATTATCGCCTATATATTTATTTGCTATTAGGGTAAGCAAACTTGAATCAACTCCGCCGCTTAAAAATAAACCAATAGGCGCATCGGATATTAAATGCCTTTTAACCGCCTGGTCTAATTTGTTTCTAACTAATCCAACCGCTTCTTCTAAATTTGTTATTTGTCTCGAAAATTCAAACTGATTGAAGGTTGTTAATTTATTTTTTAAAGTATTAAGATCTACTTCTAAGAAACTTCCTTTTTGGACGGGTTGTACATCTTTTAAAGTAGTGAATGGTTCGGGAAGATGGCCAAAAGTAAGGAAGGGAATTCTCCAGTTCTCATTTTCAGGCCAATGTGGATCTAATGCTTTAAACCCCCTGATTTCTGAAGCAAAAACAAGTTGGTTATTCGAGATATAATAATACAAAGGCTTAATTCCTGCATGATCTCTTACCAGCACAATTTTGTTTGCTGCCTTATCCCAAATTGCCAAAGCAAACATTCCGTTGAAGCGGGCAAAACAGGCAGTACCATAAGCATGATATGCTGCTAATATTACTTCGGTATCAGTTGCTGTTTTAAATTGATAACCTTTGGCTGATAATTCTGATTTGATATCCAGAAAATTATATATCTCACCGTTAAAAATAATGGTATTGCCACTATTGTTATCGATCATTGGCTGGTGCCCCGCAGCAGAAAGATCAAGCAAGGATAACCGGCGATGGCCAAAAGCAAGGCGCCTTTCTTCATCAATTAATATTCCTGCATCATCCGGCCCTCCACGATGCATACTATCACGCATTGTAATGATGGATGGCTGAAGATCATAAGTATTAGAAAGATCAACTATACCCGCAATTCTACACATTCAATTTATATTCAGTCAAAAAATCAAAAAAACCTATATTCCAATTGCAGCTTTGGCTTTTTGCCAGATACTCACTGTTTCATGACCGTAACTATAATTATAAGTGCTCATATAATTACTTCCATAACCGTAGTATGAATAAGCTCCGCTTGCTTTTACATCATTTACAAGTACACTCAGGTTCGGAAATACTTCGCTCTCATATAACTCGTTTAGTTGTGCCAATTGTTTTTTAGGTGTTATTCTTTGTCTTACAAGATATATAGTAGCATCTGCATGTTTCGCCAAAATCTTTGCATCACTTACCAGGCCTAATGGAGCAGAGTCTATAACAACACAATCAAAATTTTCTTTTAAATAAGCAAAAAACGAGTCAATCTTCTCATCCATTAATATTTCGGATGGATTAGGTGGAATAACACCTGCAGTTACTACATACATATTCTCGAAATCAGGCAAAGCAATAGGAAGCTCCTCAAGAGTTGCCTGCCCGGAAATATAATGTGTTATACCTTTTGCTGAATCCGGTATCTTTAAAGATGTTCCTACTTTAGGTTTGCGTAGGTCCATTTCTACAATTACTGTTTTTTTGCCAGCAATTGCAAAAACAGCAGCTAGATTTAAAGAACAGAACGTCTTCCCTTCTGCCGGAGTGGTAGAAGTAACTAAGAGGACTTTTTTGTCCGGGCTTTTAGTTAAAAAAGGAATATTAGCCCGTACCATCCTAAATTGCTCACCCACCACCGTTCGGTCATCAAATCCAACTACAAGCCTTCTCTTTTTTTGAGTGTAGTGTGATATTTCTCCTATTATCGGCGTATTTGTTTTGCCAATTATATCGTTACGCGTTATTATTTTATCGTTTAATAATTCTTTTAAATAAATTATTAATACAGGTATAAGTAAACCTAAACCAATTGCCAACTTATAGATAAAAGGAGCATTTGGACTAAGTAATCCTGAACTAATTGCGGGATCAAGAGCGCTGGAATTAGAAGAAAGTTGAGAAGCTTTGGTAATAGCAGCTTCTTCTTTTTTCTGCAACAAAAACATGAAAAGCTTTTCTTTAATATCCTGCTGCCTGCCTATTTCCATAAGTTGCCTTTCCTGCCGTGGAACGGCGTTTAACCTGGCTCTGTTAGCCTGAAACTCTCCTAAATATCTTTGCTTTAACTGCGATGTTGATACATTGATATTTTCAAGATTATTATAAATGCTTGATCTCAATTTTTCAATCTGACTTTCTGTGGCCCGAACAGCAGGGTTTGCAGCAGGCATTTCTTTTAGCTGTTCCTCTTTTTTAAAGATGTTATCATTATATTGTTTAACTAAAGCGGAAAGAGTAGGGTCATCAATGCCTAAGGTGGTAGGAATAGGCTGGTTTGCATTAGCAACAGATTGTTTAACCATATTAATAACTTGCAGTTTTACCTCCGAATTTTCAACCTGAGTTTTTGCAGCACTTAACTGTTCAAAACCTGCAGTATTCTGAACACCAGGGTCAACTATTTCATTTGCCTGGCGGTAACTTTGTATGCTGCTTTCAACTTTCCCTAATTCTCCGCGCATTAAACCAATTCGTTCATCAATAAAGCTTAATGTATAATCAACTAATTTATTCTTCTTTTCATTGTTGTTCAGGTTATACTCCTGCACCAAAGTATTTAGAAGATCTGTGCCTTTTTCAGGAACTTCAGTTTCGAGAGAAATATTTAAAATATTGGCATCCCTTTGAGGTTGCGTAATAACTAATTCGTTCGTTAATACTTCAGCTATATAAATTACCGGCTCCCATGATATAATATACTTTTCATTCTCTTTAAGCCCATTAGGATCAACAGTAACATCGAAAGAAACATTTTGGCCTTTGATAGTACTTTTAGGCGAGATAGGAGTTTTTACTTTATTATTTAATGCATAAAGCTGCAAACCATTTTTTATAATCTCAATACTCTCACCTTTAGAACTGTCTTTTACACCTGTTACAATACCTTTAACTAAAGGTGTATTATACAACTCAGACTTTTTGATCTTACCCTTTTTAAAATATTGCAAGTTTAAGTTCAACTTTCTTATTACTCTTGTCATCAGGGTCTTGGTCTTTAAAACCTCTATTTCATTTGCCAGGTTTACCTTTTTACTAAAAAGCATAAGTTCATTTATACCACCCATCTCCGATCCCGGAGCAGAAGATCCTCCCGCTCCTTTATTCCCTTCAGGAAAGAAAACGGAAATGGAAGAAGAGTAAACAGGGGATTTATACTTTACATACAAATAAGCCAATCCCAAGGCAACTCCAAGAGTTATTATAAATAAAGGGAAATAAATCAAATACTTAAGCAATACCTCTTTGGTAGTAGTTTTTGTTTGTGCACTAGAATTTATATCTGAAAGGGATAATGAAGTATTCATATTTTTATTTACTATTGACGATTTGAAAAATAAGTAAGCCCAATGTACTAACAATTGCAAGAACACTTGTAGTATACGATAACTTTCTGGCTGTTACCTGCTCGTCGGCAGTAGGCTTATTTTCAACCCCTTGAACATATACAATATCATTTTGTTGCAAACGATAATAAGGTGACGTGAATATTGAGTTTGATAACAAATTCACATATCCAAATTCCCTTCGACCTTTATTTTCCCTTATTACCATTACAGGGGTTTTTTTAGCGTATGTGGTTAAATCACCGGCTTGTGCAAGGGCTTCAAGAATATTAATACGTCCTTGCGGAAGATTTATAGTGCCCGGCTTATCCACCTCTCCTAATACCGTTACTTTAAAATTCAAAAAATCAACCGAAACCACAGGGTCTGTCAAATAAGTTTTTAAACGACTTATCATCATATCCCTAAACTGGCTTCTGGTTAAACCCTCCACCTTAATTGCTCCTAACTGTGGATACAAAATTTTGCCATCCTGATCTACAGTAATTCCTTTTGGAAGCGTATATGGAATTGCCGATGCGGGGTTTAAGGCAGAAATTGTTATAGCTAATTCGTCTCCCACTTGTATAGGAACTTCAAAACTTTGATAAATGTAAGTGTAGCTGCTATCCCTTGGATAAGAGCTTAAGTAATTGACGTTTTTTGGGGTAGTGCAGGAGGCTAATAAAAAAATAATAACTGTTGCGCAAAAAAATGAGAATGCTGATTTCATAAAAATATTTGACTATGAAGAAGTGAAGCCTATAAAGTAACTTATAGGACTATTATTTCCGAAATTATAAATTTTAATTCTTGAGTATTTATTTAACTATTAAAAAAAGGTTGTTAAATAGCTTCGCCTCCTCAGTCACAATACCAAGTATAAATGAAATAAAAAAGGAAGCCTGAACAAACAGCTCGGGCTTCCCTCAATTATATTAAAGAAAATTGTATCACTTGTAAAATCAACATCAAAGCTTTGTAAAATGTCTCCACACTTAAAAAAACACTTGTCATTTCTACAAATCTTGGATTGCTTTAGTGGTTGGGGTGCAAATATAAGGGTTACAAGTCTTTTGCAACCCTTTTTAACTAAGCACGTAAAAACTTATTATATCCTCTAAAGCACTTTAATTATTTTTTAACCCTTGATTAAGGCTGTTATTTATTTTGATGCTTCTTACTAAACAACTTTTAAATAATAACGTGTTTGTTTAGAAGTGAAATTTTCGACTATAATTGCAAGGAGATGGTTTAAAAGCCGAAGAATTATTTGCTAAAGAAATAATTTTTCGGCATCTGGTATGCTTTCAGGCTTACCAACATCAATAAAAGCTGTCTCAGAATGATCGAACGACTTTATCAAATATTCATCCATTAAATTAAGATAAACCTCCACCATTGAAAATTTACCCTGTTGTTTTACTAATGAGAAAATATGCGGATTAATTATGTGAATTCCGCTAAATGCTTTTTGTACTTCATTTCCGCCTAAAGGCTTTAAACCTGTTTTTTCCGCACCTGTTTTTACATTTCTCCAGCCGCATAAATTATTGTTTTCGTCAAATAAAAAATACCTCGAAGTTTGGCGGTTAGTTGTAGCTAATGTAGCTAACGAAGTATTTTGCTGATGGTAATTAATCATTTCATGTAAGTCAAGATGGGTTAATATATCTGCATTTATTAATGCAAATGGCTCTTCACCTTTTAACAACGGAGCTGCTTTTAGTAGGCCACCGCCGGTTTCCAACACTTCCTGGGTTTCATCGCTGATAATTACTTTGCTTCCCCAGCCATTGCTTAAATTAATAGCAGTGATAATCTGGTTAGCAAAGTGATGCACATTTACTATTACTTCGTTTATTTCAAATTTTTGCAGGTATTCAATATTTCGTTGCAGCAGGCTTTTGCCATTTACTACCGCAAGTGCTTTAGGATGATAATCTGTCCATGGCTTTAGCCGGGTACCAAGACCTGCTGCTAATATCATTGCTTTCATTATACAACTAAAGTATTTTCAGGAGTATTACACCAGTTCTTTGCATCTTGTATTATGTGATGCAGCTTTACCTTTACGCCGAACTTATTTTTTAAATGCCTCGCCAGGGCATCGGCTGCATATACACTTCGGTGCTGGCCGCCGGTGCAACCAAAACTTATCATTAAGTTTTCAAATCCGCGCTTTATATAATCTCCTACCGAAATATCTACTATATCGCACACGCTGTTTAAAAATTCAGGCATTTTTGTTTTTTGCTCTAAAAAGTCTTTTACTTCTTTATCTCTCCCGGTAAGGCATTTGTATTCTTCAAAACGACCAGGATTTAAAATGCCTCTACAATCGAACATAAAGCCACCGCCATTGCCAGTCTCATCAACAGGGCAACCTTTTTTGTACGAGAAGCTGCTAATGTGCACAATCAGGTTTGTATTTTCATCGGCTCTTACTGTTTCAAATCTCTTAATAATTTCACCTTCTACCAACAATTTCAGCATTCTGTCGAACTCAGGGGTTAAAACATTGATGACTTTGTGGTGAATAAAAAACTTAAGATTACGTAACGCCAGCGGAATACTTGACAGGAAGTGTGCCTTCCGCTCAAACAAACCTCTAAACCCATAGGCTCCTAAAACCTGCAGCAACCTTATTAAAACATAGCCGTTGTATTGACTGATAAAAGTTTCCTGGTCGATTTTCGTTTGTAGCAACGCTTCTGCCTCGCTTATATAATATTGCAGCAAACTGTCCTTCCACTCCTCACTTAAATCTGCCTTTGCCTGCCACAGCAGCGATGCTACATCGTACTGCAAAGCACCTTTCATTCCACCCTGGTAATCTATAAAATGAACCTTATCATTGTTAACTATAACATTACGACTTTGAAAATCCCGAAACATAAAGTATTTGTGATCTGCATTGGCAAGGTAAGTGCTTAATGTTTCAAAATCGTTAAGCAATTCCTGCTTATCATAGGGCGTTTTAAGCGTGTCTAGAAAGTAATATTTGAAATATAATAAATCACTCAATATTGCCTGCTTGCCAAATTCTTTTGCAGTAAGGCATAAATCGTAATTTAAACCGTTATCGCCCATTATCTGCACTTTTGCAAGCTGCTGTAAGCTTTGTTTAAATAAACCGTAAGTATAATCGTTGTGTCCGTATTGTTCAAGTTTATCCAATAAAGAGTCTCTCCCAAGATCCTCCTGTATGTAAATTGTTTCATTAGTATCAACGCAAAAAATTTCGGGCATAGGTAAGCCGGCTTTTAGAAAGTGATGGGTGAAACTTATAAAAGTATTATTTTCCTTTACATTGATGTTATAAGTAGCTATAAAGGTTTCGTTAGCACTATAAATTCTGAAATAAATACGATCGCTGCCCGATTGAGGTAGTTTTTCAATTCTGTCAGCAGGCACTTTTTTATATGCTTCAAAAAGACGACCGACGTCTGCTACAATATCCTCCATAAAAATTACATTTCGTTAGGAGGGTAAAAATAAGAATAATGAGTACCTGTTGGTAAAATTAATTTGATAAGGTATAGGTAACTCTGATAGCCCTTTTTTGGTACGAGAATTTTTAAGAATTAATACTGTTAGCCCTATAACCTTCAAAACTCTGTATTTATAGCCTATTTTGGATTAGGCATAATTGGACTTTATTAAAGGTTCTACTAAATATTTTGTGAGCGGTAAACAGATAATTTTCCGTAGTGAAACAAAATAGCTGTTCGAAAACCTTCTGGAGTTCTAAAGCCTTTTCCGA
>JAABUN010006967.1_pt1 | contig 12595 bp, 9 predicted proteins | sample 5559311 | NCBI WGS metagenome assembly JAABUN01 (sample SAMN10711877, study PRJNA513370) | rock metagenome | isolation source: Antarctica rocks | place: Antarctica: Victoria Land, Siegfried Peak sud | reverse complement strand
CAGAATGATGAATGACAAGATGCTGCTGGCGAACCCCAGCTGAGCGCCGCGATGCGGTAGGATGTTCATCGGCGCTGGGCTGGTGGGGTGCCACTGACGCACGAAGGGGGCGGGTATGTCGCTGCGATCACCGTTGTTCTACTGCCTGCCGGACGAGACGGCGCGGGTGGCGCGAGCCGCCTTCCCGCGCGGCAATCCCTACCTGCGGATGTACGACACGCTCGGCCCACTTTTCGCCAGTCCCGATTTCGCCGATCTCTACCCGGAGGAGGGCCAGCCGGCGGTCGATCCGGCGCTGCTGGCGCTGGTGACGATCTTCCAGTTCGTCGAGGGCCTGCCCGATCGGCAGGCCGCCGACGCGGTGCGCGGGCGCATCGACTGGAAATACGCGCTCTGCCTGCCCCTCGACGACGAGGGCTTCGATGCGTCGGTGCTGAGCGAGTTCCGCGCCCGGCTGATCGCCGGCGGGGCCGAGCGGCGGCTGTTCGCGATCCTGCTGGAGCGGCTCAAGGACGAGGCGCTGGTCAAGCCGCGGGGGCGGCAGCGGACCGACTCGACGCACGTGCTGGCGGCGATCCAGGTGCTCAGCCGCCTGGAGTGCATGGGCGAGATGTTACGCCACGCGCTCGACACGCTGGCCCGCGTGGCCCCCGATTGGCTGCGCGCCTGGGTCCCGGCGGCGTGGTTCGACCGCTACGGGCAGCGCTTCCAGGATTACCGGCTGCCGCAGGGCAAAGCCGCGCGCACGGCGCTGGCCGAGGAGATCGGGGCCGACGGGCGGCAGTTGCTGGCCGCCGTCTTCGACCCGGCCGCGCCCGCCTGGTTGCGGGAGGTGCCCGCTGTGCAGACCTTGTGGCGCTGCTGGCTGCAGCAGTTCCACGCCGGCGACCCCCTCCGGTGGCGCGCCGCCGAGGATCTGCCGCCCGCGCCACTCTTGTTGTGCACCCCCTACGACCCGGAGGCGCGCTACAGTCGGAAACGCGCGCGGGAATGGGTCGGCTATAAAGTCCATCTGACCGAGACCTGCGACGAGGACGGCCCGCACCTCATCACCGACGTGGCGACCACCCCGGCCCCCGCCCCGGATAACACCGTGACCGGCGAGATCCAGGCGCGCCTGGCCGCGCGCGGGCTGCCCCCCCGCGAACACCTCGTCGACGCGGGCTACGTCGCCGCGGCGCATGTGGTGAGCAGCCGGACGATCCATGACTGCGACCTCGTCGGCCCCACCGGGCCGGAGCGGAGCTGGCAGGCGCGCGCCGACCAGGGCTTCGCGACCACCGACTTCGTGATCGATTGGGAGGCGCGGCGGGCGACGTGCCCGCAGGGGCAGGGGAGCGTCGCCTGGAGGGACGCCGCCGACGCGGATGGGCACCCGATCGCCCTCATCCGCTTCGGCTTGGTGGCCTGCCGGGCCTGCCCGGTGCGGGCGCAGTGCGTCGCCAGCGGCCGCGAGCGGGTGCTCCGGATCCGGCGGCGGGAGGAGTACGAGGCGCTGCAGGCCACCCGGCGGCGACAGCGCACCCCGGAGTTTGCGGCGCAGTATGCGGCGCGGGCCGGCATCGAAGGGACGATCGCGCAGGGCGTGCACCGCTGCGGCCTGCGACGCGCCAGATATATCGGGCTGGCGAAGACGGAACTCAACCACCTGCTGATCGGCGCGGCGCTCAACTTCCAACGCGCGGCCGCCTGGTTCGCCGGGACTCCCCGCGCACGGACCCGGCGGTCCGCGTTTGCTGCCCTCGCTGGCCCACCCGTCTAACACCGGGGCGCTCAGTCGGGGTTCGCCAGCAGCATCATCATAACCTGACGATTACACCGGACGCGATGCACCCTGACAACGCTTTCTGGTTGTTGCATCTCCATCCAGAAGAATTACACGCGCCTGATTCACCGGAATGGTTAGCCTGGGCATTACAGCATGGCTACACCGCAGAATCGTGGGCAACGAGCGGCAAGCGGGCACAATGGCAAAAAGAATATGATGAACGGCAAGCACAGAAAGGCGAGACGAAATGAGCGGCGATGGGGTGACGACGCCCCTGACGAATACCCCGAGTGGCGCGCAACCCTTGCGGGCCATCATCTATATCCGGGTCAGCACGCCGGGGCAGTCCGAAGAAGCCGGGTCAACGTCGCTGGATGTCCAGCTACAGGCGTGCCGGAAGAAGGCGGCAGAACTCGGCGCGACCGTCATTGATGTGGTGCAGGACATCCACACGGGCACGGAAGTGCTGGAACGCCCCGGCATGAGGAAGCTCACGGATGAACTCGTACCGACCCTGCGCCCGGATTTCATCATCGCATTCCACCCGTGGCGCTTCGCCCGGACGTGGCCCGTCTACGGCTATATCCTGGTCGTCACGGAGCCGTATGGCGTCAGCCTCCGCACCGTCCACCTGGACCAGATTGGCTCCGGGGCGCTACAAAGCCTGATGACGGCGATGGTCGTCGGCTCCGGGCAACTGGACAACGAGCAGCGGCGCACGTCCAGCATGGCGAACATGCGGGCGCGCATGGAGGCCGGGAAGTATCGCCCCGGCAACAAACCGCCCTATGGCTACCGCTTCGGCCACGACGGTGAGGGGCGCAGCCAGCGCAAGACGCACCTGATTCCCGACGAAGACCCGACGCCCGATGGCAAGCCCGCCACCGCGCCCGTGGTGCGCCGCATGTACGCCGCACTCGCGGGCGGCATGAAGCTAATGGCGTTGGCGCACGAACTCAACGAGGAAGGCGTGCCGACCGCAGCGGGCGCGCAGGAGTGGACCTACCGCCACGTCGGGCAAATCATCGAGCGCGAACTGTACCGAGGCATCACGCATCTCAACACCCGCAAGGCGGTGCCGGTGACGGGGCCGCGCAACCCGAACACGACGCGGAAGCCGTACCGGGACGAACCGCGCGACGAAGCGGAATGGATTGCGCTCAAGGAGCCGGAGAAGGTCGTGCCGCCGCTGGTACAGCCGGATGTGTGGGCGGCGGCGAACGCGCAGCGGACCAGTAACCGGGCGACCGCCAGCCGCAACAACCCCGACCCGACCCGCTACCTGTTCCGGGGCCATGTGGTCTGCGCGACGTGCGGCAAGCCGGTCAGTTGCATCAGCCAGAGTCGGGGCCGTGGGGATACCACGAAGCGCCCGAGCTACCGGGTGGCGAAGCGCGGCCACGACCATTGCGGCTGCGCCGGTCGTTCGATGACGGCGGCTGATTTGGACGCACAGGCGTGGCGGAAGGTCCGCGACGTGCTGCTGCATCCCGTGCATGTGCTGGCCGACTATCAGGCGCGCATCATGGCGGTGTCCGACGACGAACTCGCGACATCCCAGGAACTCACCGATTTGGATACCCGCTGCGCCGCCATCGCGAAGAAATTGGTCCGTACCCGCGCCCTCTTGGAAGACGAGGACGACACGGCTGAAATTGCCGTCCTCAAGGAACGGCGCGGCGAACTCGCAGCGCAACTCAAGGCGGCGCAGACGGAACGCGAGGCTATCGTGAACCGCAAGGCGGAATGGGTAGCGGCCCGCGAACAGTTCAACGACATTGAGGCATGGTTGACCGAAGCGGCGACCGACGTTGACGCGCTCGATTGGCACGGCGCGCAGGAGCGGCTACGCAAACTCAACGTCGTGGTGCGGCTGGGCACGACCCAGGATACCCCCCGGTTCGTGGTAGATTTGGCCGTGCCGAAGTACCCGCGTGCGTTCACCGTCAAGCGCGCGGGCGACCGGGCCACGCCGACCGCGCAGGAACGGCGCGAGAAGGAGGCGCGCTGGCACGGGCCGAACGGCGTCTATGGCGGGGCGGGGATGCCTGATTGGGTGGCGGCGCAGGGGGGCGAATCGTGTGTTGTCGGAGGCTATTCAACAACGGGATGTCGTGGTTCGACCCCGAGCCGGGTCGCGCCGCCTCACTCGGCCCGAATCGCCGCCCGCTGACGAACCAGACCCCCGCGATCGTCCTCGACGGCGGCAAGCCCCGGCTCGTCGTCGGCGCATCGGGCGGGCGGCGGATCCTCGATGCGGTGGCGCAACTGATCGTCAAGCATCTCGACTTCGACCTCAGCCCGCAGGCGGCGATCAGCGACAGCCGGATGGATTGCAGCGAGGGTCGCCTGCTCGTCGATGACCGGCTCGGTCAGGCAACCCTCGACGCCCTCAGTGCGGCGGGCCACACCGTCGTGCCGATCCAGAACGACTTCTTCGGCGGTGCTTTCGCCAGCCCCACCGCGATCGGCTACGATCCCGATGGCACCCTGCGCGGCGGGGCGGATCAGTTTTACCCGGCCATTGCGGTCGGGGTGTAGGGGGGTAAAAGCCGGAGATGGCTGGCGGCTGAACCCTGTGACCCGGCACAAGACAAGACCGCGCCTCGTGGGCGCTCACGCGCCACAAAGCCTCTCTACGGAGGCTAGGATTTGTTGATAGGCGAGGCCGATCAATTGGGCACTGCGCCATTGACAAATCCAGTCCGTGACGGCGGACTTCCTGGCTCGCAGGCCCATCAGGCGCGGTCTTGTCTTGTGCCGAGTCACAGGGTTCAGCCGCCAGCCATCTCCCACGCTTCGGCGCCACACTAACCACCACCACGCTACCGAACCACCCACGAAGGAGCACCATCCCGCATGATCATCGAATGGAACACCCACCTCTTCTCCAGCGATCGGCAGCGTTACCCGATCCACCCGCGCGCCGCCTACACCCCGCGTGCAGAAATGCTCTCCGCTGATCCGCTGGCCGATTACCTCACGCGGATGGAGACGCTCGGGATCGACCGCGCCGTCCTGGTCCAGCCCGAGCCGTACGGCGACGACCACAGCCTCGTCCTCGACGCCCTGCAACGCGAGCCGGAGCGGCTGCGCGGCACCGCTTTTGTCTACCCCGACGACCCCGCCGCCTCGCAGAAACTCGTCGCGCTAGCCTGGCGCGAGCCCCGGATCGTCGCCGTGCGCTTCCACGCCCATCGGGGGAAGGAGCAGTATCTGGGCAGCTTCACCGACGACAATGTCGGCACGATCTGGCGACGCGCCGCCGATCTCGGGCTATTCATCGAGCTACACATCGGCCCGAACTATGCCGCCAGCGTCGCCGCCGCCCTCCAAACCCTGCCACCTATCCCGATCATCCTCGACCACCTCGCGAAGCCGCAGCTGGGGTCGCCGGAAGAGTACGAGGATGTGTTAGCGCTGGCGCAGTTCGATAACGTCTACATGAAGCTCTCCGGCCTCGGTCACTTCGGCCAGGAACCGCCTTTTTACCCCGATCTGCTGCCGCTCACCCGGCGCGTGGTCGACGCTTTCGGCCCTGATCGGATGGTCTGGGGCGATGACGTGCCGGGGACGGTCGATACCCACCTCGCCCACCTCTCCGAGGCCGACCGCGCCAAGGTAAAGGGCGGCAATCTGGCGCAGCTGCTGAAATTTGCCTGAGCGGGACGCGGAAAATCCAAGAAGCACCCCGCGAACGTAAACCAGGATAAGCCCGGCTGTTGACCGGGCGGGAGTATTAGAGGGAGGGGAACCATGCGGACACTTCGACTCGGTATCCTACTTGTGGTCGCGGTCCTGACATTCGGCATCGGCGGGGCGCTCGCCGCGACCGACCGCTACATCCTGCCCGGCGACACCGTCTTCCCCGAAGGGATCGCCGCCGGGACGCAACCGGGCGAGTTCTTCGTCGGCAGCACGACCAGCGGCGCGGTCTATCGCGGCACGACCGACACCCCGACCGCCACGGTCTTCCTGCCGGGCGGGGCCGATGGCCGCACCGATGTGCGCGGCCTGAAGGTGGACAAGGGCGGGCGAATCTTCCTCGCGGGTGGCAGCACCGGCCAGGTCTTCGTCTACGATGGTGCGACGAAAGGCTTGCTCGCCAAGTTCGCCACCGGCCTGACGCCGAGCTTCGTCAACGACGTGACGATCGCCCCGAACGGCGACGCCTATTTCACCGACTCCAATAGCCCGGCGATCTACCGGATCGCGGCCGATGTCACCGCGCCCAATGCCTTCTCGCGTTGGAGCGATCTGGCCGGTTCGCCGATCGTCTACGGCCAGGGCTTTAATCTCAACGGGATCGCCGCCAGCGCTGACGGCAAATATCTCGTCGTCGTGCAGTCGAACACCGGCAAGCTCTTCCGTGTGACGATCGCCACCAAGGCGATCAGCGAGATCGACCTCGGCGGCCAGAGCGTGATGGCCGGTGACGGCCTGCTGATCGACGGGCAGACCCTCTGGGTGATGCGCAACGCCGCCGCGACCCTCGTCACCCTGCAACTCTCCGACGACCTTGGCGGTGCCGAAGTCGTCACCACCACCACCGACCCCGACTTCGACTTCCCGACCACCTTCGCGCGGGTCGGCGAGAAGATCCTGGTCGTCAACTCGCAACTGAACAAGCGCACCGCCAACCAGCCGCCGACCCTGCCGTTCGTAATCGTCGGCCTGCCGATCCCCAGCACCACCTCATCGCCGGTCCCCTCGACCGCGCCTTCCGCCGCACCATCGGTCGCGCCGACCGCGACCGCGACGGTGGCACCACGCCCGACGGCCACCCTCACCCCAACGCCCGCCGCGCCCCCTTCACCGCCCGCCACCGGCAGCGGCGGCAACCTGCCCGGCCTGCCAAATACCGGCGCTGGCGCTGAGCAGACCGGCGGGTCGTTCATCGCCGCCATCGTCGCCGCCATCGCCATGCTGACCCTCGGCACAATCGGCCTCGTTCGGCGGCGCAATCGCCGCGCTTGATCACCAGGCGGAAGCGCCAAGCCTGAGTACCAGTTCGCGATGCGCTGCGCCCGCCCCCGGTATTGGACCGGGGGCGGCTCCGTGTCAGCGGGAGAGCGGCACGGACGGATATGGGGTATGGTAGGTGCTAATGCTACAATCGTTGCAGCGTCACACGCCGCAACACTCGAGCCACGACATGATTGGTCTGTGCCGTTCAGCGGCAGCGATTCGATGATGAGGAAGAAGCCCGATGGCCGGTGGGGGCGAGAGCACCAACGAGATGGAATTGGTCACGCTGACAGTGCTGGCGGAAGCGGAGGAGCCGGTCGGCTCCATCCGCCTGATGGAAACGTTCCATCGCACGGGGATCATGGTGGCCGAGGCAACGGTTGGGCGCTATCTGCGCCAACTCGACGAGCGCGGGCTGACCGAGTCGCCCAATGCCAAGAAGGGTCGCCTTATTACCGCCGCCGGTCGCCAGCGACTGGCGCAATTGCAGATCCTACAGCGCCAGGATCGCCACGGCGCGCGGCTGCAAGATGCGGTCAAGGCCACCGACCTGCGCGAGTTGATCGATCTCCTCTATGTGCGCCGTGCGGTCGAAATCGAGGCGGCACGCCTCGCCGCCACGCGCGCGACCGATGAGGAGATCGCCCAGTTAGCCACCTTCGCCGAAGCCCACATCGATCGGGTCAGCGAAGATCACGAGATCACCGAACCATCGATGAACTTCCACCGGATGATCGCTGAAGCCTCGCATAACCGGATGGTGATCGCCGTGACCCTCCTCCTGCTCGATCCGGCGAATGACCCGCTGGAGAAGATCCTGGAAACGATCGCCCTCGACACCGGAATGATGATCGACCACGTCTCCGATCATCTGGAACTTGCGGCGGCGTTACAAGCGCGCGATCCGCAGGCCGCCGAGACAACGATGCGCCACCACATGGACAAGCTGATCCACGCGGTGGAAGAGTACCGGCCCGAGGAGCACCAACTGATCGCCCCGGTCGGCGCACGCGGCTAGGGCCTCCGCCCGCACTGCCATCGCCCATCTCGTCCTCGCACGCCCCGCACTGCCATATCGCGTCGGGGCGTGCCTTATACCCGCGCGCCCCGCCCCAGGCATCGCCAATACTGCCGCGAAACCGGGCTACTCTCTACCTCGCAGACGAAGTCTATCGAATGTCAACATTAAACTTGACAAGCCCAGCGGTCCTCGTTATAGTACATCATCATCAATGATGATGAATAGGCCGCCTGACGTGTCGGCTCCCCGTTGTTGTGGACCGCAGCACCGTCCTCGTTGCATCGTGCCCCCCAACACCACAAAGGAGCTCCCGATGCCAGCACGCGAAACGATCGCCTCCTTGCAGCACGCCCTCGCCACCGGCCAACTCCCGCGTCGTCAGTTCATCCGCCGCGCCGTTGCCTTCGGCCTCTCAACGTCAGCGATCGGCGCGGCACTCGTCGCGTGCGGCACTACCCCCGCCTCGCCCACGACCGGGGCTAACAGCGCGCCAACGAGCGCGGCCATGTCCGTCTCCACAGCGGCGCCGACGGTCGCACCAACGGTCGTCCCCGCAGCAACCGCCGCCACCAGGGCGGCAGCACCCGCCGGGAACACCCCCGGCAGCAGCAGCGGCACGCCCATCGCCGCCACACCCACCGGCAAGCGCGGCGGCGGTGGCACCCTGAAACTGCTCCAATGGCAGGCTCCGGTCATCCTCAACTATCACTTCGGCACCGGGGGAAAGGATAATCTCACCAGCCGGATCTTCTACGAGCCCCTGCTGATCGTTGATGGCGAGGGAGCGTTGGTGCCGATCCTCGCGGCGGGGGTGCCGACGCGCGACAACGGCCAGATCGCCGCCGATGGCAAGAGTCTCACCTGCGCCCTGAGGACCGACCTCAAATGGAGCGACGGTCAGCCGGTCACTGCGGACGACATCATCTTCACCTGGCAATATGTCACCGACCCCAAGACCGCCGCCCCGACGATCGCCGAATACGATGGGGTGAGCGCGATCGACAAGCTCGATACGTTGACTGTGCGCTTTACCTTTAAAGAGGCCGCCCCAGCCCTCGCCCGCCCGACGTTACAACCGATCATCCCCAAGCATATTTTCGAGAAGGATAAGGGCGAAGGAGCGCGCAACTCGTCGAATAACCTCAAGCCGGTCGGCACCGGGCCATACAAGGTCGTCGACTTCAAACCGGGCGATGCCGTCTCGATGGTGGTCAACGAGTATTATCGCGACCCGAACAAACCGTACTTCGACAAGGTCGAGCTGAAGGGCGGCGGCGATGCCGTCTCGGCTGCGCGGGCTGTCATCCAGAGCGGCGACTACGATTATGCGTGGAATCTCCAGGTGGAGGATACGATCCTCAAGCAACTGGAAACCGGTGGCAAAGGGGTCGTCGGCTTCCGCGATGGAGGTGGTGTCGAATATATCACCATCAACTTCACCGATCCGAACAAGGAGATCGACGGCGAACGTTCCAGTTTAGCGGCACCGCACCCCTTCCTGAGCGATCCGAAGGTGCGTCAGGCGCTCGCCCTCGCCTGCGATCGCCAGACTGTCGCCGCCAGCCTCTACGGGCGGGCTGGCGAGGCAGCGACCAATATCCTCTACGATCCGCTGCCGGTCCGTTCCAAGAACCTGAAGGCCGAGTTCAACCTGGAAAAAGCCAACGCCCTGCTCGATGAGGCGGGCTGGGCCCGCGGGGGCAACAGCTTCCGGCAGAAAGGTGGCGTGGCGATGAGCCTCGTCTACGTCACCACGGTCAACAGCGCGCGGCAGAAAACCCAGCAGATCATCAAAGATGGCTGGGGCAAAATCGGTATTCAAGTGGAGTTGAAGTCGATCGATGCCAGCGTCTTCTTCACCGCCGATCCGGGGAATCCCGACAGCTACCGCCGCTTCTACGCCGATATTCAGATGTCCACCGGCGGCCCCGGCTTCGATCCGCAGGCGTTCATGAGCGGTTTCTACAGCAAACAGTCGGCCCAGAAAGCGAATCAGTGGTCGGGGAATAATGTCGGGCGCTTCCAGAGCGCCCAGTACGACGCCCGCTGGGAAGCGGCCCGCTTCGAGCTCGACGCGGCGAAACGCGCGCAACTCTTCATCGAGATGAACGACATCGCCGTCACCGACGGCGCGATCATCCCGCTCGTCTACCGCCGCTCGGCGTTCGCCTATAACAAGGTGCTCAAGGGGCTGGGGACGACGCGCGGCGATTGGGACTACTGGAATATCGCCGACTGGGCCAAATAACCGTGCGTCGGTAGGGCCGGGAGCCGTGTCCCCGGCGGCGTAGGGACGCGGCAATACCACACCTGGTCGATGCGGCGAGCAGGATCGACCAGCCAGGATTGAGCAGCAAGAGAGGAGTCAGCGGATGGCAGAGCAACTCGATCTCCTGATCTCCGGCGGCACCGTCGTGACGATGGATGGCACCTTCCGGGTCATCGCCGATGGCGCGGTCGGGATCCGCGCCGGTCGTCTCGTCGTCGTCGGTCCAGCTTCGACGATCACGGAGGACTATGCGGCCACCCGGACGATCGACGCGACTGGCAAGATCGTGATGCCCGGCCTGGTCGATGCCCACGCCCATGCCGGGCATGGGCTCACCAAGGGGCTCCTGGAAGGGCGGGGCAAAGGGTGGATGGAGCTGATGGAAACCCTCTATCATCGCGCTTCCACCCCCGCGTTCTGGTACGCCGAAGGGTTGCTCTCGGCCCTGGAACGGTTACAGTTCGGGGTCACGACCGGTCTCTCCCTCCCCGGCTCGCTCCCCCGGATCGACGATCTCCGCTACGTCGGCGAAAGTATCCGCGCCCACGAAGAGGTCAGAATTCGCTATATCGCGGCGGTCGGGCCACCGGTCGGCCCCTGGCCGCGCACCTTCGCCAATTGGGATAGCGGCCAGCCGCAGGAACGGGAACTCTCGCTCGATGAGGCGCTGGACAAGACCGAGGAGGCGATCGCGGCCTTTCACGGGCGGGCCGATGGGCGGATCCGCGTCTACCCGACACCATCGAATATCACGATGGATCCGAACGGGAAGCTGGACGGCCCGGACCCGCGCCCGGATTCTATCCAGGTCGGTCGCGCGATCCGCCGGATGGCCGATCGCTACCGCGTGCCGATCCACACCCACGCTTTCGGGGGGATGATCCGGCAGGTCGCGCGTGGGTACCCCGAATTGCTGGGGCCGGAAATCTCGATCGCGCACTGCACCGGCCTCGATGCGGAGGAGGTGCGGATACTCGGCGAGGCCGCTGCATCGGTGGCGCATGGCCCGCTCACCTACGCCGTCGTCCACGCCTGGTGCCCGGTGATGGAACTGTTGGAAGCGGGGGCCAACGTCGTCATCAGCACTGATGCCTCCTCGCCCGATCGCTCCTACGACCTTCTGGCCCAGGTCCACCCGGCGATCCAACTCCAGCGGGTCCACTATCAGGACGGCGCGGTCCTGCCCGGAGGCAAAGCGCTGGCGATGGTGACGATCGACGCCGCACGCGCCCTGGGGATGCAAGACGAGATCGGCTCACTGGAAATCGGGAAGAAGGCCGATCTCATCCTGATCGATGCCCAGCGCCCGCACTTCCATCCATTCGTCGCCGAATTGGCCCCGCACCGTCTCGCCTACATGGCGACGGGACAGGATGTGCAGACGGTGATCGTCGATGGTCGCATCCTGATGGAAGATCGCCAGATCCTGACGACCGATACCCAGGCGGCGCTAGTGGCAGCGGATGCAGAGGCTTGGTCCGCGCTCAGGCGGGCCGAGGCAACCGACGCCCTGCCCCTGCCGCGAGATTTCTGGACCGCCTTGCGCTACCGGCGATAATCAGGCTACGATCAGCAGCGGGGGGACCAGTGCGGGGCCAACTACTCATCGCCAGCCTCTTTCTCGCGCTGGCGGCACTCATCGCGGTGCCGTCGGGCTTGCTGCTGGCTCGACAGGGAAGGACAGCACGAGTGAGTTCGCCAGAGCAAAACAGCGCCCTGATCGCCGCAGCACGGCGCGGCGACGAGGCGGAAGTCCGCCGTCTCATCCAGGTGGGCGCGAGCGTCACCGCCGCCGATGAGAGCGGCAGGACGGCGCTGATCGCCGCCGCCTACGGCGACCACCTCGCGGTCGCGCGGCTGCTGATCGCGGCGGGGGCCGATGTCAACGTGCAGGACCAGAGCCAGCAGAGCGCCTACCTCATCCCGACCGCCGATGGCTCGGTAGAAATGCTGCGCCTGACCCTCGCGGCGGGTGCGGACGTGCGCCGCACAGATAGCTACAATGGCACCGGCCTGATCCGCGCGGCCGATCGCGGCCATGTCGAGGTCGTCCGCGAACTGCTGAAAACCCCGATCGACGTGAACCACATCAATCGTCTCGGCTGGACGGCGCTGCTGGAAGCGGTCATCCTCGGCGACGGTGGCGCGAACCACACCGAGGTCGTGCGCCTCCTCCTCGCGGGCGGTGCCGACGTCAACATCGCGGACAAAGGCGGCCGCACCCCGCTTGCCCACGCACGCCAGCGCGGCCAGGGCGAGATCACGGCGCTGCTGCTTGCTGCCGGGGCGAAGTAGGACGAGGGGACGATCACCGCAGAGGCACAGAGACACAGAGGGCCGCAGAGAGGAACGAGAAGAGGGACGGGGTTTAACCACAGAGCGCACAGAGTGCACAGAGACGAAAGGGAGAAGGGGCGAGAGGGGACGAGGAATAGGAGTTCCGTTCAGTCCACGGAGGTGGACTTCGTGGCCGCAGCCTTCAGCCGGGGCTTCAGCCCAACGGCATCCCACGCCAACAGGAGAAGGAAGCCTGCAAGTGCCGCTGACCACTTTACCCTCCCTCTCTAGC
>JAABUN010006966.1_pt1 | contig 12598 bp, 6 predicted proteins | sample 5559311 | NCBI WGS metagenome assembly JAABUN01 (sample SAMN10711877, study PRJNA513370) | rock metagenome | isolation source: Antarctica rocks | place: Antarctica: Victoria Land, Siegfried Peak sud | reverse complement strand
CCGGTCGGTCGGTCCCGGTCGGTCGGTCCCGGTCGGTCGGTCCCGGTCGGTCGGTCCCGGTCGGTCGGTCCCGGTCGGTCGGTCCCGGTCGGTCGGTCCCGGTCGGTCGGTCCCGGTCGGTCGGTCCTCACCGGGCCGCACGGGCCGCACCATGAACCGCCCCGTCAGGAACCCGCCCGCCGGCGCCAGCGGTGACCGGGACGGCGGAGCACCCAGGCTCCGACCAGGAAGATGCCGATCGCGAGGACGGCCAGGGTCGCCCAGAGCAGCCGGACCGGTGAGTACGACAGCCCGGCCGACTCGTTCTCGTCCGGGGCGGCGGTCGCGGCCGCCGTCGCGGCGGAGATCGCGGCCGGGTCGCCCGTTCCAGGAACGCCAGGGGCGGCCGGGGTGCCGGGGACGGGGACATCTCCGGATGCCCCCGGTCCAGGCTCAGGGGTGCCCGCATCAGAACCAGTCGGCGTCGCGTCGTCCGCCGCGACTGGCGTGGCCGGGCGGTCGACGAGGACGACCCGGAGCGAGGTCCAGGCACCCTCCTGAATGTCGAACGTCGCTGACTGGCCGGTGCTGGTCTCGGTGATCCGGTAGGGATCGAAGACCCGAGTCCCGTCGACGGCGAGGGTCGCGGGTAGCGGGACGATCAGCGCCCCGTCGTCGGCATCGTCGCCCACCTCGATCGGCGGGACCACGTCGTCGCCATAGGAGGCGATCTCATAGCGTCCAGTCGCCTCCCCGCAGCCGGGGGCGCTGCCGGGCTGCGGCGTGACCGGCGAGGCGCCTTCCGGCCGGATCAGGATGGTCGGGGCTGGCCCGAGGACGGTCAGCGACTCGGCCCCGGCCCGCGGTGGGCAGACGACCGTGCTCAGCATCATCGTCCCGGCCGGCAGATCGAGCGCACCGGGAGCGACGTTCCGAACGACGGTCAGCACGACCGGCTGGCGGGCGTCACGGTCCCGCGGGATCGTGATCGCCAGCGACCCGCCGGGTAGTCCCGTCTCGACGCCCGGATCATCGCTGAACTCGGTGACGAAGAACGGCCGGCCGGCCGGGGCATCGGCGGTCGCGGCCCCGTCGATCCCGGTCATGGCGTCGTCATAGAGGGTGGACGCGTTGTCGTTATCCAGCAGCAGGAACTCCAGTTCGTCGATGGTGGCCCGACGGCACTGTTCCCCGTCGAGCGCCGGCTGGTCGGCGCCGGGCAGGTAGTCGTAGATCCCGGCCCGGGTCTCCGAGACGCAGATCATCCCGATGATCGTGATCGGCTGGCTGTCGGCGGTGCCGGCTCCCGGCGTCCCGGCGTCAGAACCGTTCGGGTCGCTGGCCGTGGGCGTCCCGTTCGCGCCGGGGCCGGAGAGCTGAAAGATGCGGACCGAGATCGGCTCGCGCCGGTCGGGCCGGGCGTTGAGCCGGTAGACCGGCGACATCTCCGCTCGGGTAACCGGTTCGCCCTCGCGGCCGAGGGCGAACACGAACGGCCGCCCGACCGGGACGACGGCGTTGGCGTAACCGTCGGGACCGGTCTGGACGCGGTCGTAGCGAACGGTCGGGTCGGCCGGGTCGGTCACGATGATGGACAGCTCCCCGGACCGGGCCGTCCGGCAGCCATCGGCGGGGTCGGCCATCGCCGGGTTCCGGCTGTAGACCACGCGATCCGCGCCACCGGGGTCGGCGCAGACGAAGCCGAACAGCGAGACCGTATCCGTCGCCAGCGCCGGAGCCGGTGGTGCGGACGGCGACGGAGAGACGGCGGGAGACGACGACGCTCCCGGCCGACCCGAGTGGGCGGGCGTAGCCCCGGTACCTGATCCTGGCGTGCCGGCGATGAAAGGGATGGCCTCTGATCCACCCGGTGGCCGACTCGAGACCGGGGCGCCGCGCGCTGCGACGGGCGCGACCGCCCACGGCGCGCCGGTCAGCGTCCCGGTCAGCGCGCCCCCGTAGGCGATGGCGGGCATGACGATCGCCCAGATGACCATGCTCGCCACGAGCAAGGCAGTCCCGAGCGTAAGCTGTCGGCCGCGAACGCCAGGCCGGGGTGATCGCCGCATCGGTCCGAGGAGCTCCTGTCTGGACGGGACGGTTCGACCCCATGATACGTGAGGGGGTGACAAGGTTCCGGCCGAGGGCGAGACCGGATTGGGCCGTTCCAATCGTGATCCTGATGAGATGCCACTCGTCGGGTACCGGACATTCGATTGGCGATACTGATCGGTCGGCCCTGGAGGGAGGGGCTTACCCCTCCCCGACGATGGTCGCTGGCAGAGCGACCAGTTCAGTCAGGTGACGCTAGGCGCCGCCTCGGCGGAACCTGAGGGCGAGGGCGAGGGCCGCGATCGCCAGCAACGCGGCCAGCGGCGCCAGCGAGGTCGACGCCGCCTCGGGACCAGCTCCGGTGTCCGGCAGGGTGTCGATGTCGTCACGCGCGCTGATGACGGGGGCGGCTGCCCGGCTGGACGCGACGCTGGGACCGGCGATGCCGTCCCCCATGACGGCGCTGGGCTGGACGCTGACCGAGCCGCCCGGCTGATCCGTATTGGAGGCACTCTGCGATGGGTCAGCGGGATCGGTCCGGTCGCTGTCTGCCGAGGCGCTGGCCACGGGCGACGGGCTCGCGATGTCGCTCGGGCTGGCGACCGGGCTCTCCGACGCGATCGGGCTGGCCGACGAATCCGGCAGGACCGGGCTCGGCGACGGGCTCGGCACCGGCTCCAGCCGCGAGACGTAGACCACCGTGGTCAGGGCGATGAAGGCATTGGGGTCGCCCGTCGCGTAGAACAGGCTGTCGGTCCCGGGGATCGCCCCGGTGTCGCTGGTCTCGACCACGTAGTACGCGGCGTCGACCTCCCCGTCGAGGACGACCTGCCCATTGGCGTCGGTACTGGCCCGGTCGATGACCGTACTGGACGCCAGATCGACGACCTGGTAGGTCTGCTCCCCCGCCCGGGCCGAGCGGTAGTCGCCAACCTCGGCGGCGGTCGTGACGTTGAGCAGGTAGTCGGTCTCCCCGGCCCGGTCGGGATCCTCGACGACGATGCCCTGGACGCTGATCGCATCCGGCAGGATCGTGCCGGTTGCGGTTCCGGGCGGCAGGGGCTCGGCCGAGGGCTCGACGGTCGGCACGACCGATGGCTCCGGCTCGACGGCCGGACCGGCGACGTAGAAGACCCCGGTCAGCGTGATCGCCGGGTTGGGGTCGTTGGCCGGGAGAAAGATGTCGTCGGTTCCGATCGGGATGCCAGCGGCGTCGACATCGTCGATCTCGTAGACGTAGAAGCTGGCCCCGACCTGGCCATCGAGGATGGCGATGCCGTTAGCTCCGGTCGAGGCGACATCGATGTTCCTGAACGTCCTCGAATCGACCGCGATGTAGGTCTGCTCACCCTCGTCGGCGAGCCGATAGCCATCGGCGACCTCGGCTGAGGCGGTAATGTCGACGAGGTACTCGTAGCTCCCGACCCGATCGTTGTCCTGGGCGACGATGCCCTGGATGGTGATCATGTCCGGGATGACGGTCCCGGCGGCGGTACCGGCCACCTCGTCCTGGGCCGCCGCGGAACCGCCGCCACCGGCGAGCACCGCCAGCAAGAGGACGACGACAGCAACGCGTCGAGCGATGACCACGAGCGGCGGCCCCGTGAGCGGTCTCCCTTGGCGGGACCGGAGACGCTGGCATGACAAGGTGCGAGTATCCATGCCCGCAGTATACCGGCACCGCCGGAACCAGGTGCTCGCTGGCAACACGTCGCGATGTCGGCGCCGCCGCCGTTCCCCGCCGGATGCCGCCCGTTCAGCCTCACCGAGCTCCCTCTGATCCGACAGCGGCAGGGCGAACAGTCACCGTGTCCGGCGGGTCCGGTCAGTGCGTCCGAACCGATCGTGAATGCGTGCCGCGACGTGGACACCGTGCCCGGACGCGTTGATCGGACACCTCGACACGCGGGCCGTGTCGACGTTGGTCAGCGACCCACGGTAGTCCTGAACCACAACGCGACAGGCCGGCTCGGGGTTCTCCCGAGCCGGCCTGTCGTTGTGTTATCTCTCAGACGGGGAAGACGTCCCGTCGCCGGGCACCCTCACCGGACCGGGAGCTGGGGCTAGACGGTGCGGCGGTGCAGACCGAGGCCCGCGGCGATCACACCGACAATGGCTAGGAGCGCGAACAGCACCCAGGTCATCGAGGTGCCGAGGCCGGAGTCACCGGCGCCGGTGTTCGGGAGGGAGGTTGCCGTACCCGTACCGGAGGTACCCGATGTCCCGGCCGTGCCAGCCCTCGACGCGGTGCCGCCACCCGAGGCCGTGCCGCCACCCGAGGCCGTGCCGTCATTGGACCCGTTGCCATCGTCGGACCCGTTGCCATCGTCGGACCCGTTACCGTCGTCGGACCCGTTGCCATCGTCGGACCCGTTGCCGTCGTCGGACCCGTTACCGTCGTCGGACCCGTTGCCGTCGTCGATCAGGTCCTCACAATCACCGGCAAGCACGGCCGCGATCTGGTCGGTGCTCAGATTCAGCCTGATGGCCGCCGCGAGGAAGGCCGAGAAGTCGACGACGAGACCGTCGTCATCGAGCACTGCAGCCAGAGAGAGGCAGAGTTCGACGTCGACGATCGGGTCCCCGTCATCAGAGCCGTTGTTGTCGTCCGACCCGTTGCCATCGTCCGAGCCGTTGCCGTCGTCGATCAGATCTCCACAATCTCCGGCAAGCACGAACGCGATCTGGTCGGCGTTCAGGTTCAGACTGGCGGCCACCGCGAGGAATGCCGTGAGGTTGACGATTTCGCCATCCTCATCGATCAGTCCACCCAGGAAGAGCGCCGTGCAGAGCGTGACGTCGACGATCGGATCGTCGGTGCCGTCGTCGGGGTCGATCAGAGGGTCACAGGCGCCGCCAAGCACGGCGGTGATCTCGTCGGTGGTCAGACCCAGCGCCAGGGCCGCCGTGGCGAACGCCGCGACGTCAACGACGACGCCGTCGTCATCGAGCAGTGCACCCAGGGAGAGGCAGAGCGCGAGGTCGACCACCGGATCGCCGGGTGGGTCGACGGGGTCGATCAGGGCATCACAGCCGCCGCCAAGCACGGCGGTGATCTGGTCGGTGGTCAGACCCGGAACCAGCAGAAGGGCCGCCGCCTCGAAGGTCAATGGGTTGAGGACGACGCCGTCGTCACTGAGCAGTGCACCCAGGGAGAGGCAGAGCGCGAGGTCGACCACCGGATCGACCGGATCGGTGGGGTCGATGAACTCGTCGCAGCCGCCAGCCAGCACGGCGGTGATCTGGGCGTCGGTCAGCCCCAGCGTAAGGGCCGCCGCAGCAAAGGCCGTCGCGTCGACGACGAGGCCGTCGTCATCGAGCAGTGCACCCAGGGACAGGCAGAGCGCGAGGTCGACCACCGGATCGACCGGATCGGTGGGGTCGATGAACTCGTCGCAGCCGCCAGCCAGCACGGCGGTGATCTGGGCGTCGGTCAGCCCCAGCGTAAGGGCCGCCGCGGCAAAGGCCGTCGCGTCGACGACGAGGCCGTCGTCATCGAGCAGGACACCCAGGGACAGGCAGAGCGCGAGGTCGATACCCGGATCGACCGGGTCCACCGGGTCCGCCGGAATCTGCCCCTCACAGCCACCGTTGCCGAAGATCTCAGCCGCGATGGCAGTAGCGGCAAGGAGATCGATATCAGGGCTGATGATCGCGTCGGTCAACTGCGTCAACGTAACGTCAGCGACAACCGTGCCGTCGGCGGTGAGCAACGCCTGATTGAAGAGGGAGACACAGATGGAGGCGTCGACCGCTACCTGAGCGGACGCTTTGCCCGGACCGTTGAGACCGATGATTCCGGCCACCATCGCGAGCACCAGACTCAGTGCCGCAAAGGTGCGGAAGGCCGTGAACGATCTGTGCATATAGAACCCCTCCCAGGGCGATGACGATGGGCCAGGCAGATTCCCCCCGGAAAGCCTGTAATCGAGAGTATATGAGCAAGGTGAATCAGTTAACGGCAAAAAAACTCCTGTCTACCTTCATCGGGACCAAATGTCCATTGTCTCGTAGTCATCGCGTTGCAAACAACGTAGTTTCCCGTCGTGTTTGCGCAAAATAGTCGCAGTTTGGGCCGGTGATTGGGAGTCGGTTCGCGTATCGCGTCTTTCCGCCACGGTGTGTGCTGGTTTCCGCGGTATGGAGTAAACGGGGAACTCTGCCGGTATTGCCGCCCGCAGAAGGGACGTCCGACCAATCATTCTCCCGATCAACTGGAATCGACCGGGCGGTCCTGATCGATAGCCTGAAAATGCAGCGGGCCGGCTCAGGTTTCCCCAAGCCGACCTGTTGCGTTGTCCCGTGAACGGGTCCGGTCAACTGTCTCCAGCCGACCGCACTCGCTAAGGTGACGGGGACTGACTAGACGTTGTGGCGGCGCAGACCGAAGGCAGCGACCGCGACTCCCACGATGGCCAGCAGCGCGAACAGCGCCCACGTCATCGAGGAACCCGTCCCGGCGTCGCCGGCACCGGTGTTTGGCAGGGTCGTCGCCGCGCCAGCACCCGTGCTGGCCGCGGCGGTATTCGACGCGGTGCCGTCGCTGGAGGCCGTGCCGCCGCTGGAGGCCGCGGCCGCGGCCGACTCGCTAACGGACGCCGACTCACTCACGGACGCCGACTCACTCACGGACGCCGAGGCCGACCCGCTCATGGAGGCCGAGGCCGACGCGCTCACGGACGCCGCGATGGCATCGACGTACTCGACGACCCGGAAGTTCGACGCGGAGCCAGCCGGAATCGTGTCGGAGCCGAACGGATCGTTGAAGTCGTCCACCTCGTAGATGAAGTAGTCCTGATCCACCGGCGCGTCCAGCGTGACCATGCCGTTCTCGTCGGTCGAGCCGGAGTCGACCTCGACGAGCTCATCGGTCGTGGCGTCCCCGTCGTCCTCGGCGTAGTACGCCACGACGTAGGTCTGCTCCCCCGCCCCAGCCAGGCGGATGTCATTGACGGCGTCGGTCGAGACGAAGTTGTAGAGGTACTCGAACTCGCCGGCGCGCTCAGGGTCTTCCTGGAACTGACCGGTGATGATGACGCCATCCGTGATCACGTCCCCGTCGTCGGACGCGGCGCCATCGTCGGACGCGGCCGGGTCAGCCGACTCGATCGGGTCAATCGACTCGATCGGGTCAATCGACTCGATCGGGTCAATCGACTCGGTGTTCTCGTCGGAGGCGGTGCCTTCATCGGAGGCGGTGTCGGAGCAGGTGCCCCCGTTGGCGTTGGCGCCGCCGCCCGTGGCGTCGCCGCCGGAGCCATCGCCCGCGCCGCCGTTCCCCCCGTTGCCGCCACCGGAGCCGCCGGCACCGCCGGCACCACCGTTGCCGGAGCCACCGGCGCCACCAGTGGCAGCGCCGCCGTTGGCCGTGCCGCCGTCGGCGCTGCTGTCGCCGCCGTCCTCGGTGGCGTTGCCGGAGCAGTCGGTCTCGCCGCCGTTGGCGTTGGCGTCGCCGCCCGTGGCGTCGCCGCCGGCGCCATTACCAGCGCCACCGTTTCCGCCGTTGCCACTCCCACCGCCAGCGCCGCCGGCGCCGCCGTTCTCCGAGACGCCGCCTCCGCCGGCACCACTGCCGCCGTTGCCCGTGCCGCCGTCCGCGCTGTCGTCACTGGGGACCAGGTCGTTACTGGCGGTAACACCCGACACGACGGCCGTTACGCCAGTTCCGGCGCCAGCCTGCTGGACCGTGAACATGCCCGTGACCAACGCGAACATCAAAGCCAGTGCCGCGAAAGCGCGAAATGTTGTGAACGCTCTGTGCATGTGCTTCCCCCCCGGGAACGCGTGCATGGCCGGTTCGCCGCCCGATCCGGTCCGCCGTCAGTATACGTAGTCCCACTCGGATGTCACCGCGCGCTCTCCGGAGCGGGAGCTGGCGGGCATCTCTTGTCTTGATTGTTTACAAACCCGCCCATGGCCCTCTCACCCACCGCCGTGATGGACCGGATGGACCGGCGACGGGATCGCACCGGTGTTCCCGGATCGTTCCATCCGGCCGGGTGTCCGCGGCGGGTCGAACGCCAGATCGTCCCCACGACGTTCCCGGCGTCCTGTCCGGTGACCTGTCGAGCGTCCGCGGCCACCTCCTCGCTCGCCACCTCGCCACCTGGTCACCTCGTCACTCGACCGACCGGGCCCGGCAGCACCGTCAGGCGCCAGAGTGGGGCCGAAACCGAACGGTGCCCAGGACTGAACCAATTCCGCAAACGCAATGAGGGTCGGTACCAGGGTCAAGCGATCCCCCTCGAACGGCTCGGCGCGAAAACGAGCGACAGGCCGGCTCGGAGGGTCCCGAGCCGGCCTGTCGCGTTGTCCCCTGATCTGGTGAGGTCGGTCGCTACCGGGTCACTCACCCGACGAGGAGACGTTTGTCATCGAGACGCCGTGCTGGCGCCGACGTGGGACGGTCTACAGCTCGAATCCGTCGAAGTCGTCGGTGCCGAGTTCGTCCGATCCGCCGTCGCCGCCGTTCCCCCCGTCGCCGCCGCTGCTGTCACCACCGTTGGCACTGGCATCGCCGCCAACGGCGTCGCCACCGGAGCCATCGCCGTCGCCGCCGTCACCCCCGTCGCCGGTGCCGGCGCCGAAGATCGAGCCAAGTCCCAGGCTCAGGTCGGGGTCCAGATCCGAGTCCAGGAGCGGGAACGGGAAGGGGAAGGGGAACGGGCCGATGTCGATGGGGCCGCCGCCGGAGTCACCACCGTCGCCGCCGTTCTCGTCGCCGCCGGCGCCACCGATCGCGGTCCCGCCCGTGGCGTCACCACCGTTGGCGTTCCCATTGCCACCATCGCCGCCGTCGCCGCCAGTGCCGCCGTCGTCGGAGCTGGTGTCGCCACCGTCGCCGCCGTCGCCGCCGCTGGCGCTGCCGCCGTTGGCGCTGGCGTCGCCGCCGGTGGCGTCGCCGCCAGACCCGTCGCCGTTGCCGCCGTCGCCGCCGTCGCCGCTGTCGCCGATGCTGATGAAGCCCCCGCCGGAGTCGCCACCGTCACCGCCGTTGTCGTCGCCGCCGGCGCCGCCGGTCGCGGCTCCGCCCGTGGCCGTGCCGCCATTGGCCCGGCCGTTACCGCCGTCGCCACCGTCGCCACCGTCACCGGCAGCCGCGGCCTCGATGTCGAAATCGACGAGCTGGTCGGTACCGAGGTCGTCGGAGCCGGCCTCGATCACGTTGGAGCTGGAACCGCCGTCACCGCCGTCGCCGCCACTGGCGTTGCCACCATCGGCACTGGCATCGCCGCCGATGGCATCGCCGCCGGACCCGTCGCCGTTGCCGCCGTCGCCGCCATCGCCGCTGTCGCCGATGTTGATGAAGCCCCCGCCGGAGTCACCACCGTCGCCGCCGTTGTCGTCGCCGCCGGCGCCGCCGGTCGCGGCTCCGCCCGTGGCGTCACCACCGTTGGCGTTCCCATTGCCACCATCGCCGCCGTCACCGCCGGTGCCGCCGCCGTCGGAGCTGGTGTCGCCACCGTCGCCACCGTCGCCGCCGCTGGCGCTGCCGCCATCGGCACTGGCATCGCCGCCGATGGCATCGCCGCCGGACCCGTCGCCGTTGCCGCCGTCGCCGCCATCGCCGCTGTCGCCGATGCTGATGAAGCCCCCGCCGGAGTCGCCACCGTCGCCGCCGTTACCGGAACCACCAGCGCCGCCGGTCGCTGAACCGCCGGTGGCGGTGCCACCATTGGCTCGGCCGTTACCGCCGTCGCCGCCGTCGCCGCCTGAACCAGAACCCGTAGGGATTCCGGATACGGTCGAGACGCCCTGGGCGGAACTGCCGGTCGTGCCGACGAGCCCAGCCATGAAGGCAAGTACCAGAGCCAGTGCCGCATAGACTCGGATTACCGCAAATACCCTGCGCATGAACATTTCCTCCTGGGAACCAAAACACGTCCGAATCGCACTCCGACCCGGTATGTCGTCAGTATACGAAATTCCAACCCGCTGTCATCCCGGATTCTTCGGCGTCGCCGGCAGGGTAGATCGGCTGCGCGGGACAGCTCACCATGAACCGATGCTCTCCGTCGCCTGACACCGAAGGCATTCCGCATTCTCCATCACGGCCGGTGTGCCAGGGTCGAGAGATCGTCCGTCGATCGGCTGGACCAGGCAACAACGAGACAGGCCGGTTCAGGGTGTCCTGAACCGGCCTGTCTCGTTGTCCGATGGTCCGGTGACCTCCCCCGTTTGCGGGTCACTCAGCAGACGAGGTGTCGGGTATCGTCGGGGTGTCGCGGCGACGCAGACCGAAGCCCGCGCCCGCGACCCCCACGACGGCCAGCAGCGCGAACACCGCCCACGTCATCGTGGAGCTCGGGCCGGAGTCACCGGCACCGGCGTTCAGCAGGGTCGTGGCCGCGCCACCTCCCATGCTGGTCGTGCCAGCGCTGGAGGCGGACGCCGAGGCGCTTGCGGACCCCGACGCGCTCGTGGACGCCGAGGCGCTCACGGATGCCGCGGTGGCATGGACATACTCGATCACCCGGAAGTTCGCCGACGTCCCCGCCGGGATGGTCTCGGAGCCGAACGGCTCGTTGTGGTCGTCCACTTCGTAGACGAAGTAGTCCTCACCCACCGGCGCGTCGAGCGTGACCATGCCGTTCGCGTCGGTCGACCCGGAGTCGACGGTGACGAGCTCATCGGTCGAGGCGTCCCCGTCGTCCTCGGCGTAGTACGCCACGACGTACGTCTGTTGGCCCGCAGCGGCGAGGCGGACATCACTGCCGGCGTCGATCGAGACGACGTCCGAGAGGTATTCGAACTCGCCGGCGCGCGCGGCGTCCTCCTGGCACTGGCCGGTGATGACGACGCCACCCGTGATCACGGCACCCGCATCGGCTCCGTCCTGGCCGTCCTGGCCGTCCTGGCCGTCCTGCCCATCGCCACCGGTACCGCTGTCACCGCCATTCCCGACGCCGTCCGCGCCGTCGACCGAGTCACCGTTGGTCGCACCATCGCTCGAGCCGGTGCAACTGTCGGAGGCGGTCCCGGCGACGGAGCAGTTGCCGGCAGCGCCGTTGGCGTTGGCGTCGCCGCCGGTGCCCGTGCCGCCGGAGCCATTGCCGTTCCCGCCATCGCCGCCATCCCCACCGTCGCCACCGGCACCGCCGGTACCGCCGGTACCGCCGTTGCCACCGTCACCGCCGTTGCCGGACCCCCCGTTGCCACCGGTACCACGACCGCCGTTGGCCGTACCGCCGCCAGCCCCATTGGACCCGTCCGCTCCATCCTGGCCGTCACGCCCATCCTGGCCGTCGGTGCCATCGGCCCCATCAACACCGTCAGTGCCATCCGAGCCGTTGGCGCCTTCGTCAGCGTTGTCGCCATCACCGCCATCGGTGCAGCCGACCTCGTCGGTGTGGTCGCTTGCGTCGGATCCACCACCATCGCCGCCGTCGCCGCCTGAACCGCCTGAACCGCCTGAACCGCCTGAACCGGCAGTCATCATGATGCCTTGGGCGGAACTGACCGTCGTGCCGACGAATCCCACCATCATTCCGAGCACCAGAGCCACTGCCGCCGAGAGGCGGATCACCGCAAATGCCTTGCGCATAGAACTTCTCCCCGGGAACGCGGACGGACCCGGATCACTCTCCGACCGGGTCCATCGTCAGTATACGGCCCGGCCTATTGCCACCCGGCCGTCTACGGCGTGGCGGTCATCAGGCATTCTTTGCCCCGCGAGTAGACGCTTGGTGTTCCGACGAGCAGCGCCGGTCGTAAGCAAGGCCATGAATGGCTGGGACCGGACACGGCCGACCAATCGTCCCGCGATCGGCTGGACCCGAAAACGAAGGACAGGCCGGCTCGGGAGGTTCCCGAACCGGCCTGTCACATTGTCCCTTGGTCTGCCGAGGGTTCCCGTTACCGGGTTACTCGCCGGACGAGGTGACGGTTACCGACTAGGCGTTGTGGCGGCGCAGACCGAAGCCCGCGGCGACTACGCTCACGAGGGCCAGCAGCGTGGCGAGCGCCCAGGTCACCGAGGAGCCCGTGCCGGAATCGCCGGCCCCGGTGTTCGGGAGGGAGGTCGTGCCGCCCGTCCCGGCCGTGGTGCTCGTGGTGCTCGTGGTGCTCGTGGTGCTCGTGGTGCTCGTGGTGCTCGTGGTGCCACCGGATGTCGAGGCACCGTTCGACCCGCTGCCGCTGCCGCTGCCGTTGCCGTTGCCGTTGCCGTTGCCGTTGCCGTTATTGTCATCGGACCCGTTGTTGTCATCGGACCCGTTGTTGTCATCGGACCCGTTGTTGTCATCGGACCCGTTGTTGTCATCGGACCCGTTGTTGTCGTCGGACCCGTTGTTGTCATCGGACCCGTTGTTGTCGTCGGACCCGTTGTTGTCGTCGGACCCGTTGTTGTCATCGGACCCGTTGTTGTCATCACAGCCGTCGACGTTGCCGCCGTTGCCGCCGTTGCCGCCGTTGCCGACGCCGCCGTTGGCGTTGGCGTCACCGCCAGTGGCATCGCCACCGGACCCGTCGCCGTCGCCGCCGTCGCCACCATTGCCGCCGCCGGCCGTGGGGGTGCCGCCGATGACGTCGCCGCCGTCGCCGCCGTCGCCGCCGTTGAAGTCGCCGC
>JAABUN010006965.1_pt1 | contig 12598 bp, 11 predicted proteins | sample 5559311 | NCBI WGS metagenome assembly JAABUN01 (sample SAMN10711877, study PRJNA513370) | rock metagenome | isolation source: Antarctica rocks | place: Antarctica: Victoria Land, Siegfried Peak sud | reverse complement strand
CCGGCCTGCCGCCGCTGCGGTGCCCAGCCGGTGGTCCGGCCCAGCAGCAGGCGCAGCGCCGTCGCGGTCCGGTCGAGCGCGGCGACCGGGTCCAGCAGCAGGGTGAATAGCGTCTCGCGGCCCATATCCGCCGCGAAGCCGGCTCGGCGTTGCCTGGCGGGCCGCAGCAGCGCCTCAACATAGCCAGCGAGCTTCGGCAGGTGCAGCAGGCAGAAACCCAGGGCCAGCAGCGCCAGCAGCGCCCCGCGCGGGGTGCCTTCGGCGCCGCCGGTCGCCGCGTTCAGCGCCGCCAGCGGCAGTTGGGCAAACCACAGCGGCGTCAGCGCATAGTGCAGGGTGGCTTGGAGCATCTGCAGCCGGCCGATCCGTCCCAGGTCGCGACGCCGCAGCAGGTGGCGGTACTGGAGGTTGCCCGCCGCCCAGCGCAGGTCGCGGTCCAGCATCGCCGGCAGGTCCGGGGGGTGGCGTTCGGCCGAACCGGTGTCGTCGGGCAGCACCCGCACCGCCCAGCCGGCGGCGTGCAGCCGTGCCGCCTCGACGATGTCGTGCGACAGGATGGCCTCGCCGCCCGGCAGCGTCGGCAGCCGGCAATGCGCTCGGAACGGAGCGATGCGGAGCAGCGCGTTGTGTCCCCAATACGCCCCCTGTGGTCCCTGCCACCAGGCCTGCCCGGTGGCCCAAAGCCGTGTCCCGTGGCGGTGGCCGAAGCCGAACAGCCGGGCGAAGGCCGAGCCGGCGTCGCGCCCGGCGATGGTGGGCTGCAGGATCGCCAGCCGGTCCTCGGCCTGCATCAGCCGCACCAGGCGCCGCACCGCCTCGGGCGACATGGTGCTGTCGGCATCGAGCAGCAGGGCGAATTCGAACCCCTCGGCGTGGTGGTCGAAGAAGTCCATGACGTTGCCGGCCTTGAACCCGGCGTTGCAGGTGCGCCGGCGGTAGCGGACCGCGCCTGGCGGATGGCGGGCGGCCAGCCGCGCGACCGCCGCCGCCTCGGCCGCCGCGGCGGGTCCGTCCGGCGTATCGGACAGGATGGCGAGGGCGAAGCGGCCGGCCACCTGGCGCTCCCCTGGCGCCTCGCACAGGCCGCGCAGCAGGCGGTCGAGCGGCGGCAGCACCGCCTGCATGTCCTCAAGCCGGACACACATGGCGATGACCGTGCGGGCGGCGATGGGAGCCTCGGGCGGCCCCTGCCGCAACGCCGGCAGCACCGCGGCGGCCGGGTCCCGCGCCAGCAGCCGGACGCCGAGACCGGCGAGGCCGGTGGCGCCGGCCAGTCCAAGCCAGGGCGCATTGACCGCCAGGCAGCCGAGGATTAGCGCCTCCCACAGCGTCCAGCCGCCGGCCGAAAGCACGTGCCAGCCCAGCGCCAGCGGGGCCAGCGCGAGGCCCGCCGCCGCCATGGCGACGGCCAGGCGGCGTGGCGCCAACCGCTCGGCCGGCGGGCCTCCGGCGACGCGGCTCAGGCGCGCCGCTCCGGGTTGATGGCCGGAGCCTGCGCCAGGTCGAAGATCCCATCACCGGTCATGCCGCGCACCGCCAGGCCGCCGGCAGCGGGGCACGCCCGGCCTCGCGCAGGACTTCCACCGGCCCTGCCTCGGCCAGCGCCTGGGCCAATCCGTCCAGGCCGCCGAACTGGAAGCCGAGCTGGGTTCTGTAGGCCGCGCAGGCGGCGCTGCGGGCGGCGGTGTCGCCAGCGACGGCGCATTCGGGCAGGTCGCGCATCGCGGCGGCGAAGGGCCGCGCCGGATGGCTGCGCGGGCGCGCGGCGTAGGGGAAGTCGGTCCACCACAGCACCGGGATGCCGGGCGGCGCCACGCGGTGCAGCGCGCGCACCACCTGCACGTGGTCGACATGGCCACCCACCGCCTGCGGCGCCAGCAGCAGATCCGGCCAGGGTGGCGCCAGCGGGCCGGTTGCCAGCGCCTCGGCCAGCGTCGAGTCGATGCCGTCGGCCGCGCGCACCGGCCCGAACAGCGCCGCCGCATCGGCGTAGCCGCGGTGCGGCGCCTCGGCGAAGGGCAGCCACCAGGGAAGAGCGCCGAGCGCCGCGCAGGCGGCGGCATCCTCGGCGCGGCGGATCGCCATGTAGTCCGCCTCGGGCGGCAGGCCCTTGTCGGCCTGGCAGGCCAGCGCGAAGCCGGTGGGCGCGGCGACGGACCGTGTGAAGGCGGTGCAGACCGTCACCTCCCAGCCCGCCTGCGCCAGGCGCGCCAAGGTGCCGCCGCAGGAGAAGGCGGCGTCGTCCAGATGCGGCGACAAGGCGAGGGCGCGCGGCACTACAGCAGATGCGGCGTGGCGCGGAAGCGGCAGCCGGGATCGTGCGGCAGCACCGTGTCCAGCCCGGCGGCGGGCGGCTGGCCGCGGAGCTGCGCGTAGACCTGCATGATCTGCCGGCCGACCGCCTCCCAGGAATAGGTGCGGCGGCATTCCTCCAGCGCGGAGTCCGCCAGGCGGCGGCGCAGCGCGGAGTCCGCGATGATGCGGCGCAACGCCCCGGCTAGCGCCGGGATGTCGCCGGGCTGCACCAGCAGGCCGTTGTCGTCGTCGCGCAGGCAGTCCATCACGCCGACCGCGTGGCAGGACACGCAGGGCAGGCCGGAGGCCATCGCTTCCAGGATGGTGTTGGAGAATCCCTCGGCATAGGTCGGCGAAACGAACACATCGCCCAGGGCGTAGACCGCCGGCGCATCGTCGTATTCGGCGTAGCCGGTGAAGCGCACGTCGAGGCCGAGTTCCGCCGCCAGGTCGCGTGTCGCGTCGTGGTCCGGGCCGATGCCGGAGACGATGGCGGCGAAGGGCACGCCATCGTCGCGCAGCAACCGCAGCGCGTGCATGAAGTCGAGCGAGCCTTTCCGCCGGTCCACCCTTCCGTGGTACAGCAGCCGCACCGGGTCCTGCGCCGCGCCGGGCGGTTGCACGGGCTTGAACCGCCCAACATCGACCGCGCCGGGCACGATGGTGAAGCGCCCGCGCGGCACGTGCAGCCGCTCCACGACCTCATTGGCAAAACTGTCGCAGCCGATCAGCAGCGCGTTGGCGTGGCCCAGCACGCGCAGCATCGCCTGGCGGTGGGTTTCGCAGCACGATCCCACCCAGTGGCCGTCGCCGCCCTGGATGGAAACGACGGTCGGCAGGCCGATCCGCTGCGCCGCCAGCAGCACCGCCCAGCCGTTCGGGTAGCCGTACTGCGCGTGCAGAACATCGAACGGCTGCCTGCGGTGCTCGGCCAGGATGGTGTCGACCATGTCGTCGACGTCGCGCTCGAAATCCGCGCCGCCCGGTTGCGCGAAGGCTTCCTCGCCCAGCGACTGTCGGCCGATGACGGTGACGCCGGGCACCGGGGGAGGCGGGCCGCCGCCGTAGACGCGGGTGCCGACCGGGTCGTCGCGGTACTGGCTCACCATCGTCACCTCGTGGCCGGCTGCGACGAGCTGGCGCAACAGGTTGGCGGCGTAGACGCTCATGCCGCTGATCGCCGGGAAGAAGCGCCGGCTACAGAACAGGATTCTCATGGCGTATCCTCGCGGCAGCGGCGCAGCCATTCGATGGAGCCCGGGATCATGCGGTCGGCGCGATGGCTTTCGCGGGAGAGTTCAACGCAGACCAACCCCGGAAACCGCACCGCCTCCAGCGCGTCGAGGCAGGCCGGGATGTCCATGTCGCCCTCGCCGAACGGCAGGTGGGTGTGGTCGCCGCGGCGCATGTCCTCGATCGCTACGGTGCCGACGTGGCGGGCGAACTCGCGCACCGCGGCGGGCGGTTCGCGCTCCCGCGTCACCAAGCAGTGGCCGAGGTCCAGCGCCAGCCGCAGCGCCGGGAGTTCGGCGTGCAGCAGCGCCCAGTCGTCCAGCGTCTCCACCAACATGCCGGGTTCCGGTTCCAGCGCCACGACCACGCCGCGGCGGGCCGCGTGCTCCAGCACGGCGGCGACGCCCTGCACCAGCCAGCCGCCGGCCTCGCCGCGGTCGATGCCGGGAAGCGGCACGCCGGCCCAGAACGATACCGCCTCGGCGCCGAGCACGTTGCCGATGTCGATGGCCCGTTGCAGGAACGCGACGCGGTGCGCCCGCCCTTCCGGCGCCGGCGACAGCAACGTCGGTTCGTGCTTGCGGCGCGGGTCGAGCAGGAAGCGCGCGCCAGTCTCGATGACGCAGCCGAGGTTGCGGGCACTGAGGTCACGCGCCAACGCCTCGGTCCGCGCGACCCAGCCCTGCGCCAGCGGGTCCAGGTGGTGGTGGTCGAGCGTCAGCGCGACGCCGTCGTAGCCGGCCTCGGCGATCAGCGCGACGGCGTCGGCCAGCCGGTGGTTGGCGGCGCCGTTGGTGTTGTAGGCGTAGCGCAATGCCATGTCAGGCGGCGTTCCGCTGGCGTTGCAGCAGCAGTTGCGCCGAGAACGGCCCGCTCTCGCGGTACATCGGGTACAGGCCGCCGACCAGCCTATCGGCCAGCGCCGCGTCGAACCAGGCGGGGCCGCCGACGCGCGCCTCGTCCTCCGGCCGCAGCATCACGCGGAGCGCGCCGTCGCGCGGCGCGTCCAGCACCAGCGGATCGGCGCGGCCGCGCAGCCGGCGCACGCCGCGCCAGCCGAGGCGGCGGTAGCTCATCGTCTCGCTTTCCAGGCCGGGCACGATGGTCTTCACCACCTTCACCGGCGTCCCCGGTGGCGAGCAATCGACCCAGAGGATGTCGAGGCCTTCGGCGTCCAGCCGTTCGCCCAGCCAGCGCAGCCGGTCCTCGGAGCGCGCGACCGGTCCGGGTCCCGCATCCGGCAGCGAGGACAACGCCACCCGGCGGCGTTCGGCGAAGACGCTGCCGGCGAGGCGGCGGCGCAATTCGGCGGGCTCCTGCGCCACCCATTCCGCCATCGCCTCCAACGCGCGGCGTTCCTCCTCCTCCAGCATTGCCACGGCCATCTGGCGTTCCACCATCTCGTGCGGCATGACCCGGCGCACCGCGTCGATCGGCCCATGCGTGGCGGCCTTGCGGGAGCGCGAGCCGCAGAATTCCAGCAGCGCCTTGCGCAGCGAACGCGCGCGGTCCGGGTGCGCCGCCTCGCCGCAGGAGGTGATCTGAACCGGCACCGCGGGATGCCCGTCGTCGCCCACCACGTACAGGTTCGGGATGCCGAAATCGGTGGCGGCCAGCTTCACCGTGACGCCGATGCCAAGGCCCCGCAGCCTCGCCAGCAGCGCCGCCACCGCGGGGTCCGCCACGGTGTCCAGCTCCACCACCACACCCTGGTCCAGCGCCCGGTATGACACCGCATTGCCGTCCCGCTGCAGCAGTTCCATCACCCCGTGCGCGATGGCGTGCGCGTGGTCGAACCCGGCGCCAAGCCCGTTGGTGATGGGCATGATGAGCCGCGCCGGCTCACGCAATTGGTAGGGGTAGGCGGCGACCCATTCGCGCGGCACCATCACCGCCTCGTCCGACGGCCAGCGGCGCGCCTCCACCCAGGTCAGCGGCAGGTCCGGCGTGTAGTCGCTGCCGGCCGGCAGGCACAGCGTCAGCGGGTCCGCCACGCCGCGCGGGCCGCGGCTGCGCGCCAGTTCGGCGTACGAGGCGACGGTGCGCGGCGCTTCCGCCACCCAGCGGCCGACATGCACCTCCTCGCACAGCTCGCCGAGCGCGCCGACCTCGGCCTCCACCGGCTCGAAGCCATAGCCGTAGCCGATGGTCGCGTGCTCGTTCGGCATCAGCAGGCAGGCCTGCGCCACCGGGATGCCGATGCGGTCCAGCGCGTCGATGCGGAACACCAGCACGTCGCCCTCGGGCGGCATGGCGGCGCGGAAGGCCGCCGCCACCGCACGCAGGTCCGTGGTGTCGCCGCTCATGCGCCATTCCTCGAATGCAGGTTAGCCATCGGGATATGCCGCACGCCGGGCGGCCCGCGCAGCCCGTCGTCCAGCACCGCCAGCGCGATGTCGCGGGTAATTCCGGGGGCGTATTCGAACGGCGTGCAGACGGTGCCGAAATCCAGCGGCGCGATCACCTCGCGGTAGCGCCGCAACTCGCCCGCCGACAACGGGATGGATTTGTGGAAGGCCTTGTGCGTGGAGACCGCAAGGCTCTCGCCCGCCGCATCCTGATCCACCTTGAACGCATCCCCGCAGAACAGGATTTTTCGTCCCGCGTCATGCAGCACGGCCTGTCCCTCGTAGTGGCCGCCGACATGGTGCAGCGTCAGGCCGGGGCGCACCTCCAGCGTGTCGTCGTAGGGCCAGGTGACGCGGAACGCCTTGGTCATCCGCAGGTCGTCCTTCTGGATCGCCAGGACCTCCGGCTGGAACACGTCCTGCAACTGCCACAGCGCGCCGTAGCCATGCGCGTGCGACGCCGCGAGGAACCTGATCCCGCCCAGCCGTTCGATCTCGGCCAGCATCGCATCGGTGTAGAAGGGCGCCGCCTCGAAGGCCACGTTGCCGTCCGGATGCAGCAGCAGCCAGCCGGTGCCGTTCAACCCGAGCGGCGGCGTGGTGGAGAACGCCACCATGTCGTCCCGCAGGTGCCGCCAGTGGCCGCGCAGCATGGCGCGCACCTCGTCCACGGCCAGGAAGCGCCAGCCATCCTCCGGCAGGTCGTTGCGGGTGTCCGTGCAGACCGGGCAGTCCGGCGGCGCGGCGAAGTACTTCTGCCAGAAGCCACAATTGCCGCAGGCGTAGGGTTTCAGCGGCATTGCGCGTCTCCGGCCGCGGCGTAGGCATGGGCCAGCAGCCGCATGGTGTGCAGGTCGCGCGCCAGGTCGAACGCCGTGCCGTCGGCACCGGACAACATGCGCGCGAAGGCCGCCATCTGCCGCGCGAAAGGGGAGGCCGCCGCATCCGGCACCGGCAGCCGCCGCCGCAGGCCGAGCCGGCCGTCCACCAGCCACACCTCGCCGCCCGGATTCTGGCCCATGGTGCGCTCGGCGACGATCTGGCCCCGCGTGCCGAGCACCTCCAGCCGCCGGCGCGGCAGGGCTTCCGGGCAGTTGTACGCGACGTGCAACTGCACCAGCACGCCGCCGGCGGTGCGGCCGACCAGCACCGCGCCGTCATCCACCGCGTAGCGCTGCACGCGCTGTTGCGTCATTGCCGCCACCGCCTCAACCGGTTCGCCCAGCAAGTGGTCCACCAGGTCGAGGCCGTGCGGCGCCAAATCCATCAGCGCGCCGCCGCCGGCCCGCGCCGGATCGGCACGCCAGTTGTCCTGCGCGAACCCCGCATCGATCCAGCAGGCGTAGGCGATGCGGATGGCGGTGACAGTGCCGATCGCGCCGGCCGCGATGGCGTCGCGGATGGCAACGTGCGCGGGATGGTAGCGCTGGTCGAAGGCGGTGCCGTAGGGGATGCCGGCGCGTGCCACGGCGGCGGCCATGGCCTCGGCATCCGCCAGCGTCGCCGCCATCGGCTTCTCGCACAGCACCGGCTTGCCGGCGGCGGCGGCGGCTTCCACGCCGGCGCGGTGCAGGTGGTTCGGCGTCGCGACGTACACCGCCTGCACGTCCGGGTCGGCCAGCAATGCGGCGGGCGTGGCATGGGCGCGGGCGCCGAGCGCGGTGGCGACGCGTCGCGCGGAGGGGTCCGGATCGGCGACCGCCACCAGCCGCCCGCCCGCCGCCAGGATGCCCGGCGCGGCGTAGTCCCGCGCCACCCAGCCGAAGCCGATCACCCCCCAACCGAGGCTCGCGGTGCCGATCGAGGCGCGGGCGGTGGCTTCCGTCGAGTCCAGCACCGCTACCACCGTTCCGGCAGGTCGAGCAGTTCGCGTCGCCGCGCGTGCTCGACCGTGGCGCCGCACAGCGTCGCGTGCGACGGCGCGTCGCTGGCGGCGGGGTAGGTGGCACGCGGGCCGTATTCGCGGGCGTAGCGCTCGCTCGGCCACAGGATGCGACGGTCCGTGCCGTACAGCGGGTTGCGGCGCAGCGCTGTGCCCGGCGGCGGAAGGGCCAGCAGGCCGGTCACGGCGCGCGCCGGCGCCAGGCCGGGACCGCTGGCCACGGAGAACGCCTCGGCACCACGCAGCGCATCGGCCGGCGCCGCCTGGGGGGCGCGGCGTTCCGTCAGCGCGCAGGTCAGTTCGGCATCGTCGTACAGCGCGGCGTCCGGAAACAGCGTCGCCAGTTCCGTGGCGGTGACGGCGCTGCCGCCGGACAGGTTGGGCCAGTCGCGGTTGTGCACGTGGCCGACCGCCAGCACGCCGCCCGCCGGGTCCAGCAGGCCGCGCAGCCGGGCCAGGATGGCCAGCTTGGGTTCCAGGAAGTAGAAGGCGTCGTGGCACGCCACCAGGCCGAAACGCGTGCCGGCCAGCGGCCAAGGATGCGCCGCGTCGAAGCACAACAGCCGCGCATCAGGAACCACCCAGTGGCGCGCAACCCACAGTTTGGCGAAAACCACGTCGGCGCCGGTGACGGCAACACCGCGGCGCGACAGCTCGCGCAGGTGGTGGCCGATGCCGCAGGCCAGCTCAAATGCATGGCGCGGTGCGGTCCAATGCGCCTCCGTCAGCGCCAGGCCGGCCAGGAAGGTCGGGTCGGACCAGCGGTGCGCGAAGTAGTCGGCGACCGGACCCCAGGCGAGCAGCGCCATCGCCTCGCGCAGCGTCAGGCGTTCGCGTTGGCGCACCAGTTCGCGCAAGGCCGCGGGGTCGGCCGTCGGGCCGTGCCACCAGTCGTCCTGATCGGCCAGCAGCATGACCAGCGCGGCCTCCGCATCGCAGGCATCCAGCCGGGCCAGCGCCGCCTCCGCCAGCCCCTCGCGTCCGACGCGCAGGAACGGGATTCCGTCCGGCGCCGGCCAGCGGCAGCCGGTGGCGTCCCGCACCGAATGCGCCGTGTCGTGGATCACGCCGCCAGTTCCATTCGCGCCAGCAGCGCGTCCTGGAACGGCTTCACCGGACCCTCGTGCACCAGCGCCATCTGCTGCTGGACGAAGCCCATGGTGGTGCCGGCGGCGCGCAGGTGATGCTCGATCTGCAGCACGCGGTCCAGCGTGTCGGCGGCGTGGAAGGCGCGACCCTCGGCGGTGGCGGCGTCGGGCAGGATGCGGCACGCGGCCTCCACCAGTGCGCGCGGCGCGGCGTCCAGCTCCTGCAGCGCGAGCCGTGTCGCGTACGCCATCGCCGGCGCCAGCCATTCGCCGAGCAGCACCTCGCCGGCGAAGCCGGAGTCCGGCAGCAGCGCGTTGTGCAGGTGGTGCGCCAGGCCGGCGACGAAGACGGTGCCGCGGTCGGCGCCCCAGGCCGGCGCCAGCAGCACGCCGGCGACCGCAACGACGACGCAATGCTCGGCGTGGTTCTCCGGCGGCTCCAGCATCAGCCGTCCGCGGCCGGGGCAGGTGGCGCCGGCCCGCGGCTGCCGTGCCAGGCGGGCGACGAAGGCCGGCGCCGGCACGGCGGGCAGCGCTGAGCCGCCCCCCAACAGCCACGCCCGCAGCGCCGGATCGAGCGGCCCGGCCACCGCGGCCACGGCCTCCCGATGGATTTCGCCGACCGCATCGGCCGGCACGCCCGCCGCCGCCAGGGTCGGGGCATCGAGGTCGCCGAGCCGTGCGGCCACCAGCGCCGCTACGGTGGTCTCCCAGGCGACCGCCTCCGCCGGCGCGCCGGCCGCCAGCCGCGCCCAGGCCTGGGTGAACAGCCGCTGCGCGATGGAACCCACGCGCGCCGCGGACCGCACGCGCTTCAGGTCGCCGAGTTCACGCAGCAGCGGCAGCAATGCCGGCGGTGCGCGCCGCGCCTCCGCCGCTGCGCTCATTCCGCGGCGCTGGCGGCGAGGCCGGGCACCAGCCAGTCCTGCAACATGCGTTCCTGGGCGTGGAAGGCGTGTTCCGGCGGGCGCCCGCCCACGGTCATCGGCGCCTTGAAGAACAGCGAGAGCTGCTCCTGCGGCCCGCCCTCGCCACGCTGCTGCGCCAGGTCCAGCACGCGGGCGATTTCCAGCACCAGCGGCGCCGCCAGCACGCTGTCCTTGCACAGGAAGTTCACCTTGATCTGCATCCGGTGCCCAAGGAACCCGGACACGTCGATGTTGTCCCAGGCTTCCTTGTCGTCGCCGCGCGGCCGGTAGTAGCGGATGTCGACGATGTGGTCCTTCACCTTGTAGCCGAGGATGCTGTCCAGCACGTTGCCCTTGGTGCCGAGCTTGGACTTCAGGCTGTCCGGGTCCTCCAGCGCCTGGCCGTCGCGGTTGCCGAGGATGTTGGTCGAGAACCAGCCATCCACATGCAGCCCCCGCGCCCGCAGCGCCGGCGCCAGCACGGTCTTCATCAGCGTCTGCCCGGTCTTGCCGTCCTTGCCCGCCACCGGCACGGAACGGCGCCGCGACAGCTCCGCCAGCGCCGGCACGTCGGCGGCCGAGGAAGGCGTGAAGTTCCCGTACGGCACGCCGGCGGCGATCGCCGCATAGGCGTACAGCATGGCTGGGCCGATCGCCGCGTCGTCCTCGTCGAGGCCGCGCTCGAAGGCTGCGGGCGTGCGCAGCACCGGGCTGTCAGCCGGCGTGCGCTCGGTGGAGGCGAGGTTGATCATCACCAAGCCGTCGAGGCCGTTGGACCGCTTGAAGCGCTCCAGGTCGGCGGCGATTGCGGCAACCGCGGCGCGATGGCCGTCCGCGCGGTGCTGGTTGGCGCCCTCGATGAGCCGGCAGAAGGCGCCGCTGGCGACGCCCGCCCAGGGCCGCACCGCGGACAACGCCGGGGCCACGCCGGCCAACTGGACATCGTTCAGCACGCGGTGCTCGGCGGCGGCCTCGGCCAGCGACTGGGCGTTCAGGTCCCAGCCCTGGAACACCAGATCCTCGTAGCCGGCCAGGCCTGGCACGGCGAGATGCGCCAGTGGCAGGCCGTCCATGCGGTTCGTCCCGGAGCGCAGGATTTCCACCCCCGCTGCGGCAGTCGTGGCGACGGCGCCGCCCACGCCAACGACGGCGACGCCGACCCTGCGGCGCCCGGAAGGTGCTGGCATTTGTTCCTCGCCCCGATGATCAGTGCTGCATGTCGGGGCATGTTGCGGAGCCGCCAGATGCGCGTCCTGTCACGTATGGCGGAGCAGGCCGGCAACGGGGCAAGGTGGGCCGCTCGGGCCACCGCCGCGCGCGGCGGCAGGCGTCGCGGCAACGTCCTTCCCGGACGCTGGCCGTGGGGCGCTGGCCGCGCCGTCTTGCGGTTGATCCGGCCGAACCCGAGCGGCCGGTCCTGGGCGAACCGGCCCGCACCGAACCCCGCACCGAACCCCGCACCGAACCCCGCACCGAACACAGGGCCGCTGCGGGACCTTGGGCCGATGCGGGACCTTGGCTGGATCGGCCCGCCGGACCAAGCTGCCACGCCGACCGCAGCCGCGGCTGGCGCCGGCGCAGCAGGGAGCCCACCCCATGTCCGTCCGTATCCTCGGCATCGTGGAAGCCACCAAGCCGATCGCCTCGCCGATCGCCAACGCCTACATCGACTTCAGCAGGATGACGCTGAGCCTGGTGGCCGTGGTGACGGACGCGGTGCGGGACGGCCGCCGGGTGGTCGGTTACGGCTTCAACTCCAACGGCCGCTACGGCCAGGGCGCGCTGCTGCGGGAACGCTTCATCCCGCGCGTGCTGGAGGCGCCGCCGGCCAGCCTGCTGGACGCGGCCGGCGACAACCTCGACCCGCACAAGGTCTGGGCCACGATGTTCCGCAACGAGAAGCCGGGCGGCCACGGCGAGCGGTCCGTGGCGATCGGCACCATCGACATGGCGGTGTGGGCGCGGTGGCGAAGATCGCCGGGCAGCCGCTGTTCCGCCTGCTGGCGGCGCGCCACGGCAATGGCACGGCCGACCCCCGCGTGTTCGTCTACGCGGCCGGCGGCTACTACTATACTCTGTCCGCGTGAGAACCCGAAAAACGGCTGGCGAGTCGGTCTCGATATCAGCGGCCTTTTCAGGTGCGGAGTCTGCGGGTTCTCTCGTGGACGGAGTATATCCCGGCAAAGACATCCCATCCCTGGTCGACGAGATGCGCGGCTACCTCGACCGCGGCTACACCGTGGTGAAGATGAAGATCGGCGGCGCGCCTCTGGCCCTCGACCAGCAGCGCATCGAGGCCGTGCTCGGCATGTTGCCGCCGGGTTGCCGCCTGGCGGTGGACGCCAACGGCCGCTTCGACCTGAACAGCGCGGTGGCGTACGCGAAGGCGCTCTCGCCCTACGGCCTGTTCTGGTACGAGGAGGCCGGCGACCCGCTGGACTATGCGTTGCAGGCCGAGCTGGCCGAGCACTACGCCGGGCCGATGGCGACCGGCGAGAACCTGTTCTCGATGCAGGACGCCCGCAACCTGATCCGCCACGGCGGGATGCGGGCGGACCGCGACTGGCTGCAATTCGACTGCGCGCTGAGCTACGGCTTGGTGGAATACCTGCGGACGCTGGAGATGCTGCGCGGCAACGGCTGGTCGCCGGCGCGGTGCATCCCGCATGGCGGCCACCAGATGTCGCTGAACATCGCGGCGGGGCTCGGGCTTGGCGGTAAGCGTCGCGGCGACGACAGGGGCGGAGTTGCATTGACAATGGGCGCCGGTTGAGCTCCGGCAGCTACGCCGCGATGGCGGGTATCGTGGCAGGGCTGCTGGGCTTCCAGTTCCACGGCAGCAGT
>JAABUN010006964.1_pt1 | contig 12599 bp, 10 predicted proteins | sample 5559311 | NCBI WGS metagenome assembly JAABUN01 (sample SAMN10711877, study PRJNA513370) | rock metagenome | isolation source: Antarctica rocks | place: Antarctica: Victoria Land, Siegfried Peak sud | reverse complement strand
ACTATGAAAAGGGTGTGCTGAACGTGCGCGCCCGCAACTTCAACGAAGCCCGCACCAACCTCAACAAGGCCGTGGAGCTGGACCCGAGCTACGCCCCCGCGTACCGTGAGTTGGCCGATATGTACTACTACGCTGGGCAGTACGACCAGGCCCTAAGCTCGTTCCAGAAGTTTGCGAGTTTGTCAGAGAAATCGACTCGCACCGACGAGCAGTACGCTTCGTTTCTGTACCTGACCAAGAAGTACCCCGAGGCGCTGACGGAGGTGAACAAGGTGTTGCAAACCGACCCGAACAACATTACCATGAACCGCCTGAAGGCCTATCTACTGTACGAAACCAATGACTACGCCGGTGCCGCTACGGCCATGGACGCCTACATGAAGCTGGTGCCCGCCGGCAAGATTATCCCCGAGGACTACTCGTACCAGGGCCGTATCCTGGCGCGGGCTGGTCGGCCTGACGAGGGCATCGCGATACTGAAGAAGGCCGTTACGTCGTCGACAGACCCGGCCAAGACCCGGGATTTGCAAAACGACCTTGCCACGGCTTACATCACAAAAAAGGATTACGGTTCGGCCATCGGCTTGTATAAGTCAGAGATTGCCGCCAATCCCGACAAAACCGACCTGATTGATGTCTTCCGTTTGGCTTCGGCCTACGACAACGCGAAGCAGTTCCCCCAAGCCGACAGCGTGTACAACGTTATCCTGACGGCCAAGCCCACCTACGGCCCCGGCGTGCTGGCCCGCGCCCGCACCAACTCCAACATGGACCCGGATTCGAAAAAGGGCCTGGCCAAGCCTTTCTACGAGCGTTACGTCGAGTTGTCGAAGGCCGATGGGGCCGACCCGGCGAAATTCCGCAGCGGCCTGATTGAGGCGAACTACTACCTTGGCGTGAACGAGCTTCAGCAGAACAACAACAAAGCCGGGGCAAGCACCTACTTCCAGCAGGTGCTTGCCATCGATCCCTCGAACAAAGACGCTACCAACGCGCTGAGCGTCATCAACGCCAAGCCGCGTGCTACGGCCACCAAGCGTACCACCACTACCGCCAAACGGACCACGGCCCCGGCCAAGAAAAAATAATTTTTCGGCCCTGTCAGGTAACGAAAAGCCCCGTCGCAGAGCTGCGACGGGGCTTTTTTCATACAACGCCCGGCGTACTACTGGTTGGCGTAGGCCTCCCATTTCGCCAGCGCGGCGGCAAAGTCGGCGGGTAGCTCGGCTTCAAAAAATAATTGCTGGCCCGTAGTGGGCTGCACAAAACCGAGCGATTGAGCATGTAATGCCTGCCTTGGCAACAACTGAAACGTGTTTTCGACGAAGGCGCGGTAGCTGGCCGTGTTGGGCCCCACCCGGATGCAGTTACCGCCGTAGGTGGCGTCGCTGAACAGCGGGTGGCCCAGGTACTGCATGTGCGCCCGGATTTGATGCGTGCGACCGGTTTCGAGTACGCACCGCACCAGCGCTACCGGCCCATAGCTGCGCAGCACCTCGTAGTGCGTCACAGCGGGCTTTCCCTGTTCGCCGCCCGGATACACGGCTTGCACCTTGCGGTCGCGTAGGCTGCGCCCGATGTGTCCTTGGATGGTACCTTCGGCCTCCTTGGGCGTGCCCCACACCAGCGCCAAGTAGCTGCGCCGAATGGTGTGATGGAAGAATTGCAGCGAGAGGTGCGTCATCGCAAACTCCGTTTTGCCGATGACCAGCAGGCCCGACGTATCCTTGTCGATGCGGTGTACCAGGCCGGGGCGAACTTCGCCGTTGCGGCCCGTAGGCAGGTGAGCCAGGTGGTGGGCCAGGCCGTTGACGAGCGTGCCTTCCCAGTGCCCGAAAGCGGGATGGACCACCAATCCGGCGGGCTTGTTCACGATGAGTAGGTCGTCGTCTTCGTAAGGAATAGCCAAATCCATGGGCTCGGGCAGTACCTTGCCGGTGCGCGGCGGCTCGGGCAGCGTCACCGTGATGGCATCCTGGGGCTTTACCCGGTAGTTGGGCTTCACAACGCAGCCGTTCACCTGCACCGCCTCGGCCCGGATGGCTTCCTGGATTTTGTTGCGTGAGGTATTGCCCAGGCGGTTCAACAGGAACTTATCGATGCGCAGCAAATCCTGGCCGCGATCTACTACAATGCGGTGATGTTCGTACAGTTCGTCGCCACCTTCGGCGTCGTCCATTTCTGCCTCGGGGTCAGCTGCGGCTTCATTCATAGTCGGGGCAATGGGCTTATTTCACAACAGAAAGGCCAGGACTTACGCCCTGGCCTTTTGCATTTGCAAGCGCAATTAACTTATTTCTTGTTTTTTACCTTTGATTTGCCCAAGCCGGGAGCCGAAGCAGCAGGAGTGGGCGCAGTAGTCGGAGCGGCACTGGGGCCCGATTTCAGCGGGGCCGGGGCGGTGGCCGTGATGCCCATTTTCTTCAGCACTATGTCCGAGATGTCGCCGTCCTTGGGGCCGTGCAGCAGCGTTGGGGTGTCGCCGTCCGAGTTTAGCACGTACGTGTAGCCGTTCTCGGCGGCCACCGCGTCAATAGTTTTTTGCAGCTTGTCGAGGGCCGGCCGGATTAAGCTTTGCTGCTTCTGTTGCAACGACTGCTCGGCACTGCGTTGAAACTCCTGGATGGATTGCTGCAAGCCGGTCAATTCTTTTTCTCTATCGGCTTTCACTACGTCGGTCATCGTGTTGGCACTCTTCTGGTAGGCGTCGAGCTTGGTCTGGTAATCGGTGACCTTGCTCTTCATCTGAGCCGCCAACTGGTCGTTGTAGGTCTTCAGGCTCGACTCGATTTGCTTGCTTTCGGGCATCTGGCTCAATATGTACTGCACACTGGTGAAGCCGATTTTGAGGGGGGCCTGGGCCTGCGCAGAGTTGCTAGCCAAGGTGCCAGCGATCAGCAGAGCGGCGGCTAGCGCCAAGCGGAGGGTTTTCACGGAATTCATCAAGAGAAAATGGGTCAGGGGAAGTGTAGATACAAAGGTAGTTATTTTGGGCTTTTCCCGGCGGCGCGGCCGGCTTTGGTAGGAGCCGGCTTTTCAGGTGTGCCCGAATCCGATTCAAATGCCGGGTCGGTAGCCGGGGTTTTGGGCGGCACCACCGTCTTCACAGGCCCTTTGGGCCCTGGTTGGTTGCGGTCCTCGGCCGCCAGGCCCAGTTCTTCGAGCACAAATTCGGTGTAGTCGTAGGTGGGGTTGGTGTAAAGCATGGTCAGGTCGCCGCCTTTATCGAACATCACCGCCAGCTGCTTCTTCTTGGCCACCTTCTCACAAGCTTCGAATACCTTGTCTTGCACCGGTTTATTCAACTCCTGGCGCTTTTTGAAAAGCTGGCCTTCGTAACCAAACTGCTTGTTCTGGTAATCTTTAATGGCCTGCGTTTTCTGCAAAATCTCGTCTTGCCGCTTCTTTTTCATCGACTCGGTCAAAACCACTTCCTCGTCGTGGTAGGTTTGGTGGAGCCGGTCGAGATCTTTCTTCTGGGCCTCGATTTCCTTCTGCCACGTTTCCGACAAACCGTTCAGGTCCTGCTGGGCCTTGGCGTACTCGGGCATCTTGGCCATGATAAATTCCGAATCGACCCACCCGAACTTTTGGGCATGGGCAACCGGCACCGCCAGCAGCAGCCCCGCCACCACGCCCCAAACACCGGCTATTCTCATGCGCATCGAACAAAGGAAACGGCTATTGAGTGCCGCAAGATTAGCGGATTTGCTGGCCGATGATGAAGTGGAAGTGGTTGGGGTCCTGCTTGGTCGTCGTGCCCGGCAGCGGTACCACCTGGTCGAAGCCGTGCCCGTAGTCGAACCCTAGCAAACCGAATGCCGACATGAAAATGCGGGCCCCGACCCCAGCCGAACGGTATAACTTGTAAGGGTTGTAATTAGTATACGTGTCGAAGGCATTGCCCGCCTCGGCGAAGGCCAGCACGTACACCGTCGCGGCCGGGTTAAGGCTGACGGGGTAGCGCATTTCGAGCACGTACTTGTTGTAAGCGATGCCGCCGTTCTGGTTCGATTGGGCCGTCGGGATGGCGTAAGCAGCGTTGGGGTCGTCGTAACCGCGCAGGCCGATATAGTCGGTGCCCACCAAAAAGTTGCCCCCGCCGTTGTAGCCCAGGCCCGCGCCGCCCATTTTAAACCGCTCGAACGGCCCAATATCGCGCGTGCCGTAGGCGCCCAGGAAACCAAAATGGGCACGGGTGTTCAGCACCAGCTTGCCCACGATGGGCGTGAACCACGAAGCGTCGAACATCCACTTGTGAAACTCCAACCACTGGTTCGCGTCGGGGTGGGCCCCCTTCAAGACGGAATACGGCGGCGTCAGGCTTAGGCTCAGGCTCAGCGACGAGCCCCGGCGCGTATAGGTCGGGTTGTCGATGCTGTTGCGCGCCAGCGTGGTATTGAGGCTAATGTTATTAAAGATTCCGTTCGCAGCACCGTTGGTCAGCAGCGAGTAGTTCTGCGTTTGGTACTGGCTGAAGGAGAGCGAATTACTTAGCGTAAAGTAGTCATCCGGCACGCGCAACTGGCGGCCCAAGCCGACGCTGGCGCTGTTCACTTTGATGAAGCTGCCCGTACTAGCATCGAAATTCGTGCCCAAACGGTTTATGCTCCGATTGAGGCTGAATGAGAAGGAGTTGGGCCGCCGTCCGCCCAGCCAAGGCTCTGTAAAGGAGAGCGAATACGCTTGGTACTGCAATCCATTGGCCTGAATATTTAGAGCCAGGCGCTGGCCGTCGCCGGCGGGCACCGGCGTCCAGTTGTGGAGGGTGCCAGCCTTGCGCAGCGAGAAGTTGTTGAACACCAGGCCCACCGTACCGATAAAGCCGGCGTAACCACCCCAGCCGCCCGAAAGCGTCACTTGGTCCGAAGGCTTTTCCACCACCGTGTAATTAATATCGACGGTGCCGTCGGCTTGGTTGGGAACGGGATTAATCCCTACTTTCTCCGGGTCAAAGTAGCCCAGCGTGGAGAGTTCCCGATTGGAGCGAATGAGCAGCTCCCGGTTGAATTTGTCGCCGGGCAGCGTCCGGATGGCGCGGCGCACCACGTGGTCGCTGGTTTTGGTGTTGCCGGCGATGTTTACTTCTTTGATGTGGGCCTGCACGCCCTCGTTCAAGCGCATCTCGATGTCAATTGAATCGCCTTCCACCTTTTTTTCTACTGGTTCAATCGTGAAAAACAGGTAGCCGTCGTTCATGTAGAGCGACGTAACGTCTTGTCCCGTAGGGTTATAGTTCAAGCGCTTATCCAGGGTTTCCTTGCTATACGGACTGCCTGACTTAATGCCCAGCACGCCCGACAAGGTCTTGTCGTCGTAGAGGTAGTTGCCGTTCCAGGTGATGTGGCGGAAGTAATACTTGGGGCCCTCGTCTACTTTGATGGTCAGGGCCAGGCCCTTGGCATCGCGCACCAGCGTATCGCTCACCACGGTGGCGTCGCGGTAGCCCTCGGCATTGTAGAACTCGATGAGCTTTTTCTTGTCCTCTTCGTACTCTGACCGCTGGAACTTGCCCGATGTCAGGAATTTGTAGGGTTTACGCTCTTTGGTTTTCTTTAGCTTGCCTTTTAATTTGTAATCCGAAAACGCTTTGTTGCCTTCAAAAACGATGTCGTGGATGCGGACCTTGCTGCCCTTCTCCACGTTGATGCGCAGTGCCACACTATTGGAAAGCGAAGAGTCGGGCACTTGCAGTATGTTCACTTTCGTGTCAAGGAAACCCTTGTTCACGTAAAATTTGCGTACTTGGGAACGGGTGTTATTGAGCAGGGCATCGGTCACAACTTTACCCCGAATGAGCGTGATTTTTTTGGTTAGCTCCTCCGTTTGGCCTTTGCTGATGCCGTTGAACGTGAATTTCGACAAGCGGGGCCGCTCCTTCAGGGTGAAATCCAGGAATATTTTATCGCCTTCGGTGCGGGCAATGGTGACGTTTACATCGCCCAAAATGCCCTGCGCCCACAGCTTGCGGATGGCTTTGCCGATTTCCTCGCCCGGAATGGTGATGTTATCGCCTACCCGCAGCCCCGACAGGCCGATGAGGGTGTTCGGATCGAGGTAGCGCGCACCGCTTACGGTGATGCCGCCCAGCACATATTTTTTGGACTCGTCGGCGCCGCTTGCCGGGCGCGCGCTCAGGCCCTGGGCCCAGGCCGCCCCCCAGCTACCCAGCACCAACCACCCCAAGAACAGAAACCAAGAGAAATTACGCACCGAAATCATCAATTTAAATAAATTACTAAGAAACAGCGATTTGTTCGCTGGTTTTGCCAAAGCGCCGCTCCCGCCCTTGGTACGCCCGGATGGCGTCCTGCAAATGCCCACGCCGAAAATCGGGCCACAGCAAGTCGGTGATATACAACTCTGTGTAGGCCAGCTGCCACAACATAAAGTTACTAATGCGCTGCTCGCCGCTGGTGCGGATGAGCAGCTCCGGATCGGGCATACCCGCCGTGGCCAAGTAGCCGGTCACGGTAGCTTCATTCACATCGGCGGGCTGCACCCGGCCGGCGGCCACATCGACGGCCAGTCGGCGGGCCGCCTGGGCCAGATCCCAGCGGCCGCTGTAGCTCAGGGCCAGCACCAGCGTCATGCCGGTACCGTTCTTGGTCAAGTCCTGGGCCTCGGCCAATTCGCGCTGGCAACTTGCAGGCAAGCTGCCCGTGTCGCCAATCGACTGCAAGCGGATGTTGTTCTTGAGCAGCGTTGGGGTTTCCTGCCGGATGGTGTGTACCAACAGCTGCATCAACGCCATGACTTCCAAGGCCGGACGGTTCCAGTTCTCGGTTGAAAAAGCGTAGAGCGTCAGGTATTTCACGCCTAGGCGCGCTGCTTCTTCCACGGTTTCGCGTACGGCCGTGATGGCGCTCTGGTGACCGAACACCCGCAGGCCACCCCGCTGCTTGGCCCAACGGCCGTTCCCGTCCATGATGACGGCCACGTGCGCGGGAATGTTAAGAGAGTCGATTTCGGCCCGGCCGGTCATCGTTGCGGTTTCGGTATAAGAGGCCGCAAGTTACGAAGACGGTTGCATCCGCCGGTCGGGGGTGGCCGCCACGAAGCAACTTCGCAGGGCCCCCATCACAAAAAACCGCTGCCGCGCCAAGAACTGGCGTGACAGCGGGCACTTTGATGACGGCAGATTATTCCAACAGTTTCTTGTTGTTCTTATACTGTGGGGGGCAACGCACCTTGTAGAAGGTATACGATACACTCAACCCGCCGTAGTAGTACCAGTCTTTATCGTGCGAATTCACCAGCAACGGGTCCTGGTCGCCCAGGTTGTCGAGCTGGTCGCTGAACGTTTTGCGCACCCCGGCCTCCAGGCCCAGGTTGATGCGCCGCGACAGCGCGTACTTCAGGCCCGCTCCTGCCGGGATGGCAACACCGAAGTGCCCGCCCGAGCGGTTATATTCGGGGCCCAGGCCCTGATTGGTTGTTTGCGTACGCGTGTTGGCGTAATACCCTCCCACCCCTATGAACAGGTAGGGCGTGAAATGCACCCTTTGCTTGCGGGCGCGGTAGTCCAGAAAGTTGTACTCCAAAGCCACGGCCGCCTCTAGTACACTGCCTTTCACATTGGAGCCGCGGTACCCTTGCAAGGGCGGCACGCCGCCGCCAGCGCCCCTCACACTGGCATCGTCGGCCCGCAGCAGGCCGGCCAGGAGGCTCCCCCGCAACGTTACCGGTGCCGACACATCACGCCGGTAAAAGGCCGTGATGGCCGGCCGGCTGTTCCCAAACTGGTACTGCGGCGAAATCTCGCCCCGGTAGTTGGTCGCGCCCAAGCCCAGGCCCACCTCGCTCGTCTGCTGGTTTTCGATTTGAGCCTGGGCCGAGGCACAAAAAAAGGCACTCCCTGCTTGCAAAAGGCAAACAAGGAGTGCGCAACGAAATGCGTTAACTGTCATCAAACTAAGTAAGGCACCAAGCATTGGCCGGCCACCGGCCGTCGTTGCTTAGCGGAATTTCGGGTTTTTGATGCGGGGCGTCAGGATGTAGTTCAGCGAGAGGCCGGTTACCGTGTACCAGTCAGTTTTGTTCTGGCCACGCTTTGCACCGGGCGCGAAGCCGGAGAATTCCCCGGTATTGCTCTTGGTGATGCTCGTTTGAGGATTAGTGCCACCGAAATAAGTGGCGTCACCCGGTGCCAGATTACCAGCGTAAGTACCATTCACGTCATCCAGAAAGCCCGTAAAGGTCTTGCGAATGCCGAACTCAAAGCTCGCGTCGAAGTTGCGGTTGATGCGGTAGCGCACCCCGGCCCCGAACGGCAGTGAGAACTGGAACCGGCTGTAGCCGTGGCCTTCGGTGGCCAAGGGCTCCAAGTCAACGTAAGTGCCGTCGGCCCGGCGGCCCTGCGGGTTGTGGTGGAAGCCGCCCACACCGGCAAACACGTATGGCACGAAGTCGGGGCGCTTCAGGAAGTTGTTGCGGTTTTCGATGAGGTCGATAATAACTACGGCCGCCAACTCCTGAATGTCATTCTGAAAATTGGCGTTGCGGTTGAAGCGGTACTTGGCGTTTTGGTCGCCAGCGTTGGCGGCGGTAGCGTCATCGCCGGTGATGCGGCCGTACGACAAGCTCAAGCGGCCCGACACGCGGGGGTAAAAGCGCCGGGTCAGGGTCAGGCCCACGTTGGGGCGGGTGTTGTTGAAGCGGAAGCTGGCGAAATTGGTCTGCGGCGCCAAGTCGCCGAAGTAGTTCATCGCGTTGAGGCTAAATCCAACCGAATTGTACTGCTTGCGCTTGCTGAACTGTTGCGCATCGGCCCGCGAAGAACCGAGCAACACAAGCCCCACCAACAGAGCGGTGGAATAAGTGAAAATATGTCTCATAAGGTAACAAAGGTGAGTAGCGTAGAGCGGGGAACCTAGAGAAAATGCCAATTACGCATTCCCAGGCGATTACAAAAGTAGAGACTGTTGGGAACTAAAAAAAATTTATAGTCAATTTATCGATTGTCCTGCTCCTTCTCAGGGAATTACAACCCCGGGATTGCGGCGGTCGAGGCCCCAGTTGAGCTTGCTGCGCAGCGTGCTCAAAAAGTTTACATGGTTGAGCTTAACCAGCCGCGCGCAGAAGGTTTCGCGGCGCACGGCCATCTGCACGCTGGCATCGACGGAGATGGAACGCGAGTCGAGCGAAAGCATGTAATTCGAGCTACGGCCTTCAATTTCAAAGGAAATTACGCTCTGGTTCGACACCACGAGGGGCCGCACGTTCAGATTGTGGGGGCATACGGGCGCGATGATAAAATTGTTGGTTTGGGGCACCATCACGGGCCCCCCGCAGCTCAGCGAGTAGCCCGTGGAGCCGGTGGGCGTGGCCACCACGAGGCCGTCGGCCCAGTACGAATTCAGGTATTCGCCGTCGATGTAGGTATGCACGGCAATCATGGATGCCGAGTCGCCCTTTAAAATACTAAATTCATTAAGTCCAAAATTCAATCCGCCGAACACGTCCGGGTCAGTATCGACGCGGATGAGGCTGCGGTCGTCGAGCACGAAATGGTCCTTGTACAGCGCGTCGATGGCCTGCGCGATGCCGTCGGGGGTGACGGTGGCCAGGAAGCCCAGCCGCCCGGTGTGGATGCCCAGGATGGGAATTTCCAGGGCCCCCACGTAGGTCACGGTGTCAAGCAACGTGCCGTCGCCGCCGATGCTGAGCACGAAATTGGTGCCCCGCAGCGAGTCGCCGCGGCGAAAGCTGGTGGTGTTGCCGGGCAGGCGCAGGGTGTTGTCGAGGTAGGTGCGGAAGGATTCCACGATGCGCACCTCGGCTTGGCGCGCGGCCAGGTCGTCGAGCAGGTTCTGGATGGCCGGGGCGGCTTCCTCTGCGAAAGGCTTGCCGAGGATGGCGATTTTCATGCGGATGGAAACGGTAAGCGGCACGAAGAACGCACCGGCGGCGGGTTTTGCGGGGCCCAGCGGCCCGCGAAGCCGGCCTCAGATGGGAAAAGTAGAGCGAAGAAAGTACCCCGTTTGGCCCAGGCCGTTGAGGGTATATTCGAGGGTGAACACCCGGTCGTAGTACGTGATCAGGTGCAGGCCCAGGCCCACCGAGCGCAACAGGCGGTTGGGCAACTGGTTTTCGGCTGGGGCCGCGGGGGCCACCACGTAGCCCGCGTCGGTGAACAGATTGAGGTAGGCGACCAGTGGTATCGTGTTGATTTTGGGGTTGTTAATCCCCATCAGGTGGATTTCGCTGGCCTTGAACAGCCGGTAGCTCAGCCCTTGCTGCACCAGGCCGTAGTGGCGGCCATCGACCACGTAGGCATCGTAGCCGCGCACCAGCGCGTCGTAGCCCAGGGCCCTGGCGTCGGCATAGGCCAGGGCCCTGGTGAGACGCACTTGCCCGTTCAGCTCGAAGGCGTAATAAAACCTGTGTCCCAGCGAAAAATAATGGTCGTACACCAGCCGCAGGGTGGTGAGGGCGGGCAGGCCGGGGTTCAAAAACACGCGGTGGACCAGCAGCCCCTGGGCAAACTGCCCGGTGAGCGGGTAGGCGAAGGTGTTGCGCTGGTTGAGGGTGCTGGCGAGGCTGAAATCGAGGAACTCGCGCCGGGCGCGGCCCAGAAAGTAGCTGGGGTTGTAAAAACTCACCGAGTCCAGAATCTCTTCGCGGTGGTACGAAACGTCGAACGCCGTGAGCAGCTGCACCGTGTGGCGCAGCCGCAGGCCCCCCGACGCGTAAAACCGCTGGATGGGAAAGGCCTCGTCGGCGCGGTAGGGCACCAGCAGGTCGTCAAACGTGCGGTAATCGACGGAGCGGCTTTGGGAGAACGAAATGCCCGTCCCGAAGCCCACGCGGCGGGCCCGGCCCAGGCCGGGGGCCTCGTAAAACAGCTCGTACTTGCGGTTGAAGCCCAGCTGCAAATTGGCCGTCACCTGCTCGTTGCGGCCCCGGAAGTTGTTGCGCACCAAGTGAATGCCGTAGTCGAGCCGCCGCCAACGGTCGGGCCGGTCGCGCCAGGCGCGCAGGTTGCGGTCGGCAATGGACAGGATGGGCACCGGGAAGGTATAAATCCGCTCCTGCACCACGAACAGCAGCACCAACTGCCCGTTGCCCTGGCAGCTGGCCTGCACCAGCACCGCGTGGAACAGCTGGAGGTTGAACAGCCGGCGGCGGTTGGCTTCAAGGCGGGCGGGCAGGTCGGCCAGGGCCAGGGTATCGCCCTCGCGCACGTCCAGTTCGGCCCGCAAAATGCGTTCGCGCGTGACGCGGTTGCCCACCAGCACCACCGCCGCCACGCGGGCGCGGGGGACCGCACCCGCGCAGGGCAGCACCCGCACCAGCGTGTCGGCCGGGGCCACCACGGGGGGCAGGGCACGGGTAGCGCGCAGGGGCAGCGTGTCGGCCGGGGCCGGCCCTGGTCCGGCCAGCAGCCCCGTCAAAAACAGTAGAATTCCCAGCACCCGTCCCTACACGCTCAGGTAGCGCAGCAGGCTGTCGTAGCGCTCCTGCTCGGCTTCGCCCACCTCGCCCACGCCGCTGAACTGCGCCGCCACGAAGTAGCCAAACCGCTCCAGCGTGGCCACGATGCGGCCCAGGTGGTCGGTGTTCAGCTTCAGGGTGAGGCGGATGCGGTACGGGTCCTGCTCGTCGGGCATCACGTAGGCGTTCACGATCTTGGCGTTGTTTTCCTCCACGTAGCGGCTGATTTGCGAGAGCGAGTAGTCGCGCTCGGCCATGCCCAGCACGATGATGCCGCCCTGGCCGGGGGCCGAAGTCTGGGGCCCGAAGGCCGCCAGCGCGTCGGCCACCGTGACCACGCCCACGTAGGCGTCGTCCTCGCCGACCACGGGCACGAGCTGGATCTTGTTTTCAATGGCCATTTCCACCACCCGAAAAAAGTGCTGGTCGGGCCGCACAAAGGCCTCGCGGAAGCCCAGCGGCAGCTCCGACAGCAGGGTTTCGTGGTCCTCAAAATTGGCCAGGTCGGCTTCGGTCACCAAGCCGCGGTACCGGCGCTCGGCCAGCACCGGCAACTGGCTTACCCGGAACTCGTCGAGCCAGCGGGCGGCCTTCCCCAGCGAGTCGGTGCCTTTGAGGGGCGGAATCATTTCGTTGAGCAAATCTTCGGCGAGCATGGCTTGCATGAGCGGGCGGGGCAAGAAACACGCGACGCCGAAGCGGCCGCACGTAGGATGAGGAAACTGGGATGCGGCAACCTGTATTTAGTACGTATAGTGGGTAAGCGATAGTTCGAAAGAAGGCAGAAAGCACAGGGCCCCGAAGGGCATTTAGCGGCGGCAAAACTTGCGCCGGGCCGCCGAGTCAGGCCAAAAGGGCGGGTTGTGGCGCGGTTTTGCGCAAAAAGCGGCGCAGGTAAGCGTTGAAGCCGGCGGGGCGCTCCATCATGGGGGCGTGGCCGCAGTGGTCGAGAAACGCCAGCTCGGCCGCGGGCAGCAGGCGGGCGAAGTCGTGGGCCACCGGCGGCGGCGTGATGGTGTCGTTCAGGCCCCATACCAGCAGCACCGGCACCTGAATGCGGTGCAGCTCCTTGGTGAGGTTGTGGCGTTGGGCCGAGCGCGCGATGGCAATGATGCGCAGGCACCGGGCCGTGGAATTAATCACCTGAAAAATCTCATCGATCA
>JAABUN010006961.1_pt1 | contig 12601 bp, 12 predicted proteins | sample 5559311 | NCBI WGS metagenome assembly JAABUN01 (sample SAMN10711877, study PRJNA513370) | rock metagenome | isolation source: Antarctica rocks | place: Antarctica: Victoria Land, Siegfried Peak sud | reverse complement strand
TTATTGCTTGGATTTAATCATCTAATCAGTGCAATGAATCAATTCAAACCCTTTTATTCTTCTGGATGAAATGCTTTATTTACTACTTTTTAATTTCGGAAACTGACAAAAGAGGGATATAGCAATCGCCATATCTATTAGGATGCCAGTTTCCAGATATGCCCTAGGGCATCGCGCCAACAATCAAACTTGCTTTGGCAGTGACGGATGCAACTTTTAAGCCACAATCAGCATCTCTCAATTTTGTTGAAGTCTGGAGAATAGGGGGGTCATTAAAGCACCAAGCACCCTGGTTACTCAATTAACTGTTCAATACTCACCTTTAGGGAAAGTAGCCTTATCCATAACCAACCACTATCCAGGGAGTAGGGAACCGATCAAGCACTTTTCGCGCTCAGGTGGCAAGAAATAGCTCGATGGCAAACTCCAACAAGTGTAAACGGAGCATTAACTGGCATTGGCAATACGCTGGGAGCATATTGATGAGTCCCTTGCCCTTGTTCTGACTTGAGGACATAAAAACGGTTTCCTTTCTCATTCCACCCGTAGGGATAATCGTCTGGGCTGTCCATACCTGCTTCATCCCCATACAGATCCTTTGGTTATAGTGTGGCTATTTGCTCCAAAAATGCTCGACGCTTTGTTTCGTCCCATTTTTGGTAACCATAAGTCTCTTTTTTCGCAAGGCACGAGAAATGGCGCGATCGCTGATATCGTCTCAAAGTGCCATCTGCCCTTGAGTTTGGTCGCCACAAACAATAGCAAACTCACGAAATTTATCCCAGTCTGTGATTTTGTGACTATGACCTGGTGGCTTATTTAGTTGCGGCTTAAAGTCTCCCGTTTGTGCTTTACGATTGAGCCATGGTTGATCGTGTTCGGCTAATGTTGAACAACTCGCTTCACTTTTTTTGACTCCATCTAATTCAATGGCATTAATGACTTTGACGCGGAGATCGTAATATAGGGTTTAACCATACTTAAACCTGGGACGAAGGGTTTGCTTCTTCTATCTTACGTCTTGATCGAACTGGCGACTGCTATACTGAACACCAAGCCCCCCTTTGCCAAAAATAGCGGCAATTTAAAAAATGTCTTCCATTACTCTAGAAATTCTGCTCCTTGTCTTGTTGATCCTTGCGAATGGCATATTTTCCATGTCGGAAATGGCGATTATTTCCTCGCGGAAGGTAAGGCTGCAAAATATGGCAAACCAAGGCAATAAGAAAGCACGAGTTGCCCTAGACTTAGCTGAGTCTCCAAATAGATTTTTGTCTACAGTCCAAGTGGGCATTACCCTAATTGGCATTTTAGCAGGTGCTTTTGGGGGGGCTACCATTTCTGCAAAACTAGCAGAAAATCTAGATCAAGTTCCTTTGTTAGCCCCCTACAGTCAAGGGTTATCTTTTGGCTTAGTGGTTATGGCTATCACTTACCTATCTTTGATTGTGGGCGAACTCGTGCCGAAACGTCTAGCCCTGAACAATCCCGAAGTAATTGCCGCGAGTGTAGCCATGCCCATGCGGGCGATCGCCGCTTTTGCGTCTCCTGTAGTACATTTACTTAGCGCCTCTACAGATTTGATACTGCGAATACTAGGTATTGGCCCCTCTACCGAACCCCAAGTAACCGAAGAAGAAATCAAAGTATTAATCGAGCAAGGTACAGAAGCCGGGATGTTTGAAGAAGCCGAGCAAGATATGGTAGAGCGGGTTTTTAGATTAGGCGATCGCCCTGTTAGTGCTTTAATGACACCCCGCCCCGATATTGTTTGGCTAGACTTGGAAGACTCCCCCGAAGAAAACCGCAAAAAGATGATGGATAGTGCCAATTCTCGCTTTCCTGTCTGTCAAGGTGGTTTAGATAATGTTTTAGGTATCATACCTGTTACAGACTTATTAGCCCGTAGTTTATCGGGGGAAGCCCTAGACTTAACAGTTTCTTTACGTCAGCCCGTATTTGTCCCCGAAAGCACTCGCGGCTTAAAAGTGCTGGAATTATTTAAACAAACCGGGATTCATATGGCACTTGTAGTCGATGAATACGGCGTAATTCAAGGTTTAGTAACTTTAAATGACATTTTAGTAGAAATTGTTGGCGATGTTCCTTCCGCCGACGAACTAGCCGATCCTCAAGCAGTCCAACGAGAAGATGGTTCTTGGCTGCTAGACGGAATGCTACCAGTAGATGAATTTTTTAAAATTTTTGCAGTTAATGACTTCCAAGGCGAACATCGCGGTAGCTATCAAACCTTGGGTGGCTTTGTCATTACCCACTTGGGGCGCATTCCTAACGCCGCCGATCATTTTGAATGGGATGGGATGCGATTTGAAGTCATGGATATGGATGGCAATCGCGTTGATAAAGTTTTGGTAGTCCCAGCGCAAACGTCATCAGATTTGCACTTGTCTGATTAAATTGATGTTCGTAAGATAACTTTATATTTTTTTCAGTAAAGATACTGTGTTGCTTTACCTATTCCTGCTGCTATTAATTAGATAAGGCTACCAAATAAAAGATTGTTTTGAAGACGGGCTGGCTCTAATCAAAAGCACTAAGCTGTAACTTGACAATTAGGATAATTTTATTGTTTACTCGCTTCCCTTAAACTTAACTATTATGAACACTTCAGTTGCTAACTTTGATAAAACCTCTAACTGTCAGTCTATCGATGTTAATATTTGGTTAGATAGAGGTAACGACCTTGCGAATCGGGGTAATTACGCAGAAGCTCTTACTAACCTTGATAAAGCCGTAATACTTCAACCCCAAAATAATCCAGCTTGGGTACTGCGAAGCGTGGTTTTAATTCATCTTAACCGTTACCTAGATGCACTCAATAGCTGCGATCGCGCTTTGGAAATTGATAATAGCGATAAACAAGCTTGGTTATTTCGCGGTGCAGCATTAAATCATTTGGGTCGTTACAACGAATGTTATGCCAGTTACGATAAATCTTTGGGAGTGGAGCGGCAAACTCTACTTCAAAGACTTAGCCTCAAACTCAAGGGACTGTGGCATAATTCTTCAGAGGTAAAAACCCCTCAAGTTGGTAATATCTCTCCTCAAGTATAATTTTAAAAAGAACTTTTAAGTACAAAAAATTAAGCCTCTCCTCTGGCGAGAGGCTTATTAATATATAAAAAATAGACTTACTAAAAAAGGTTTTTATTATTCGCTTAAAGTGTGAGTTTTTCTTTGAGATTGGCAAACTAAGGTAACATACCGTAAGCTTTTTTAAAAATAGTGTTAAAACCTGAAATAGAGCAAATTAAACATTTACTTGTCATAGAAGATAACGAAGGTAAACGAGCAGTTAACTTAGAAGCTGCTATCTATTCAATTGGTCGTAGTGCAGCTAATTCCATAGTGCTGCACTCTAAGTTGGTCTCACGACAGCACGCTAGTTTGGTGAGAGTAACAGAGAATCCGCCTTTGTTTCGGCTTGTTGATGGCAATTTACAAGGTGTCCGCAGTACAAACGGTTTAATAATTAACGGTCAACATTGCTTCGAGCGCGAACTTAGCCATAAAGATGAAATTATCTTCGCAGATAATGTTAAAGCGTGGTACTACGCAACAGCTAATGACTTAGAAATAATTTTAGAGGATACAGAAAAAAAAGCTGTAAAAGTAGCCACTAAAGGCACGGTGATCGGTGTAGAAAGAGAAATAGCCAACTATAGTGATGCTGCACTTGTCAAATTGGCATCTTTTCCTGAACCTATCACTAATCCAATTATTGAAATCGATCTCGCTGGAGATATTACTTATATTAATCCCTCCGCACTATCGCAGTTTCCAGACCTTAGAGAAACTAAGCTACAACATCCACTGCTAAAGGAGATAATGCCAATCGTAAAAAATGGTCAAGAAACATTTTTTGTCCGAGAAGTAGAAATTGGTAGCAAAATATTTTCCCAATCAGTACATTATGTTGCCGTTAGCGGTCTAATCAGAAACTACATTGTTGATATTACTGAGAGTAAACATACTGAACTTGCTTTGCGCGAAAGTGAAGCTAAAAATCGAGCTTTATTAAACGCCATTCCCGATTTGATGCTGCGGCTTGATAAAGATGGCAATTGTTTAGATTATTTGCCTGCAAAAAATATTTACGAATCGATGGATGAGCGCAACAATGAGTGCCTAATTTTGCACCCAGAAATAGTAATTCAGAGAAAGCAATACGTAAGCCAAGCCTTACAAACTGGAGAGACGCAAATTTTTGAGTATCAACTACTTGTTCAGAGTGTCATCCGCCATTATGAAACTAGAATTGTTGTTAATGGCGAAAATGAAGTTTTAGCAATGGTACGGGATATTAGCGATCGCGTTATTGCCGAAGCCGAAATAAAACGCAATAAGCAGGAGTTAGAACTTCGCGTTGAAGAACGTACCAAAGAACTGCGAAACGCCAACAACCAATTGCATAGAGAGATCGTTACTCGCCAAAAAGCCGAAGAAGAAGTACGTTTTCTCCAAACCATGACCCAAGCAATCGGAGAATCAGCAAACTTTCACTCGGCGTTGGGAGTAGCACTGCGCTTAGTATGCGACTTTACAGGGTGGGCTTTTGGGGAAGCATGGATACCCACTGGCGGCGCTCTTGAATGCAGTCCAGCTTGGTACAGAAATACTCAAAATCTCGATAAATTTCGACTGGAAAGTAAAAAACTAAATTTTTTGTCCGGGGTAGGATTACCAGGGCGAGTTTGGTCATCTAAGCAACCAGAGTGGATGCAAAACGTCTCCACCGCAGAAGACACAGCTTTTTTACGCAAATCTGGCGCTTTAGAAGCTGGTTTCAAGTCTGGGGTAGGTATTCCCATTGTCGCCAGCGATCGCGTTTTGGCGGTTTTAGTCTTTTTTATGTTTACCGCCGATGACGAGAACAAAAAGCTAGTCAAGCTGGTTTCTACAGTAGCAACTCAATTAGGTGCGTTAATTCAACGCAAGCAAGTAGAAGCCGCCTTATTTGATAGTGAGGAGCGTTTTCGGCTATTAGTTGAGGGGGGAAAAGATCATGCTATTTTCATGCTCGACCCAAAAGGACAGATTATTAGTTGGAATACTGGAGCCGAAAGAATCCAGGGCTACCAATCGACAGAAATTTTAGGAATGCCGTTTTCTTGTTTTTATACGGCAGAAGATAGAGCCATCGGTAAGCCCGAACAATTGCTACACCTAGCTCAAGTCAACGGTCAAATCGAAGATGAAGGCTGGCGCGTGTGTAAAGATGGTTCGCGGATTTGGGTGGATGCCCTGATTACCGCTTTAAAAGACCACAATGGGCAACTGCGCGGTTTTTCTAAAGTGGTGCGTAATATTACGGAAGCTAGGCACAGTCAACAAGCTTTGCAAGAAAGCGAACAGCGTTTGCAAGCAATATTAGACAACTCTACGGCTTTGATTTACGTTAAAGACCTCCAGGGTAGATACCTGACAATCAATGCTTGGTTTGGAATCCTTTTTAATGTTGATAGAGAAGTTATTAAAGGTAAAACTGACTACGATCTCTTTCCCAAAGAAATGGCTGATACCTATCGGGCAAACGATTTAAAAGTAGTAGAAACTAAAATCCCTATGGACGAGGAAGAAGTGGTTCCTCATCATGACGGATTGCATACTTATCTTTCAATCAAGTTTCCCTTGTTTGACACGGCGGGAGATATTTATGCAGTCTGCGGTATTTCTACCGACATTAGCGATCGCAAACGGGCAGAAAATGCCCTAAATTTGAGTTTATCTACAAATAGAGCTTTGCTTGACGCTATTCCTGATGCAATGTTTCGGATTAGTTTTGAGGGGATTTTTGTTAATTTTAAAGCGGTAAAAAATAATCCTTTACCTCTACCTACTCAAGAATTTTTGGACAAAAGTTTGTACGAGGTATTTCCTGAAGACGTAGCTAATCCCATGATGGATTGCCTACAGTTGGCTTTAGTTACCAAAAATATGCAAGTTTTTGAATACCAGTTGCTATTAGATAACAACTCCTTAGACTACGAAGCGCGAATTGCTGTTAGTGCAGAAAATGAAGTCATGGCAATTATTCGTGACATTACTGAGCGCAAGCAAGTAGAAACAGAGATTCGCAACGCTTTAGAAAAGGAAAAAGAACTGGGCGAACTTAAATCTCGGTTTGTAACTATGGCATCTCATGAGTTTCGTACTCCCTTGGCGACAATTTTATCTTCTAGCGAGTTGCTGGAATATTACAGTCATAAATGGACTGAGGAGAAGAAACTTAAGCACCAGCAACGGATTCAATCTAGCGTAAAACATATGACTAATTTGCTGGATGACGTGCTACTAATTGGTAAAGCTGAGGCTGGAAAATTAGAATTTCAACCAAAACTGCTAGATATCAGCCAATTTTGTCGCGACTTAGTAGAAGAAGTGCAAGTTACAACCCAATCTCATACTATTAACTTTGGCACTCAAGACCAATTAGATAACTTTGATGGGCTTATAGATGAAAAATTACTCCGACACATTATAACTAATTTGTTGACAAATGCGGTGAAGTATTCGCCCCAAGGCAAAGAGGTAAATTTTAATTTAAAATGCGATCGCAATCAGGCAACTTTTTCGATTCAAGATCGAGGGATTGGTATTTCTATAGAAGACAAACAACAGTTATTTGAGTCTTTTCATCGTGGTAAGAATGTGAGTAATATTCCTGGTACAGGATTGGGGCTTGCGATCGTTAAAAAGTCTGTAGATTTACACCGGGGCACAATTACTGTAGAGAGCCAATTAGAAGTTGGGACAACATTTACCGTTACACTACCATTGAAACAATAAATATAAAAAAATGAAAAAAGTTTTAGTAATAGAAGATGAATCCGCCGTAAGAGCAAATATTTTAGAATTGCTTGAAGCGGAAGATTTTGAAGCGGTGGGCGCTGAAAATGGTTTTATCGGTGCAATGTGGGCGCAGGAAAATTTGCCAGATTTGATTATCTGCGATGTAATGATGCCAGAAGTTGATGGCTATGAAGTTTTAAGCGCTTTACGTCAAGTACCAGAAACAGCCGCAATTCCGTTTATTTTCCTAACAGCAATGGTAGACAAAGCAGATATCCGTCAAGGGATGGATTTGGGAGCGGATGATTATTTAACTAAGCCTTTTACAAGAGCAGAATTGTTAGGAGCTATGGCTTCGAGGTTGAACAAACAAGAAGTTGTGATGAAGCATTATCAAACTGAACGCGATCGCGCGGAAAGTTTACAAAAAAAAGTAATTGAACTTCAGCAATACGTTGAAAATCAAGAGGAGGTTCTTCAGCAATTACAGCAAGAACTGCGTAATAGTGTACCAAAAATTACGATGGCAATTGGGTTCCTCAAGAGTATGCAATCAGGAGCTAGGCGCGATCGCTGTATAGAAATTTTGCAACAATCTTGCCAAGCGGAAATTGCTTTACTCAATCAACCTAATTTGCAAAGATTCCTAACTCCTGAAGACCTTGCGCTGCTGTATCAACTAAATTTGATTAGTGCCACCTCTGTTTCACCGACTAATAGCTAACTTTTATTTAATCAACCTTTAAAATTAACTATACTAAAAAACAGCATTATAAAGCCCCATAGCAATCTAATCTGGGGCTTTTGCAATTTGTGGTTTTTAAACTTTAGCAAGTATCTGTTCTCTCATTTGATCTACCAACTGATGCAAGTTACTTGTATTGAGTCGATAGCTTAAAGGATGAGCAATTAACCGCGCTGTGCTGATAAATAACGTTTCAATTTCGATTAAGCCATTTTCTTGTAAAGTCCGCCCCGTAGAAACTAAGTCAACGATCGCTTCCGACATTCCAGTAATTGGCCCCAACTCTACCGAACCATAAAGCATCACAATCTCTATAGGCAAATCTAGGCTATCAAAGTAGTCTTTAGCGCAGTGGACATACTTAGACGCAACTCTACCATGAGGAGGCAATTCTAGAGCCGAGCGGTACAAGCTAGATTGTTTCACCGCCACCGATAACCGACAAAGCCCAAACTGTAAATCGATTAGATTAGCAACTTGGGGCTGTTTTTCTTGCAATACATCATAACCAACAATACCTAGTTGCGCTTGACCGTATTCTACATAGACTGGAACATCTTGCGCCCTGACGAGTAATGCTTTGGCGCTTCCAGTAGGATCGGAAATTTGCAATTGTCTATTATTTGAATCGAGAAAAGCACTAAAATCTAGTCCCACTGATTGTAATAAACGGATGCTATCTTTTAAGAGTGAGCCTTTGGGCAATGCGACAGTAAGCATAATTAAGAATTAATATATTGAAGCTTCGGGCATAATAATAGCCCAAATGCGATCGCCTAGGAAATGCAAATACTGCTAGTTGATGATGAAGTTGAATTAACAGATCCTCTTAGTCGAGTGCTAAAGCGTGAAGGTTACAATGTTGATGTAGCCTATGATGGAGCAGCCGGGAGCGACCTTGCAGCTAAAAGTAGGTACGATTTGCTGATTTTAGATTGGATGCTACCTTACAAAACCGGATTAGAGATTTGCCAGCAAGTACGACAGGCGGGACAAGCTACCCCAGTATTATTTCTTACCGCCAAAGATACGATAGACGATCGCGTGCAAGGATTGGATGCAGGCGCAGACGATTATTTAGTTAAACCTTTTGAACTAAGGGAATTATTAGCAAGAGTCCGGGCGTTATTGCGTCGAGCGGCATCTGACAGCGCGATCGCTCATTCTCAACGGCTAAAGGTGGCAGATTTGGAGTTAGACTGTGAAAACCAGCTAGGCTATCGCCCTGGGCGCAGCATTGAGCTATCGGAAAAAGAAACTCAATTACTAGCATATTTGATTGAAAATAACGGGCAATTGCTCACTCACGCTCAGATTTATCAACATTTATGGTCTGAGGAGGGTGAACAACCCAGTAGTAATGTGTTAGCCGCTTTAATTCGGTTACTGCGCCGCAAAATTGAAATGTCGGGAGAAACTCCGTTAATTCATACGGTGTATGGTAGAGGCTATCGATTTGGCGAGAATAGTTAGGTTAATTATTGATTGAGAATTTTATTGATTCTGTACTCAAGCATATGTAGAATATTTCCGCTCATGTTAATTTTTTCAAATTCTCTATAAACCTTTCCTCCCAATGCTTCGGGAATTTTTCTACTAGCAATATTCGCTCGATCCACGGGATAGCTGCAATACTCATAATCTAGATTTGTATCCGCCCAATATTTGAGAGCAGAGATCGCTTCTAAGCCATACTTATTTCCATGCGCTGTTCTCTTGAGCCAAATTCCTAATTCTGGATTTGTTTTATCAATCTTATGTATACCTGCACACCCTAAAAATTCTTGAGACTCTTGCTTTACAATTGTTACTACTAAGTCTTGATTGTTTTCGATTCTTGCAATTGTTTCATTAATAAAAGTTTCTGTTTCTGATAGTTCTTTAGGAGGACGCGGGTACATATAAGTAGTAATTTCTTCCGTAAATTCTTTGAAAATTTCCTCCTTATACTTCATTGAAGTTGCTTGCAATAGAAGCCGATTTGTCGATATAGATGTATTTAATAAATTCATAAAATAGCGGAACTAATATCTGTTGTTTAACCTTGCCAACTACAAAAGTCCGAGCGCATTTATCTTGCCCCTCAAAAAAATTCGGCTTGACCAGTGAAAGTGCGATCGCGCTTTATTTGGGAGGAGTTACTGATATATTATCTGCATCTAGCTGAGATGGTGAATGTTGAATCAGTCTGATCAATAGGCGTAACCCTTCATTAACTGCGCCAGAATCTGGAAAAATTGCCGCTACATCAGGATCTAGCTGAACAGTTAGAGTGGATCTTTTGCGTCCTTGACCGCGAGCTACAACCGGGAGTTGGGTAAAGTCGTATTCGGGGCGTAAATCATCATCTTCAAAGGTCTGACTCATAAGCTTTGCGTTCAGAGCGAGTAACTGGACGAGCGCTAATTAGGCGTGTAGTGCTAGCACGTTCAGTATAAGCAACAACTAACAATCGCCCTTTTGCTGATTCTCCCATAATTATAAAACGTTGTTCTTGAAGCGAGTGTTCTGGGTCTTTAAAGGTTAAAAACAGTGGCTCGTCAAAAACAGAAGTGGCTTCATCAAAAGAAACATTATGTTTGATAAGGTTGCTTTTAGATTTTTCGTCGTCCCAATCAAACAACATAGCTTTGATTCGCAACGATTTATTTTTCCCAGCCTACAGCCTACCAGTATAAGTGTTATCTGAAAGTGCAAGTAAGCGATCGCACTTTGTTGGGGAAAAATGGGTTCAGATATACTGTGATTGTCACATAGCTGAAAAAACCTTAAGGCATTGTCTCAATCAATGCTCTAAGCACTTTGTTGACAGCTTCCGGGGTAGAGAAAACTTGAGCAACATCTTCATCTAAAACAACCACTGTCATTTTTCGTCCTTTGGCTTGTGGGGCAAATCGGTTAGGCTTTGCTTTCTTGTAATCAAAGGTATACTCTATTGCTAAATCGTCGTCATTAGGCGGAGTTGCATCAGAATTCTTGATTCTCATAATCTTCACGTTCTTTTGGAGTTGCGATACATCGCCGATAATGTCTTCAAGCGATCGCACTAACCCCGTTGCATCGCAATTATATTTTGCATTTTATCTCGCAATTCTTGCGCTTGCTGGTAGAAACGCGATCGCACTTTTCCCGGCGAAATTTCCGTTACAGGGGCATTTTTATACACTGGTTGAATGTAGAAATCTAACTTACTTCTAGCAGCCCAAACTCCCATTGAAGGAAAAAGCAGGAAAATAAACATTAACGGCGATATTGGTAAAAAAGGCAATTGTAACCGTTTAGCCAGCCTTTTGATATTAAAAGCCAAAGAATGCAAATATTCATTGCCCATGCAAATGACAGGCAAAATTGGGATAGATGAAACTTCGCTTAAACGCATAAAACTTAAATCAAAAGTTTCTAATTGATGGCGTTTTTGCCAACCTTTACTTGGCCCTCGTAAACCTTCTGGGGCGTAAAGTAAAATAGTTTTTTGCTCTACTGCTTGCTCAAAATCACCTATCTCGGCGCGAACTCCACCCATTACTTTTGCCCAACCCGGCGGTAGCCACCAGATTAACCAAGGATGTTCAAATAAAGACACATCTGCTAAGGGTTGCAATACCCAACCTGGTTGTTTATTACTCAATAAATAACCCAAACTTAAAAAGTCCCAAGGGAAACACATCCCGGCGTGATTCATCGCCACGATAAAAGATTGTGTGGTGGGTAAATTCTCCGTTTCGTGTAATTGGGCGCGAAAATAATGGTTGATAATGGGGGCAAGAATTTCCTCGCTAAAATGTTGCTGATAACTCAAGTCAAATTGTTCATTTTGAGGGAGTGGTAAACGGCAACCCAAACGCAACCAGCGAATTAATAAAGCTACATAAAATCCCCCAGGGATGAGAAATAGTGAATATTCCAGCCAATTCCAGCCATCAGGATCGCTATTGTAGCGTTGCCAATGACGGTTAAATAAAATTAGCCACCCTGGAGGATACCAAAGACAAAACCAATCGAACCAAGTAAATTGATACACCTGCTTTAGTGGCTCGATTGTGTCAACGTCGCGCAATGGTTCCATTTTAGGCAATAGTCACATCTGGAGATAAATAAACATCCTGAATAGCGTTAAACAGCTTTACGCCATCTTCAAAAGGACGCTGGAAAGTCTTGCGCCCCGAAATTAAACCAGAACCACCAGCACGTTTATTTATTACGGCGGTACGAATTGCCTCCGCAAAGTCATTTTTACCTGAAGCCCCACCCGAATTAATCAATCCTATCCGCCCAGAGTAGCAATTTAGAACTTGGTAGCGAGTCAAATCGATGGGGTGATCTGTTACTAAATCTGTGTATACGCGATCGTCGGTTTTGCCGTAACTCTCCCCAGTAGCCTTTTCTACGGCGGCGTAACCGTGATTATATTCTGGTAACTTTTGCTTAATAATGTCCGCTTCAATAGTTACGCCCAAATGATTTGCTTGTCCAGTAAGATCCCCTGCTAGATGATAATCTTTATCTTGCTTAAAGGCATTATTGCGGAGGTAACACCATAAAATTGTTGCCATTCCTAGTTCGTGGGCGCGAGCGAAAGCTTTGCTAACTTCTTGAATTTGCCGCGTTGATTGATCGGAACCAAAATAAATTGTTGCGCCTACAGCAACCGCTCCCAAGTTCCAAGCTTGTTCTACAGAGGCGAACATTATTTGATCGAATTGGTTAGGAAAAGTCAGTAATTCGTTGTGGTTGATTTTGGCAATAAAGGGAATTTTGTGGGCATATTTGCGGGAAACGCTGCCCAAAACGCCTAAAGTTGTAGCTACTGCATTACAACCAGATGCGATCGCAAGTTTTACTATATTTTCTGGGTCAAAGTACATTGGATTAGGGGCAAAAGAAGCCCCCGCCGAGTGTTCAATCCCTTGGTCTACAGCTTAGTGGTGCAGAAAACTTTTCATAGTCTCAAGATGAGAAGAGGGTCACACGGAAGAACTCAATCCGGGTCTGGAACTCCTCTCGCTTTTTCAAGGAAGCAGAAGCTGGAGGAGGATTCTGTCG
>JAABUN010006960.1_pt1 | contig 12602 bp, 12 predicted proteins | sample 5559311 | NCBI WGS metagenome assembly JAABUN01 (sample SAMN10711877, study PRJNA513370) | rock metagenome | isolation source: Antarctica rocks | place: Antarctica: Victoria Land, Siegfried Peak sud | reverse complement strand
GGCCCAGTGCCAGTCGGTGAAGTCCTGCGGCACGCCCAGGTGCGGGGCAAGTCCGCGGTCGAGCTTGTCGTTGCCGTCCTCGGCCTTCTGGTGGAGCAGCCACACCGGATCGTGCTTGCCGACCGGGGTGCCGTCGGGGGTGCGCACGGCACGCTCCAGCGTCGCCCAGGTGGGCGGGCCCTGAAAGCCGAACTCGGAGCAGAACCGCGGGATGTCGTCTCGATAGCGCGTGTAGTCCTCGCGATTCCACACCTCCCACTGGTGGTGCGTGCCGCGGTCCGGGTCGTTGGGGTGGGCCTCGGCGGGGTCCCGGCGCGGGGCGTACGGGCTGCCTGTCACGTAGGGGCGCGTGGGGTCCAGCTCGCCGACCACACGCGGGAACAGGTCGGTGTAGTAGCCCAGGCCCCAGGTGCGCCCTTGCAGAGGCTCCTTCCACCCCCAGTCCTCGTGGCCCCACAGGTTCTCGTTGCCGCCGTTCCACAGCACGAGCGACGGGTGCGCCGTGAGCCGGGTGACATGCTCACGCGCCTCCGCCTCGAACTCGCTGCGGTGCGGCTCTTCCTCGGGGTAGGCGAAACACGCGAGGGGGAAGTCCTGCCAAACCATGACGCCGCGCTCGTCGCACAGCTCGTAGAAGTCCTCGGACTCGTAGATGCCGCCGCCCCACACGCGCAGCAGATTCATGTTCGCCTGTACCGCCTGGCCGATGCGCCGATCCAGGCGCTCACGCGTGATGCGCGTCAGCAGGTGGTCGTCGGGGATCCAGTTGGCGCCCTTGACGAAGACGGGCACGCCGTTGATAGCGAGCGTGAACGCGGAGCCCACCTCGTCGTCGGAGGTGTCGAGGGTGACCGTGCGCAGCCCGATCCGTCGGTGCCACGTCCCGAGCCGGCCGTCGTCCTGAGCCCGCAGAAGCTCGACGGTGAGGTCGTGCAGCGGCTGCTCTCCGTAGCCGATCGGCCACCACAGGTCCGGATCGGGGACGACTAACACGACCACTGCGCCGACCGCGCCGGGTGCGATCGAGCCCGTGACCTCGGCGTCGCCGAGCCGCGCCACGACGGTGAGGGTGGAGCCGTGCTCGAGCCCGCAACGCTCCACGTCCACGTGGACGGCGACGCGCGCAGAACCTTGCCCGTCTATCGTCACCAGCGGACGGACGGCCGCAATCCGGGCCGTCTTCCAGCGCTCGAGACGGACCGGACGCCAGATCCCGGCGGTCTGCAGGTCCGGTCCCCAGTCCCACCCGAAGCTGCACGCCATCTTGCGGACCATGTTGAGCGGATGCGAGTACGCCCCAGGCCGTGCGCCGATCCGGGCCGCCTCGCTCTCGGCGCGCTCGAGCGCGGACCGGAACAGCACCTGAAGTGGGACGGGCCGCCCGGCTGCTGCTGCCAGGTGCGCGCGCACGTCGAACCGGTAGCTACGGTGCTGGTTGGCCGTGTGCGCGACCGGCAACCCGCCCAGGGTGATCTCGGCGACCGTGTCGAGACCCTCGAACACCAGGTCCGTGCGCTCGTCGGGTGCCGCCGGGGACGCAACCAGGTCGCGGGCGTACCTCCACTGGGCGCGGTGGGCCCAGGTCAGGTCCGCCTCGTTGGTATCGAGGTAGGGGTCGTCGATGAGGCCGGCCGTGAGCAGGTCCGTGTGTGCCGTCCCCGGGACCTGTGCCGCGACCGTGACAGAGCTCACCGCCTTGGGGACCGAAGGGCCTTCGGCCCGAAGCGTCCAGCCGTCGTGCAACATCGTGCGGATCATGACGCGCAGCTCCAGGTGCTCATTTGGTGGCTCCGGCCGACAGACCGTTGTAGATGTACTTCTGTAGCGCCAGGAAGGCGATCAGCGTGGGGAAGATGACGATCAGCGCACCGGCGGACAAGATCTCCCACTGTGTGCCGAGTGGTCCGCGGAAGCGGAACAACGAGGTCGAGATGACACCCAGCTCGCGTGAGGGCATGTACAGGAACGGGATGTAGAACTCGTTGTAGATCGCAATTCCCTTGATGATGATGACGGTGGCGATGGCCGGCTTGAGCAGCGGGAAGATGATGCGGCGGTAGATCTGGAAGTGGTTGGCCCCATCGAGCATGGCGGCCTCGTCCAAGGAGACGGGAATCGACCGCATGAACTGTACGAAGATGTAGATGGAGACGATGTCGGTTCCCATGAACAGCATGATCGGCGCCAGTCGCGTGTTGTAGAGGCCCAGGGCGTTGACGACCTGGAAGGTAGCCACCTGTGTAGTCACCCCCGGCACCAAGGTTGCCAACAGGAACGACGCCACGACCAGCTTCTTGAATCGGAACTGGAACCGGTCAAGGGCGTAGGCGGTCATCGTGCCGATGACGATCGTGCCCACGATCGAGATGAGCAGGATGATCGTGGTGTTGACGAACGCGGCCAGCATGTCGGCGTCGTTAAAAGCCGTCACGAAGTTCGCAAGAGTGGGCGACCGGGGCAGGTCCAGGGGGCCGCTGGTGGCGTAGTCCCGCTTCGTCTTCAGCGCGGTGAGGAGCAGGACGACGAGCGGCACCAGAGTCACCAGGCTCGCGAGGACGAGACTCACGTACTTGCCGGTTGCAGCGAGCCCTCTCATGTCAGGTCCACCTCCTCCTCGGGCACCAAGAGCCGTTGGAGCCATGTCAGCGCCAGGATGATCAAGAGGAGGATGACCGCCATCGCCGATGCCAGGCCGACCTTGTTCGACTCGAACGCGGTCTTGACGGTCTGGATGACGAAGGTGGTGGAGCCGTTGGCGCCGTCGGTCATGATGAAGGGGATCTCAAAGACTGCGAGGCTACCTGAGACTGCGAGCACGAACGACAAGCTGATGATCGGTTTGATGCTCGGCGCGATGATGTACCGGAACTGGTGCCAGCGTGTCGCGCCATCCAGCTCGGCTGCCTCGTAGATTCCGCCAGGAATTGACTGGATCGCGCCAAGGAAGAGCACGAAGTTCAGGCCGGTGTACCGCCACACCGAGGTGCCGGACAGCGAGAAGTTGATGATGTCGGGGTTCCCCAGCCACTGAGGTAGAGACTCCTGCGGCACGCCGAACAGCCCCAGGACGGTGTCGAGGGTTCCACCGGGCTGGAAGAAGAACAGGAACACGAACGACACCGCTACGCCATTGATCAGGTAGGGGAAGAACAGGATGCCCTTGAAGAGGCTCTTGAACCTGGTGCTGAATGACAGGATCGTCGCGAAGTACAGCGCCAGCGTCATCTGCAGCACCGAGGCAGCCAGGTAGTACAGGCTGACGAAGAACACCCGGAACAGTCCAGGGCGCGTGAAGAACTCGGTGTAGTTGTCCAGGCCGACACTCTCCTTGACCTTGCTCGTCCCGTTCCAGTCGGTCGTGGAGTACCAGAACATGTTGGCGACCGGGAGGTAGGTGAAGGTCACCAGCAGCACCAAGGGAATGAGCAGGAAGAGCCAGGGGGTGATGCGCCACCCGCGGTTCGACCTTGCGCGTGGAGCGCGGCCCTCGGAACGGCGCCGGCGCTGAGCCTTCGGCGGCGCCGCGACATCAGGTACGGGCAACGCGCTCATCAGCTGCTCCTCACGAGGACAGGGTGGGGGTGGTGTTGGGGTGCGGTCGGGTCCTGATCGTGGCCTTCTGGGTCGTTGCGCTGCCCTGGGCGGCGCCGATGGGGGTCGGCCCTGGGCGGGTCGACCCCCAACGTGCTGGTCGTCAGCCGACCGACTCGCGGGCCTGTGCCCACCGCCCGGACAGGTTGTCGAAGATCTCGTCCTTGCTCTTGTCCGACGCGCCGCGGGCGGAGTCGATGAGCTCGCGGTAGTAGTCGGGCTGGCCCAGGCCGATCTCGGCCTCGTTGTCGATGCTCGACAGCTCGGGCGCGGGAGTCATCTCCAGGTACTGCACACCGGTCGCCTCGAACTCGGTGAGGGTGTCCGGGGCCGGCTGGTCGGGCAGCGTCGGCAGGCCACCTGCCAGGGCGCTGAACCCTGAGTCCTCGACGAACCAGTCGATCCATGCCCGCGCCGCGGCCTTGTTCTCGGAGTTGCGGTTGATGGCGATCTTGAAGTCTCCGCCTACCGGGGAGGTGAACTGCCCGTCCACCTGGAAGGGCGGGGGCATGTAGCCGATGACAGAGGGGTCCCCACCGGCCTTCTCGGCAGCCTCCTGCATCTGCGGGACGGCCCACGACCCGAGTGCCATCGTGCCGACCTCGCCGGTGGCGATGAGGTTCTTGGAGTTCTCCCAGTTCGTCGTCGTCGGGTCATCCTCGATCAACCCAGCCTCGGCGACGTCGTAGAGCAACGAGTCCAGCGTGGCCTTCTCGTTGCCGTCGGCCCACGGCTCGTCTTCCTCGGCCATCTTCACCAGCGCCTCGGGGTCAGCCGAGACCGAGCCCACGAAGTTCTGGGGCCAGTTCAGGGGCCAGCCGTCCTTGTAGTTCGTGTAGAGGGGGATCGCGTCGGTCTTGTCCTTGATCGCCTGCAGGTCCTCGATGAACTGCTCGGGCGAGGTCGCAGGCTCGGTGATACCGGCCTCCTCGAAGACATCCTTGTTGTAGACGATGCCGTTGGCGTTGCCGAACGTCGCGATGCCGTACACCGTGCCGTCTACGGCTGCCTCGTTGATGAACCGGTACTTGTCCCCCATCTCCTCGGTGGTGCCCAGCGGCTCGAAGAAGTCTGGGTAGTCCGCGACCGTGACCCCTGAGGGGATGAGGACCACATCCCCGTAGTCCGCGGTGTTCATGCGGGTCTTGACCTCACCCTCGTAGTCGGTGAGGGCCTCGAACGTGACCGTGACGTCGGGGTACTCCTTCTCGAACGTCTCCTTGTAGTCCTGGAAGGTGGTGTCGACCAGGTCAGTGCGGTTCGTCAGGACGAGGATCTCGCCTGAGGGCGTCCCGTCGTCAGTGTCGGAAGCCGTGTCGGCGCCGCCATCGGAGCAAGCAGTGGGCAGGGTAACCAGCGCTACCAAGGCTGCCGCTGCAGCGAACCGCATGCGTCGTGGGTGGGACATGTGATGTTCCTCTCGCCCGGGTCGGACACCTCGTCGTGCCGACATGGAAGGCCGTGATCGACCGTCTAGACCTATGCTTAGGTAAGTCACTTAAGTAAGTCAAGAGTTGTGGAAATTTCTGTGTACTGAGGTGTCGAACCATGACGCCTCAGTGCGCGCCGACGGGGGCTACCCTTCGATCGGTGCTTGAACGAAGTTGTAGCTCGCGTTCACAGGATGAGTCCAGGACCCCACGCCGACCAGTCGTGGGACTGGTTCTCGAATACCAAGAGGAGGTTGAGCGCCATCGTCTCCGGTCGCGGTGTCGCCCATGTGTCCACCCGGGCGGCGCTGCTGGATGTCATTCGAGGGGCTGGCCAGATCAGCCGCGTCGATCTCGCCCGACGGACCGGCCTCACCGGTGCAACCGTCTCGACCGTCGTGCGCCGGCTGATCCACGACGGGCTGGTGGTCGAGGTAGGGCACGCCGAGTCCACTGGTGGCAAGAAGGCGGTCATCCTCTCCTTGGACCCGGACGCACGCTACGCCGTCGGAGTCCATCTCGATCAGGCTGGAATCACCTACGTGCTGGCCAACCTGGGCGGCGCGATCGTCGGACGGTGGCGACGCGCCGCCGGTGCCGGACTCGTTGAGCCAGCAGCCGTCGTCACGCGCATCGCAACCGATCTGACGGCCTTCATCACGCGGGTAGGCGTCGACCGCGGCCTGATCGTCGGTCTCGGCGTGGTGTTCCCCGGTCCCCTGACCAGCTTGATCGGCATGGTCCTGGCTCCGCCGGTGATGCACGCCTGGACCGATTACCCCCTTGCTCGTGCGCTGCAGGAGGCGACCGGCTTGCCAGTCATGTTGGAGAACGACGCCACAGCCGCCGCTGTGGGTGAGTACTGGTCCGGCTCGCGGGAAGCCGGCATGTGCTTCGCCGCGCTGTACATGGGCACCGGCATCGGTGCGGGTGTGATGGTCCGCGGGGACGTCTATCGCGGCTCGAGCGGCAACACCGGCGAGGTCGGCCATGTGTGCGTTCAGCTCGACGGTCCGCCCTGCTGGTGCGGTGGTCGCGGTTGCGTCGAGGCGTTGGCCGGTCCCGCAGCCGTCGTCGCCGAGGCGCGCGCGGCGGGGATGCACCTGCTCGGCACAGGGGTCGCTGAGAATTTCGCCGCCCTGTCGCGGGCGGCCGTGGCCGGCGAGGAAGCACCCTTGGAGATCATCGGTCGCTCGGCGCGTTACGTCGCGCTGGCCGCCCACGCGCTGGCCAACATCATGGATCTGGACCGGATCGTCCTGACGGGGCCGGCCTTCGCGCACGCCGGCTCGCTGTACGTCCCAGCGATCAGCGACCACCTCACGCGTTCGTTCTTCGCGCGTGGCAGGCACCCCGTCGAGGTCGTCATATCCGCGAACGCCACCGAGGCGGCCGCAGTCGGCGGGGCTGCGCTCGTGCTCCAGAGCGAGCTGGCCCCCAGAGCCGCGTCGGCGAAGTCGTTGTTCCCCGTCTGAAGCCCGGGCCGCCGGCGGCTTGAGGCCGTTGCCGGGTGGCGGCTGCAGGAGCGCGTTGTTCGCAGGCATGAGTGCTGGGGGGGCAAGCGACGCACCTACGAGTGGTCAAGCCGGGACCAGCCAGGTGCGGCGCTGTGCGGCGTCCCAGCGCCGCACTGCCACGACGGTCCCGTCCTGGTCGGTGGTCTCCCCGAGCGCCGCCAGAGCCGCACCTACCTGTTCGGCAGTCAGCCCGCGCGCCAGCGTCACGTGAGGCGTCCAGCGCCCGGGGAGCATCGTCGTAGGAGTCGGACCGCAACCGGCCAGAGCCTCGTGGACGCCGGCGTGCAGCCGCAGCAACCGTTCGGACGGCACCACCGCCCGTGCCAGCACGCACCTACGCCGCGCGAAGACGAGGAGCCCGCCCAGCCCGACCGGCACGGGCAGGCCGCCGGCCGCAACGCCCAGCGCTTCGTCCATGGCGGACGGGATGCTCTCTCGCACAGCCACTGTCACGTGCGGGGCGTTGGAGGGGCCGGTGTGCTGCGCCTGGCTGGGGAGCGCGGCCGCTGCCAGTAGGCGCCAGGCGGAACGCACTGCGATGTCAGTGGCCTCGTCGAGCAGCAGCTCGACGGTCTGCACCGGTGCCCGCATCCCGTCAGCTGCCATCCCGTCAGGCCGACGCCTTGGCAGCAGCTTTGGCCTGTTTCTTGTGCGCCCGCACCTTCAGGCGCGACGCGTCGTCGACCACGTCGGCGATCGAGCGATACCCGGACGCCTTGCCGTAGTCCCCGCTGGCGGCTCGCCACCCGCGCGGCCGGACCCCGAACTGCTTACCCAGCAGCGCCGCGAAGATCCTGGCCTTCTGTTCCCCGAATCCGGGCAGCGCACCGATCCGACGCACCAGGTCGGCCCCTGTGGGCGCGTCCGACCAGACCCGCGAGGCGTCCCCCTGGTACTGCTCCACCACTGCACGGCACATCGCCTGAGTCCGGTCCGCCATCGCACCGGGGAACCGGTGCAGCGCAGGTGGTTCCCTGAAGAGCGCCACCAGTGCCTCTGGGTCGTGGGCCGCGATCTGTGTGGCATCGAGGGCGTCGACCCCGAACCGGTCGGCCAGGACCCGAGGAGAGGTGAAGGCCTTCTCCATCGGGATCTGCTGGTCGCAGCACATACACGAGACATGTGAAACAGAGGTGTTTCGACAAGGCGGATGAGTCACGCGAGGGCTCCCAGGATCGTCCCCGCCACAACAGCGGACGCTGCGCTGACCTCGCGCCAGGTGGGCCGGATGCCCTCCAGGCGGTCGAGTCGCAGGCGCAGCTCGCTATCCATGTCAGAGAGGCGCGTGTCCGTCACATCTAGGCGTTCCATACCAACCTTGATGGCTTCGCCCTGACTGTCCACCTCGCGTCTGACGGCCCGGTACCGCTCCTCCAGACGCGCCAGGCGTTCCTCGATGGTGATCGGACCAACGCTTCCTACAGCTGCAATCCCCACGGCGCCAATCGTCATCTCCAGTCGACCGATCGCCACGCGCTGCGACGGCGGGCCGAGTCTGAGCCAGTTCCGTAGCCATCGCCCAGCGCGCGCGCCGCGCACCGCCACCTGTCGCAGGTAGTACCGACCGAGCCAGAAGAAGCCCGCCAGTTGAAGGGCAGCGCCGATGAGGCTCCAGCCGCTTACCGTCTCGATGTGCCAACTCATGACTCCATACTGGACCGACCTGTACATCCTCGGGATGGGTGGGGGTATGACCCCCTGCGGTTCTACACGGCTATCGCCTTGTCTTAGCGAGGCACCTCCGGCCACCGTTCTGAAGTCGTTCGGATCGGGCGGAAGCGACCGGAAAGGGAGAGGAAATAACTCCCCCCTCCCTTTCCGGTCTTGCCCTTATGCCGCCTGCGCCGTTATCTCGAAACGCACCCCGGCGAGAACTCCACCCTGCACAGCCTCGCTGGATTCGAGGACGACGGAAACGCATCGACCGATTCCCTCAATGTGGGTACCGGGATATGTCCCGAGGATGCTCGACAGTAGAGAGAGGGCTTGCTCTCTCGTCGTGCCGCGCATTGTCTGGATCGCGAGCGACGCCTCTATATTGCGGGTGAGGATTCCACCATCCTGAGTTTCATGGAGGATAACATCGGCAACCGACGCGGGCGTACTCGTGCGTCGCTCCATGTAGGCAGGCTGAGAGACACCAGCGGCGACCTGCTGAGCCAGCCGCTTGACCCGGTACTGCTGCACAGGTTCAGGACCCACCCTGGGCACCTGGGGGACCGCTCTGCAGACGCTCCAGTGTTGCGCCCTTGCAGTGATGCCACCCGGCAGCTCTGACGTACCTCCATGACGCCCATGCGTGACTACGGCCAGATCGCCGGACGGTAGGGAGCTGAGGGCATTTTGTACCCGCCCGCTCGCAGGGTCCGCGAAGTCTGCCCTGCTGGGAGTGAAGTCCTGCTCGGCGTTCGTGTAGGTCACCACCATCACCTCACCTGAAACAATACCCGTGGCGAGGTCGATGTCTTGTTTAATGGTCTTTACCCGCACGGCAGGAAAGGCGTCCGGTGGTGAAACGTGACCAGCCGGCTGCGCGCTTTCAACGGTTATAACATTGTCGCCGTAGGCTCGAACGATCAGCTCGATAGTAAGGGACTCCAGCAGCGCATCTTGATTGAGCGTATCCATCAGGACGCCACCGCCCCGGCGACCGTCACGGGGATGCCTGCGGCGTCAAACGCTAGTTGGGCGATGGAGACGACGTGCTCGATGCGATCCAGTTCCGTGAACCGCGTCCCATTCACGACGATGTAGTCCACGCGGATACTGGTACCGGTCTGGTAGTCGCGACCAGCAATGACGGGGGAGAGGGGGTCGCACTTTCCGTCCACCAGTCCCACCTCTCTGGCGCTGTCGATGGCATCCCGAACGTGTCCGTTGCGCTCGTCGGTGCTCGCGACGATCGCGCGGATATTTTCCGTCATGGCCTCCAGGGCTGGCACCCGGCTGGCCCCGGAGATTCCTCGCTCCAGTCGTCCCGGCAGGCTCTCCGCTACGGCGGTCGCCAGGGCGAGGCGCTCAGCGGCGACGGCCCTATCCAGACCCTCAGCGGCACTGGCAGCGAGCAGGCTCGCACGCTCGCTCTCAACGTCGACTAGGGCCAGCATCTCGGTCGTGACGGACTCATCCCCTTGCCGAAGGGATGCCCGCAGCGCCTCGGCTCTGTGACGGGTCGCCTCGCAGGTCGACTGTGCCGATTCGAGCTTGCGCTCGGCTGACTCCCTAGCGCCTCGCAGCGCGGCCTGTGGGTCGGTCCTGGTGGTGCTCTTGCGTGGTGTCACTGTGGTTGTGCTCCTTGTGTGAGTGGTGGACCGAAGGTCCGTGGTTGTGGTGCTTACCGCTGGCATACGACAGGTGGGGCCGAAGGCCCCCAGCCTCGCTGTCAGCCAGCCAGCTACCTGATACGACAGGTGGGGCCGAAGGCCCCCAGCCTCGCTGTCAGCCAGCCCCTACCCCTGCCGCTGTAAGCCTTCCCTCTAGCCCTTCGCCGCCGCCGCTGGCTCCAGCCGCAGGGTGGTAGTTGAGATAGATTCTTAGAGGGAGCGAACGAGAGTCGTTGTGACACAACAGTTTTACTTCTTGGACTTGGCCTGTGAGGCCATGACGCTTGGCCTGTGAGGCCAAGGAATGGCTGAAACCTTGGCCTGAGAGGCCATGACGGCCCGTCACATGCCGCTCTGTTACGGGTGGACCGGGCAGGGCTGGGAAGCCCCGTTCGCCTTCTGGAAGGCATGTGCTGGCAGCACTAGGCACCGCGCGTTCGACTCGTCTGTGATGAAGCCCGAACGCTTGGCCGACTCGATGGCGCGGGACACGCTGTCACTCCTAGCACGGACCATCTCCCCCTCGGTCGCCCGGCTCGCCGTCGCGAGTATCTCGGCCAGCTCGCCAGGGTTGAAGGGCGCATGCCCGGAACTTCCATGCCGACCCATCGCTGCGAACAGGACGCGGTAGGCCAGGGGGGACAGGTCTGGACACTTAGCCCATAGGGCCATCTCCACCTGGGAGTAAGCCGCCCACGGGGTATGGCCCCCGAACGAGATGGCCGGGGGTTGCCTACTCACGCCAGCACCGCCTGTGATGCCCCCAGCAGCTCTGGTGGAGTGCAATCGAGAGGCGTACAGGGGCTTCCTTGGGTGGAGGTGACCCCCTGCTCCTTGACCCCCTTGAACGGCGTCTCCGCTGGAGACCCTGACTCGCGCCTGTACGTCCAGACCCACGTCAGTCCGTCGAAGCTCGCAGCGAACATGGAGGAGCCGTCAGGCTTCACCTTTAGGGCGGGGTCGAAGCACTCGACGGCACCCGCGTACGTCGCTTGGTGAGCATCGAACGACTGGCCCGTGCCGAAGGTGTAGCAGCACCCGGAGCAGTGCCCGGTGAGGTTGCCCCGCTGCCTCCACCACTGACCGCAGGCTCCATGCGTTGTGGGCTGGCCCCTCGGAGTACCGACTGCGGGTCCGGTAGGGGACTCGTTAAACGTCACGGCTTGCCCCGCCCGAGGTACGCGGTCACGACGCTCTCGGCGTACAGGACGGATGCCCCCACCTTGTGGAAGGGGATGGGCGAACGCCCGTCGCATCGCCAGTTCCGCAAGGTGCCGGGGTGAACCCCGAGTCGGGCGGCAGTCTCTCGGTTGTTGAGATAGGTAACGCCGTTGATGTCGAACACGGTGTGTCTCCACTTCTGCCCGGTGGTGGGCATGAGAAAAGGGGTCTGCCGGTTGGCAGACCCCTTGATGGGTCGAGCTGTCGAGTGGTGTTAGGTCATCATTTCTAGAGGACAAAAGAAGAGGGCCAGACCCGTTGGGTCCGGCCCGTCACTGTGGAGTGTCGTCGGGGTCGCCGTCCCCCGCGCTTACATATATATATCCGAGCCAGCAGCAGGTTTGGGCGGTCGTCTGTCGTGTGACCTGAGTCACATCGCCGTGCACCCTCGGACAGCTTCTACTGCGCTCACATATATACCGGAGCCAGAAGCATGCTTTACCACCCATCAGGAGTGTGAGCCTAGTCACAGGATGACCAGCTAAGTTGTTGCCTGACGGGGGGAGCGCCAGCGCGTCAGAAATCGGCGAGCACGTAAGCGGTGGCCGCACCGACCGGCACAAGGAAATACGCCGCGCGATAGATGAGAACCGCGAAGCGGTCGGCAGAGGGCCGGGCGACATCGAAACCGGCCATCGCGATCCACATCACGCCCACAGAGGCCGTGAAGGAGCCGACGGCGGTTCCCATCGGCCAGTCGACCACACCGCCGATCACCCCTACCAGCAGCAACATGATGCCGAACGCGAGCAACCCCATTGCGATTCCGGGTCGCACGGGATTCCGGTCTGGCCACCAGGACCGACGGCTCCGGGTCGGTGGGGCATCGGGCGACATGCCCTCGAGTGTGCACCCGAAGCGACACCCCCCGCAGGCGGTCCGCGAAACGAGTCAAGTCGCGGGCGCGGCGGGCAGCGCCCGCGGACGAGGACCGGATGAGCGACATCCCGTCAGAGGCGTCAACTTAGTTCGTGCGCCCCCCGCACTCCCGCGAGCACTGTCAGCTTCCTACTCACAGCGGCGCAGTCCTGCGCGCTCGGCGCAGCCATAATCGGGTCTCTTCCGAAGAGACCGATGACCTGGCGACCCTCGATTGTCTCCCCTGCGTGCAGGACTCCGGACATGGAGCCATAGTCGGTGTGGGGGTCAGGGCCGGGTTTTGATCTGGTAGCGCAGGACGAGGTCGGTGCCGGGATAGCGGGTTTGGGTCGCGGTGAGGTGCTCGCACAGCTCGGCGATCGCGGTGGTGGCGCGGTGTGTGGGTAGCGGGTCGAGGCGCACGGTCAGGACACCGTCTTGGGGGTCGAGGTCGCCGCTGGCTGTGAGGGCTTGTCGGGCCAGGTTGTGGGCTTCGTCGTCGGCGCGGGCGTAGCCGGTGTACACCCGAACTGCTCGGGCCAGGGCCCGTTCGTAGCGGGCGCGTGCGGCGAGGAGCCGTTTGTGGGCTTTCTTCTTGGCGGGGTTGGGGACCATCCGGTCTGGGTCGTCGTCGGTGGTGGTGTAGGCGTCGTGGGAGTCCA
>JAABUN010006959.1_pt1 | contig 12606 bp, 19 predicted proteins | sample 5559311 | NCBI WGS metagenome assembly JAABUN01 (sample SAMN10711877, study PRJNA513370) | rock metagenome | isolation source: Antarctica rocks | place: Antarctica: Victoria Land, Siegfried Peak sud | reverse complement strand
CTGACCTGACCCCATTAGCAGGACCACTTTGAATGTTAGCTCATTGGGGCGTTGGGTGGTCTAGGGGCTGGAGCTAGCAGCTCAGGGAACAGCATCGTTTCCGGGGCTGGCGGACGATAGCCAAGGGCGCTGTGAGGTCTTTGCTGGTTGTAGTGCTGCCGCCAGTTGGCGATGAGCACCTGGGCTTCGAGCAACGTAGTGAAGCGCTCACCGTTTAAGAGTTCGTCCCGGAGCTTGCCATTAAACGACTCAACGTAGCCGTTTTCCCAAGGGCTTCCTGGTTCAATAAAGAGCGTCTTGACCTGTAAGCGGCTTAGCCAGTTTTTGACAGCTTGGGCGCAGAACTCAGGCCCGTTGTCTGAGCGGATGTGCTGGGGTGGACCTTTGTGGATGAAGAGTTCACCTAATGTTTCGAGCACCTGGGTCGAGTCCAGCTTTCTAGCGACGACAATGGCCAGGCACTCACGGGTGTACTCGTCGACTACGGTGAGCATACGCAACGCTTTGCCGCCCTGGGTTCTATCCGTCACGAAGTCATACGCCCAAACATGATTCGGGTGAGTCGGCCTGAGCCGGATGCACGAGCCGTCACCTAGCCATAGCCGTCCACGCTTGGGTTGTCTGGAGGGGACTTTGAGTCCTTCTTGCCGCCATATCCGCTCGACCCGCTTGCTGTTCACCCGCCAGCCTGCCTGTCTGAGTAGCGCCGTGATCCGACGGTAACCATAGCGGCCGTACTTCGTCGCCAGCTCGACAATAGCAGCCGTTAAAACCACCTCATCTGATTTGACTTTGGGTAACCGCCGCTGTGCTGAACGGTGCTGCCCGAGCACGCTGCAAACCTTTCGTTCGGAAACCCTGAGCCGCTCTCTTATCGCCCCGACACACGACCGCCGTCGCTCGGGGCTCAAAAGTTTCCCTTTGCTGCTTCCTCCAGGATCAACTTGTCCAACGTCAGGTCCGCTACGGCTTTACGCAACCGAGCGTTCTCCCGCTCCACCTCTTTAAGCCGCTTGGCTTGCTCGACCCGCATCCCGCCGTACTCCTTACGCCAGCGGTAGTACGTTACTTCACTGACCTGCAAAGCACGGACTACCTCGGCAACGCTTGCCCCTTGGCTCAGCCGCACCTCGGCTTCTCTCAACTTGCCAATGATCTCCTCGGGCTTAAACGTCTTTTTGGGCATGACCTTCCTCCTTGAAATTAGTCTGGCACTGTCACCGTGCCTGGACCTCTTCTAGGGGGTCAGGTCAGGGTTACTGGGCTGAAGCGACATAGCGGCCTCCTAAATCGCCTTAGCTTAGCCTTACCTACCCTGTGTTTTAATTCGGCAACGGTATCTTAGCAATTCTGTTTCTACAAGCTTGGTTCCAGTACGCTGGGCTTATGCCAGAATCGAGAGATGTTCGATGTCTACTTGGAACGTTGGAACCTGATACCGGACGGTGACTCTATCGTCACTAACAACAGCTGCCTCCTGCCTGTAAGTCATAACGGCGAACCCGCTATGCTCAAAATTGCAGTTGACCCGGAAGAAAAAGCAGGCGCTTCCTTGATGGTTTGGTGGAATGGGGATGGAGCGGCTCGCGTTCTAGCTCAGGAAGGCGATGCGCTCCTCTTGGAGCGTTCCGACGACGACGGCAGGCTTATGAAAATGGCGAGAACCAGCCAAGATGACGAGGCTAGCCTTATCATCTGCGCTGCGGCTGCCCGGCTCCATAGCCCAAGAGATAAGCCCCAACCGGCCCTTGTGCCGTTGGCCAAATGGTTTCGTCCGCTAGAAACTGCTGCGACCCAGCGCGGCGGTCTCCTTGCCGAAGCAGCAGCTATCGCCCGCGAACTTTTGGCTGATTCTCAAGAGGTCGTCGTATTACACGGCGACATCCACCACCAGAACATCTTGGATTTTGGGGGACGTGGCTGGCGGGCAATTGACCCTAAAGGACTTTTGGGTGAACGCGGCTATGATTTTGCCAACACCCTTGATAATCCTGACGCCGAGACAGCCTACAAACCTGGTCGACTGGCGCGCCAGGCTTCGGTGATTGCTGAGGCGGCCGTATTAGACCGCAGGCGCTTGCTCAAATGGGCTATCGCTTACGGCGGGCTTTCCCAGTCCTTTTATCTTAAGGACGATATAGACGCTAAGCTTGACTTATCCCTTGTCGAGCTGGCTATGGCTGAACTAGCTAAGTAGAACAGTGAAACACTCTATCCAAGAAAGAGTGTTTCAAAAAGTGGCACCAACGAGGTCGAATCAGCGTAGCATTTGTTCGTTTCCTTGAAAAAACCGAGACAAAACAACGGCGTATTGTTTCAAAATCGTTAGTTGCACCGTCGATAATTGCCCTTATCACTCAGTCTCACAACCTACCCAAGCCCAAGCGACTAAACTAAGCTACGGTAAACCGACGAGCGTGAGGAGCTGAGGCATGAGGCTGAATCCTAGCTGGGTATGGGGTGTTCTGGTTGTCCTCCTCTTTGGCTGCGCCGATACTCATCCGCGCGCCCCGGTTATTGACCTTGTCAGCAATACTCCAGGCGGTCCCGCCCCGCTGATGCCAACCTTCGACACCCAACCCGCCGAGACCTACGCCGCCGAGACCGTCTACACCTGGAAGATAAACGGCACCGCCGTAGCAGGTGAGGAGGCGACGCTCACCCACACCTTCGTCACACCAGGCAACTACGAGGTGGCGGTACGGGCGACCAACCCGGTAGGCCGCGCTTCGGACAGTACGACTGTCCTAGTAACCGATAACGCTCCCGCAGATGCGTGCAATGTCACCCAAACAAACTGCATCCGGGCGCTCGATGTCGTACCTTTCGAGACGGAACGCCCTCAGGAGGAGCCGGGTGCTGCCGAGGGGTTCGCTGGCCTCCAGGTAAGCGCAGCTACCCAATGGCTGGACTTTTCGGAGGAGGCTTACGGCTCCGCGCTCAGGGCCGTCGTGACCCTGCAAAACCCGACCGACAGGGCCGTGACACTCGATACGAGCGGCTGCCGCCTGAGACTGCACATCTTCGACGACCCCGAGCGCGCAGGAGGTCCCCTGGAGGAGTCCGGAATGGAGTGCGACCTGGGCCGCGAGCTGATCGTACCGCCGCGAGGCGAGCGGGTCATCGACAAGCACGCTACGCTCTCCGACCTTCCCGACGAACGCTACTACTTCGACGTGCGCCTCATGCTGAATGCGGGAACGCTCGAGCTGGCTGCTGGCAGTGCCGACATCGACTACACCTTGCCGTTCTCCTACGAGGCGGTCACCAACGTCGCCTCCCGCAACGGCCAGCCTGACCTGCAAAGCGCCATCACCTTGACGAACCAGAGCGACGAGGCCATCACCATAACGTTCGGTGCCTGCATCCTCAACGTGCAGCTCTACCTGACCGAGGCGCGTATAGGCAAGCCGGTTTACGACTACCTTGCTCAGCCCGACTTCGGCTGTCCGGGGTACCTCGCAGGCGCGACGGTCGAGCCCGGTGCGTCGCTCTTAGCCGACGAGTTCAAAAACTTCATCGCCATTGCCGAACTGGCCGACGCTGTAGGTGTAGCGGGTGTCTACCACCTTCGGTTACGGTTAGATCTTAACGAACAGGAGATGATATTCGACCCTGGCGTGTTGGTCCTGGGCGCACGATAACCGCCTTTAGCGGACGCCTCAGCCCCTGTACACCGAGCGTCATTTGACCCATACTGTGAGACAACTCGTCAAGGAGCGTCAATGCGCCAGAACTACCAAGTTTTGCGAATCTTACCTGCGCTGTGCATGGCGTTAGCGGGCTGCTCGTACTGGGGAGGTGAAGTGATATGCGGCCTTCCCGGTTCCGCTTCAGTCGCCGTCAAGGTACGCGACGCTGACGGTCAGCCCACTGCTAACGGAGCCACCGTCACCATCCGTGAACCCGGCTACGAGGCGACTGCTACAGCTTACGGCGAGCCGCCGAGCATAGACGTTGGAGAAGACAATCGTACAGGTCCGTTTACCGTTGAGGTCACGAAGCCGTACTTCACGAGCGCCACAGTGAACGACGTGAGAACCCCAACAGGTCGGTGCGGCATCACCGGTCCGGCTGTTGTCAAGGTGACCCTCACACTTTTTCCAGACGCGCCGCCCGTCCGGCAGGTAGTGGTACCGCAAGGTCCCTACAGCTACGCGGGCAACTTCGTGGATGAGGTAACGGCTTACGTCGAGGCGGCACCCGGCGTGTCGCGTGAGGTCACTTGGAGCAGTTCTGACCCTTCGGTGATAACCGTAACGCCTGATGGGAACACAAGAGCGGTCTGCCGCGAAACCGCAGGGAGCGCAACGTTGACGGCAACCTCTGTAGCCGACTCGACCAAAAAAGGGTCACTCGAGGTTTTAGTAGACGCTACACCATCAGGCACAACATGCCTTTGAAGCAGCTGCTAATGATGTTTGTGCCACGCTGCCGCCCAGCGCCACAGAAAAGCCGCCCGGCGAGAGGCGGCAGTGAGGCGAAAAGTACAGGAAGATTCTTCCTGTTATTCGTGCGCAACATCAAGGAGCAGTATCCCAATTTACTACAGGAATCCTGTAGTTATTCCTTCGGCGGCCCCGGTAGCCCCCCCAAGTCCTTACTGAGCAGGGCGTCTACAGGCTGGCGATGGTCGCGGGCGGCCCCAAGGCGGCGCAGAAAAGCCGCCCGGCGAGGGGCGGCGGTGGTAGGATTAGCCAGAGAGCTACGAAGAAGTCACAGGGTTGTGCCCCAAATCAGTACCTACCTGGTGCGAGTCTGTGGGTTACTTGCATTTAATAAACACCATGCCTTCGTCAAGATCGGTAGTGAGCTTGGGTGCCACGGCGTAGCCCTGCGCTGTCTCGTAGACCGCCATGTACCGCCGTAGCTGTTTAACGGCAGCGCTGCCGAAACTGGCTTTCCTAACCTCCACGGGGTACACGCCGCCCGCGACCTCAAACCAAAAGTCTGGCCTACAGGCGGGACTAGACGGGTGGGAGACAATTTTTGCTTCCGGCAGGAGGTATGGCAGGTTTTCGACCAGCCTTGCGTGTATCCCGGTAAGCTCGTGGCTATCTAAATCGCGTAAATCGCGGAGCCAGGCAAGCTTGATTGCGGCTGCGCCATACAGCGCGTTGAACGTGCAGTCGTCCTCGAGCGCTATAGCTGCGCCCTGCGAGAGTCCCATCGCCTTCCAAGCACCCTCAAAATCGTTAGCATCTGCCAACGCCAGGGCAAGGGCCAAGCAGTCAAACGGCGTTTCAGCTTTTTTGGGTATCTTCCTCACGTCTTAAACCTCCATTTTTACTGCTAGATTAGCCCCGAACGTTCGGGGCTGGTAGCGGGCGAGCTACGCAACCCCCCGCTTACCGCTGAGGGCGTCCACAGCCTCGAGGACACCCAAACAGTCAGCCAAGAAGTTCGACGCCGCGCTGTGCTGCACCGCTACGTCGCGGTCTACCTCGAGGCCGCCGCAGCGTTCGGCCTCGAGCCGGAAAGCCTCTTCAGCGTGAGGTGTCAGCTCGAGAAGCCCATCGACAGACGGGGCGGCCATCACGCCACCCTCCGCGAGCCGTAGACCGCCGCGTGGTCGCTCCGGGTGATGACGCGCAGCGCGGGGGCGGGGGCGGTCGAGATCGGGACGAGCATCAGCTTGCCGTAGAGGTTGCCGTGTTCGCGCTTGAAAGTGTAGCCGTACGAGGCGGCGAAGCGCTCGACGGAGAGGAAGCCCCAGCGCCGGACGCGCTCAGGGGCGACGAAGGTCTCGAGCAGGTCACTGAGGCCCATGCGCTCGAGCCGTTCGGTGAGGGGGGCGGGGGGTTGCGGGGTGTTATTGTCCATATTGAACCTCTTTTACAGGGTTTTCAGGGGAGGCCGTTCCTGGCGGGATGTGTGCCTTCCCTGATGCTTCTATTGTAAACCCAACTTAACAAAAAGTCAAGCTTAATTGCAAAATTACCTATTTTGCTTTACAATACCTGCATGACACACTGGAAGCTAAAAGCGTTCATGGAGCGTCACCGGATCAAACCGGGAGACCTGGCGAAAGTTACCGAAGGGCAGCTGTCACGCACCAGCATCTACAGCCTCTTACAGGACGACCGCCCTCGTGGTGTCAATTTTGCGACTTTAGACGCGTTGATACCCGCTCTAAGCGGAATCCTGAACGAACCCGTTGGAGTCACAGACCTAATTACTTACGGCACCGAACCAGAAGAGCTGTCGCCACGTAAAAAAGCATGGCGCAAACTCAGGGGCGCGCTGAACGACCCAGACAGCCCCGGCGACATTGCAGCACGGCACGACCACTACCTCGGCGCGGCGCTACTTGAGGAGCATCAGGAGGGTATAGAAGGTAAGCGGTGACCAGGCGCGGCAGGCGTAAACGCGTGTTGCTCGACACCGGCCCCATCTATGGGTTACTCGACTCCAAAGACCAGTGGTACCAATCGGCGGGTAAGTTGTTCGAGCAGCTCGAGGACGAAGACGCCGACGTGATCGCCGCGTACCCGGCGTTGCTGGAGACCCACAGGCTCCTACTGTCACGGGCAAGGGTCCCGGTCCCACACATACACACGCTGATTGAAGGTGCGTTTAATGCGTTCGGCATTCTTTACCCGGTGGAGGCCGACGGCCAAGCGGCTCGAGCGAGCCTAAAGCGGTTCAACGATCAGAAGATTAGTCTCACCGACGCCACGGTTGCGTCGATGGCGGTACGGGAGGGCATGTTTGTGGCAACGTTCGATGTCAGGCACTTTGGATTGATGGGCGCAACGGTGTACCCGTTCGATGAAGCCCTATGAGCCGTCGGTCTCGAGAGCATCACATGGCCCATCCACCGGATTCAGACCGCCACGATCTAGGGATTGATCTGGTTTGGCTGGACGACTCCCACCTCTCGCCAAAAGCGTTTCGGCTCCTGATTCACTACGCCCGCCACGGTGAGGGCAGCGGCGTTGCCTTACGGCAACGCATCCGCGACGTGGCTATCGACTGCGAAATGACCGGAACGGAGGTGCGCTCAGGCGAACGCGAGCTGATGAAGCGGGGATTACTCGAGGCTCGAGGTGAGCGCGATTTCGCCGTCACACTGCCCGAAGCGAGGTGTCGGGTGCGTTTCGTGTAGCGGTTCGTTGGGACGGATTAGTGTACAACATTCGTCTGGGACGGTGAAAGTCGGAGCAGTGACCCCCCTTGCGAAAAACGGCGCGGTCGTCTACAGTGAGCGTGATAGGGGCGGGACGGACGAAAAGTTTCCCCTACCGTGAGACATACAATGGTTTTATCGGTTCTGGCTACTAACCTCAGAGGTGGCCGGTGAGGGTAACACAAACGAAAACGCGAACCCCCCGCAGTCAACGGGGGGCTCCACTGAGGGTGTTTGTTCTGGTTTTACGTTTCTGCTCAGCAGTGGACGAGCCGCGCGATTACCTCCACAGGTGTCGATTCTAGCAGGTTTGTCTCTGTCTGTGTAGTGACATAGACCTCCTCAACGGAGACAAAAATGCAGAGTCACACTGACGACAGCAGCCACGAGCTGCTGACCCTCACGGCAGCAGTGCGTGAGGCACGAGGTAGAGCGAGTTACCAGACGCTATGGCGGGGCATTCAGGCGGGGCGCATCGCGGCGATCCAGCCGTACGGTCCTGGTGGCCACTACCGGATCGCTCGAGCCGAACTCGAGCGCGTGCTCCAGCCGGTTCGACCCAGGGCCGAGAAATGACGGAGGCGGCCCTCACCACAGAAGCCGCCCGCCCCAACCTTCAGAACACCGATAGTTTACCACAGGCCCGTGGGGAAACTGCCGGTAGCGGGTTGAGGTTCGATGAATGGTGGGACAAACACGGGCGGGACATTCGCGCCGCGCAGATTGTTGACGGGTATGCGTGGCTGTGCGACGCGATGGTCAACGCGCCCGACCAGGGGACGTTTCAGGCTCACATTACGGACGGGTATAACAAAAAGAACTGGTTCGACCATCAGGGGCGTCGCGGCGGCAAAGAAGCTTTCAACGCTTACTGGGACGAGACCAAGTCCGGCGTACCCCTTGTCAAGATTGCCGTCAAACGCTTTTCCCGCGACAACCAGAATTGGCATGGTCATCCGACCATCACCCGGCTCTGGGAAGAAGCGCAGGGCCAACAGCAGCAGGTCGTGCGGAATGAGCAGCAGAGCCGCCGACAGCGCATCTGGGATGACATGGAGGCCGAGCAGATCGCAGACGACGCACGCGTCGAACGGGCGATTGCCGAAGCGAAACGTTTTGAGGATGAGCAAAAAGCCGCCGAGGCCGCCCGCGCGCTAACGGCCAGTATCGCCGCATACCACAAACTGCCTGAGACCAAAACACCCGGCTTGTACTTTTGCGCCAAGGGGTTTGAAGGGGTCCACATCCCCAACCTTAAACGCAGCCACCACAAACAGCGCGGCGGCTGCGATATGCTGCCTATCCAGGACGCTGCAACGGGCGAAATCACGTCGCTGGCGTATTTTTGGGACAAACCTTTTCTGAACACAGACAATGAGATGGTACGCAAAACGTTCGCATTTGGGGGGCGCATCGCGGGTTGCGGCGTTTTTCTCAGCGGCTACCCGCCCAAAAACTGTGCCGGGACGATCCGGACCGGCGAGGGCGTTGCTACGGTGTTGACGGTACAGGTGTGCGACGACACGCAGAACGTTTGCTACGTGGCCGCGCTCACTGCCAAAAACTTAGCATCAGTCCCAGGCGCGCTCGAGCGGCGCTGCACCAAAGCCACTCACCAACTGATCCTCGATAACGACTGGCAAAAAGCGCTCGAGTTTGACGAGCAGGGGCGGTCAAAACCGAACACGGGCCTCGAGATCGGCCACAAAGTTGCGATGAAGCGTGGTTTTTCCACGATGCAACCAGACTTCAGCGGCACCCTGAACCCTACAGGAACGCTGAGCGATTTCAACGACCTCTGGCAGGCCACCGACGACGACGAGGTGCAGCGTCAGCTCGTGCCACGTCAGGCAGACCCTGAATGGGCGTTTAAGGGCGTCAGGGAGAGCGAACAGCGGCGACTGCGAGCGCTTTTCGGCGAACATGAGTTGACCATCATCCATCAGCCATATCTCGAGCCGAAACAGACGCCGTTCCCGCTTCCACACATTGATGGCGCTCATACGCCAACCCTGCGCCAACATCTGTTCGGTCACGCCGGTGTGTTCGAGCAATGTCAAGGTGCGGGGGTTGACCCCGAAGGCTTTAGAGTAGGGAGAGGGTTCCGGGAGCTTTTCAATAATTCGAGTCCGAATGTCGCGCTCATCGAGAAGAAGTGCTGCAGTGAGACCCACGGGTCCTGCACCTACAATCAACGGTTCCACAACTCCAACCCCTTTCATACCGCGAGAAGCTACCCTCACTTGATAGCCAATGCTCTCACCCAAGACCTCTGCGTCACCAACTTTGCTAGCTTCCACTCACCATTACGATAGGAAATGCCAGCTTCTATTGATAGATACGTCTATCAATAGAAGCTTAATCACCAACCCTAGTGAAGTCAAGAGTGTCTATCAATTTTTTAAGTTTAGCCGCTACAGATAAGACTTTATGAGCCTCTTTATGACTACAACTCAACTACCTTTTGCGCCGCTATATTGAGACGGTAAACTATCAACTGTAGGGAGGGGGAATGCTGTGCCCGCACCAATCCCAGAAGAACGTATTTTTGACGCCACCATAGACACCATCATCGACCACGGCTATGCGGGAGCAACTATGGGTCAGATTGCTGAAGCAGCCGGCATCGGTGAGGCGACGCTGTTTCGCCGGTTCACCAACAAGGAAACGCTTCTGCGCGAAGCGATGAAGTTCGAGGCGGTCAAGTTTACCCAGGAAGGTGTAAGGTACACCGGCCATCTGGAGGCTGACCTCGAGCGTGTTATTCGCAGCTATAACCGACTTCTTAGAAACCGGGGGCGGATTTTCTTTGTGATGCTTAATGAGTTGCCGAGGCGTCCCGAACTCGTGGAGGTGGCAGCGACAACGATGGGCGCTGTGGCAGAGGTAACCGCATTGCTCGAGCGCTATCAGCAGGAGGGGAAACTGAATGGAAAAGCTCCCTGGGAGGCGACCCTCGCACTGCTTGGGCCGGTGCTCGTAACCAGCACTTTCAAAAATCTCAACCCTCTGTTACCTGTATCTCTCGATCCGAAAGGGCATGTCGAGAGATATCTGAACGGCTGGAAATAGCTGCGTCAGCGTATCTGAAATACTGACAAGGCTGCTGATACTTGCGCGGCAGTTCGGGCCAACTAACGCGTAAAACCGCACCATAATGCACCTTATCGCTGCCTCAGTGGTAAAGAAAAGCCCCGGCAACACGCCGGGGCTTCGAGTTTGTTTGCTGAAGTCTTAGCGGGTCCAGAGGGCACTGCCGCTGCTGCTGAGCTTGCGCAGGTAGCCGTCACGGTCTTCAGGACCGCCACGGGAGGGATGGGCGAGCGACCCTTGCGTCTCACCCGTGACGTAGACCTCGCCGCTGAGGGTAGCGACGCCGCGCGCGTCGTCATACTTGGGCGTGCCGTAGGTCTTCGTCCACAAGACCGAACCGCTTGAGGTGAGCTTGCGGGCAAACGCGCTCATGTTGCCGCTCGAGGCCTGGTACTTGCCCGAGAGGTGGAGGTTGCCGTTGGCGTCGCCGGTCATGTCCTGCACGACGATGGTATTGAGGCCGCCCTGTGTCTTGAGCAAGAGCTGCTTACCGTTACCGTCGTACTTGCGGATGTCTTTGACGCTGCGGGTGTAGAGGTTTGAGCCTGAGATGACGACCTCGCCTGCGTTCTTGAGGTAACCCTTGCTGTTGTCGGCGGCTCTGCTCCAGGTGAGACCGCCGCTGTTGTTGTAGCGGGCCAGACCTTTGGTGCCGACGACGTATACAGAGCCGCTGCCTGAGACGGTGACGCCGTAGGGGGTGCCGACGGTCGCGGTGCGCTGCCATAGCTTCGCGCCGGTGGTCGAATACTTGGTGACGAAGTTAGTGTAGGTGCCCGCGAGGTCGTAGTCGTAGTCGAACTGCCTGTGCGCGACGTAGATGTTGCCGTCCTTGTCGACCGCCGCGTCTACAACGTTGTTGGCGACCTGGTCGCCGCTGAAGCTGGCCCCGCCCGCACCGACCGAGACTTTTCTGACGACGTTCCCGCTGGTATCTACCTTGTTGACGTAATGAAAAGCGATGTTCTGAGAGTCGTCCACCACGTAAGTGAACGAGAGCAGAGCGTAGCTGTAGCCCTTGGCGTCAGTAAGCAGGCCGCGCGCCTCGAAGTCGTCGCTGCCGTAATTCGTCTCATTCCAGTTGCACTCCTGCGTCGCTATCGTCTTGCTCATCACCAGCTTGCCGGAGCTGTCATAACGTTTTAGGAGTGCGTTCTCGTAGAAGCCGCTCTGGTCGCCGTTAGCGTCGTAGGCAGCTCCCGCCTGTTCAGAAAGCACCAGGGCTTGGCCGGTCGTGGTGAGGGCGACAGCGGCCCCGTAGTCATCATCAGCGCTACCGAACTGAGGCGAGAGCGTCGGCGTTTGGATATCGGCGGGCTGGCTACACGCGGAGATGAACAGGGTAAGAGCTGAGGCGGCGAGTAAAAGCTGATGGGCGTATTTCATGGCGAACTCCTTTAAATGATGAGAGAGTTTGGTGTGCAGCGCGTCACCTGCACACCACGACGTACACCGTCTCAGACAGTCCTTTCTTCTTAAAGTTGTAGTTCTTCCTATTTGTCAGTGTATAAGGGCAACCTTAAGCTAATCTTAAGTTCATGCCATGCTCACGTAGATGCGGTGGCAGTCAAGAACTGGTCGCTAACGGTTGTTATCGTTCACCGTCTCGAGAACGTACTAGTGGTTGGCGCAGTCCGCACTAAACCGGGTAAACCCGCCGCTCAACCTCCCGCAGCACGCCGCGTCGCTGCCGTATGAAATCATCAACGGCGGCTCTGGCGTCGTTGTTAAGCAGCGCAGGCAGCCCATGCAGGTCGTGCCAGCCGACAGCTTGAATCTCGCTCGGGTCCACGACGTGCAGCTGGCCCGAGACGATGGTGGCGAAATACACCGTGGCATGCTGGTCAGGTAGCCCGCCGCCCCGGAGGTAGTAAAGCCCAATCTGATACTCGAGGCGGACCTTGACCCCCAGCTCCTCACGGGCTTCGCGGACCGCCGCCTGGGTAGGTAGCTCGCCGGGGTCCACGCCGCCGCCCGGTAAGCCGTAAACGCGCCTGCCGTACGCTTTATGGACCAGGAGCACCTCGTTCTGGCCGTTCACGATGAGCGTGGCAGCACTCTGCCTTGGTGTTTCCTGCACGGTGCATTCTGGCATGGTTTTTCTAGTGCAGCGCACGATAAGGCGATTTATCAGCGGCTTCATCCCCTTACGTTAAGACCGTATTAAGTTTCGCTTGTTGGTTGACCCCTATACTGCTGGCATCAGGCCGATATAACGGTGCGCTTCCGACCACCGTCTTGGCTCAACCCGAAAGGTTGCAGGGATGCCACAGAGATACGTGCGGTCAGTTCTAGGGCTGACGCTCCTTTTCGTTCTGACGAGCTGCTTTCAACCCACACCGCCCGACCCACGGCCCCCCGACCCACCGCCGGTTCCTAGCTGG
>JAABUN010006958.1_pt1 | contig 12607 bp, 11 predicted proteins | sample 5559311 | NCBI WGS metagenome assembly JAABUN01 (sample SAMN10711877, study PRJNA513370) | rock metagenome | isolation source: Antarctica rocks | place: Antarctica: Victoria Land, Siegfried Peak sud | reverse complement strand
GCCGGGGAACAGGTCAGTGGTCACAGGAGAACTACAGCAGACCCGCCTTGGTCATCAGCTCGGTGGCCTTGGCGGAGTTGAGCTTGGCCGGGTCGACCTTGGGCGCCTGGAGGTCCTTGATCGGCACGAGCTTGTCGTTGGCCGCGACGTCCGACCCGACGGGGTACTCGAAGGACGTGCCGGTCTTCAGGACACCCTGGGCCGTCTTGCCCGTGACGAACCTGAGGAAGGCCTGCGCGGCGGACGGGTTCTTCGACGACTTGAGGACCCCCCCGCCCGAGACGGAGATGAACGCGCCCGGGTCCTCGTTCTTGAAGTAGTACGGAGTGACGTTGACGGAGTTCTCGCCGGTCTTGGCCTGGTCGCTGTAGTAGTAGTAGTGGTAGATCAGGGCGGCGTCGACCTCGCCGGCGTTGACCGCCTTCATGGCGGTGCTGTTGCCCTTGTAGGGCTTGGCGTTCTCCTTCATGGCCGTGAGCCACTCGCCGGTGGCGGCCTCGCCCTTTGTCTCGAGCAGTGCCGAGACGATCGCCTGGAAGTCGGCGCCCGATGGCGAGGCGGCCCAACGGCCCTTCCACTCGGGGGAGGCCAGGTCGAGCATCGACCTCGGCAGCTTGTCCTCGGTCAGCTTGCGCTTGTCGTAGACGAGGACGGTGGACCGGGCCGCGATGCCGGTCCACTTGCCCGTCGACGGCCTCAACTCGGTGGGCACCTGCGCCAGCGTCGTCGGGTCGACGTCGGCGAAGAGCCCAGCATTCTCGACCTGGGTCATGGCCGGGGAGTTCTCGGTCAGGAAGACGTCGGCTCCCGACGCCGGGCCCTCCTGGATGAGCTGGTTGGACATCTCGGTGTCCGACCCGTTGCGCACGGTGACCTTGACGCCGGTCGCCTTCGTGAAGGCGTCGATCCACTCCTTGGTCAGGCTTTCGTGCTGGGCGTTGTATACCGTGATCTCACCGCTGGCGGACGTGGAGCCCGAGGCCGCGGGGGTCGACTCGGTCGAGCCGCAGGCGCTGATGCCCAGCGCGGCCGTGGCTACGAGGGCGATGCCGGCCAGCGAGCGGGAGCGGAACGTCATGACACGCAACTTTCGGTAGATGGAGTGGCGGTGCCCGCAAACGGGGCGGCGACCATGGGCCGTAGCCTAAGGTTAGCCTAACCTTACGTCTCCGCCGGTCGCCCCGTTCCGGACGAGTCCCCGTCCGAACCGGCGCCACCCGTGCGCGGCGGTGATCCAGCCAGAGAGCCGTGGCGTACGGCGGGGTGGGTTGAGCCTGGCCCTGATGACTTGGGATGATGCGCAGGTGACCCAGACCACCGCCACCTCGGCAGACATGCTGAACCTCCTCGTGGCGGTGAAGGCCCTGCGCGAGCAGGTTGCCGATTCGGCGCTGCCTCTGGACCTCCCGGACGTGGCCGCCTCGCAGCGAGCCCGGTCCGAGCTCCTGAGGCAGCTCGACGACTACGTCATCCCGCGCCTCTCCTCGCTCGACGCCCCGTTGCTGGCCGTCGTCGGCGGGTCGACGGGCGCCGGCAAGTCGACTCTGGTGAACTCGCTCGTGGGACAGGTGGTCAGCACTCCGGGCGTCCTGCGGCCGACGACCCGATCGCCGGTCCTCGTGCACCACTCGAGCGACGAGAGGTGGTTCACCGACGACCGCGTGCTTCCGGAGCTGGCCCGGGTGACCGGGGGGGCCTCCGCAGAGGGCGAGTCATCGGTCCGGCTCGTCGCCTCCGACACGCTTCCGCCCGGTCTGGCCCTCCTGGACGCCCCCGACATCGACTCGGTCGTCGCGCACAACCGCGACCTGGCCCGCCAGCTGCTCTCCGCCGCAGACCTCTGGCTCTTCGTCACGACGGCAGCACGCTACGCCGACGCCGTTCCGTGGGGCCTGCTCCGGCAGGCGGCGGAGCGGGGGACGGCCGTCGCCGTGATCCTCGACCGGGTGCCGCCCGAGGCGGTCGAGGAGATCCGCGACCACCTGGGGGTCATGCTCCGGGAGCAGGGGCTGGCCACGGCACCCATCTTCACCATCGCGGAGTCACGCCTGCAGGACGGGGGGCTGCTGCCTGACGAGCAGGTGGCCCGGCTGCAGTCATGGCTCACCGCGCTCGCGAAGGACGCCAGGGCCCGAGCCATCGTCGTGCGGCAGACGCTGACCGGTGCGCTCGACTCGCTCGAGGCCCGGACCCAGCTCCTCGTCGAGGCGTCCGCGGCGCAGCTGGCCGCGACCACGGCACTGGCGAGCGCCGCCGACACGGCATACGCCGATGCGGTGGAGGGGGTCGAGCACGGCATGAGTGACGGCACGCTGCTGCGCGGTGAGGTGTTGGCGCGCTGGCAGGAGTTCGTCGGCACGGGGGAGTTCTTCAAGCAGGTCGAGACCACCGTCTCCCGGGTGCGTGACCGCCTCGTTGCGCTCGTCAAGGGGGACCCTCCACCCACGCAGGACCTCGGCCAGGCGCTGCAGAGCGGTGTCGCCGAGCTGATCCGCGCTGAGGGCCAGGGCGCCGCCTCCGCGACGGCTCGCTCGTGGCGCACGCTCGTCGGTGGGGGAGCCCTTCTCGACGCCCACCCGGGCCTGCCGCGAGTGTCCCCCGAGTTCGACGACAAGGTCAGCTCCCTCGTGCACGACTGGCAGGGCGACGTGCTCGCCCTCGTCCGCAACGAGGGACGCGACCGGCGCACGACCGCTCGGGTGACGGCATACGGCGTCAACGCTGTCGGCACGGTCCTGATCCTCGTCACCTTCTCCCAGACCGCCGGGCTGACCGGCGCCGAGGTCGGCATCGCCGGTGGCACGGCCATCCTCGGGCAGAAGCTGCTCGAGGCAATCTTCGGCGACCAGGCCGTGCGCATCCTCGCCGTCAAGGCGAGGCAGGCGTTGCTCGAACGGGTGGAGCAGCTGTCCTTCGAGGAACAGGGCCGGTTCACGGCGGCCGTGGACACCGTCGAGATCAAGCGGGACCAGGGGCGACGGCTCGCGTCAGCAGCGCTTGCCGTGAAGGCGGCCCGATGAGCCCGTTGCTGATGGGGTCGAAGCGGGTCACCGCGCCGTCTCTCGAGGCCCTCGCGGCGCAGGCCGGCGCCCTGGGAGAGGCCGTCGACGCGGGTGACCAGCAGCTCGACCCGGCTGGGGTGGCCGAGGCGCGTCGGGTCATCGGCAAGGTGCGCGAGCGCACGGCGATCGCCGGCAGCCACACCGTCGTGGCCCTCGCCGGCGCGACGGGAAGCGGCAAGTCCTCGCTGTTCAACGCCATCAGCGGTGCCCAGCTCGCGACCATCGGTGCCCGCCGCCCGACCACGTCGACACCCACTGCCGCCGTCTGGGGTGAGGAGTCGGCGGGGCCACTGCTCGACTGGCTCGGCGTCGAGCAGCGCCACAGCGTCGACTCGGTCCCGGATGCGTCCAGCGATGGCGGCAGGCGGGGCGCCGTCGGCAGTCTTGACGGGCTGGTGCTGCTCGACCTGCCAGACTTCGACTCGCGCGAGCTGAGCCACCGAGTCGAGGCGGAGCGGGTCCTCGCCCTGTGTGACGTCTTCGTCTGGGTGACCGACCCGCAGAAGTACGCCGACGCTCTCCTGCACGACGGCTACGTCCGCCAGCTCTCCGGCCATGACGCCGTGATGCTGGCCGTGCTCAACCAGAGCGACCGGCTCAGCCCGGAGGCGGTCCGCGAGTGCGGGGAGGACCTCGCCGGTCTGCTCAAGGCGGATGGCATCACCAACGTCCAGATCATCACGACCTCGGCGCGCACCGGCGACGGAGTGCCCGAGCTGCGCCAGCGCCTGGCCAACGCCGTCGCCGGCCACCACGCCGCTCGGCAGCGCCTGTCTGCCGACGTCACTGCGGTGGCGCGCGCGCTTCGCAGGGGGGTGGCGGACGCCGAGCCGAAGATCGAGGAGACCGCCGACGGCCGCCTCGTCGAAGCGCTCGGTCGTGCCGCCGGCGTGCCGGTCGTCCTCAACGCCGTGCAGGAGGACTACCGCCGCGAGGCCGTCGCCCGCAGCGGCTGGCTCTTCACGCGGTGGGGTCGCAGCTTCAAGCCCGACCCGCTCAAGCGGCTGCGACTCGACAAGACCTCGAGCGTTCTCGGCCAGGTCGACGAGTCCGACGTCAGGGCGGTGCTCGGTCGCTCATCCATTCCCGCGCCGACACCGGCCGCCCGGTCGGCCGTCCGCCTGGCGGTCCGCCAGCTCGCCGACCGCGCCGGCTCGGGGCTGCCTGTTCCGTGGTCGGAAGCGGTTTCGGACGCCACGGCGCCGGACGTCGAGCGCCTCGACGAGGCGCTCGACCGAGCCATCGTCGCCACCTCCCTGCGGGGGCGCAACCCGTTGTGGTGGCGGGTCATGGGCCTGCTCCAGTGGCTGCTCGGCGTCGCCGCCGTGCTAGGGCTGGTCTGGCTCGTCGTCCTCGGGGTCGTCGGCTGGCTCCAGCTGCCGGAGATCGACACCCCACGGCTGGGACCGCTGCCCTACCCCTTCCTTCTGCTCGTCGGAGGGCTCCTGCTCGGGGCCCTCTGTGCAGGACTGGCGCGGCTCCTCGGGCAGGCCGGCGCCCGACGACGGCGGCAGGCGATCAGCGGCCGGCTCAACGAGGCGATCGAGACGGTGGCGACGGAGCGGCTGGTGAAACCCGTCCGACTCGTCCTGGCGCGGCACCGGATGACCCGGACGAAGCTCGACGCAGCACGCAAGACCTGAACCGCCGTCGTCAACACCCCCCACGGCCGTCGTCCCGTCATCCACAGCCAGCGGGCCGGCTCTGGCTGGAGGTGACCCGGCATACCCACCCTTGGGTCAGCACCCGGCAGCTCGGCGGGGTGACCGCAAGGAACAGGGAGTGTGTGATGAACGAGAGCTTTGTGACCGTGGTGGGCAACCTCGTCGGCGACCCGCAGGGCCGCTCGACCAAGGCGGGGAAGCCGTTCGCGTCGTTCCGGCTGGCGTCGACGACCCGGCGCTGGGACTCCGAGGCGCGGCGGTTCGTCGACGGGAGCACCAACTTCGTCAACGTCGTCGGCTTCAACGCCCTCGGCGGCAACATCATGAGCAGCCTCAAGAAGGGCGACCCCGTCGTCGTCTACGGGCGGCTGCGGGTCAACCAGTGGGTCAACGGTGACGGGCTGAACATGACCTCCGTCGAGGTCGACGCCTACAGCGTGGGCCACGACCTCAACCGCGGCCAGACGGCGTTCGCCAAACCCGAGCGCATCCAGTACGAGTCCAACGACCGGCTCGCCGACCCCAACATCCAGGCCAGTCTCGACGGCGTCGACCGCGGCGGAGCCGATGAGGACGGGGTCCTACCCGACGAGATAGAGCCGGACGGACCGACGCTGGGCGATGGGGAATCCGCCGTGGCGCACGGCGGGTTCCACCACACGGACCACGACGCGGAGACGGACGAGTACGTCGTCGCCCGGGCAGTGTGAGCGGGCCGCTCCTCTGACTCGTCGACCGGCAGTGGTCCGGGGCCTGCGGTCCGCCGCGGCGCGGCGGGCCGCACCGGTCATGCCTGCCGTTGTGTCCTGCCTTCGGCGCTGGTCCATCAACGCGGGCGGATTGGGTCGCTGGAGGCCACGCGGTTAGCCTTCACGTCATGCCCGAGTTCATCTATGTCATGACCAAAGCCCGCAAGGCGCACAACGAAAAGGTCATCCTCGACGACGTCACGATGTCGTTCCTGCCCGGAGCCAAGATCGGCGTCGTGGGACCGAACGGCGCCGGCAAGTCGACGATCCTCAAGATCATGGCGGGGCTGGACCAACCGTCCAACGGTGAGGCGTGGCTCGCTCCCGGTGCCACCGTCGGCATCCTGCTCCAGGAGCCGCCGCTGAACGAGGAGAAGACCGTTCTCGGCAACGTCGAGGAGGGTGCGGGCGAGATCAAGGCGAAGCTCGACCGCTACAACGAGATCTCCGCCGAGATGGCTGAGCCGGATGCGGACTACGACCGGCTCCTCGAAGAGATGGGCAAGCTCCAGGAGGACATCGACCACGCCGACGCATGGGACCTCGACGCCCAGCTCGACCAGGCCATGGACGCCCTGCGCTGCCCCCCGCCGGACGCCGACGTCACGATCCTCTCCGGTGGGGAACGCCGGCGCGTGGCCCTGTGCAAGCTGCTCCTGCAGAAGCCGGACCTCCTGCTGCTCGACGAGCCCACCAACCACCTCGACGCGGAGTCGGTCCAGTGGCTGGAGCAGCACCTCGCGTCCTACCACGGGGCCGTCCTGGCCGTCACCCACGACCGGTACTTCCTCGACAACGTCGCCCAGTGGATCGCCGAGGTCGACCGCGGCCGGCTGTACGGCTACGAGGGCAACTACTCGGCCTACCTCGAGAAGAAGGGCGAGCGGCTCCAGGTCCAGGGTCGCAAGGACGCCAAGCTGGCAAAGCGCCTCAAGGACGAGCTGGAGTGGGTCCGCTCGAACGCCAAGGGGCGCCAGGTCAAGTCGAAGGCTCGACTGGCCCGCTACGAGGAGATGGCGGCCGAGGCCGACCGCACCCGCAAGCTCGACTTCGAGGAGATCCAGATCCCGCCCGGCCCGCGGCTCGGCTCGACGGTCATCGAGGTGAGGGATCTCAGGAAGGGCTTCGGCGACCGGGTCCTCATCGACAACCTGTCGTTCTCCTTGCCGCGCAACGGGATCGTGGGGGTCATCGGGCCCAATGGCGTCGGCAAGACCACGCTCTTCAAGACGATCGTGGGGCTCGAGGAGGCGGACAGCGGGTCGGTCAAGATCGGCGAGACCGTAACCATCTCCTACGTCGACCAGAGCCGGTCGGGGCTGGACCCGAAGAAGAACCTGTGGGAGACGGTCTCCGACGGCCTGGACTTCATCAAGGTCGGCCACGTGGAGATCCCCTCGCGGGCCTACGTCTCACAGTTCGGCTTCAAGGGCCCGGACCAGCAGAAGCCCACGGGCGTCCTGTCCGGTGGGGAGCGCAACCGCCTCAACCTCGCGCTGACCCTCAAGCAGGGCGGAAACCTCCTGCTGCTCGACGAGCCGACCAACGATCTCGACGTCGAGACCCTGGGTTCGCTGGAGAACGCCCTGCTCGAGTTCCCCGGGTGCGCCGTGGTGATCAGCCACGACCGGTGGTTCCTCGACCGGGTTGCCACGCACATCCTCTCGTTCGAGGGCACCGAGGAGAACCCCGCGAGCTGGTACTGGTTCGAGGGCAACTACGAGTCCTACGAGGCCAACAAGGTGGAGCGGCTCGGCGCCGACGCGGCCCGCCCGCACCGGGTGACCTACCGCAAGCTCACCCGTGACTGACCGGCGGCTGACTCCGTCCTGACCCGCGAATGACCGGCGACTGGACTCGCGCAGTGCCCGGCCAGTGAATCTCCTGTGTCCGACCAGCGAAAACAGGTGACGAGGGGACAATCAGCGCGCACACTTAGTTGGTGGGTACGTGGCTCGTTCTGTCCGCCCTGGTCATCGGAGCCGTGGGCGCCATTCGGCTGCGCCGCGCGGCCACGCCAGTCGCCACGGCTGCTTCTGCCGAGGGCCTGCCTCCGGACCTCGCGGACCTCGACGAAGCGTTCGACCGGGTCCTCGCGGCTCACTCCCACGAGCTGGGCGTCCTGCTCGCGTCCAGGCTGCGCCAGCTCGTCCACCGTCGGGTGCCGGTGCGGGCGATCCGTCAGGCACCGGGGGAGCGGACCGTGCGCGTCTGCTTCGCCGACGGGACGGTCGTCCTGGCCCGCGGACATGCCCCCGGCGACTTCGCGAAGGTCGCCTGGGCCCTGCACGGTCGGCCGGTGCGGTTGGCCGGCTTCTCGAGCGACGAGGCGGGCACCCACCTGGACTTCCGGTGGAGCCCGGACCAGCGGATCGCCGCCGTCGCGGTGGGGCTCGACCAGCCGGACTGACCGGGCCAAGGGCTGACTGGGCGGTCCCCCATCCATCGAGACACCTGAGGTGCGACCAGTCACCCTCCGGCAGTGACGAGGCGAAGGCCCAACGCGGCATACGTCTCGCCGATCTCTGCGGGCGTGCGGGTGATCGACGGGGAGTACCACCGGGCCACATCGATGCAGAGCGACATCAGCGCGAGTGCGGTGTCGTGGATGTCGTCGACGCTGAGCTCCCCGGCGTCAACGCCGTCCCGCAGGACGGCCCGGACGATCGCGTCGATCTGCTTGCGCAGGGCGAGGACGTCGTCCCGGTGCCCGGCGGTCAGGTGCGGGAACTCGTACTGCACCACCCGAGCCACCTCGTAGTGGTCGGCGTGCCACCGGGCGAAGCGCGACATGATGCGGGCCAGACGCTCGGCAGCGGTGCCCGGTCCGAACGCCGCGCCCTTGACGAGGTCCAGTGCGGCCTCGTGACCGGTGTGGCTCAACGCGTGGAGCAGGTCCTCCTTGGAGGCGAAGTGGACGTAGACGCCAGCTGGGGACAGGCCCGCTCGCGAGGCGATGTCGCGGGTCGTCGTCGCGTGGAACCCCTTGTCGGCAAAGGCGCCGGCGGCCGCGCCGAGGAGGCGGTCGACCGTCTGGGCACCCGAGGCCGTCGTGGTCGTCACGTTGACAGCATGCCGCACGTCCGCGAAACTAAGCAAGCGCTTAGTCACCCGGGAGGTCAGATGCCACGCAACATCTACGACGAGGACCACGACGCGTACCGGAGAACCGTCCGGGAGTTCGTCGAACGTACGCTGAAGCCGCGGGCCGAGGAGATGTTGGGAGGCAAGACCATCGCCCGCGACATCTGGACGGAAGCGGGCAAGCAGGGGCTGTTCGGCTTGGGGATCCCGGAGGAGTTCGGCGGCGCCGGCGCGCAGGACTACCGCTTCAACGCCGTCAACGCCGAGGAGATCGCGACCTTCACCGCGGCCGTGTCGTCGTGCTTCGGCATCCATGCCGACGTCTGCCCGCCCTACATCGTCGACCTCGGCACGGACGAGCAGAAGCAACGCTGGCTGCCGGGGATGGCCTCGGGTGAGCTGATCTGCGCCATCGCCATGACGGAGCCGTCCGGCGGCTCCGACCTCGCCGCGCTCAAGACCACGGCCGTGCGCGACGGGGATGACTGGGTCATCAACGGCAGCAAGACGTTCATCACCAACGGCTACCAGGCCGACCTCGTCATCGTCGCCACCCGCACCGACCCGGCCAAGCGAGCCAAGGGGATCACCCTCTTCATGGTCGAGGACGGCATGCCCGGCTTCTCCCGGGGCCGCAAGCTCGACAAGGTTGGCCAGGAGGAGTCGGACACCGCCGAGCTGTTCTTCGACAACGTCCGGGTCTCCGACGCAAACCGGATCGGCGAGGAGGGCAGGGGCTTCATCGCGATGATGCAGCGTCTGCCCCAGGAGCGCATCGGTGCCGCCATCTCGAACACCTCTCACGCCACGCAGATCCTCACCGAGACGATCGCCTACACCAAGGAGCGCAAGGCCTTCGGCCAGCCGATCGGGTCCTTCCAGCACAACAAGTTCAAGATCGCCGAGCTCGTCACCAAGCTCGAGGTGACCCAGGCCTACGTGGACGACTGCGTCGAGGCCCACGCCGCCGGGAAGCTCACGGCCGTCGACGCCGCCAAGGCGAAGTGGTGGAGCGCCCAGGTGCAGAACGACGTCCTCGACGAGTGCGTCCAGCTCTACGGCGGCTACGGCTACATGAACGAGTACCGCGTCGCCCGGGCGTGGCGCGATGCCCGGGTCACCAAGATCTGGGCCGGCTCGAACGAGATCATGAAGGAGCTCATCGGCCGCGACCTCGGTCTCTAAGAGCGCGCGCAGATAGGCGGGTCAGGGGTCTGGTTGTGCGGGGTCGTTCTCGACGTGTCGCAGTGCCAGGGCTTCGAGCTGGGAGACGAGTTCGCGAAGACGTCGGGAGTTGTCCAGCAGCGGGCGCAGCCGTTCTGCCTGCCCTTGGTCGAGGGTGCGTGTGACGGTCTTGTTCTCGATCTTGCGGGTCCAGGTCAGGTAGGGGCCGTGCATCTGCGGCGGGTCGGCGTGGCAGCGGCAGCCGGTGTTGCCGCAGCGGGTGCTGCGTTCGACCAGGCTACCCGGTAGCGGCAGCCCCAAGGCCGCGATCTCGGCGGTGATCGTTGCCCTTCGACGCTCGATCGCCACGGGTCCGACACGGCTGCCGGTTCGGCTGCTCATCCCACATCTTCCTGCTTGAAGTAGCCATACCTCAAGTACCAGTACTTCAGGGTACACACGGCCCAAAACTAGCAGGAGGACCCCGTGCTCGCACTCGATCCGCGTGTCGTCGACGCCGTCTGGGCCGCCGGCCAAGGCCACCTACCGCCCCGACCACCCGAGACCCACCCGCTGGGCTGCCACCGACCCCGCATCCCCGACCGGGACTGCTTCACCGCCATCCTGCTCCGGCTGGTCACCGGCTGCTCCTGCTGGTCACCGGCTGCTCCTGGACGTCGCAGCACGACTGAGCCCCGCAGGCAAGACCACCCTGCGCAACCGGCGCACCGAATGGCTCAAGGCCGGCGTGTTCACCAAGCCGGTCGAAGAATCGCTCGCCGGCTACGACAAGATCATCGGCCTGGACCTGTCCGAAGCCGCCGTCGACGCCAGCCTGCACAAAGCCCCCCTGCGGCGCAGAAGGGACCGGCCCCAACCCCACCGACCGCGCCAACACCGGCTGGAAGTGGTCGATCGCCACCGACCGGTACGGGATCCCGATCGGCTGGGTCGTCGACGGCGCCAACCGCAACGACTCCATCCTGCTCGCGCCCACCCTGCACGCCGTCGCCGACCGCGGCCTGCTCGCCGACGTCGAGACGCTGCACCTGGACCGCGGCTACGACAGCCTTCTCATCACGCAACGCTGCCAAGCCCTTGGCCTGACCGACGTGGTGTGCGCCAAGAAGCGTCGCAAGGGCGAACCCAAGATCAAGAAGCCACTCACCCTGGGTCTGCGATGGCCCGTCCAACGCACCAACTCCTGGCTCTCCAACTTCGGCCAGCTACGCCGCAACACCGACCGATTCACCGCCCAACGCCTCGGTCAGGTCGCCCTGACCATCGCCCTCATCCTCACCGTGAAACTCGTCAAATGGGCCAAACGATGGACCGACTAGAAACGCCTATCTGCGCGCGCTCTTAAGGGTCACAGGAGATGGGCCGCGGCTTCGCGGAGGTGATGGTGTCCCTTGTGTAGCTGCGCTCGGACACTCGACGGCACGTGGACGCCATGCGACGCAGGTCGTCGATGAAGCGTGCGACAAGGGGATCCGGTTCCCCTGGAGTCACCGCGACCAGCTGCCGCACCCACCGCGGCGAGAACGGCCGGACTGCGCCTTGGATTCCATTGCTGACGGCACTCACGGGGCACACTGCTACGCCCAGGCCGGCGGCTGCGAGCTGCGGTGCGGCGGTAGTCACCGATGTCCTCACGACGGGCAACGGTCGGACTCCGACGCGTGCGAGGGACTGGTCGAGCCAGCCACTGAGTCCGTTCTCGGCGGCGAAGTGAACAAGTGGCCGGCCTTCCAGATCCTGGACTCGCACAGCAGGCTGCTGGGCCAACGGGTGGTCGTTGGGCGCGACCAGCACGATCTCTTCCTCAGCGACGTCAGTGATCGTGAAGCGGCTGGGTACCGGAGCCGGCATCAGCACGACGTCGACCTCTTCGGAGTCGACGAGGTCGTACAACTGATCCACCGCTGTGGACTCGCGGAGCGTGAGCCGAACGTCCGGATGGCGGAGGTGCCAGTCCCGGATCACGGGAGCGAGCACCGACACCAGGCTCTGTGCACAGCCCAAGTGCAGCGATCCTCCCCTCGCTTCCCCCACGGCACGTGCTGACCTCACCGCTGATCCGGCGGCTTCGATGGCGCGCCGGGCGTCGCTAACAGCGGCCCGCCCGGCAGGAGTGAGCCTGACCCCGCGCGGCTCGCGACGGTGACGACGGAGCAGAGCCGTTCCCGCCTCGCGCTCCAGAGTTGCCAGCTGGTGTGAAACGGCGGGCTGCGACAGATAGAGCATCCGCGCCGCCTCGGTGATCGATCCGGAGTCTCAGACCTCCTCAAGTAGGGCTGAGCATTCTGTTGAGATTCATGCCTCGGCGAGTCGGTAGGTCAGTGGGCGGCGGTCTCCGGGGATGGTCGCTGGTGTGAGGTTGAGCTCTTCGGCGAGGAGCTGCAGGGCGCGGGCGACTCGTGGGCTGTCGGGGCGCTCGAGGGTGACGGTGATCGCGTTGCGTGTGTAGTCGACGTTCCCGCCGAGGTGGAGCAGGTTGCGAAGGATGGCCCGGTACTCGTCCGGGTCGGCGAGGTAGGCGTTGAAGTGTTCGGCGAGCCATGCTTCGGCGTTGAACGCGAGCAGCCGCAACACCATCTGCAGTCCGCGGCGGCCCAGGTGTGGGCGGGCAAGCTTGGCGTCCGGGTCCAGGTCGGTGGCCAGGACCTTGGCTGGTATGGGGCGCTGCGCGGTCTTGGCGTCGCCCAGTGCCGTGATAGCTTGCTCGATCCGCCGGTGTGCGGCTGGCAGCGCGGCGTTTGAGTGTGCCAGCCTGAAGTGGCCCCACTTGGAGCGGTAGTGATGGCTTGGATTCCAGCGAACGACGCAACACCGAGGGTGTTGGAGGTCGTCATGGAGGACAGCAGGAGCAGCGGGAAGGTAC